>Ga0315284_10001612_pt1 | contig 32273 bp, 9 predicted proteins | sample YL17G09_16_MG_FD_203696 | JGI IMG/M metagenome (GOLD analysis project Ga0315284, IMG submission 203696) | Sediment microbial communities from Yellowstone Lake, YNP, Wyoming, USA - YL17G09_16 | ecosystem: Environmental > Aquatic > Freshwater > Lake > Sediment | place: USA: Wyoming | collected... | reverse complement strand
AAACAGGTAAGCCATTAACAAAACCTTTACTTGGTATATCAGACACAGGAGATGTTAAACTTATGCGTCCAGGTGGTAACTATAAATTTGATGGTAAGAGAGTTACAGAGTATCCTATAGCTCAAGATGGTAAATCATTTTTAGATCAGTTAAAAGCTAATACTGCAGCAAAGAAGAATAAGGTTAATGTACGTGAAACTCCTCCTGCTGTTGTTAATGACAATATTGCTAATGCTAGTAAAATGGCAGCAAAAGCTGATGAAGCACGTGTTAAAGATGTAAGAAACTCAAATAGAATAGCTGCTGAAAAAGCAAAAACTCAAAGAGATGCACAAAGAAAATTCAATGCTCTTCCTAAAAAAGAACAAGAACAAATATTATATGATCAATATAATAGAGAGCATGGAACAATAACACAAGCAGAAGAGCCTGATTCAAAACTTAGTAAGTTTGCACAATCTATGGTTACTCCTTTTACTGCTTTAACAGACTTATATCAAAAAGGTGAAGTTAGAGATAACTTGTTAAAGAGTGTAATTAATAATCCTAAAACTGCTAACCCTTATGATGCTGCATACTTAGGAGCACTTGGATATCTTGCTGCTCCTTATATTGGTTCTGCTGCAACTGCTGCTGCACCATATATAGCTGCTGATGCTGTTGTACCTTTTACAGGAACCACACTTACAGGTGTAAATCTTGGTAATATAGCTACTGCAGGTTTTGCTACACATGGTTTAATGAATGCTGGACCTGATGTAGCAAAATGGGTTGATAGACCATCATGGGAAAATGCTGAAAAAGTTGGATGGGATGCATTAGAGATAGCACCTATTGCTGGCCCTGCTTCTAAAATGATATCTGAAGGAGCTGGCTATGTAGGTAACAAAGCTAATCAAGTTAGTTCATATGTTGGTGAAACTGCTCCTAAAGTTAAAAACTTTATGAAGGATGTTGGACAAGATGTCAAAGGTGTGTATAATCAATATAAAGAAATAAAGAAAATAAAAAATTCTAAATCTCATCCAAGGTCATTATTTAACACTGCTGAAAAAATAAATACTGATAATAAATACTATGTCAATCAATTTAATTCATTGACGCAGCCACAGGAATTTAATAGTGTAGCTGATGACTTAATGTGGGATTTTGAGCAAAAGTTAATTCGTATGGGAGGAAAGGATTTTGCTACTGCAGAAATGAATAAATGGAAAACCTCACTCCAAAGAGATAATCCAAAATTATTTTTGGAAGTAAAAGAAATGGAAAATGGTACAAATGTTTTAACAGCTGATGATTTAAAACGAATAGGTAGAGAGTTAACTGAAAGTTTACCAAAAGGTGAAGAGATTATTCCTAGTGCAAAAAAACATTTATCTAGTGTTCAGAAACAAATATTATTTGATAAGAAGAAAGACTTTGAAACACTTAAAGAGTTTACTAAAAACATAGGAGTCAAAACACCAAAAGTTCCAAAAGTAGAATACACTCCTAAAGAACAAGAAACTATTGCGGCCATTCGTGAGTTAGGTAAATATAAACAAGTAGCACAATATCAGAAAAATAAACTATTAGCTGATCCTGAGGCATTGGCTAATATCAATAAAGAGATATTGAAACTTGATGATGCTGTTGTACAAGACTTATTAGGTATTTCTAAATCAGAATTACTTGATAGTTATAAGAATGTTGTTCCTGTTACAAAAAAGACTCAGGTTGATATAACAAGTAACCCTATACCTACTCAAGATCTTTCATTAGTGGATGATCAAAATATTATACAACCAGGTATGCCTGAGGAGATGCATCCATTAAATGAAAAACAATTTAGAGCAATAGATCCTAAACGTGAAAGTCTTTTACAAAGAATAGAACAAAGTTATGCTAAGAACTTTGCACCAATAGATTATCAAAAACCTACATCTTATCCAAAGTCATTGATACGTATGGCAAAAACTGATTATGCTTATCAACCTCTATATGATGCTAGTGGTCATGCAATTCCTGATGCTTTTGGTAATCAAACTTATAGTAACAAACTTACATCTCAAGGACAAGTTAAACAACAATTAATAGGAGCTCTTAAAACAGTCGAAGCTTCTCCTAAGGGTACAAACTTTATTGGTTCAGGTAGTCTTAGTACAGATTCATATCCTCTTACACTTGACTCAGGAAAAATAATGTTAAAGAAAGGATTGGTAGAAGTAAATGTTGAACCTGGTGTAACAGGTTTAAATGGTATGGGATATACTAACATGTCTCCTAGATTAGTAATAAAAGACATAAACTCTAAGATAGAGGAATTAGAAAAACTATCAGGTAAAAAATTACCTAGAGCTAAGTATAACCCAAATTCCCCAGGTTCATATGACATGTATCAAGTTCCAAGAATTTACTTCACTAGATTGAAACAAGGAGGAAGTATAAATACAGCAGATGAAAATTCTTTGGTTAAACTAGATCAATTAACTAACTTTACAAACTATAACAAACCACAACCAGGAGGCTGGCTAAACAAATACAATTAATATGAAAGCAGAAATTTTAAAAATAGCTGGTGTTAAATCTGAAAAGGAATTCTATAAGAAGTATCCATCAGAGGAAGCATTTATGAAAGTACATGGTAAAGCTTTTAAGAAAGCTCAAACTGGTGCTGCAATTGATAAGGCACAAAATGGTTATCCTATGCCATTTGATTCTAGTTTAGAAGGTTCTCCAGGATTCCAACAACAAGGTTATAACAATGTAGGAGCCTCTACAGCTAATACATTTGCTCCAGGAAATTATAATAGTTGGGATATAGATAATAATGGTGTTCCAGATACAATTCAACAATCAAAAGGTAATCCTTTAAATAACAATAGTGTAGCAGAAAAAACCCCAGGAGGAGGTATGGCTGGTGCAATGCCTTATATACAATCAGGAATGGATGTAATACAAGGTATCTCTGCAATTAAAGGACAAAGAAATAGAAAGAAAGAAGCTAAACAAAATGTTGCTGTTACAGATGTTTTAGCTAAAGCTTCCGAAAGTGTAGATGTAGATTTAAAAAGACAACAATCTGAAAGTATAGCTAAACAAAGAGAAGCCCAAATGCCTGTTAATACAGGAGAAGAATTTTTTCCTATATATGGTGTAGGAACAAATGTTCTTGCTAGAAATGGTGTTAGATTACAAGAAGGTGGAGAAATACAAAATACATATGCCCCTAATAACTTATATGATGATTTAGGATATGAACCATTAAATGATAGTAATATAAAACAATATTATCATGGAGGAAGAATACATCAAATGGTAGATGGTGGTGGAATGAGTCCTGATATGTATGGACAAATTGGTAATACAGCTACAAATTTAAGTAATCAATATATTAATCAAGGTGGACAACCAGATGCAGGTTCTATGATTGGTGGTGGTATTGGTGGAGCAGTTGGTACAGCTTTTGGTGGTCCTATTGGTGGAGCTATTGGTAAATTTGCTGGTAGTACTATTGGTGGACTTATTGATACTACTGATAGAGATATTAAAAAATTACAAGATCAAAGTAAAGCAAATGTTAATAGAATAACAGGACAAGCTTTTCGTAAAGGAATACAAGGTCAATTTTCTTCTTATGTAAGAGATGGTGGAGATATTCCTAATTATGAAGATGGAGGATATATGAATCCTGAATACAATCCACAATTGATTACAATGTTTGGTGATCATAATGCACAAGACTTTGCAGACTATGCTCATAAGTTTAGAGCTGGTGGACATTTAAAATCATACACACCTCCTAGTGAAAGAGCTATGGAAACATATGAAGATGGTGGAGGAATTAAATCTTATGGATTAGGTGGAGAACTAGAAACACATTGGGGTGGAGGAGCTGAAACTATGTCATATAATCCTTACCTACCTGGTACAGGAGAAACAGTTATGTTTAGAGGTAAGAGTCATGAAGAATATTCTCCTAATGGAGAAACAGGTATTGGTGTTACATATGGTGGTAATCCTGTAGAAGTTGAAAGAGGAGAACCTATGGTTGAACTAGAAGAGGGTGGACAAGTAGATCCTCAAACAGGAGAACCATCAAAGTCTGGTGTAGTGTTTGGTAATCTAAAAATACCTAATCAATATATAGACTTGTTAGGAGATAAATCTGCTAAGGGAATGAAATTTAAAAACTATGTAGCCAATCTATCTAAGACAGAAGCTAAACAAAATAAACTTATAGAAAAAACAACAAATGATTTAAATGATTTTATACCATTAACATCATTTGATAAACTTAAAATGTCAGCATTACAAGCTAACATACAAGGAGCTAATATGAAACTTAAATCTATTGCTGATAAAAAGATAAATGCAGCTTCTCTTCAGAATGCTATCAATGATACAGCAGAAGAGAATGGACTTGTAGCAGATGATTTAGCAAGAGGTAAAATTAAAGTAGATAAAGAAGCTATGAAACAATATGCTAAATATGGAGGTAGTTTTCCTAAAGCACAAGAAGGAAAAAAGCTAACAAAAGAAGAATATAACTATTTAATTGATTTATACAGTCAAGCTGAAAAACAAAAAAAAGGACCTATAGTTGAAAAATTTCAAAGAGAGTTTAGTAGACTTGTTCCAGAAAAAGCTAAATCTGTTTTATCAAAATTTCCTGTTACAAACTATGGTAAATCTAAAGGAATAAAAAAAGATGATGTTGCTAGTAATTATGATCAAATTTTTGGATATAGAACAAAAGCATATAGAGCTTCTTTAACAGAACCAGAAGCAGACATAGTACCTATAACACCAACAACAACACCTACAGTAACTACAGGAGAAACAACTACAGCAGCACCAAGTACAACTACTACACAAGAAACTACAAAAGGTAAATTTAATTGGATGAATATTGTTAATGGAGTTCTTCCTTATTTAAGACCTACAGATCAAGAAGAACTTGATATATCACAAATATATCCAGAAATGTATGCAATGGCTTCTAATCAATTAGAACCAGTACCAGCACAAGGATATAGACCTGATCTTAATGTTCCTTATGATATATCATTCCAAGATCAATTAAATGCTAATCAATCTGACTATAGAGCAGCACAAAGAATAGCAGGATATAACCCTGCAGCTCAAGCTAGTTTAAATGCTCAAAAATATCAAGCTAATCAACAAGTATTAGGAAATCAGTTTAGAGCTAATCAAGAAATGAAAGACAGAGTGTATTCTCAAAATAGAAATACTTTAAATGATGCTAAGCTTAAAAACCTTGATATATTTGATAGACAATATGGAAGACAAGCAGAAGCTAAATCTAACACTAAAGCTACAACACAAGCTGCTCTTAATTCTATATCTGATAAGTATGCTAAAAACAAACTTGAGAATAGAACATTAGGTGTATATGAAAACATGTATAATTATAGATTTGGTAAGAGTGGTAGAGCTCAGAACTGGAATGGTTTACAATTCTTTGATACAGAAGCAGGTGGAGGTAAAGGTGGTGATGATGCTCCTGAAGGATATGAACCTACAAGCTATGATAAATATGGTAATGTAAATAGCTATAGAAGAATTAAAGACAAAGATTTAAAAGATGAAATGGATGAACTAGAAGCAGTGGGTAAAACTCCTGGTATTGGTGATGGTAGAAAGAATGGAGGACCCATCAAAAAGAATTACAAAAACAGCTCTGTAGTAAGAGCATACAAAAATTTATAACTAATTTAATTATAAAGAATTAACAAAACTTATTATACCTATTGTATAATCTAATAATTCATATTATATTTGCTTAATTAACTCGCTATGGCTTCATATACAGACAAAATCCCAACCTTTAATCCTTACGTAGAGCAGCAACCTATAGATGCAATGCTTAAGGTGGGTGTGTACAAACAACAAAAATACGAAGAGGGGGTAGAAAAAATTCAAAAGAACATTGATAATGTTGCAGGATTAGATATTGCTAATCCTGTTCAACAAAAATATCTACAATCTAAACTTGATGCTTTAGGTAATAACTTAACATTTGTAGCTGCTGGAGATTTCTCAGATTTCTCATTGGTTAATTCTGTTAATGGAATGACTAAACAGATAACTAAAGATGAAGATGTTATCAATGCTGTTAGTTCTACAGCTAGACTTAGAGCAGGCTATAAGAAGAAAGCTGAGTTAGAAAAGAAAGGATTAACTGATAAAAACAATGATGACTATTATGATAAGTTTGCTTCAGAGTATGTTAACAATAAAGATTTAAAAGCTTCTTTCAATGCTGATTATGTTCCTCATGTAAATATTATTAAAAAGGTACAAGAAGCTCTTACAAATTCAGGAGAAACTTCTTTCACTGCAGAGCAATTATTTGTTATGAATCCCACAACAAATAAACCATTAGTTGGTCCAGATGGTCATTATCAATATGCTGATGCAAAAACTATAGATACACTTGTTACAAACAAACCAGCAGTGATGGCTGCCATAGGTAATGTAATGAATGAAGGAAGTGTAAAGCGACAATTAGGGATTGATGGTTGGGCTACATACAGAGGTGTAGAAGCTACAACATTATTAGAACCTTTGAAAGCTAGTTATGATAGAGATAAATCTAGATTGCAAGAACAGTCATTAGAAATATCAGCTATGTTGAATAGTACAAACATATCTAAAGAAGAAAAAGAATTATACACTAAAGCAAGTCAGGATATAGAATCAGCATTATTAAAAAATGATGCTACATTCATGTCATTAGCTAAACAAGCAGAAGATAATCCAGAATCATTTAAAGAAAACTATTACGCTCAAGAGTTTAAACAACGATTGATGGATCAGTTTGTTAAAAATAAGGAGTCTCACACTACAGGTGTTAATGAAGGATTGCAACAGCAAAACTACAGAGATGATAAAGCATTTAAAATAGAACAAGAGAGAAATAAAATAGCTCTTGAAAATGCAAACTTAGCTATTTCTAGATCTGCAAATCAATTAGCTTGGTTGAAGTTTGATGGAGAGTTTGAATTAGATCCTGTTACAGGACATTATAATAAAAAACCTGAACCAGGTAAAAAAGGTAAACCAGTAACGTATGATGCAAATAACCCTTTGTTTACAGGGGGTACTTCTGGAAAAAAAGTGGATGCTTATAATATTGTTCAAACAGACATAAGCAAGTTAACTACAGATAAAAGTACACAAGCATTTTCAATCTATGCTGATTTTTGGAGAACATATAAAGACAAACCTGACATATCAGATAATGAGATTAGAAACATAGTGAAAAAATTTGCAAAAGAGAAAGGTATAACTCCTGAAGCATATTTAGATAGATGGGCATCTAATATTAAAAACAACTATGATGAGAATGGATTACTTCCTCCACCTACTATAAATGATGACCTTGATGTTTATCTTAATACTTCTACCACTTTAAATAATAAAATACGTTTAGTTAATCAAGCTAGAAAATCTGCTAAAGAAGAAGCTGGTGTTGTTAAAGAGTTAGATGAAGTGTTAGCTGGTCATCCTACAATGAAGTTTAATGTTGAAGGTAACCAATTTACAATCACTCCTGAAGATATGTTAAATATGGAAAGAAGTGGAATGATAAGACAATTAGCTCTTGGATATGGTGAAGGTGCTAGAGATAAAAGTATACAAAGTAAAAGTTTAACTGATAATCAAAATAAATTTCTTTCTCAGTGGTATGCAATGTCTCCTGAAATGAGAAATCAAATTTATAAAGAAGCTGATTCTTATAAAGGTAAACAGTCACAATATTATAATGCATTAGATAAATCTGAAAAACTATTTAACGAAAAGCTAGCTAAAGTGGTTGGTGTATCAGATGTTGTTACAGGATCTTTACCATTTGTTGATTCTGATGATAAAAGTACTAGTATAGCTAAAGTTGCTACATATGTAAATAGTGGAGAAAGAAATTATGGAGAAGGAACAAATAGAGATGTATTATTAAAAGCTTTAGGTGATGCAACAAATATATCTTGGAATGGTAAGAAACCTACAAACTCTAGAGAAGATTGGACAGGTGAAATAAAAGTTACTAGTAAGGATGGACCTGTATACACTATAACTAATATAAATCGTAAAGATTTAACAACTTTTACAGATGCCAAGTTTACAAATTATATAGAAACTCCTATTCAAGATGCACTTAATATGAATGAGAAAACAAAGTCTACAGATTCTGTAAACATGCCTGGTTCACCTAATGCTTGGCGTACAGCTTATTATAAAGGTACAGAAGTAAATCCAGCAGTAACTCAAGCAGGTTGGAGTTATCGTGCAAATGTTATAAAATCAGGTGGAGGATATAGACTTGTTAATTATGTTAGACCTCCAGGATTTAAAGGATACACCACTATATATGGTAGTTTAATTTATCCTAGAGAAGATATTATAGATAATGTATACAAAACAACAACTCCTGCAGAATTAAATAATATGTATTTAAATTATCTAAACCAATCACAAAAAAAATAATAGATTATGCCAGATCCTACAAATCCAAATCTATATGGACAACCTTATGTAAGAGGTCCTATTACACCTAATGTTGGTTCTATAACTACCACTCCTTTAACTACAGGATTTCCTGGGTTAAGAACAGGAAAACCACTATCTCAAGAAGATAGAGGTCGTATGCTTATTGGTCAGATAGATCCAAATGAAATCAGACCAGGTAAAACTTATCTATCTGATGTTGCAGGAGATTTAACTGGTAGATATGATACTGTTATTTATGGAGCTAACAATGAAGATGCTTGGGGACAACAACAATCAACATTATCAAAAGCTGTAAATGGTATTCTTAAAGGAACCAATCTTGCAGCAACAACAGTGGTTGGAGGATTTGCTACAGTGGGTGGAGCTGTATCGTCTATATTCACAGGAAGACTTGCAGATATATGGGATAACCCTGTTATGCAAAAAATTGATGAGTGGAACAATAAAGTGGATCAAGAATACCTACCTAACTATTATGCAGATACTGAAAAGAATGCTGATTGGTATTCTCCAGACAACTGGTTTACAGCAAACTTCTTATTTGATAAAGTGATTAAGAATAGTGGATTTGCTGTAGGTGCTGTTATATCTGGTAACATGGCTAGTAAAGCACTTGGATTAGCAGGTAGTGCTATTGGTGAAGCTGCTGCATCTAGAGCTCTAGCTATAGAATCTGGTCAATCATTTAAAGCATTTGCTCCATTATTAAGAAACACAGCAAGAGCTTTCTCTGTTGGTAAGAATGCTGAAGCTGCTGCTATATTAGAAAAAGAAATAACTTCTATAGCTGATGTTGCAGAAAGAACATCTAAGCTTGCTGAGTTAGCAAAACTAAACAATAAATTTGCTGCAATTAATGATGTAGGTAAAAAAGTAGGAATAGCTGCTTATTCTCAAGCTGGAGAATCTGCATTTGAAGGATTACAAACATCTAATGAATTTAGAAATCAATTAATTGATCAATATAAAAGAAACAATTTTGGTGTAGCACCAGATAAAGAAGAGTTAAAAAAGATAGATGCTCAAACAGAGAAGGTAGGTAAAACTTCATTTCTTGCTAACATGGCATTGTTAAGTGCTACAGAATATGTACAGCTTCCTAAATTAATGGGAAGTACATATGCTGCTGAAAGACAAGCTGCGAATAGCTTAGCTGGAATGGTTGACAATGTTGTATTAAGAGATGGTAAATATGTTGCTGAAGAAGCAGCTAAAACTAAATTTGGTAAGTTATACAATACAGTTAAAGGAGCAGGTAAGTATGTGTTTGATCCTAAAGAGATGGTTCAAGAGATTAGTCAGTATGCTGTACAAGTAGGAACACAAAACTATTACAATAAAGCATATCAAGGAAAAGATGCTAATGCATTAGTTGATGGTGTACTTTATGGATTTTTTGGTGAAGATGAATTTGGTAAAGGAGTGGGAGCATTAAATTCAAAAGAAGGAATTGAAGGAGGTCTTATTGGTGGTCTTACTGGTGGACTCATGCAAGCTAAAGGTAACTACCTAATGGGTAAAGCTGTTAAAACAAACACTACTAAATTTTTAGAACAACTTAATAATGCACCTACATATAAAGAAGCATTCCAATATAAAATGGATGCTGTTAATAGAGGTGTCAAGCTTCAAGAAGAACAAGAAGATGCAATCAAGCAAGGTGATAAATTAGAAGCAAAAGATCTCAATGCTGATATGATGCATAACTATCTATCTCCACGTATCAAATATGGTAGAATGGATATGGTTATGGATGATATTTCTGATATGAGACAAAGTTCTTTGTCACCTGAAGGACTTACATCTCTTAAGCAATTAGGAATTGCTAATGAGAATGATACTACTGTTACATTTAATGCTAGACTTACAAACTTTGAAACTACAGCTAAAAACACAGAACAAATATACAAGTCTACTAATCTAAGATATTCTGGAGAGATATTAAAAAATAAAGATGGCATACCTGTATTGAATGAAAAAGGAGAACAGATAAGAAAGTATTCTGATGCATCTATAGAACAAATGATTTATGCTGCTAGTAAAGTGGCAGATTATGATGTGCGTATTCCTCAAGTATCTATGCTTCCTATTGGACAAGGTATTGATGTACAATCTATTGTTAATGAAGAATTAACTAATCCAGAATCTACAGCACTTAATGATAAACTAGCTGAGCTTGATATAAATCCTGAAATAAATACAGAAGAAGTTAAACAAGATTTAAAAGATGTTGTAGAACTATCATTAAGAAGAAAAGAATATCTTAAAAACTACAATGATATTATTGCTAACCCACAAGCTTATAATGAAGAGAGAAGAGAATTTGAAGAAACTGTAGAAGGACCTAAAGGAACAATCTCTATCAAAACTAAAAGAGGACCTAGAGATATTGAGATAGGTACTGAATATTTCTTAGGAAAAGTTACAGGTAAAAGCAAAGAGGGTAAAGATGTATATCGTGCTCCTAGATTAATTGTATTAGGTAGAAATGAAGATGGTACTATCAAGGTGCAAGACTCAGATGGTAAGATACATGATATCAAAGAATCTACATTAGAGAAATACAATCTTGGAAAGGTTGAATCTACATTAAAGAATAAGAAAGCCAAGTTCTATATGGAACATTGGAACACTGTCTATGAGTTTAACTTTGGTGCAAAAACAGGAGGTAAACAAAAAGGTAGAATTGAATATGATCCTGAGAATGATGTTATGCTTTTTGTTTATAAAAACAAAAAAGGAGATCGTAAAGAAATTGAAGTTACAGGAGATCAGTTTGTAACAAAGAAAGGATATAAAGAACCTATGATTAAAAGCGTAGGTGAGTTAACTGTTGTACAACAAAAAGCATTAGAAGAATATGTTGCTCAGAAAGATTCACGTATAGATGCTAAACGTGAAGCACGTCTTGCTATATTAAATGATTTGTTTGATGATTTAGCTAGTAGACAAGATAAGATTACTAAGAACATTGATCAAAAACAAAAAGAACTTACTAAAGCTAAAGAAGAATATGCTCTCCTAGAAAAAGAAATAGAAGAAGCTCAACTTGATAAACGTACAAAGGCTGTTAGATTTAAAGTGGCTACAACAAGAGCTCTTGAAAATGCTATGCGTCTTTCTAGAATGCAAGAGCAATTAGAAAGAGAAATAGAAGCTTTACAATTAGACTCAGAAGAGATTGAATTCACACTTAACTATATTACAGACATGGCTGCTAATATAGATGAGTATTCAACCAATTTCAAAGACTTCATGGATGAGTTACAAGAAGAAATCTTAGATCTTGAAATCTTACAAGAAACAACTCAAAAACAAATCACTGTTCTATCTAAGTTATCAAGAGATGTACAAGCTGCATTAGACTCAACCATTGATTATCTATCTAAACTTATATCTTCATTTGAATCTAAATATCCAAATGTTCCTAGAATCATGGGACAAGACTGGGTTGATTTCTTAAAAGACAATCCTAACTTCCTTAAAGTTAAACCTAACTATCGATCTGATTTACAGATGATTGATGATATTGTTGCTGAGATGGAAGATGCTGAAGTGATTCCTAATGAAGAAAGACTTAAAGATCTCACTGAACACTTAGCTATAATGCAAGGATCTTTAGATGATGTGCAAAAAGAGATTGAAGCTAAAGAAGTGATCCTTAATAAATTTAAAGATATAGCTGACAAGTATAAGCAACAACAAGCTGAAGATAGAAGATTACAAAATGATAGAGCTCTTCGTGCTGAATACTTAGGAACTAATAGTGAAACTGTACAAAGTTTCTTTGGTAAACAAACTTATGAAGCATCATCTAAAAAAGATGATCTTGATTTAGTTGGTTCAACAGTAGCTGTTACTAAAGGTAAAAAAGGTGAGAAGATTAGAGAACATCATGCAAGAGCAAATCGCTTTGGATTTAATCTACACAAATTTAAGAATAGAAATGCTATTCGTGGTGTTGTAGTTACATCTAAAACAGAAGATTCAATTCTTCCTGGGTTAATGAATTTACTTACTGATGAAGGAAGAGCTATTGGTAATGATGGTAAACCTGTCAATCCTAATACAATCATTGCTCTTGTAATGGTACAGGATAATGAGGATGGTACAATAACATTAGTTGATGAAACTGGAACTCCTTTTACAGCAGAACAATTAGCTGATCCTACTAAGTATGGTATTTTCCAAGTGTTCCCTAGTGCTGAACTAGAAGCTAATTATAAAGATGCAGCTGGTAAATCAAGTAGAGAATCTATGTTCAGAAAGAAAACTTCTGATGAGAAATTAACTTTTGAACAAGAGTCATTAAAACAACAATATGCTAAATGGAGAAATGATCGTTTAAAAGAAGAATCTCTTTCTACTCCACAAGATATATCTGCATCATTTGGTATTCCTGATTATGTAACTCGTTTAGATGATAAGGATAATGAGGTGAGAGATTATGATGCTAGAGTGGCTGTAGAAGCTACAGGACTATTAGAAGAAGGAGCATTGATTGAAGATCCTGTATTAATGGTTGCTACAACTAATGAATCTGTTAGCTATGGTAAAGTGACATTTGATACACCTAAGGGTAGAGTGTTCTTGAAAGTTCCTGGTGGATTAGTTAAATTAAAAAACAGACAACTTACAGAAAAAGAAGTAGATACTATTTATGATGTATTACGTCAGATTACTAAGAATGTTTCAAAAGATGGTACCACAAAAACAAAAGAAACACAATACTTATTTAATTGGTTAAAAACTGTTATTTACTGGGGTATTGCTAAAAATACACAAACAGGAGAAAGAAAAGATCCTGGATATAACAATGTATGGTTTGAGACTAAGACAGAAGGTAATAAGTCTTTTACTAAATTATACATGTCAGGTTTACAAACTGAAGGATTTGACTTTACACCAACTGGAATAGAGCTTAAAGAAAATGAAATCAAAGCTATCCTTAGAGGAATGTATAACAATGTGAATGCTACTAAAGTTAATGTAGATTCATTCAAAAAGAAATACACTGAGATAGTAGGCATAGATGAGGATGGTAAACCTATTAAAAAAGAATGGGATAACTATCAATCATTTTTATTATCATCTGAAGGAAGAACTAATGATGAGATTCCTTTAGTTACACAAATCAGACCATTAACTGATCCTGATATTCCTAATAAGAAAGGGATCTATTTTACATTGGATTCAACTCAAGATAGTTATACTATTCCTACTCCTCCAGTTGTAGCTACAGCTGCACCTAAACCATCTGCTAAACTTGACCCTAAAGTTAAGAAAGCATCATTGGAAAAAATTAAAACAGCCATTAACACTGAAGAAGATATTACATCAATGATGGATGGAGTATTTGCTGTAGTTAATGAAGCTGATTATATGGATTGGCAAGAAACAATAGAACCAGTACAGTTGGAAGAAGATTTAAAAGAAAGTCTTGCAACAGTAGAAGGTGATGAAGTTAAAGTGTTTAATGTTGTAAGTAAGTATTTATTAAACAAATATATTGATGAACAAATTGCTATACTAGATAAAACTATTCCTTCAGCTCCTGTAACTCCTGTAGCTCCAGCTGCTGTTGCAAAAGAATATGATTTAACTGGTGGACCTAATGTTCATGTATTAGGTAAATATGGTAATGTTCCTTTTACAATTAATGCACAAAAGTTTATAGATAGTAAAGAGGAAGAAGGATTTGGTATTACATTTGAAGCAGATACAGTGGCAGCAGTAATGGCTGTTAAAAATAAAACTGAATCTGAAGCTAGAGACCTAATCTATTTTGCAATATTAAATAAACTAAGACCACAATTGGATGCATTCCAAACTAAGTCTAAGATACCTACAGCTGATGCTCCACAAACTACATTTGTATTAGATGGTATAGCAGAAAACACTATACAGATAGGAACTTATGGTAAAATTATATTTACATTAGATGGTAATAAGTTTAATGAAACTGGAGAAGGATTTAATATTCAATTTCCTGCATATGATTCAGAAGTATTAAAAAATGTAATGGATGCTAAAGGCATTACACAATCAGAAGCACAACAGATGATTGGTAACAATATCTATGGTAAAGTGCTTACACAATTAGAAGGAATGAAAATTCCAGTTGCTCCTGCTATCAATACACCATTTACACCAAATACTCCTGAAGTTGTAGAAGAAGAAGAAGAAGTTACTGATAATGATAATATAGGTAAAGAGATTACAGCTGTTGCTCCTTTTAATAAAGGAACAATCACTGGTAAAATAGTAAGTGTAAAAGAAAACAAAATTAAAAAAGGACTATATTCTATTGTATTAGACAATGGAGAAAAAGTTTCAGGAAATTTTGAAGATAATAAATTTACTTGGATACAAAATGAAGAACCTGTTTCTACTACACCAAAACCTGCTGGAACAAGTAAGTTTGCTAACAGACAAAGAGGTGTAACTCCTGATGATTCATCTATGCGTGTAGCTTTAGCTAATCAAGCTAAGAAATTTCAAGGTGAAGACTGGGCTAAATTAGAAGAAGGTATTAAAAGAATGCTTCCTAATATTCCTATATACAGAGTGAAGAATATTATTCAAGCTACTAATGGTAGACAAGCTTGGGGTATGCTTCATAAAGGTGCTATCTATATATATGAAAATGCTGAGGTGGGTACTGTGTATCACGAGGTGTTTGAAGCTGTATGGAAAATGTTTGCATCTCCACAAGAGAAAGAAGCTATTCTTAAAGAGTTTATAAGTAGACCAGGAACATTTGTAGATAGAGAAACAGGCAAGACTGTTGCTTACAAAGATGCTGTAGCTCATCAAATCAAAGAAGAACTTGCTGAAGAGTTTAGAGATGCTGTTCTTAAAGATAAATTAGGACAACCAATAGCTTCAAAAAGTTTGATAGGTAGATTGTTTTCTCAATTAATTGATTTTATTAAGTCTTTGTTTACAGGAGCTAATGCTCAACGTAATACGAAAGAGTTATTCAATAAGATTGGTAATGGATATTATGCTACATACAATCCTTATGTTTCACAATTAGCATATGCTAATAGTGGTGTAATTGATATAGAGAATGCTACAGCTGATGCTAGTTCTGATCTTAGAGTGAAAGGAATTCCTGCTACACAATTACACGAGATTGTAGAAGAGATGACATTCATTACAATTAAAGATCTTGTTGATAGAAAACAAAGCTTATTTGATATAGTTAAACCTAGACAGAAAGAACTATATGAAATGTTACAAGTTAGAATCTTAGATGTTATTGGTCACCAAGCAGATCTTATAGAAGATAATGTTGCTAGTGGTCAAACTTCTATAGAAGATTCAATAAGACAATATAATGATATTGAAGCATTATACAACAATGTATATGAAAATTGGGATAGTATTATTCAAGAACATAAAGAAAAGCTTAAGACGTTTAATATAGAGTTTGATGAGAATGATGAACTTATATTAGGGGATGAAGATAATTCTGGTAGATCAGATTATATAGATGCTAGAAAGATTGATTCATTCAGAAAAGCTAATGGTGCTGTTAAATTGTTATTAGGAACTCTTCCTGTGACATATGTAGATGTTAATGAAAAAGGAGAAAGAGTTTTAAGAAATAAACGTTCTACTATTGGTGGTGCTATTCTTATGCCTGGTGATGAAGTGTTTATTAAACTAAAAAATAAACTTTATAACTCTTTGAATCCTAATGACATGCTTTCTAGACTGAAAGAAATGGCCAAGGGTGATCCTACATATGAGAACTTATATACAAGACTTACAAAAACATCTCTTACTAATAATGTTGATTTTAAAACATTAGATCAAAATGCAATACAGTTGATTTCTGCATTTTGGAAAGCAATGAAGAGTCAGAATGCTGATGCTATATCTGTATTTATTCTACCTAGTGGAGAAGTGGTTGTTAGTGATTCTACTCTTACAAGTAGTGCTAAACAATCTAAACGTGATATAACCAACTCAATGGTTGATAAAATCAAGTCTAATTCTTTATTCTTTACTTATGATCCTAAGACAGGAAGATATTTTGCTACAGATAAAATCAAATCAATGGTCCTTAATGGATCTAAGATGGAAAGTTACACTGCACTTCTTAAAGAATTAGGTATTGAGTTTGATGTTAAAACATTAAAAAAATTAAATGATAATCAGTTATTAAATTTTAGAAGTGCTGTAGAGGGTATTCAGAATGAGTTTATTAGATTGAACGAAAGAGGTAAAGCTAGAACTGATGCACAAATAGCAGATGATGAAGCTAATGGAACAGTTGCTAGAGGAATTTCATCACTAACACCTAAAGCATTAGGTATTGAGAAACGTTTATTTCAACTTGGACTTACACAAGCTATTATTGAAAATAAAGGATTTGAGAGTACATATTTCAATATGAATGGAGAACGTACACAAACTTATATTGGTGGTAATGCATTAAGTAACTTACATGATGTTCTTTCTAGTTTAACTAATATTGATGAGTTAGATAGTAATCCTGAGTATAGTCAATATAAATATTTACGTACAGATGTATTTGCTAAAGGAAGTGTAATGTTACAAAACATGTTTAACATAGATTCTGTAAAAGGAACAGGTAAACGTATATTTGGTACAGAAAATTTAATGAAATCTGTATACATTGATGGTACAGATAATCAAAATAATGGTAAGAAAAAAGAATCTTCTAAACTTACAGCTAAAGAAAGACTTGTACAAGAGATAAATCTTAACTTAGATGGATACTTCTTAAACCTTGTTCCTGGAGATGCTTCTATTGAATGGGCTGTTAAGATGCTTAAGTTTATTGACATGGATAGCTATGCAGATGATGCTCACATTGAAATATTTAAAAACTATTTTATATCTGAAGTGGGACTATCTAGAGATGAACGTTTTATTGTAGAGGGTAAAGGAAACAAATCAACAGATCTTCGTTTCTTCAAAGCTATACTAGGTGAAGAACTTAACAATCAAATTACTAAAGAAAGTAATAGTCAATACACTGCTGAGGAATTATATAATGGAAAACCTTCAGAAGGATTTAAAGGATATAAAGCTGAAATAGATGCTGCTGTAAATGACTTTATTAAAAAAGATGCATTAGACACAGAAAATCTTCTTAGAGATTATGGTGTAGTTGGATATGGTCCTGAAGGATTACAAATTACTGATATAGTATTTGATGAAAATATTGAACTAACAGAAGCTAGTTTAAAAGATAATCTTGAAATATTATCAATCAATTATATGATTGCTAATATTGAGATGCACAAACTTCTTTATTCAGATCCTTATCAGTATTCAGATGAGTTGAAACGTATTAAAAACTTTAACTCTCCTAGACAAGCTCTTATGTCTGGATCACAAGAAGTTAATCAAGGACTTGATGCTGTATATAACAAAGGATTTAAACCTGGAGATGCTGGTTACACAGACATGAGTAATGAGTTTTTTAGAGCAATCACTATTGGTGATGTTTTAAGTGTAAGTGATTTGAAAGATTATGATCCATATGAAGAAACAGATGGTGGTGGATATATCACTGAAAAAGCTAATCGTATTTTTGGAATACGTTCTGGAGATTGGACTACAGCAAATGAAGCTCAGTATAGACATGATATGGCATTCTTAGATTTATTTAATTCTGGTGCAACAGCAAAAGAACTAGAGAAATTTGATAGAAAAAGTCCTGAAGTAGCAAGTACATACACTGCTAGAAAACCTATTGTATCTGGTAATAAAGATAACGGTAGAGATTATAATGATGTTGTATTACATAAGTTTGCATTACTTCCTTTATCATTCAGACTTCTATACAAGATAAATCCTGAATCAAATGCTATCAAGTTATATAACAAGATGCAGAATGAGAACATTGATTATGCTGTATATGCATCAGGAAGTAAAGTGGGTACAGAAAAGGTTTCTCCTTTATATGATGATGAGGGTAACTTTGATGAAACTCCATTTGAAGATGTTAATGCTGACATAGATGTATATGAGAAGCAAGCAGTTTCTAATATACCATTTACTATAATGGGTGTACAAGCAGAAGTTCCTTCTAAAGATGCTCCTTATGTAACACAAGGATCTCAAATAACAAAACTTGCTACATTAGATTTTATGGAAGCTGGTGTACCAATTGATTTTGATACTGCTACACAAGATTTCAATGCTAGATTTGTTAAATGGATAAAACTATCTAATGATCAAAAATTAGAACAATCTGAGCTTTATAGAGACTTGCAACATAATCAAGAACTATTACAAGCTAAGATAGAATATGGATATAAATCTCTTCTTAAAAAACTTGGTTTAAAGAAAACAGCTGATGGATTTGAAATAAGTAATGTAAAAAAATTAGTTGATACATTAAAGGATGAAATTTTAAAGAGAGAAGTTAATCACAACATCATTGATGCACTTAGTGGATTTGAAAAAGGTGACACTGTATTAGAAGCTACTCCTGCATATCAACAAATCAGAAACATATTATATTCTATAGCTGATAAGAATGTTGTATCTCCTAAAATATCTGGAGGTATGAAGGTGCAGATTCCAGGTACATTATTAGAATCTAAAAGACCTGGTAAACAAATAGTTAAAGGTAAGAATGTTTATAGCTCTGACCTACTTAGATTCTATACTAGAAATGAGAATGGTAAGTCAATAAATGTTTGTCAGATAATGATAGCCAAATGGTTTAAATCAGATATGTCTGATAAAGAACTTTTAAATTATTTTAATAATACAGATGAAGGAAGAAAAGAGTTTGCAGCTATTACAGGTATAGCATTTCGTATTCCTACACAGAAACAAAACTCTATTGATGTATTTGAGATAGGTAAGTTCTTACCAGAAGGATATAAAGATTCAGTTGTTATACCATCAGAACTTGTTAAGAAAGCTGGATCGGATTTTGATATTGATAAGTTGTCAATCTATTTGAAAAACATATACACTAGTAATGATAAAAAACCTAAACAAGTTCCATATTTGGGAATTGGTCAGGAAGCTATTGATAAATTTGGTGAGCTATATGATAAAGGAGAATTCAATGAGTATTTAAGATCTAAAAAACTTTTAGAAAAAGGAGAATCTGTAGATAGATTAATGGAAGCTATTTTCCCTGAAGAGTATTCATTCCAAAGAGAAGATGTGATAAATGATTTTTACAAACAATCATTAGAGAATGAATACATAAACTCTTTACAGAAACTTGTTTCTAATGACCTCAACTTTGAAAACTTAATAAAACCTAACTCTGCTGATGATTTAAAAGGATTGGCAAAAGATATAAATAAAAAACTTGGTAAAGACGAGATTAACTATGGTGTTGCAGGTAACATGTTAAGTAGATCATTTATGACTACTCTTAGACATGCATTTGTTACAGGTAAGTATGCAATTGGTATTGCTGCTGTTAACCAAACTAACCATGCTCAAAACCAACGTAGTCCTATATATATTGATAGAGATAAATTAGATACAGTAATTGACCCAGCAGATAAGAAATTGTTAGGTGATGCAAAAATTAATTTCAAAGAGTATAACTCAATGATGATTAATGGAAAACAATATCCTTCATTATCTATGATTAAAAGTGCTGATAAGAAAACATTTATATCTGATACAATAGGACAGTTTATAGATGGATATGTGGATATCTCTAAAGGTCCTTGGATTATGGAAATGGGAGCTTCTCCAAACGTAGCTTCTACATGGATGTTATTAGTTAAACTTGGTGTGCCTATAACCACTGTTGGATATTTTATGAACCAACCAATTGTTCGTGAGTATTTAAAAACAATTCAGAACAATGGATATTCATGGTTGTTCATTGATAAGTTTGTTGATGATACAAAATATGAATACATAGGTGGAGAAGATGTAGAAGTGACATCTATTCCTAGTGAAAAAGAATTAGGAGATATGATTGGTAAGTCTGGTGCAGATATGAATCCTACAGAATTAGCTCAACAAACATTTATATTAGATGAGTTCTTGAAATATGCTATGATAGCTAGTAACTTGTTTCAAGTGACACAAGGTTCTAACTTTGATACAGCTACAATCAATGATCCATATTTAGTATTTAAAAAACAAATGCAACTTGAGAAAGCAAGAAGAACTATTCTATCTTCTGTAAATGCAGAGGGTAATGTAATACCTGCTGTAGATGGTATTCTTGATAACTCTTTCATTGGCCCACTTGCTAATGTTATATATAATGTACGTGATGCATTTGCTGAAATTCTAATATCTGATAAACAGAATGTTAGAAGATTAATGGAAGATGTGCTACGTCCTTATACAGATTTAAATGATAGAGATTTTATTAAGGTGAGTCAGAAAGCAGTTAATGATCTTTTTGATTGGGCTGTACAGAATGATAGAAAACTAAACAACTCAGTTAAGAAGATATTACTAGGTAACTCAACAGAGAAGAGTGCTGCTAAACAAATTACCGAATTTAGAGATAAGGTGTTGAAAGATAAAAATCATCCTTTGTTTAATAATTTAATTCTTAAGTCACTTCAATTAGAAAGTGGTAAGAAAATTGTATTAGATGAATACCAATTGAGAGATGGCAATACATACAAAAAAGAAAACATCAGTGTTCCTATGTTAGTTAAGTTAGGATATAGTCCTAAAGAAAGTAGAAAGATGATGAACATGATTATTCCTCAAGTGGATAATCTTTCTATCAAAGGAAGAGATGGTAAAGTGTATGACCAAAACTTAATCATATATGGATTTAATGAGTTAAAAGAAAAACTTGGTGATGAGAACAAAGACTTATATGGTAAACTAGTTAGACTTGCTGTAATACAATCTGGTCTTACAAACTCTCCTATTGCATTTACTAACCTTCTTCCTTATAATGATTTTAGAGAATTCTATAATGAAACATTGTCCAATCTAGAAAATATTCCTAACTTAGCAGAATTTAGACAGTTAGATATAATGGAAAGAAACAATTGGAATAACACTAACATTGTACCATTTAAAAGAGGACAGCTAACACAAAGCAAGAAGAATCCTAAAAATTGGTACTACGCAGAAAAAGCATTCTTAAGTAATAAATTACAAAAGAAAATGGATAATGGTGAACTTCCTCCAATGATTGTATTTTCTATGTTCTCAAGAGAAGGTAAAAATGATTTCATTACATACAGTTCAGAAGGAAAAATAACAAAAGCTCAAAGAATTAAAGCTAGAAGAACAGGAGATACATCTCATGTTGAGAAAGCATTATTTAAAAAGGTTTACACTATTAATGATGAAGGTGTAAGAGTTCCTTTAGTTCAAAAATCTGAATATGAAGGTAAAGAGTATTTCAACTATGTATACAAAGCTATCAATGCTTGGGGTGATTCATTTAGAGCACAAGAGTTTTATGGTAAAACATTTCCATTAGATCCTTTATCAACTGTATCAAGAGCTTCTGTATTAGATAATGGATTCTTAAAAATACAGAAAACAGTGAATGTGGATGGTCAACAACTAAGTCCAGATGAGGTGGAAGATAGTGTAATTGAATTAGCTCTTCTAGGTACAACACAAATGGTTAGTGCTACAATTGAACCAACTAAGAATGTAGAAGTAGTAGATAGATATTCTGTTGCGGACCTACAAGCTAATCCAGATAAGATTTATGTATTTGGAGATAACACACAAAGAGTTGGTACAGGTGGACAAGCTCAAATTAGAAATAATCCTAATGCTATGGGAATTGCTACAAAGATTTCACCTTCTATGGATGAATCAGCTTTCATGTCAGATGAAGATTTAACTAATAATAAACAAGTAATTGATGGAGATATAGCTAAAATAAAAGCAACAGGTAAAGTTGTAGTGATGCCTAAAGATGGATTAGGTACAGGGCTTGCTAAGTTAAAAGAGAAAGCTCCACAAACTTATGCTTATTTAAAACAAAGACTATTAGAAGAATTTGGATTTGATAATGATAATGGAACTATAATTAATAAAACTGAAACAAAAGAAAGATCAACTATTGAAAGAACATTGAAAGATGGTAACTCTTATAATATAGATGATATTAAATTAGGAATGCTAATTAAAATGGGATATACACCAAGTGAAGTTGGTGGGATATTAAAAGAAATCAGAAAAGAAATTTGTTAATATGATAAGTTGTATAAATACTAGTTCAGAAGAGTGGAAGTCATTAGTGGCTTCCAGAGGTGAAGACATGGCTCATTATTTATGGGATCTACATGAAGGAGAAGTTCCTCAATCAGAATACACTGAAACAGAAATGGTTGCATCTAAAGCTTCTGCTGAGACAGTGGTTGTAATGAAGAACGCAGCTAAACAAATGGATATTGATATTATGTCTTTAGATGAATATGCTAAAGGTAATCCTGATATACAAACTAAAGGAATCAATGGACTTGCTGATCTTATTAAAGGAGTGGTGGCTATTGCTCAGGGTATGGAAAACTATACACTAACAGAAGAGATAGTCCATATAGCTACAGCCATTCTTGAACAAACAAACCCAAAGCTTGTCACTGCAATGATTGCTAAGATAGATAGATTCAAAATCTATGATGAAACACTCAAAGCATATAAAGGAAAGAAAGCATATCAATTAGCTAATGGAAAACCAGACATTAGAAAGATAAAAAAAGAAGCTGTGGATAAACTCATCTCTGAGCTTATTATCAATCAATCTGAAGGCTCTACACAGTTTCCTGAATTGATGCAAGAGAATGAACGTTCAATGATTCAGAACTGGTGGAATACTATTCTTGATTTAATTAGAGGGATATATTCAAAAACAAACATAGATATATTTGAACAAAATGCTAATAGAGTGTTGAGTGCAAATGTTGGTGGTGTTGTTTCTGATATAACTAATGGTGGTGTGTTTTATCAAGTGAAGAATAGTGCTGTAGATAAAATCTATGATACAGTTAAAGACTTTGATAGTAGAATAGAATTAAATCCTGAAACAATAGATTCAACAGGTAAAGTGATACCAAGACATTACACTCTTGATGGTCTTCCTGAACAGATTCCTTCTGTTACAGCCACTCTTAAAAAAGGTACAACAATGCCTGATAGAACTCCTCTTCAAAAATTCTTAGATGATCAAAAGAAAGATTGGGGTACAGAGATACATGATTTTATCTACGGTTTTATAACCAATAATCTTATTGATAAAAATGGATATAAAAGAAATGATCCATTAACTAATCCTGTATCAACTAAACTTGATCCTAAAGTTCAGAAGAGATTAACGGATTTTTCAACAGAACTAATTAACTCTTATGAACCTGGTACACGTTTTTTATTAGAAGCAAAAGCAGTTAATCAAAAGGTGAAAGGTAAACTTGCATCTGCTATTGACTTTATAGCTATTGAACCTTATAAGAAAGAAGATGGAACAGATGATGTAAGAGTGGATATACTTGACTGGAAAACTACATCTATTAATAAAAGTAGAGATGAGGATATAAACTGGGCTAAGCAGAAAGATTGGAAAGCTCAGATGGGTGAATACACTAAGATTCTTTATAACTATGGATTAAATCCTGCTCAATTGAGAAAAGCTAGGATGATTCCTTTTGTGATGAATTACAATTATGTTGTTGAAGGACAACCTGAAAGTGGATTCTCTGCTCCTACATCTATGGAGATAGGTAAACTTAATTCATTAGAGGAAACAAACTTATACTTACTTCCAGTTCCTATTAATTCTGAATCTACAGGTAACCCAAAAGTAGATTCTCTTCTTAAATCATTAAGAGAGCAATGGGAAAAACTATATAAGAAACCAGTGTATGCTGAAGATAGATATGGTAAGATTTTAGAAATCAATAAGTTAAGTGCAGCTATTCGTAATTTACATGTTAGGTTAAACTTTGAACCTCTTGTTAATGTAGGTAAATCATTTTTGAAAAATGCAAGAACTGCATTAGATGACTTTTCTAAAATAGATTATGAAACAATAAGCAAAGAAGAATTAGATAAACGATTAGGAGATCTAATTGATTATGGAATAAGTGCTGCAAAGTTTACAACAATGGACCAAGTGTTTCTTTCTGAATATAAAAGAGAAGGAATGACTGATTCTAATAAAGAAGTGTTGAAAGAACTAGAACATATATCTTCTATGACAGCTAGGATGTTAAATGAAATCTCTCAACTACAAAATCAATATGCTGTACATTTAGGTCTTAAAGAAGGAGTTACAACAGATTCAACAAAAGAAACTATATTAAATGCTGAAAAACAAATTGATGGTATGTCTAAAACATTCTTAGAAGGATCTAAACTTTCTGCTAAGATAATTAAACTTGCTTCTAATTTACTTATGAATGCAAAGAGTCTTGTTAATATAGAACTTGCTAGAAAACTAAAACAATATGAGAAGATACTTATTCCATTAGAGAAAGAAGCTTCAGTTAGAGGAGTGAAAGCATTTGATTTGATTGGAACAATGTCTGAAACAGGACTGAATCTTATTAAAAAAATAGATCCTGAATTCTGGAAAGAAGTGGTAGATGCTAAACAGAAAAAAGATAAAGCTTTCTTTTTAAAGAATATGGATATTAAACAATATGATAAACTTTCTAAAGCAGCAATTGATAAAGGAATAGAAGAATTAAACAAAACTACATTTGCATCTGATGAAGAAGAAGATGATTTCCAACGTTCATACAAGATAACCAAGTTAAAAGATTCTTTAGATATACATAGTGAAAGATTTGATGGATATGATAATTATAGATTCAGCCAATTGTTCAAAGAAACAATGATTGAAGAAGGACATCTATCTAAGCAATATGAACAAATGAGTAAAAGTAAAGCTGCTCTTGATGTATGGAACTTCTTTACTGAACTCAATGTTAAAGCTAAACAAATGGGTTACCTTGATAAACAAGGAAGTTCATTCTTTCCATTAATAGAAGCTACAATTCTTCAAAAGTTTGCACAAACTAATGATATATCTGCTCAGGCAAAAGAATCTTTATGGACAGATTTCTATCAAACTAGAATAAATGAAAAACAAGGAATGTCTAGTATTGATCCTGAAACTGGTCAAGTTAGAAGAGTTATACCTAAGTATTTTACTAAGACAGATAAAACTGCAAATCAATTATCTACCGATCTTAATAAGATTGGAGCTCTATGGGTTAAGTCTTTATTAGAATATGAAAGTTCTAAAAACTTAGAGAACACACTTCTTACATTACACTCTGTTGAGAAAGCTAAAGGAAGTCTTATATTTGAAAATGGACAAGTTCAGTTTACAGATGGAGATCTTAGTATCAATGAACAAGATAATAAGAATGCAGATATATTACAAACTATTATTGATGATGGATTGTATAAACTAGGACAAGATCTTGGATCTATAGGAAACATTGGTGTAACAGCTCTTGGAGAAAAGCTTGGTAAAGATGACGAAGATAAACAAGCTAAAGCTATTAATGCTAAGAAACTATTAAGTAATGCTGATACATTAACTAGATCTATTGCTGTAGGTCTTAAACCTCTTATCTCCATTGCTAACTTTATGGGATATAACTTTCAAGCATATGTTAATGGAGGAACTGTATATTCTTTTTCAGAGTTTCAAAAAAACAATCTTAAAGTTGTTACAGGAAATAACTTCTCTACAATACAAAGAGGACTTCTAAATCTTTTTGTTCCATTGAATGAAGATGTGGCTACAGAAGAAAGAAGAAAAATGGCTAAAGAACAAGGACTTATTAAATATCTATCCACTTGGTCATTTACTGATGTGATGATGTCAACTAACTCTTTCCCTGAAAGAAAGTTACAATTTTCTAATGCATTGAGTATAATTGATAACTCAATGGTGGTAGATGGAAAGATTGTTAACATCAGACAATATTTAAAAGAACAAGATAGAAATGCTAGAAAAGGAATGTCTGAAAGCGAAAGAAAAGCTTTAGAGAAATCATTTGATCAAAGAGTTAAAGAGCTAAAAGAATCTTCTTCATTAGATAAGATAGCTAAGATTGAAAATGATGAAATGGTAATTCCAGGAGTGAGTGATACAGAACTTGCAAAGTTTCGTACATCTATCATTGAATATGGTAGAAAACTTAATGGTCAGATGAATGAAGATAACAAAGCTGGATATAGAAGAGATGCTATATTCACATCCTTCATGATGTTCAAAAACTGGATACCTAAATTAGTTTCTGAACATACATTAGGTATTAATAAAAACATTGAACTTAATCAATGGGAGTATGGTAGAACTAGAGCATTTTTTAAAACTTGGCAAAGTGTAGGTTTTAAAAACATATCTAAAATGAGAGCCATCATAAATGGTACTGATGAAGGATTACAACTTATCAATGAAATGCTTGAAGCTAAGAGATTAGATTATTTTAGAAAGACTGGTCAAGAGTTAGAGATTACAGAAGAAGAATATCAAGATCTTATAAGAGAGCAAATAGCTAATCAGATGAAAGAATTGTATTTATTACTTGGTGTTATATCTTTAATACTTATGACAAAAGCTTCTGTACCACCAGATGATGCTACAGATGAAGAAAGAAATAGATATAAGTGGTATGCTAAACTTGTTAATAAAGTGGCTGACGAGATTACATTTTATTATAATCCTCTATCATTTGAAAGTATGACTAAAGGATCTGTACTTCCATCATTGAATTTATTAACTAAAGCATCAGATGTATTATATTACACTGTTAGAGAAGTGTATGGAGAAGCTACAGATGATCAAACTATGGTTGATAAATCTCATCCAACCAAATACTTCTTTAATATGATTCCTGTAGCTTCACAAATTCAAAGTGAAATTCTACCATATCTATATCCTGAATTAGCCAAAGAACAAGGGGTGAGAGTTACAGAACAATCAAGAAGATAATTGACAACGCTATATTATGCAGGTTATTTAACCTACACCCTTTTAAAATACATAATTAATAATTAACTTTGCTCACATGAGAACAGCTGCAATTTGCCCAACATGTGCTGTGTATGAGAATGCTATATGCATTATATACAATGGCCCACCTCTTTCTAATATTAATGTTGCTCCTTTAGAGGATCTCCAATCTATATTAGGTAAGATAAACACTAGATTAATACCATTAACTGGTATCAATGCTCCTACTGTCCCTGCTACATATCTAGGACAAACTTATTTAAACACAACTACAAAGTTATTATACTTTGCTAAGTCTGTAGGAACTGGAGTAACAGATTGGAATCTTGTACTTACAACACCCACTGTCATTGTTCAATATGCTGATAATGCCACTGCTTTATTTGCAGGATTGATTCCTGGTCAAATTTATCGTACAGGAGATTTTCTTAAAATCGTTCACTAATAATATACTAAAATGAATACAATTTGTTCAGCCAACCCATGTCCAATAATATTAAGTTCTTCTTGCGTATTCTACGAAGGACCTAACTTAGTATGTACTGGTATTATTACTAATGAGACTCTCAGTTCTGTAATACAAAAACTTAGCACTGCTATATGTGCAATTAGTGTAGGTAGTGGAATATTACAAGTTACTGCCACATCCCCTATCACATCAAGTGGTGGAAAATCTCCAAACATATCTACATCAATGTCTACTAATAAGTTAATTGGTAGAGCAACAACTGGTGTTGGAATAATGGAAGAAATCTCTCTTGGTACAGGATTATCATTTACTGGATCAACATTAAATGTTTACCCAATTCCTTTTGAGTATAACATTAATGGATCAGGTATTCAACCAGCATTAGGTGGTAATATTGCAAGTGGTGGTTATAGTGGAATAGGTGGTGGTTATCAAAACACTGCTTCTTGTGATAATTCAAATATTGGAGGAGGAAGAGGTAATCTTGCTTCTTGTTATTTTTCTACTATTAGTGGTGGTGATTACAATATTTCTTCTAATAATGTTTCTACAATAGGAGGTGGTTATTTTAATATTGCTTCAGGTGCTGCATCAATTATTGGTGGAGGACAATATAATTGTGCAATTGGTTCTTTTTCCTCAATTACAGGAGGTCTTTGTAATAGTGCTGCTTCATGTAGTTCAATTATTGGAGGAGGATATAAAAATACAATTAGTTGTGGTTTTGCAAATGTTATAGGTGGAGGATATAAAAATTGTTCATCTGATGCTACTTCAACAGTTGGTGGTGGTTATGGTAATAATTCTTCAGGTTATATGTCAACCATAGCTGGTGGTAAATGTAATATAGCAGGAGCTTCGTTATCATCAATTGGTGGTGGTAAAGGTAATGTTGTATTAGGTGAGTATTCTACAATAGGAGGTGGTCAAATTAATAGGATTTATTGTAAGTCATCTACTATTAGTGGTGGAAATAGTAACACTATATCTGATTGTTATGGAACAATTGGTGGAGGATTAAATAATATAACAGGAAATCTTTATGCAACAATTGGTGGTGGTCAAGTTAATAGAGCATATGGAATTAATTCAACAATTAGTGGTGGTTGGTCTAATAAAGCTTATGGTAATTCTTCAACAGTTGCAGGAGGATCATTAAATAATACATGTGGTGATTGTTCGACAATAGGAGGTGGTATCTCAAACAGTGCTTTGAATGATTATGCTTCAGTAGTTGGTGGACATAACAACACTGCATCTGGACCATACTCAACAATTGGAGGTGGGTATAGTAATATTTCTTCTTGTGGATCTTCTGTAATAGGAGGTGGTCGTTTTAATCAATCAACTGGAAGATATTCAACAATTGGAGGTGGTGGTGGTAATCTTGCATCTGCCTATTATTCAACAGTTGGTGGAGGTTATTATAATAAAGCTCTTTGTTTTTTCTCAACAGTGAGTGGTGGTAATAATAATTGTGCATTTTCACAGGCAGCAATGGTTGGTGGAGGTAAATATAACACTTCTTCTGGACCATATTCAACAATTGGTGGTGGTAAAGGTAATACTTCTTCTGGTGATTTTTCTGCTATTTTAGGAGGAGCTTACAATGATACAAATAATTGTAATTGTGCTATGATAATTGGTACTCTTATCACAGCAGATAGATGTAATACTACATTTGTAAACAATCTCTCAATTAAAAACATTCCAACTAGTTCAGCAGGTCTTCCTTCTGGTTCTATTTGGAGAAGTGGTAGTGCAGTGTGCATTATACCATAATAATAATTTTTTTCTTTAACTTCAATAAATATTTATAAAATGGAAAATTTCACAATTCATATCTTTGGATATGGAGAAACCCAAATCAATTCAAAAGAGTTATCAGTAAAGGTGAAGACAGATTCTTTAACCACTGTAACTCCTTTAGTAGAGGCAATCTTTGCTAAGAAACCTGTAGATAACCCAGCTGTTATCTCTCCTTTTCACGCAATCAATATCTTTGGATATAAAGATGTGAGATGGATAAACAAAAATGGATTCAGTGTAAAAGATGAAGAGGAAGCTTTGAAACCTCTTATTGATGCGTTGATTGCTGAATTGCAAATTGCTAAAGACACAACCACTACCACTACCACTACTGTGCTAGTATAGTCTTTTTGAATTTATCAAGAAAAGGATAAGATGTATTATTAATCTTATCCTTTTTTTATTTATCTTTGTCCGTAAAATCAATTAATTATGAAGAAAAGAATCTTTTTTAACTCCTCTCTTCCAAGGGCAGGATCCACTCTTCTGCAGAACATAATTGCAGATAACCCAGATTTCTATTGCACACCTACATCAGGATTTCTAGATCTTTTGTTAGGAGCTAAAGGAAACTATAACAACTCTTCAGAGTTTAAAGCACAAGATGCTGAGTTAATGAAGAAAGGATTCATTGGCTTTTGTCACAATGGTATGCATGGTTATTTCAATGCTCTTACAGATAAACCTTATGTATTAGATAAGAACAGAGGTTGGGGAATTCATTTACCATTTGCTAGTGAGTTTATGTTAGCTCCTAAGGTGGTATGTATGATTAGAGATGTACGTGCTGTTTATGCTTCTATGGAAAAGAACTTCAGAAAAAATCCTACAGAAGCAAACCACATTCAAAATCCTAATCAATTAGTAGGCACCACTCTTCAAAAAAGAATTAACCTATGGGCTGATGGACCACCAGTTGGTATATCTATGGATAGATTAAAAGATGCATTTGATCAAGGATTGGATAAAAGAATATTATTTATCCGATATGAAGATTTAATGGATTTTCCTGAACAAGAAATTAGAAGATTCTATGAGTATATGGAAGTTCCATATTACGAAGGTCATTTATTTGAAACTGTTACACAGCATACACATGAGAATGATGCTATACATGGTATATATGGAGATCATAAACTAAGACCTAAGTTTGAAAGAAAGCCTGATGACTTTGAAGAAGTGTTAGGATATGAAATTTGTCAATCAATTAAAAACACATATCCATGGTTCTTTAAGAAATTTGGATACGTATAAATCAACAAACATGAATATAATATTTGATATATCAGGAGGCTTAGGTAAGAACATTCTTTCTACAGCTGTATTAAAAGCTATTAGAACTCAACATCCTAAAGCAAACATAATTGTTCTTACATCTTATACAGATGTATTTATTGGTAATCCTAATGTAAACAAAGTGATACAACATGGAACTACATCAGGGATATATAAAGATTACATAATGGATAAAGACACAAAGGTGTTTATTACAGATCCTTATACAACATCTGATTATCTAACTGAATCAAAACATTTGATTGAGATATGGTGTAATCTTTTTGGTATTGCTTACAATGGTGAAATGCCTGAGTTATTTATATCTAAAACAGAAGTGGAATACTTTGCCCCATTCTATCAATTAGATAAACCTATCATGGCTATACAACCTAATGGTGGTCCACAAGATCAACCATTGAAATATAGTTGGGTGAGAGATATTCCTTCACCTGTAATTAATGATGTTATTCAACATTACAAGAAAGATTATACAATTGTACACATCAAACGTGAGGATCAAATTATGTATGCTGATACAATGGCTGCTCTTGATTCATTCAGAAGTATAGCTGTTCTATTATCTCTAGCACAAAGAAGACTTCTTATTGATTCATCTGCTATGCATATTGCTACAGCTCTACAATTACCAAGTCTTGTATGTTGGATAGGAACAAGCTCAAAGGTGTTTGGTTATGATTTACATGCTAACCTACAAGCTAATGATCCAGACAAAGAACTAAACTTTGATCACCCATACTTACAGAAGCTTCCATTGTTTGAAGACATTTCTAAATGTCCATACACAGAACTAGGAAGTATATTTAATAGTGAAGACATAATTAAAGCGTTGAAATAATGGCAGTATATTGGTTTACAGGACAGCCTTCACATGGTAAGACAGTGTTGGCTAAATTATTGAAAGAAGAATTAGAAAAATCTGATAAAGTTTTTCATATAGATGGAGATGACTTACGTGCACTTACATTAAACTTAGACTTCTCTGAACAGGGAAGAATAGATAATGTTAAAGGTGCACAGAAGATAGCACACTATTTATATAATCAAAACTACACAGTGGTAGTTTCTGTTATTGCTCCATACAGATGGCAGAGAGAAGAACTAAAAAGAATGCTTGGTGCTGATCTTGTAGAAATATATGTTCATACAACAGAACCAAGAGAAAGAGATCATTTTAGTGTATTTAATTATGAACCTCCATTAGAGAAATTCATTGATATAGACACTACAGAAGATACACCACAAGAA
>Ga0315284_10001610_pt1 | contig 32302 bp, 47 predicted proteins | sample YL17G09_16_MG_FD_203696 | JGI IMG/M metagenome (GOLD analysis project Ga0315284, IMG submission 203696) | Sediment microbial communities from Yellowstone Lake, YNP, Wyoming, USA - YL17G09_16 | ecosystem: Environmental > Aquatic > Freshwater > Lake > Sediment | place: USA: Wyoming | collected... | reverse complement strand
ACACAGAGATTACTCAATTTAATCACTGTATTAAAAGAGCTATGACTATTAACATGATCAATATTCATAATATAGATTCGCCCTGTCTCTACTCTTTCTGTAGCGATTTCTTTTGCAAGCTCTTCTGCAGGGACTTTAGTCTTAGGAATCTTTTTATCCTGTTCATACTTTACATATAGTTCATCAAACTCAGGTGTTCCAAACGCATCGTACAATCCTGGAACATCATGAGGAGAAAAGAGAGTAATGTCTTTCTTTTCACGAAGCCTCTGATAAAAGAGTTTGGAGAGCTGAACATTGTAGTCAAGCTTTCTAACACGATTCTCATCATTGCCTTTGTTGTTCTTAAGTACAATAAGATCTTTTACTTCTTGGTGCCAGAAGGGGAAGTAGACTGTACCCCCACCACCGCGAATACCATTCTGCGTTGTAGACTTAGCAGCTGCCTCTAGTAACTTAAGGTAGGGAATCACTCCAGTGTGAACAACTTCGCCGCCCCGAATTTTAGATCCAAGTCCTCGGATCCTTCCGATGTTAAGTCCTATGCCTGCTCGCTTAGCTGTATACTTTCCAACCGCTGTAGCTGAAGCAAAAATACTATCTAAGGAGTCTCCAACGTCGATAAGAGTACAACTTGCATACTGCTTAATAGGACTTCTAAGTCCTGCCATCTGAGGAGTAGGTAGATTGATCTTATGCTGAGAGTAAGCGTCATATGCGGCCTTAACCCACTTCATTTTGTCTGGATGCCTCTTAAAGGTAACCATAGCAATGAGCATATACATGAACTGAGGAGTTTCGTGGACATATCCGCTCACTCTATCTTTTATAAGGTACTTATCAACAAGTTGTTGTAACCCGGCATAAGTAAAGCTATAGTCTCTCTCATGATCCATCATGGCTTCACATAAAGAGATCTCTTCTCTAGAATAATGAGTAACTACCTCGTCACTATAGACTCCAGTCTGAGTTCTTCTTTTGATGAACTCGTAGAAGGATGTTGGCTTAATATCTTGCCAAACTTGCTTTCTAATATGAAACAGTAGAAGCCTTGAGGCTACATATTGATAGTTAGGATGATCTAAACTAATAAGATCACTGGTTGATTTGATCAAGACCTTATGAATATCTTCGCTTCGGATGTTATTGTAGAACTGAAGCTGAGAGTTAATCTCAATATCACTAATAGATACGTCAGATAAACCCTCACAGGCCCACTCTAGTACTTGATGAATTTTCTCTATGTTCAAAGGTTCCTTAGAACCACTACGCTTAATTACTTTGATTTCCATTATAGTTTCACCTCGGAATTATTTAGAATAGCAACGGCCAACCGCGACATCGTCATCAGCTTGATCTCCTTCAAATCTTTTGATTAAAATAGAATTCTATTGTAGCATTGAGTGCAAGTGATCTAGTTTTATCAATATAATCCTTTCCGAAGGTTTGTCAGTGCAGCTACGGCACTAGAAAATTCTTTTTTTATAAGGTGGTTCGATTTGACATTCACGGCAGTTATGGTTATCTATTGACTAGTATATAAAACGCATAGGAGGCACTATGACAATTAAAACAGGAAAATTATCATTCGAAGATGAAGACATCTTAATCCCTACTCTAATCAATCTTACTCAACATAAGAAGTTTAGATCAGCTTGGGGCTTCTTACAGACGAATGTTGATCCAGAGCATATTCGAGTCTATGATGCTGGCGTTGTTTTACAAAATCTTTCTAACGAATATGGTGACATTGGAGATCTCAAGGACGATTGTGTATTGAAGAGAGATCTGGAAATGAAAGTAAGACAAGTAATTAAATTGTTGATGTAAATGAATAAATTAATCATAGATCATAAAACCCTAGAACAAGATACCCTTGTGCTAGCTGAGAAGCTAGCAAGGGGTCTTTTGGTTGATACTGATGTTGAATTAGTCTGCATCAGTCGCGGTGGCCTTTTTATTGGAGGCATAATATCCTATGCGCTCAACATAAAAGACATTCACTGTGTAAGTATAGAGAGCTATAAGTCTGATAAATTGAATGACAACCAACAGATTATAAGCCGTACTCCCTTCTTACCAAAAGTAGATAAGTCTAAAACATATCTCTTTGTCGATGATATTAATGATACAAGCCAAACCTATCGTTTCATTAAGCAACAATGTGAGCAGTTAGGTATTATGCAATATTTTGCAACTACATATCATAAATCTCGCTCAACTAACCTACTACCTGACTATATTGGAAAGGAAGTGCCCCAAGATAGTTGGGTAGTCTTTCCCTGGGATAGCTTAAGTAAATAATGACAACACCTGATCCTAAAAAAATAGGTACGGATGATCACTTTAATCTGACCGTAGAGTTCACTAATGGACAAGTGCGCACTGTTAATGTCAAAGATTTCTTGCTCAGTCCTAACGAAATTAAAACCAATTTGAAATTATTCAAAACCGCTTTTATCGAAGATGGTGCTGCAATCACGTGGCCCAATGGTATCTCCATCGATCCCGAAATAATCTACCTAGAAGGACAAAGTAAATGAACAAACTAACTCGCATAAGCCTATTTATCTTGGCATTTCTCTTTCCTATTGTCGCAGGCAGTAATTTAGGAATTGCACTTGCTCTCAAGCAGGTAGGAGTAATAGATGTGATAGTCTGCTTGATTAGTCCCTTCTTTACTTTATATCTACTTTTTATAATGAAAGTTTCAATTGCATTTGAGGAGAAAAAGAATGAGCTATGAAAGTAAGTTCTACTCACAACACAAAAGCCTTACCTTTGATGACGTACTTATCATGCCATCAGAGATTTCTTATGTTCAATCTAGGCTAGATGTTGATCTAAGCTCTAACCTTACTAAGAGTATTAAACTGCAAGTTCCTATTATTGCTTCCCCAATGGATAGGGTTACAAATGCTGATGTTGCAGCAATTATGAATGCCGCTGGCGGCGCAGCATGCTTTCATAGGTTTCAAAGTATAGAAGATCAAGTAGAGCAAGTAAGGTATTATGGTGAGTACTTAAACTCAGTTAGATTTATCAATCCAGGTAATCATCCAATTGTTGCAGCTATCTCCGCACAACTTGAAGATCAAAACGAACTTAAGCGTATCGAGTTACTAAGTGAGTATTGCAATGCCTTCATTATTGATACGGCTATGGGAACTAATATTAAAGTAATCAGAGCAATCGAACATATCAAAAAGAAATACCCAACCATAGATATTATCGCAGGCAATGTTGTTACTCCTGAAGGCTGCATGACACTTATTAATGCTGGCGTAGATGCTATCCGTTCTGGAATAGGTAACGGTTCTGGGTGCTTAACTCGTATTCAAACTGGTGTCGGCAGAGGTCAACTAAGCGTTCTAATTGAATGTACAGATGTCTGTAAGAAGTACAATGTTAAGTTAATTAGCGACGGCGGACACTCTACTCCTGGAGACTTTGCAAAGGCAATCGCCGCTGGTGCAGATATTGTTATGATGGGATCTCCACTAGCTGGGCATGATGAGTCTCCTGGAGAAGTGTTCTATAAATACAAAGGACACTTCTTTAAGCCCAATGATTTAATCTTTGTTGAAGGTGTAGGCCAGCGCAAGGCTTCTGAAATAGAAGGCCTTCCACAATACAAAGAGTATAGAGGAATGGCTTCTAAAGAAGCTCAAGAAGATTGGCGTGGTAGCGTAAAGCCAGGCACTACATACGAAGGAATACAAAAACATCTTAAATTAAAAGGACCCCTTGAAGATACTCTAAAGAACTTCATTGGTGGGTTAAAGTCTTCACTTACATATTGTAACGCAACAACCATTGAAGAGTTTCAAACTAATGCTAAGTTTGAAAAGCTTTCATTAGGGGCACAAAAAGAAAGCTACGAAAGGGGATAGTTATGAGGCTTTTTTATCTAGGATTATTGCTTACAACATCCTGTGCGACTACAACTACTCCAGCTCCAATCTCAAAGCCACTAGTTGGCGATTGTGGAATGGTAACAAGCGGAGATCTTAAAGGTAAGAGCGGTACCATTATCGATCTCAATAACGAAGTCTATACTCTTGAATATGTTACAAAGGGTAGTCTTCCTTTTTTAATTAAGCTTCGTGTAGCAAAAGAGTATGTAACATTCTGTGAAAGAAAATGAAGCCTAAATCTAAACATATTAACCTAGTACTAAGTAGTACAGGAGCACTATATCCTGTACATGCTGGAGCTGCATGTGCTCTAATGGATTTAGGATATACATTCAAAGGCTTTTCCTCTACTAGTGGAGGAGCTATCATTGCTACTGCATTAGCCTCTGGTATTTCTAGAGACCGCCTTAAAAGGATGGTAGTTGACTATAATCCTTGGCGAATCATATTTAAGAACCCCTCTAATCCTTTTAATAAGGGTTGGGGGATTTATGATAATACTCCTGTAGAAGGAATAGTAGACCGCTTAGGTGGTCAGATGACATTTGAGCAATCTCCTATCCCTATACATATTGTAGCTACTCAACTTCTTCCTATCTTTAGAGAAGTAGTCTTAAGTAAGGATGTAAGTCCTGAATTAACTCTATCTCAGGCATGTAGATTGAGTAGTACTATTCCTATTCTTTTTAAGGTAGCATCTTACAAAGGAGCATCCTTAATAGATGGAACCTTTGCAGATAATCTACATGTCCAACCCTTTAGACAAGACTTTGAAAATACTATAGCTATAACTATTAACATAAGATCAGTAGCTCATCCTAAAACATTCTGGCAATATATCAAGTCATGCCTATCCCTAGTTCTATCAGGACAAGGATCATGGACTTATGTTCCTGACAATCTAACACTGATACCTATAGATGTTTATGATTACATAACTCCCCTTAAATTCAACTTATCTCGCAGAGATAGAATAAGACTTTTTGATACTGGATACAATGCAATAATTAAACAATTAAAAGTTGACTGATAACAAACAAAGCTGTGCCCACATAGCTTATTATGGAGGACGACATACAATGGAAATAGTTACTTTGGAAGAGCTACTAGAGTCCTTAAAAGAGAATGTAGAAACAGAACTAGTTACACGAGGGTTAGCCACGTGGACTATTGATGCTGCAGGCCATGACTTTAGTGATTCACTGAATGGATATTCACTAGAGGACCTTCAACAACTTCGAGGTGAAATCCTCGAAGGCAACAAGGTTGAGGTAGTTGTGGACTTATCTGATGCTCTTGTTGCTCATCTTGATGACCTTATTGAGCAAGCTGAGATTGAAGAAGATGACGAAGACGATGAAGATGACTATGAAGAAGAAGAAGATGAGGATTCAGACGATTGATTCACCGTAGCCATAAATTTATATCACACATGGGAGCTGAGATGACTCACGATAAAAAGTATTTAGGTGAGACCATAGATTATATTGCGAAGTACCTTACAAAAGAGTACGAACCAAAACTTAAAGGACTCAAGCCTTTTCTTGTTGCAGCTCATCACTATGACTACTATGTTAAATATAAACACAAGCTCGAATTTAATGGCATTAGGCAGCTAGGAGATCGTCATGACCGCGGCCTCCGTGAAGGTACAATTAAGCTAGACAAAGGAGTCTACTTAGGCTTTTCTTGTGATCCAGAATCTCGCGCTCAGTTTGTTATTGGCTTTGCTAAAACTTTAGAAGAGCTAAATCCATTTCTTCTTCATACATCTCAAGGTAAAGTGTACATTGCTAACTTTGATTATGAGCTCCACCCACATGAAATAAAAGCTCCACCAGAAGTTATTTTTCTAAACGACGATACATTAAATGAGTTCCAGCAGGATGTAAAAGGATTCCTAGAAGACGAAGAGTTTTACAAAGGAAAAGAATACAAAAGAGGTACTCTTCTTTATGGAAACCCAGGCAACGGAAAGACTAGCTGTATAACTTGGGCTGCTACACTTTTTGATAAAGTGTTTGTAGTTCCTCCAGATTGTGCCGCACCAGAGGTTGGTAGAAATATTAATCTAATGTGCCAAGAATCAGAATCAAAGTTAATCATCATAGAAGACTTAGATTCTCTCAATGAAGGTACAGCAGATCTGCTCAACTTTGTTGACGGTACAGTTAGGATTAATAAAGCCTACTTCATTGGTACAACAAACTATCCAGAAAAGCTTCATGCTAATATTCTAGATCGCCCTAGTAGGTTTGATTCATTTATTGAAGTCTCTCGCCCTGACGAAGCAAGTAGGGAGAAGCTACTAAGGCATCACCTACCTAATCTAACTGAAGAACAATATAAGCTATATGCTAAGAAGACTAAAGGGCTTAATGCTAGTTACTTTCAGGAAATTCCAATCCTTCTTCATCGTAGACAATTGCCAGGTAAGGAATTAACTATCGATACTATTATTGAGAAGTGCAAGAAACGCACTAAACTAGTTAAGAGTAAAGACTTTAAAGATGACAACTCAGATACACTAGGCTTTAAAGGCAATGAAGATTAAATTCTTAAATAGTAATAAAGAATTTGAAACAGATCAAACTGAGATCTCACTTATAGAAGTATGTAGAAAAACTAGAGCTCCAGTTAATTTTGGCTGCCGGGTTGGCATATGTGGGACATGTAAGGTCCAAGTTTCTGGAGACCTTAATAATCTTTCAAAAAAGAATAAGGCAGAATTAGAGTTCACAACTTTAGCTAACGAGAGATTAGCTTGTCAATGTACAGTAAAAGGAGACATTTGTGTCGAACAACCAACTAAAAGAACAGATGAAGGAAGTAGTCTGGCAGTTGATAGAGAAGTATTATAACGTAGATAGATCCTGCCCACAAATACTGACCTCCAAGCAGATCCTAATAGGGTCCAATCCCATTGATAGCATCGGCGAACATCTTGCGAATGCAGTTGAGAAGTTAATTGCAGCAAACCTCGAAATCGTTTCTGAACCTGTAGAGATTAAAAAAGGTGATGAAACTGACGAAGAAGCTGATGAAGCTGATGAAGAGTTTTACATTCCAGATCCATACGGATACTATCACGGAGGAGATTGAATTGTTCTTTGAGCTATATACGGACGGTTCTTCTACAGGTAAAGTAGGCGAAGGTGGCTGGGCATATGTTCTACTTAAGTCTGGAGTAGTTCTCCTAGAGCAGTATGGCGGCGAAGATAATACCACAAACAATCGCATGGAACTGATGGGAGCAATAGAAGGACTTAGAGAACTATATAGGGCTCATGGTTCAAACTCTGACATTACAGTATACTCAGATTCTCAATATGTTGTCAAAGGAATTATGGAATGGTTTCCTAAATGGCAAGAAGAAATAAATCGCGGCAAAGAAATAAAGAATCAAGATCTTTGGATTGCATTGAATGATTTATTTCAATCATTTAGTTCAATTAAGTTTAAGTGGGTAGAGGGTCACGCTGGCATAGAGCATAATGAGCGCTGTGATTATCTAGCTAAAAAAGGAAAGCTTGAAATTAAGCAGATGAGAAAATAATGCTAGATAGCTATGAAAAGGCAAGCTTAGATATACTAAATTGCTTAAAGACAGATCCTACAATACTTATAATTAATGCTATTTTGTTTAAAACCATCATAGCTATCTCTAAGAGTCCCAACCTATCAACATATAGCTGCAACTCCTTCCAATACATCTCCATACTGGAAGTAGTCCCTCACATCTACTCCGAAATAGAAATAACTCTTCCGTATCCTTCAAAAAAAGAACTCTCTAATCACTTCATTACAGAGCTAGTTGCAGGCTGCGGCCGAACGTGGATACCTGTAGGTAGCTATGATTATCAAAGAACATTACGTACTAAGTTTCAAGATGATCTAAATATGGTCCTTTGGCAACGTCATGTTCGAGCAGCTCAATCTAGTGATCCTATTGAGCTGACTATTCTTTCTATAGATCCGGTATCGTCTGTGAGAGAAAAAGCTTCTTCGAGATTAAAAACAAACGAATTAAAATAGGGGATTAGGGCTCTATCCTCTAATGCTGCCCTTGACTTATGATAGAAGTGACCTGATAGTATAAGTAACTATTCTTTAATAGGAGGTTCATAATGAACTACAAGAATAAATTAGTGTCGATGTCCCTAACACTTGGTCTAATGCTTACTGGCTGCAATCATGTAGTAGGAACAAAAACTAAATCTGATGATGAAAAGCTAGGTAACTTTACTTTGTTACTTATGGATATTGCTCGAGCAGATTTGTCTCCAATGCGCCGTCAGATGCTAGCGAGAACATTAGTAAGAGTCACTGGTGAAATCTTTACCGACTACTCACATCGCGAGGCTTTTATTGGATTGATCGCCCACGAATCTAGATTTGCAAGTACAGCAAAGTCTCCTGTAGGAGCTCAAGGTATGGCTCAACTGATGCCTACATCAGCTCCATCTTTTGCTAAGCTCTGTGGGCTAAGCGACTTTAGGCCAGCCGACCTTCAAGACGTAGAACTGAACTTAACTCTAGGGGCCTGCTTCTACAGAGACCTACTTGAGAAGCTCAATGGTAATACTGTCGCAGCTGAAACAGCATACAACGGAGGAGAGTACTCAGAATCATTAAAGTCTCTTCTTGCTCAGCGTCAAATTTCTAATATGGAAACTAGCAATTATGCTACTGCAATTGCTTTCAAAAAAGAAGAAGCAAATACTGCGCTTCAGCATATTGAATCTACTCAAGCTACTGTAATGAAAGAAACCCCTGTTAACATTGCTATTGAAGATATTAAGGCTGAGAAGTCTAGGGGCACAATTAAGATTAGCTTTCAAATTAAGAATACAGAAGTTAAAACTAATGCAACTGGCGCAGTTGTTGCAATTGGTACTGTCCGGACTCCCGATGGTAAGACGCTACTTATCTCCTCTCCACCCATTGTAGGCTTTCCAGCTGAATCAGTAAATCCATCCGAAGTCTTAAAGAAAGCACTTCCATTCTCAATTAAAAAGTTTAAATCCTACGAACTGACTCTTAGTATGCCAAAAGGATTAGCTGGAGAGATTACAGAAGTTAAGCTTGTAGCTCTTGATACAAGAACAAGTGGACAAACCACATCTAACGTAACGGTACCTGACTAATAGGAAAAATAATGATTAACTTTTCAAAACAACAATTAGATAAGATGCTTAAGCTTAATGAGGAGTTTATGCTCGCTTCTCCAGACCGCAGGAAAGAGATAGAGCAAGAAATGATTGCTATGGTACCTCAAGAGCAGTATGCTGGTAGTAGTCAGATCACTGAACTAGCAAAGCTTCAATCAGAGTTAAAAGACAAGATAACTGCTCTAGGAGAGTCTGCAAGCAAGCAGGATGTAACTGGATTCTTTAGCCAGATCCAAGACCTAGACAATAGAATTTATTTAGAAGCCCAAAAGCTTGGCGTTGAACTTAAGAAGACTGATTATGGCACTGTAATGAGTAAGGTGCTTGAAGCTAAATTTGGTAAATAGAATGAAAGTAAATAGAAAAGAATTATATTCAATTGATGATCTATCTAAAGACGAGCTTCTCTTTATCTTTGAAGTAATTGAGAAGCTTCAACTAGCTGCAGATAGTACGCCAGAAGCTCACACAGTAGCAAGCAAGTTTAAACAATTTAGGGCAGAGATGTTAGGTTCTTTACAAAAGACATCTTCAGATCTAGTTTGCGATGGTTGTGAAACTACAACTAATGTTACTAATCAGCTTTGTCCTATCGAGCAGGTCAATAAACCACTCTGTCATAAGTGCTTTGTATATCGTGAAGATGCCTCCTTTGCGCTTGCGAGACCAAGATGACAGACCACCTTGCCGCTAAACTTCACTCTACTACCGATGCCTCTATCTGGGCTAAGGAATTCTGCAAGTTAAATCCTCAAGTAGATGAAGATCTAATGCTAACTTGGTTTGCCAATGCTATAATGACTGGATACGATGAAGCTCAACGCCGCACTCGAGAAGATCAGGTACGCCTCTGCAAACTACGTATCGCTAATTTAAGAGCTATCGAATCTAAATTAACAAGAGTAGCTTTATATAAAAAAAGGAGGGGCTATGATGAGCCAGAATGATTTAGGCGCAAAAAGAGACAGCTTTAGAACCCTAGATGATATTGTAGATGGTAGAGATTTTGCAAATCTTGATTGTAGGAGTAGTTCCTGCCACTTTATTATAAAGCGAACAGGAATGCGCACGAATGGCCCCTGTCAGTGTCTAAAAGAAGATGCACAAAATGCTCCTTTTGCCATAGAGAGGCTGTTAGCTCAACTGGTAGCGGAAGCTCTTCTTCAACGAGATGAGGCAAGAGCTGAGTTGGCAAAGCTAAAAGAGCAGATTCAAACTGCTAATAAGCATCTCCACAGTTGTCTAGAGTGGGCCAACGGCGGCGAAAGATCGTATCAAGAGATTATAGACTACTTAAATCAAGTAGAAAGATCTAATGAATAAGAATGTCTCTGACCATCTAAACACAATTGCCGACTACTACATCATGGCAAACGATCTAGTAAGAGTTCGTGCGTTCAGATCTGCAGGCGCTAATGTAAACCTAGTTGCATTTAAGATTACTAAAGATAACTTTAAAGACATTAAGTTCAATGGACTAGGGGAATCGACACTAGAAGTTATTAAGCAATTTGTTGAGACAGGAGATAGTAGTAGACTTCAGGAGCTTAGCCAGAAGTATCCTCCTAGATCTATACTTAGCTTACTTAGCCTATTTAATTTTGATCTTCAATATCTTTCAGAGCTATGGAATAAGTTTAAGGTAAAGAATATTTCTGATCTTTATTCTCTCAAGGAAGAGAGAGTAATTATAGCACTTAAGATTCTTGAGAAGATTTCTCCTACGACTACTGAACTCCCTCAACACGATTATAACCTGATAGGAGACTGTCTTATACATACAGCCTTCTGCAGTGGTCAGAATACAGTAGGGCAGATTGCAGAGAAGCTTAAAGAGCTTGGCGATAAGCATATTTTCATTGCTGATAAGTTAGCTAGTCCAAATGTGCTTGCAGGAATGGCTCAAGAGCGACTTGCTACACAACGAGATGTAATAAAGCAGACTCAAATAGACCAGAACATTAGGATATGGCAAGGTACTATAGTTGACCTAGACTTAGATAGTAACCTAATAGCTCCTAGAGATATTTTTCAGAAGGTTGAGTATCTTGTTATTAAACCATCTACTGCCCCTCATACAAACATAATATCTAGATTAGATACGGTCTTAAGTAAAGTTAAGCAAGATAATATAATCATAGACTGCCTAGATATCTATTGTAATGAGCATTTAGATCCTAAAGAGTTTCAACAACTACTTACAAAGTACGACCCTATTCTACTCTTTCCAGGCACTGATCTTCTAACCTATAATCATATAGTGTTATTCTTGTCTAAAATAAAACTAACTAGAATAGCACTAGCTAGCTGTGCTGACTCTTTTGGTGAATTAGATAATATTACTATTGCAGCTAATGCAGCTAAAAAACTTAATATTAAACCAAGTAGTATCATAAATTGTCTACCACAACCGTTTACTAAAGTGATTATTCCTGAATCTCGAATTGGAGTTAGAGATCATTCTATAACTACTACAAGAACAACAGAAGTTACTTCTGCAGAAAAGCTTGAAGCTGCAATGAAGAAGATAGAGAAGCTTCGTAGCGCAGCTAATTCAAATATCTTTCAAAGGAAAAAATAATGAACATTAGACTATTTTTACTTGGAATGCCAGGCAGTGGCAAAGGCACGGTGAGCGAATTACTCCTTAGTAAGTTAAATAACTCTTCAGTTAGATACTATAACGTTGGTGGCATCCTAAGAGAGCAAGCAGAAAAAGACAAACATATTAAAGAGACTCACGCTGCAGGTGGTCTTGTTACTTCAGATCGTGTTCTTGGTATTTTTGAAGATGCATTAAGTCAAGAGAGCTTCGTTGCGGATGGGTCTCCTAGACGTCCAGAAGAAAGTGAGTTTATTCTCTCACATCCTAAATGGACAGCTAATCCAGGCTTATTGATTCATCTTAAGATTAGCCCAGAGTTAGCTAAGGAGAGATTGATGTCTCGTGGTAGGTTTGATGATACAGAAGTTACAATTCAAAAGCGCTTTGATGACTATCAACTACATACACTTAAGTCTGTAGAAAACTTTGCGAAGCACAAGCAACTAGTAGAAGTTGATGCTTCCGTTAGACCAGAAGCAGTTTGCGAGTCAATTCTATTAGCCTTAGGAATGAAATGATCAATAGTATCCTACTTGTTCTAATTAGCTTATTTGCTTTTGCTTTTGATAGGCAACCCTACAAAAAGCTTATCAAGCAATGGTCTAGCATGTTCCGCATGAAGACAAAGTATCATAGTCGCTATAGCGATATCTTTGAAGTAGATGTGGTAGATAATGTTATGTACATAAGTAGATTTAATAAAGCTATTCATAGTGAAGTCGAATACCTTTACTCGGTAGCTCATGAGTTTGGACACCTCATAGATCATGCTTATAGAGACTACTATGACCAAGAAAGTAAGTTAAGTGAAAATAAAGCTGTATATAATGATGAAGCAAGAGCTTGGCGAATTGCAAGAGGACTGCTTCAACAAACAGAACATTATGACGAAAAAGCGTTTAACAAACTAAGAGCAAGATGCTTACAGGAATATAAAATAGCTTTAAAGCTAGATAAGAGGCCCCATGATTAAAGATACAAGTCTTTTAATAACGACTCTACTAGACTATCTCAAATCCCAAATAATTACTACGGGCCGCGACGGAGTCATAATCAATCTTGATGCAACACTAATGAGTGCTGTGAATATTATGCTCGCTAAACAGTTAGGTAGTCCTTACCAAGTCAAAGTAGTAACATGTGTTACTAATAGTAATAAATTTGCCTTAACACAATCGACGCTTATATCGCAACAACTAGATGTAAATCTTGAGATGAAGGATCTGTCTAGAGAATATGAAAGTCTAATAAAGCCAAATCTTAACGAGCTTTCTCTTAAGAAAAGACTTGCTGATAGTATTGTAAATGCTGAAGCAGATGCACAAAATCTACTATCTCTGAGCAACCTGTGCTACTCACAATGGGCAGTAAACTTTCCTCATAAATGTTACCAAAACTTAGAGCAGGTACATCTTTTAAATAGACTTTTCTATGGTGAGATTAAACAATTAGCTAAGAGTCTTGGTGCTTCTGATGGTTTAGTAAATAGAGAACCTTCTCATTACTTACATAGAATCCAAGTAGATAAAGACATGGGATTTACTTACGAAGAACTCGAAAGCTTCATTCGCAATCCAAGTCAGAGCTCACTTAAAGATAAATTGATTGCCAGTAAGCTAGCACCTGACAATAGAAACAGATTTATGTGTCCTGCAATTCAACGTCCAAGTAATTTATTAGGATAAGGTGACTTAAATGAGCATTAAAGTTTGTATTATATCTCCAGCCTCACATTTGGAAAACTTCTCTGCACTTGGCGACTGCGAGATGGCTCTTAGTCATCTTATTGTTCCTGATGCTGGTTTCCATCATTCTGAATATGTTAAGCAAAACTATATTAAGTATTACAAAGCCCGCGCAGCTGAAGGTAAGTGGGTCATTCTAGACAACTCAGCGTATGAGATTGGTAAGCTAGAAGCAACCCAAGCTACCGGACAAGGTTTAGGACCTGAGATTGTTCTTAAAGCAGCTGAAATGATTAATCCTAGCATAGTTATTGCACAGGATGTTCTTTGTGATCGAGAAGCTACCTTAGAAAGTACCAAAGCATTTATCAAGTATGTGAAAGATAAGGGTATGCTAGGTAAGTTTCAACTGATGGCTGTTGCTCAAGGTAAGACTCAAGAAGAATGGCTAGGGTCCTATATGGACCTATACACACTTCCAGAAATTGATCAAATTGGATTCTCTAAGATCTCAGTACCTCTTTCCTTTGGTGGCAATCAAGCAGAAGATGGTTGCGTAGCTATGGCTAGACTTAAAGCTACTTATGCTGTTAATGAGATGTTTAGAGGCTTCGGCCTCCGCCCCGAGCTGAAATATCAGCCAAAGCCTGCACATCTTCTTGGTGGTGATAACTTCCTTCCACGGGAGCTAGCCGAGCAAAAGAGGCATGCTTGGATCTTCTCGAATGACTCAAGTGCTGCAGTTCAGTATGGTCTTCATGAAAAGAAATATAATGCTTCCACTGGTAAAATAGATAATATTATTACTAAGAAGCCTGACCTTGAAAATAACGATCCTTCAACTGTTGACAGTTTAGCTTCTAATACTGATAGTATATTATACAATATAGCTGTGCTTCATCGTTGGAGCAAGTAAAGAAGTCTGGGGAGAGTATTATGCCTAAGATTCTTATCGTTGATGATGAAAAAGATATTCGCGAGTCAGTCAAGCTGCTACTGGCTCGTGGAAACTATAACGATGTTGTTATGGCTAGTGATGGCTTAGAAGCCCTAAAGGTCTTCCAAGAAGAGCAACCTGATCTTATCATTACAGATGTTAATATGCCAAACTGCAGTGGTATTGAATTTGTAAAACGTCTAAGAGAATATCCTGAAGCTTCATTTACTCCAATTGTAATGTTGTCAGCTAGAACAGCTCCACAACATCAAACTGAAGGACTTGATAGCGGAGCTGATATTTATGTTTGTAAGCCAATTGAAAGAGATCAGCGAGCTATCTTTTTAGCCCAAATTGGAACTCTCTTAAAGAAAAGTCAACGTCATGCTCAAGCTGTTATTAGCTCAATGAAAGATCCTTTGACAGAGCTTCCTCGCCGCGAGGCCTTTAGCTTATTATTTAAACAGCAAGTAGTTGCTTGCAACCGCAATAGCACTCCACTAGGGATTTCTATACTAGACATTGACTTCTTTAAAAAAGTAAACGACACCTATGGGCACATTGCTGGCGATAGTGTACTAAAACAGTTTGCGCGGATTGTTAAAGAAAACATTAGAGCTTCTGATGGAGCTTTTAGATTTGGTGGAGAAGAATTTGTAGTTCTTTTACCGAATGCTAATGCAGCCAATAGCCTATTTGTTTTAAATAGAATCAGAGATAAGATCAAAGAGGCTACATTTATTAATGGTCTAAAAGTTTCTTTCTCAGCTGGGATATTCGAGATCAATAATGGTAGCGAATCAAGTATGGAAGAATATCTAGAGCTTGCTGACAAGGCACTATACGAGGCAAAAAACACTGGGAGAGATAGAATAATTGTTCATCTAAAAGACAATTATTCACAAGAGGCTAGCTAGCATGTATATCTCCCAAGAGATGGATTCGCGAGTTCTGCAAGCTCTAAACGACCAGTTGATTAAGAAAAATAAAGAGATGGAACAGTTAGTTGCTCGCGTAGCGCATGAGTTGCTGACTCCGATTACATCTCTAATGATGACAGCCGACGAACTACTAGATAACTACGAAAGTCTAAGAGATACAGATAGGCCCATCTATAGTAATGAGCAGCTCTTATCTTTTGCTCAGAGAATCTCTCGTAGCAGTAGAGATCTTAAGACTCAAGCTAGCAATATTCTAAATCATTTTTCAGCCATGTCTAATAATGCAAAGACAACTCTTATTGATGTATCACAGATTGTAGAAAATCTTTTAGATGAATTCGCCCCTGAAGCTACCCAAAATAATGTTCAACTGGTACAGACGAGTCAAGGGCATACATCTGTACTAGCATCAGAAGATACTATTAAAACGGTGTGTAGGAATATCATCTCTAATGCAATTAAGTTTACAGCGGCCAACGATACCTGTCAAACTAAGACAGTGGAAGTATCTGTAACAACAAATGGTAAGCAAGTTGAACTCATTGTGTCTGATACAGGCATTGGAATGAAACCTGACTTCATCAACTCCAAACTCTTCCTACTAGGCAGTAGAGGAGAAAACGCTACTTCAAAAGAAGTTCGAGGATATGGTGTAGGACTATCTACTGTTAAGCTTCTCCTAGATAACCTAGGAGGAGTAATCACATATCAAAGTCTAATAAATAAAGGAACAAAAGTTTGTGTCTCCTTTCCTAAAGACCAAGACGAAGAGTTCTTTATCTAAAGAGGATAGATATGGCAATTACGATTTCAGATGAAACTAAAAAACGAGTAAAGCAGCTTCCATTTCAAGGAAACAGTAGTAACTTTACGCCTGTTGCACTTGTCGACTTAGAACTCATTAAGCCATCAGATGATGTGCGCTTTAACGGACTACCAACATCTATCTGGTTTGCTCATAGTGATGTACTATATGAATTCCTTACAGTTGATGCTTTTACAGCAACAAATCACAAAAGACTACTGACACTTGCCAACAAGCACGCTAACTTTAAGTTGTTTGTTCTATCTCAGGATAATCTTAAGTTCTTAAGATATGTTGAGGAACGCCGCCTTGGGAGTAGCACTGGTAAAAATGCTGGTGAGCAGCTCTTCGAAGAGACGGTAACGGACCTAAGGAGAAAAGCTGAATCGATTCTATCCTTGATATCAGACATGAAGATTACTCAGGAAGTTGTTACTACTAATAAGCAAATTATTCTTCAGACTGTTGAATCAGCAATCAAAGAAAGAAAGATGGTATCCCTCTTAGCTAGAATGCTAACTATGGATGGAAGCTATTTAAATCATGCAATTGCCGTATCTCTTATTTCTACTGCTCTAGCAAGGCATTGTGGCTTTGCTGATTCAATGCTAGCTAATATTGCTCAAGCAGCCTTCTTTCATGATATTGGGATGTTTAAGATCCCATCTAAGCTTCTTAATAATCCAGATCTTTCTGGAGATGAGTTAGAAATTATTAAAGCTCATACAGTCTACGGCCAAGAGATTATAGATGGCCTAGGGCACAATGGTCTGAGGATTCCTACAGAAACTGAGATTGTATGCATGCAACATCATGAGAAGTTTAATGGCCACGGCTATCCAAATAGAAAAAGAGGTCGCCAAGAAGAGGAGGGTGCCTCAGGCATTCATGTTTATGCTCGAATTATATCGATTGCTGATGGCTACTGCGAACTAGTAGAAAGATCTCGCAAGGATATTAAGATTACACAAGCTGAGATTCTAATTCGTATGTTCAAGCAAGATGGTAGCTATGATCCGATTCTACTAAGTAAATTTAAAGAAATCATACAAGAAGGAGTCTAACATGACGACATCTAATATTTTTCAAAAAAGCTCTGCAGGCACCACCATCCCAGCCACCTTAACGGAAGACAAAAATCGCTGGGTCGACATGCATCTTCAAGCTACTCTTAATACTCTTCCTGTTGAAGTTCAGAAGTTTGCTGAGCTTCATGAGATCAAAACAACTCTTAATAGGAGTATTGAATATAGTTCTGGCTTGAATAAGCGCCTTGAAGCTGTAGAGAGTTATCTTAGTGAGATGTTAAAATCTAATCTTTACACATTTGATTATGCGGCTCAAGAATATGAGCGGAGGATTAAAACTCTTGAGGATAAGCTAAATAAGTTACTTACAGTAATTGAGCCAAGTGAGGTAGCTCTCCAACTAACATCTGACAAACAAGAAATTCGTAAGATGGCAGAAGAGATTATGGACCTTAAGAGAGCACTAGTCTCAGGAGTTGCAAATGTCAAATAAGCTTGAAAAGCAAATTATGATTCGTACCTCATTCAGGGGCACTCACAATTGGCCAGAGGCTTCGCAGTATGCTGGCGATGAAGTTCAGTTCTTAGAAGATCGTCATCGTCACACCTTTCATATTCTAGCCGAGCTAACAGTAAGTGACTCTGATCGTGAAGTAGAGTTCTTTGTATTTCAAAATCAAGTAGACTTAGCAATTAGGTCGTTATACTCTTCATATCGCGAAGACGAGCTAGTATATAATCTCGGCCGCCGCTCTTGCGAGACTATGGCTGAAGAGATTATTTCACAATTAAGAAATGTGAATGGTCATCGTCATACTATTAAGATTGAAGTCTGGGAAGACAATGAAGTCGGTGGCCGTGTTACCTCCTTTAAGGAAAGAGATTTTGATCCAGAATGAATATTAAAGTAAGAACCAAAAGGCTACTACTAGAAGTAGGGTTTGAAGAACGAACCCTAGTCTTCTTTTTGTCGTTTGCTCATAAGAAGTGGATAAATATAGAAAGACATTTCCCTAAAGCTTTTCAATGCTATGCTTGTGGAGAGAAGTCTGAGAATGAAGATACCTCTCTTAAGCTCTGCGACGAATGCTTAGATGACTTTATGACTGCTTGGAGGAAGAAATTAAGATGAATGATTATTATAAAGTACTTGGTGTAGATAAATCTGCTTCTCAAGAGGAGATTAAAAAGGCTTATAGAAAACTTGCTCAACAATACCATCCCGACAAGTCGTCTGGTGATGAATCAAAGTTCAAAGAAATCTCAGAAGCTTATACAGTTTTAGGTGACGCTCAAAAAAAACAAGAATATGATTCAGGTGGCTCAAATCCTTTTGCTGGCTCTGGATTTGATCCGTTTGCAGGCTTTGATCAAGTCTTTAATCAATTCTTCGGTGGTGGTCAAAGGCCTCGTCAAAGTTCAATCAACCCAAATATAGATCTAGCAATGCAGATTACTCTAGAAGAACTTTATGTTGGCACTAAGCGCAAAGTAGAGTTTGTAAGACAGACCTCATGTGACCCCTGCAACGGACTAGGTGCTTCAGCCAAGAAGTGTACTCAATGTGGTGGTTCAGGTAGAATAGTTCAAAGGCAAGGGCCTATGGTAATGCAGACTTACTGCGGCACGTGCAGTGGTACAGGACAAATTCCTGATAGTAATAAGTGTAAGGTTTGTTCAGGCGCAGGCCACCAAAGCGAACCAGTCTTTCAACATATAGACATTCCTCCTGGAACAGGGAGCTTAAATCAAACTGTTATGGTTTCTGTAAATAAGATAGGTAATAAGATAGGTAACTTTCAAGGCGCTCTGAATTTATACATTGAAGTAATTAAGTCTGATAGCTATTCACAGGATGGTTTGAATCTAATTTATACTCACTCAGTAACATATTCAGAATTATGTTTAGGAAGTAAGTTGACTATTCCTATTCCCGATAAGACTACAATTCTTTTAGATATTGGTCCAGGAACTGAACTGCACAATATGCATCGTATTAAAGGAAAGGGAATCCGCCAGTCTACAAGAAATATTGCTGGAGATCTTTTAGTTAAGTTACAACTCTCTGTTCCAAAGAATTTGACTTCAGCCCAAAAAGACTTATTCAATGAGTTGAAGCAAACTGGGCTATAAGTCCACTAAAGGAGAAAATATGTTTCTTTCTAAGATTATGATGACACTTGCTACATTTGGGCTAAGCATCTCAGCTTACGCCGCCCCAGCTCCAAGTCAAGTAGCTGTGCCAACACCCGTTACATCCACCCCTGACATGGTAGTATCAAATGCTACTCTTGTTTGCACCAAAGGTGCTAATGACAAGTTATTATGCAAACCACTTGAAAGCGATGAGGTAGAATTCACTACCAAGAACCTAATTGTTCTTCGTGGTCCAATCATGGCCCCATCTGCCTCAAGCTTTGTTAAGCAATTTCATGAACTTGAGCATCGTGATGAAATTAATAAGATTTATGTTTATGTAATGTCTCCTGGTGGATCTATTTTTGCTGGCGATTATATCTATAACGTAATCAAAAGTTCTAAAAAAGAAGTTGTTATGGTCATCGACTTTGCCGCTTCCATGGCCTTCCATATTTCAGAAGCAGGCACTAAGCGACTAATCCTTCCAACAGGAACCTTGATGCAGCATCATGCTTCTGGTGGCGTAGGTCCAGCACCGTTTCCAAACTTAGAAAATCAGTGGAGCTGGATTAAGCGTAAAGTTAATATGATGAATCATCAAGATGCAGCTGGCTGTTCAAAGACTAGCTATGATGATTTTATGAAGAATATTGATCATGATTGGTGGCTCCTTTCAGATGAAGCTCTTAAAGCTGGTTGTGTTGATGGGATTGCAACTCGAGTCTCCTGCTCAAAAGATCTTATTAGCCAAAATGTCAATGAAGAAGTTAACTTAGGATTTGCCACGATCAATGTTGTTTGGTCAGGCTGTCCCCTAGAGATTTATCCTCGCTCAGTTAAGATGCAATCAAATGGCGGTGCCTTTGAACGCCTAACAGAAAAGCAGCGTCAAATGGCTGAGCAGTACATTCAACTAATTACTGATCCACTTCAATACTACAATACCTACGGCTCATTTAACATTGGTATTGAACAACTTGAAGATGCCAAGAAAGCTCCCCAGTCTACTAAGTAATGAACCTTGAAATAGCTAGAAATCCAAGTGCCTCACCAGAAAGTCTCGATAAACTAGTCGACAAGTACGACTCAAGACATCGAGACCTCGGTGAGGCACTTATTTTAAATCATAATTTAAAATCTGAAGCCCTAACAAAGCTTCTAAATAAATGTCCACTTGAGCTTCAAGTTCTAGCTATTAAACATCCTAATTTATGTTGGGAAGATCAAATTAGAATAGCTTCATTAGTTGATACAGATGATCTTAGAACAAAGGCGAGACTTCTTCTCTTAGAAAGAGATGATCTAGATATGAGACTCTTTGCTGTATTATGCCTAGACCCCAATAGTCAGGTTAGAGAAAAAGCCCAAGCTAAATTAAAGGAAGTATAATAATGATACCAACAGTCGTTATAGTAAATGATAATAATGCATATCTTAATGATCTTGCTGATCAGCTAAAGACTCAACTCAGAGTAATTAAGAGATCCTCTTTAGAGGGAGAGCAACTCTATGGCGCCGCATTCTTTGAAGGAGTTCTTTACTTTGATGAGAATGCTGCTAAGCAACTTACTCGCCGGGACAATTATGAGGATATTGTGCAAGCTATTCAGGATAAGCTTAAAAGTCTAAGTACAGGCGGTAAACTTGCTCTTAATAAACATCTGAGTCAAAAGAATGTCCAAAAGTAATTCCAGAACGTACGAGCGCAATGCGTGCTTCTATCTTTGGTTCTATAGAGAGGGATTTAAAGAACCTCAACTAAAGCCAATTCCAATAGGAGAAGTAGTCTTCTTGCCGATTAGTAAAAAAGAATATAAAGTAACACTTAAAAATATCAAAACCTACCTAGCAGAATTGTTACAAGTAGATGACACTATTACTAAAGTAGAGATAGAAAGAGCTACACATGTAGGTAGTTACGAGAGAAAAGATCATATTCCCTTTAAGGAGAAATTATAATGTCTAAGACAAAAAGTACACAGAACCTATTTGGCGATGCTGTTCGTAGAAAACTTCTCGACGGTACTAATAAGCTAGCTGATATCGTCCAAGTAACTCTTGGTCCTAAAGGTCGCAATGTTATGATAAAAAAGCCTTGGGGATTTCCAACAGTTACAAAAGATGGAGTTTCAGTAGCAAGAGAAGTCTACTTAGAGGATCAATTTGAAAATATGGGAGCTCAACTCCTAAAGCACATTGCTGGCCAAACAAATGCTGAGGCCGGTGACGGTACAACAACTAGTACAATTCTAGCCCGAGCGATCTTTAGAGAAGGCGCCCGCATGGTCTCTTCAGGACACAATCCTATGGAGATTAAAAAAGGAATTGATTACGCTACTCTTAAAATTATTGAAGAGCTTAAAAAGGTAAGTAAAGACCTTGAAGGCTATGATCAAGTACGTCAAGTAGCTACTATCTCTGCAAACGGAGATACAGAAATCGGCGACCTTATTGCAGAGGCTATGGATAAAGTTGGCCGCGAAGGTATTATTACAGTAGACGAAGGCCGCAGCACCTTTACTGAGCTCAACGTTACAGAAGGAATGCAGTATGATCAAGGCTATTTATCTCCATACTTTGTTACTGATGCAGCTTCCAGCGAAGCTAAACACGATAATCCTCTAATCCTTATCTACAAAGGCGTAATCCGCTCTCAAATGGAACTTGCTCCTGTTCTTGAGCAAGTAGCTTATGTTAAGCGTCCATTGCTAATTATTGCTGAAGATATCGTTGCTGATGCTCTTAAAATGCTTCTTATTAATAAAGAACGCGGGACTCTTCAGAGTGTTGCTACCCGTGCTCCAGGATATGGCGATAAGCGACTAGAAAATCTAGTAGACATTGCAGCCATCACAGGATCAACAGTTATCGATCCTGCTCTAGGTGCTAAACTAGAAGACTTCTATTGTGAAGAAAGAGATACAAAGACTGGCTCTTTAAACCTAGATAGTGCTAAACTAAAGCTTGACCTACTAGGAGAAGCCTCAAGAGTTATCTGCACAGCAAGTAATACAACTATTCTTGAAGGTGCCGGCAACAGAGATCAAATAGATATGCGCGCAGAAAAGATCCGCAAGGATATTGAAACAATTACATTCAAACCAGAACTTGAGTTTCAACAACAAAGACTCGCTCGTCTTGTTGGTGGTGTAGCGGTCATTAGCGTTGGCGCAGCAACTGAAACAGAGATGAAAGAAAAGCAAGACCGCATTGACGACGCTCTTTCTGCTACTCGTGCAGCTGTTCAGGAAGGCATTGTTCCTGGTGGCGGCATTACACTTCTTAAACTATCAAGACTCGTTGATGAGCTTCCTGATGCTTCTAACGACTTCAATGTCGGTATTAGAATCCTAAAAAAGGCATGCGAAGAGCCTCTAAAGCTAATTGTTGAAAATGCTGGGCTACCTTCACAGGTTATCATTAAAGAAGTTCTTGCAAGTACTATCTTTACAGCAGGCTATGATGCTCGTAATGAAAAGTATGTAGATATGTTTGAAGCTGGAATCTTAGATCCTGCTAAAGTTGTTAGATGCTCAATTCAGAATGCAACTTCAGGAGCATGTGGCATGTTAACTACAGAAGCTATGATTTGCGAGCTTCCAGAGGACAAGACTCCTTCAGCATAAAAACATATCAAAACTTCTTGTTAATTCTAACACGAGGAGTTTTTATGAAATCAACATCTTTGGTACTAGCGCTTCTTCTGGCAGGCTGTACGGTTCAAGATCCTAGTAAAGCTGCTGACAAGCCTACAGACACAACAACGACAAAAGTCCCTCAAGAGGTTAAGCCTGGCTCTAAACCTAATGAGGGAATCTGTTCGTTTTCAAATGACCTAAACAAAGGCTGCTTGAAAGCAGTAATTGCAGGCTCCAATCTTTCTGTTGGCGATTTTCAATTTGATTTAGGTGTTATTGCTTTTGTTCGATCATTTGATAAGCAACTTACATCTTCTAACTACTTCGGCCTTCCAGCTGGTGAGTCAGTAGCATTCTCAAATGCAACAACAGTTAATAACTTCTTCTACAACTTTGGAGTAACCGTAGAAGGATCTAATACTACCTACTCTGCAATTAGTACAGGACTAGGGAACCTACAAGTTAACAATATGACTGTAGGAACATATAATGTTGTTGTATCGAAGCAATTCGATCTAAAAGTACTTAATGCAACTAATCAAACAATTGGGCATAAGTGTGTTGTAATCTGGTCAAACCAAGGCGTAGATATCGTCGCTGGTACAGAGACACCTTTAGCTCATCCAATTGGTCAATTTAATCTTAGTACCTTTGATGAATCGTGTTCAGGTTCAGCTGTAACTAATGTCTATCCTGCTTCAAACAGCTCTGGGACAACAGTTAGCTCTGGGACAACAGTTAGCTCTGGGACAACAGCAAATAGTTCTGGCACAACAGCAAATAGTTCTGGTACATTGACTACAACTGCCTCCTCAAGTACTAGTACAATAGTTAATACTTCTGGAACAAGCTCAGGAACTAATTCAAACTAAGTTTTGCCTCCTCGATAGGGAGACTACGTAAGTAGTCTCCCATTTGTAGCTAGAGTTAATGGAGTTTGTATGAATAAATATTATTACAAAGATGGTACAACATCTAGTATTCTAGACCACTCTAAGATTCTTCATAGAGAAGATGGTCCTGCTGTAAAGCACACTGATGGATCTAAGTTTTGGTATTTTAACAACAAGCTTCATCGTACCGATGGCCCTGCTGTTATGCGCTATAATAATTGGAAGGAGGGCTATGTAGAATACTTTTGGATAGATAATGAGAATTATTCTAAAAAAAAATTTAACAAACTTATAGAAGAAGCTAAACAATTACCATTAGCTCTTAGACTTATAGATCCAAGAGAGTGGGTTAGGAAGACTGTATGAGTAAGCAAGATAAATTCTACTATAAAGATGGTACTATTTCCTCTGAGTACGATGCAGTAAAAATTCTTCATAGAGTAGGCGCCCCTGCTGTAGTGCACATCAGTGGAAATAAGTTTTGGTATATAAATGACAAACTTCATAGGATAGATGGCCCTGCTGTAGAATATGCTGATGGCACTTTTATAGAATATGCCTTCGGTAGCAAGTCTTGGTGGGTGGAAGATGAGAGGTATTCTGAAAAAGACTTCAACAAACTTATAGCTGAGGTTAAGCAATTACCTCTAGCCCTTAGACTTATAGATTCAAGAGAATGGGTTCGATCAGTGAAGTTGTAGTTTAAAAACAAAGTAAGAATCTACAAGAGGATTATAATGCAACAACAACAAAAAGCTGAGCTGATTGATAGACTCTTTAATGCACATAAAATTAAAGCCCATGTAGCCTCTTACTCAGAGGGGCTTAGAACCTGCCAGTATAACATTAAATTAGACATAGGCGAAAAAGTATCTAAAGTAAAAAGTGTTAGCGAAGAACTAGCACTATTAGTGCAATCGGTCAATAAGCCCAAGATTGATCTCGATACTGCTTCTGGACACATTACTATTGAAACAACAGTAACTAGTAAGCCGATAACGGTCCCATTTGAAACTCTGGCTCAGGATGTCGATTTCACTCAATACGAACTACCTCTTGTAGTAGGCGCAGATATGCAAGGTAAACCAATGGTTGTAGATCTTGCAGAGGCTCCACATATTCTCATTGGTGGATCAACTGGAGCAGGTAAATCTGTACTATGTAATACTATTATTCATTCTTTAATGAGAAAATATACCTCAGAGGATATCCAATTTGGATTTATAGATCCTAAGTCTACAGAGCTTACACAATTTAAAAACTCAGCGTACTGTGGAATGTATGCTTCAGACTACGAATCAGCAACAGAATTAATCGACAAAGCTCTAACTGTAATGGAAGATAGATATAAGCTTTTAAGCTTAAAGGGATATACATCTCTCAAAGAATTCAGAAAAAAGGAAAGGCACCCTTATATTGTGATTGTTATAGACGAACTTGCTGACATTCTTCTTCAAGATAAGAAAGAATTTTTGTTTACAAAACTAGTAAGACTTTTGCAGAAGGCTCGCGCAGCAGGTATTCATGTTATTGCAAACACACAAAGACCAAGTAGGGATGTCCTAAAAGGATTACTAAAAGCCAATATGCCAGTTCAAATTGCTCTTAAGACATCTTCTAACTTTGATTCAAGGGTAATCATAGGTGAAGACGGAGCAGAAAAGCTAGTTGGCAAAGGAGATATGTTAGTTAGGTACAACGGAAACACAACAAGAGTTCAAGGTGCTCTATGAACAGCAAAGAAGACAAAAAGTACATAATGTACATCACAGACAATAAAGCTGATACAGTGGCTAAGTTTCGGGCTACTACCTTCTCTGAAACAGAAATGACAGAGATCTACAACAGAGCTAACTATAATAATGCCAGAGAGCAATATGCCGAGCTTGCTCTCTTTGATAAGTCGACACACATTAGAAAAGCTGCTATGCGCTCATGTTCAGGAGCTTTATATAATCAAGCTTCTCAAGATAATCTTGTAGATAATGGATATGAATTCTTTAACAAAAAGAAAAAAGAAATAGAGCAGAACCCCACTCTTGCTCTTTTGGATCCTTATGAAACCTTTCGTAAAATGGCAACTCAAAAACTCCAGGGCTTAAAATGAACATAGAAGAACAAGTTAGTAAAATAACTAAACTAGACTCTATAAATGACTGGTCCTGGCACGATAGCCCACTATCTCAACTACCTGAGCTTGCACGTGCCACCTCTACTGGATTAACATGGCATTGGCCTGCATTTCGCTCATGGGATGACGTTGACTTACTCATACTTGAATGGCCAACAGAAGACTGTCTTAGATCAAAATCAGAGTATATTAGGGAATGCAAAAAATGGTTTCTTTCTCAGTCCCTAGAAGATAACATTAAATTTATAATGAGAGATATCTTTCTCTTAGAGAATTATTCTTGGAGCACTGAGCCAAACTCTCTTAGACTATCTGAAGATACCTTATATGATAATTTTAGAAAACTATCTAGCGAGCTGTATAACGACCAATCTTTTTCTAATAATATGGATAGGCTTAGCGCAAAAAGAAACTATCGTCGCATTCTTTTGATTGATAAGGTAATACTCAACACTCCCAATAGCCTTGCTTTGATCTCCTCATCTGGATATGTACGTCAATGCAAGAAATGGTTTATAGACCACGAACGTGACATTCTATCTAATGTGATCTATTACAATAAATATAGAAACATTAACTTGGATTAAATAGATGAAACAACCGCCTTCTCCAGGTCGCGAATCCTTAGCACGTCGTGAGATTGTTAAGCAGATGCAAAAAGAGCATCTTAATGAGTTAGGATTGTCTAATAAGACTATCACAGAAGTTCTTAATGCTTTTGTTGAAGTATATAAAGACGCTATTCTTAATAACAAAAGAGTAGAGGTAAGAAACTTTGGAGTAATGAATTCCGAGTTAGTTCGTGGAAGACTAATCAAGCATCCTGAAACAAAAGAACAAACCATAGCCTCTCCTTATTATAGACTTGCCTTTAAGCCTAGTGCTATTTTTAAAGAAAAGTTAAAAGAGCGTGCTAAAAAAGAAGCATCTGAGACATAAAAATGACAACAAAAACCACTGCCAAAAAGCCTAAGCTAGTTGGCGCAAAAGTAGATATAAAAGCCTCTAAGAAGCCTAAGAATAAGGTTAAGCCTATTCCTCTTGCCCCACCTGCAGTGAAGACTACTCCTATTGTTAAGTCTACTATTGTTTGGGAGGATGCTTATCCCTGCATAGAAGAAACTTATAGAGTTAATGATGAACTAGTTAAGGTTGAAAAGTATATCTCTGCAATAGAACGCCCACTTGCTGAGTATGAAAAGTTCCTGTTTGAGATTATTAGATCTACTAACGTTCCTACGTTTGTTAAAAACAACTTCAAGAAGATTAAGAAGAATATTGAGAAAGAAATTCAACATCGCAGTAAGCTAGCTGAGAAGATGACTAAAGAACAAAAAGTTGCCTTCTTTTCGTACTTCAAGGATGAAGACTATTTCAATAGAACACACCATAATGAATACTTTGAACATGAAGTTGAAAGAGTTTATGTTGACTATCTTAAAGCATACTTCGATACTGGCATGTATGAGTCTCACGTAAGACTTGCAAACAAAGTTCGCCGTGAACAATTAAAGCAACATGGAATAATTGCCAGCAATGGTTGATTTTGATTACCTAAGACATGTATCTCATTCTACACCAATGCAAGCTGTACTCGAATACTATGGTATCGAATATCACAATGCAGGCCCAGATAGATATAAGTGTGTATGTCCATTTCATGATGATCACGACCCTTCTCTTATAGTCTATACTACTTCAGACCATAAAGATGAATCTTTTTGCTGCTACGTAGATAATAATGCTGGCGACCCCTTCTACTTTATCAGACTTATGGAAGGTGGAGAGTTTAACCAGTCATGGGCAGTTCTATGCCACCTTAATGGGATAGTCGACTCTGAAGCCTCCGAAATAGATCGTCTTGATACTCTTCTTAGACCTGCAAGAGAAGAGAGTTCAGATAAGAGATCTATCAACACAATCAACTATCAAATATCTACCATGTATAGAAATCTCTATAAGCAAAAAGCCTCTACACTTGATCCCAATAGGCTTCAAGAGCTTACTCTAGTAATTGATAATAACTATCAATCATTAGATAGTCTACTATCTAAGAATCCCTCCTACGCCGAACTACATCAGCACTATAAGCGTGAACTAGACCGCCTTAAACAGCTCCAACAATCCTACTAATTCGTTGACATTCAAACTTCCAATTGTATTTAAAATCAACACTGGAGGTTCGTTTGAAAATATTAACTACTGGTGATTGGCACGTTGATGCTGCTAAAATTGGCCGTACCAATCCTGATACCGATCTAGATTATAGAACAGAGGACTTCCTTAAAGCTGTAGACTTTATGATTGACTATGCAGTTAAGAATAAGGTTGATGTCTTCATAATGAATGGAGATCTATTTAAGGGCCGTACCTCAACTCATCATCTAGAAACAATCATTGCACAGAAGTTCCAAGCGATTGCCTCTAAGATGAGGTTGATTATCAATCTTGGCAACCACGATTATACACCAAAGCAGCTTGCATATGGCATTCATACTTATTCTGTCTTGCAAAAGTATAATGTAGAAATCTATACTGATATCACACATCTACAATTGGATGATTGTGATCTAGTACTTTATCCTTACTACGATCTCAAGCGAGTTGCATTTGAAAGCAATGAAAAGCTGATCAACTGGGTACAAGATACTGTATTAGGCTTTAAACTAAACAAGTCTTGCAAGCTTTTTGTTGGTCATGGTACTCCAAAAGGAACAATCATTAATGAAGATTGGTACTTTGATCTAGAGATGATTGATGAACCAGTTCTTCCACATAGCATCTTTGAACCATTCGATATGGCCCTCTTCTCTCATATTCATCGTCGCCACGAGATTTCACGCCATATTTGGCACATAGGCTCTCCTGAAAGAATAGACTTCTCAGAAGCTTCTGAAGATAAAGGCTTTGTAGTCTTTGATACTATCACTAAAAAGCCCGAATGGATAAGCACTAACCCTCGTCCTATGGCTAGTTTAGATATTAATCTACTTAAGATGAGCGAGTTTGAAGATCCTACAGAGTATATTATTAATCAGATTATAGCTCTTCCAGACTTAGATCAATTAATGTTAAAGATGACAGTAACATGTAATGCACAAACAATGATGAGAATAGATCAGGTTGCTATAAAAAGCATCCTAAGTAAATGCTTCTTCTATAAGCCACCAACCTATGACTCTCCTAGAATCCAAAAGAGCAGAAACAAAGCTGTGACAGAACAGCTAAGTGTGCCTGAAGCAGTTGAAAAGGTTATTAACTCTAAAGAAAATCTTAGCCCCGACGATAAAAAGCAGATCTTAATAAAAGCAAGAGCAATCTTAGTAGGACCAGATGAAGGTACCATATGAAGCTTAAAAGCCTTAGAATGCAGAACTTCTTTTCTCATAAAGATAGCTTTATCGATTTCGATAATGTTGATAGCATTACTATGATTGTAGGAACAATAGAAGGTGACTATCGCCGAAGCAATGGTAGTGGTAAGACAACCATATTAGAAGCAATTCTATATGCTATATACGAAAAAACCAGACTAACAGACAATAAAAATGCCACACTAGATGATATGGTCTGCTGGTACGGGGATGGCAAGCTGTCTGTTGAGCTTCAATTTGAGCTTAATGGTCACCTCTACCGTATCATTCGCACCAGAGATAAGAATAAGCAAAAGAGTACAGTAGTATTTGAAGCCTTCTCCGCATCTAAATGGAAGGCCCAAACTGAAGCTAAAAAGAATGATACAAATAAAGATATCGTTAAGCTTATAGGTATAGACTACAAGACCTTCTGCTCCTCTATTTGCTTTCAACAGACAGAGGTTGATAAGTTTGTTTCAGCTACTGAAACAGAACGTAAGGCCATTATAAAGAACATCTTACAATTAGATAAATATGATGAATATAGTAAGTCTGCAAAAGCTAAAGGAGCAGTTGCTGAAACTAAGCTTGTTAGTATAGAACAACTACTCAATGGTGCTAATGTAAATGTGCTTGATCTTGACATTAAGAGAAAAGAACTAGCTGAATCTGAAAAGAAAGTAGAGCTACTTACTACTCAGAAGCAAGCAATCGAATCTCAAGTAGAGAAGCTTCGTAAGCAGCAGATTTTATTTAATGAGCAAGTAGAGAAGAGGAGTTCCTTAGTTAACCAACTTAAGGACCGCAAAGATACAGTTACTAGACTGGCGGCACAGGTAGCGTTAGCTACATCTAAGCAAGAAGATTATGGCAAGATATATGAAGCAAAGAAGGAAGACTTTAAGAAGCTACAAACTAAGTTTGAGTTGATTAAGGATCAGTTTGTTATAGAGAAGCAAGAGATATTAAAAGACGGTAAGGCTGCAGATGTTAATCTAAAGGCTTCTGAAAAAGATCTGGAAGCGACATCAGAAGCCCATCATAAACTCAACGGTGACCTAGAGAGAATAGATAAAGATATTAAGAGTATCCAGAAGCTAGAGGCTGCTAGATGCCCTACTTGCTTCCATCAAATCTCAATAGAGTCTAAGACATCTTCTCTAGAGTTTCTTGATGCACATAAGAAGCTCCTTGCTCTAAGAGCAACCGAAGCAACAGTAAGACATGGCGAAGCTAAAAGGGCTGTAGAAGTTAGTAAGAAAGCTCTTGAAGAGGTAAAAGATCGCCTTCAAGAGTACTCTAAGTGGGTTAAAGAGAAGCTGCACCTTCAAGATACTATGAAGCTTGTTAAAGAAGCTGCAACTGAAGCTAAGCTTATCATTGAAGATCAGAGCTCAATTACAAAAGAGAATCAAGGAATAATTGAAGAATACGCAAAAGATATCAGTAAGTTAGAAGAAGATATCTCGAATACTTCCTTTGATGCGGCTAAATTTGAAGAGTTAAACAAAAAGATCTCTGAGAAGAGTACTAGCCTTACAGATAGCAATAGGCTACTAACCGACGCCCAGATCCAAAAGGGCAGAACTAGTGCAGAGCTAAAACAATATGAAAGCAATCTAGAGAAGGTTAAGAAGTATAAAGAAGAAAGAGACATCCTACTTAAAGAAAAGTTCCACTATGATGAGCTAGTTAAGGTTTTTGGGAAAGAAATTCCAACGTTGATTATCGAAAACGCCTGCTTTGAGCTTGGCGAAGAGGCTAACAAAGTCCTTAACACAATCTCTGGCGATTCGTTAGAGTTTGTTACTCAGCGCACCAACAAGGACGGTTCTATGAAAGAAGTCTTTGAGATTGAGATAACTCGTCCTGGTGTTGATCATCCTGTCCTCATTGATGCCTTATCAAATGGTCAGAAGTTTAGAGTAGTGTTTGCAATTCGCATTGCTCTTTCTAGACTTCTTGTTCGCCGCAGAAGCTCTACATCTATGGAGTTCTTGTTCTATGATGAATGCTTTGCTAGCTTAGATGAAAAAGGGATTGATGATGTTATTGACGTGTTTAGATACCTAAAGAATGAATTTGCTCATCAGTTAATTATAACTCACGGAACTAATCTTAAAGATCGCTTTGGTAATAATGTTATTGTTGTTGATCAAAATAATCAAGGAATAAGTAAGGTAGTAGTATGAACTTAGATAAATTACCTAAAGCGCTAGTTGATTTGCTTTCTCCAGAGTGCATTGCTAGACTTAAAGAAGAGACTAGTTTAGTTTTAACTAAAGAAGATTGCAAAAAAATTAGTGCGGAAGTACTTAAAGAATACACAAGGAGCTCTAATGGTTTATAATGAAGAAGATCTAAACCCTACTAAAGGCAAGATAGGGGAGTATCTATATGCTAATTATCTAGATTATTCTAGTAAAGGGAAAGCTAGATGTAAAGATCCAGATATGCAGAAGTACGGTGTAGATTGGAGAATTGAAGGTCCTACGCATGATATCGACATTGATGTTAAGCTATCGGATCGTCTCGGAGACTTCTTCGCAGTAACTTATAGGAATTCTAATAACATCAGAATGCCATTTAAGAAAGGCTGTGAAGCTACCTGGCTTGGCATAGTTACTTTTGATTGGAGTAGGTTTATTGAAAACGAAAACCCTGCTGGCACAACTGAGATAGACCTAGCCCATAAAGTTAAAGGAATCTTGGTTCAAGAGTACCAGGAAAGAAAGTACACATATACTAAGTTGCTCATAGAAAAGTACGTCATATCTATTATAGACGTTAAAGTTCAGACTGTACATCAACTTTGCAAAGGTTTCTCAGAAAAAGAATCGGGCGATGGTAACTGTGAAGGCGGCGAAGTAGTAGCTCTAAGAGAGGGTACTGATCACTATGCAGCCGCTCATATTAAGTGGAGCGCCATTAAGCCTCATTCTAAGAATGTGCACTATGAGAGTAAACAAACTAGCCATGTAGCTACTGTTCACTATGCACTTACCTATAAATGGGAGTTCTCTCGATCTGCTCGGATTGCTATTGATGAGCAAGGT
>Ga0315284_10001609_pt1 | contig 32316 bp, 36 predicted proteins | sample YL17G09_16_MG_FD_203696 | JGI IMG/M metagenome (GOLD analysis project Ga0315284, IMG submission 203696) | Sediment microbial communities from Yellowstone Lake, YNP, Wyoming, USA - YL17G09_16 | ecosystem: Environmental > Aquatic > Freshwater > Lake > Sediment | place: USA: Wyoming | collected... | reverse complement strand
GCCCCGCTGTTCATTCCATTCAGTTATGCTGAATTTGATAGGTATCAAGCAATTGTAACCAATGCCAATGATGTCGTACGAATTGTTCCAACGTCCATTGTTTTCAGTCGTCCTCAGCACCCAATTTTCAATACAGGAGATACATTCCGGATGGAGATCTCCGTCACGACAGCCACGACACAAAGTGCACTTTCACCGCAAACCATTGTATATAGAGGTAATACTAGTGCAAGCCAAAACACAATTGCCGGAAGATTGACCGGCATAATTTTGAGTACGCCGACCATTACATTTCCAACTCCTCAAATGGGCGAAGGAGACGGAGCAATCCGACCTGGAATTACTCCAGTTTTTGTGGGCATCCCCACGAATCCCTTCGTCACTACCGCCCCTACAAGAGATATTCCCATTTCAATACCTACATCAACCAGCAGCGGAGCGTTTACCTATACTGTTACATCACAATCAGTCAATCCACCTGCAGCATCTGGAGCACCTGCACCATCTATATCAACTATAGCTAACAATGCCTTCACAGCTCAATTTGCTAATAATATTCATTCCCGCTTTTTGATTAACGCTTGGCAAAGATCGTCAACCAGCTTCACTAACGGGTTGGCTACTTCCACGATTGACTACATAAACACTTCAGGGACGTTTGGTGCATACTCAACGTCACCTAGTGTTATTGCAGGTCAGCAGAATATTCAAATGATAACCAATCCCCGTCCTTTTGTTGCATGTATAATGGAAAACAGCGCAGCATTGCACGGATTCAGTTTTCAATTCTTTGGAGGCTATCAGGGGGGCGGGTTTAATTATACAATGCGTGTGTGGGTAACACGTGGATTTGTAAGTCAAACACCTGAGTTAACAATAACCTTTACTACTTCAGTGGCGACGACAAACCGTGGTCTCCTTGATGGAACATTTGCTTACATTCCATTCCAACAAAATGTAATTCAAACTCCAACACATGTAAGCAATGTAGTGTACTCTGGATCACTTCCAATGGTTCAGCTAGGGGATGTTGTTAGGGTGTCTCTGACTGGTAGTAACAGTAGTGGTAATGGCGTCACCGCATCCATACTAACTACGCCATTGCAACTAACTACTGGTGGCAACCTTGCTGGGCCTATGATGGGGTCCTTAATTATTGATACTACAATTGGTAGACCAGTTATATTAGAAGGCCAGGGAGCTTTGGATAATATACAAAACGGTATTGTTATTGATCTTAATTCTAGTATACAGGTATTGAATACACAGATCAGCAATGCCAATATCGTGGCATTACAGTATATACGTTTGCCGATGATTGAGTTACCGGGTAGTGGTCTTCCACCTCCTACAGTAACGTCCCCGCACAGGATGCGGGTTTCAATATTTGTGTCTGATGGAGGAATTTCTATTTATACTTGTGAGATTGTCATATGCATTATTGCTCAACAAACATCAAGTGGTGGTTTCATTAATATACCATTCAATATGCGAATGCCGACGCTCGCTGACTCCACCCCGGGTTTTTTCGTTGAGTCATTCAATCCAAGATTCAATACAGACGTTTCCTTTTTCAATATAAATTCGCCTAATCCAGAAAATTCCACTGCAACACATTCATTCCCACGGATCATGCGGCGACAAGACCAGGGTAATTATACCTACACTGTTTCAGTCGCAAATATGGATTTTACAAGACAGGCTATACTTAGGCAGACATTAGTGTTGGGAACTAATATAGCTTGCACACTTGGTTATATAAATCTTCCAATTTTCTAGTCAATCAATAAACATTAGTCAATAGTCAATCATCAAAATAAATATATAACTATATCATAATCGCATTTCGTTGCCAAATTAACTATAAGCAAATGATGTTAAAAATGAATTTAAAATCATTGCCACGTATAAGTGCATTGCAACCCCTCTATCGCATGCCGTTGTCGCTCGTCATTGAAGCGTGGATCACTCCGCTTTCCGCAATTACACCCAGCCTCGTTTTGCACAACTTGGAGTTGGCGGGCATCCAGCTGCCGCACTCGTTGACGGTCACCATTGACCGCGGGCACTACGACTGCATGGACACCAACTACGCCGTCATCGTGGTGGACACGACGAGCCCCATTCGTTTGCCGCTGTTGCCCAGCCAGTCGGTTTGCTGCTCCTTCTTTTCGCACAGCGTGACGCGGGACACGGATCCCGGTGCCCTGCATTCGCACTGGATCGGCAACTGCTACATGCATATTGGGTACAACCGTGAAGCAATGTGTTCGTACCGGCACGAACCCGGGCGCGCCAAAACGTGGAAGCGCGTAGACACGCACGACGAGACAAGCGACGCGGGTTCCGTGGAACCGGAACCCGTGTCGGTAGAAAACACAAAGACAAAGACAAAAACAAAAACAAAACTCAAGATCATTCAACTGCAGAAGAAGGTCCTGCTGCTGAGAACCGAGTTGGACGTGTGGAAGGCCGAAGTCAGAGACTTGAAAGCGGAGCTTAGTACCGTGAAAGCGGATCAAGACGGCTTGGCGCAACGGCACAAGGAACAGGAAGCTTGGGTCAAGCGCGCCAACCACTGCATGCAGGACTGGACCCATCAGCAGGTCATAGAACGCTTGCGCATCTTGGAAAACGCAGTGCCAGCGTCAGTGCCAGCGGCTGCAAACCCGTTTGACTTCAAACAGATATGCGATTATGCGGACATGCCCGCACTGGACCTCATCGCAACCCACTACCAATGTGCTTCAAACAATAACACCCACAATAGTGATGGCAGCGATGACGACGACTGTTTCATTCAAGTGGTTGTGGAAAAATAGCTCTTTAGAAATGCGGCGGGAATGAACGCGTCCAAATGGGACTGCATTTTTAGCTCGCGTTTTTCATCGGGGATGCCACGCGTGACAACATTCGTGTAAACAATCCCCGTGCGTTTGTCTACATGGTTGGGGTGAGGGGTGGGTTTAGTCATATTTTTTTTAAGAGCGCATAATCAATGCAGATATGTTATTTATGGGGATAAATCACATATTAAAATAATTATCAAAAAATTGATTGCTTAATACATCCATGTTGAAACGCTAAAACAATCAATCGCCATGGAACAACTGTCTGCAAAGAACCCGCACGAGCGCGACGCGCGCATCGCGTTTGAGCCCGTGGAGCACAAGTACACCATTGACGCCGACCCTAGTGCTGCGTATGTGTCCGTCACCATGTGGATCCACACCCACTTCCGCGAGTTTGACACCGACGGCATTATTGCGCGCATGATGGCTTCGCGCAACTGGAAGCAGAGCCAGTACTACGGCATGACGGCCGACGCGATCAAGGCGGCGTGGGACGCGAACCGGGACGCCGCCGCCGCCGCGGGCACCGCCATGCACTCCGCCATTGAGTGCCATTACAACGGGCTGCCCGTGCCCGCCGAGAACTTGGATTCCACCGAGTTCGGCTACTTCCTGCAGTTCTACCGGGATCACGCGGCTAAGGTACGCCCTTATCGCACGGAATGGACCGTGTTTGACGAGTCCGTGCGCATCTCGGGCTCCATAGACATGGTGTTTGAGAACTTAGACCCCGCAACGGGCTTACCCGACGGCACGCTGAGCATTTACGACTGGAAGCGCTGCAAAGAAATCAAGAAGGTGCCGTTTGGCCCCAAGGACTACTCGCACACCGCGACCATTGCGCACATCCCGGACACGAATTACTGGCACTACTGCCTGCAGCTGAACACGTACAAGGCGATTTTGGAGCGGTGCTACGGCAAGCGCGTGACCGACCTGTTCCTGGTGTGCCTGCACCCCAACAACCAGAACGGGTCGTACCAGTGCATCCGGGTGGCGGACCTGCAAGCCGAAGTGGCGACCCTGTTTGCAGAACGCGCAACCACGCAACAAAATTTATAGAGGACTGAATAAATGAATTAAAGACTCGGTGAGAATGACAGTAACGTGATGAATTTTTTAATTGGAAAAAGAACGGCGTTCATTGCTGCGACTACGGTGGCGGCGATCACGGTGGCGACTGCGGCGGCATACCGGGCGTACAAGCGGCGCCACGAGCAGAAATTGGAAGCGCGGTTGAAACAGTTGAAGCTGGACCAAGAAGCCGCATTTGAAAACCGGTACTTCAAGGAGTACGGCGAGCTGGCGGATGACCCCGATGCGCCCGTTCCGCCGCGCAACAGCCACGTGCGCGAAACCACGCCGCAGGGCGACGTCATCATGGCGTACGATGCCGACCGGCAGGTGTTCTGCTACTATTGCAACAAGCGGTCGGTGCAGTTCAAGTACTTGGAATCGGTGGCCCGAAAATACGTGGTTGAGCACGGCTGCAAGCGGCTCTACATTGATTTTCGAGAGGAGCTGACAAAGGCAAAGCACAATGCGGTCGCTGTGAAGCCCCCCTCCACCGTGTTTGCGCAGTTGAAAAAATACTCCACGAGCACCAATGCCAACAAAATCAAACTGACGAATGCGAATGCGAATGCGACGGCATGCGTGTTGAAAGAACACGTGACGCGCTATCTGCATTGCGGACGACTGGATGACTTCAGTGCAGATGCAGATGCAGATGCACACGCGGATGAACACGATTTCAATGTCATTAAGCCGGTTGATTACGCCAGTTATAAAAAACTGCACCCGTCATAACCATCGTTGCCCTTTGCAAACATTTTATATATGCGCTGCCGTTTTCATTTAAATTATCATTAATATATATCCCATATTAATCATACATACATATTCATAATTATTCATAATGAATGTGAATAATACTAAAACGAGGAAACTACTCCCCACGGCGAAACAAAGCCAAATAAATAAGCTTAATAATGTGACTGCTCCAAACCCTGTTCCTGATACAAAAAGTAATGCTGTAACTCCTGTTCCTATTAATCCTGTTCCTGAGCCAAAACCTGTTCCTGCTCCTGTTCCTGCTCCTGTTCCTGCTCCTGTTCCTGCTCCTGTTCCTGTTCCTGATACAAAAAGTAATGCTGTAACTCCTGTTCCTATTAATCCTGTTCCTGAGACAAAACCTGTTCCTGTTCCTGCTCCTGTTCCTGCTCCTGTTCCTGCTCCTGTTCCTGTTCCTGAGCCAAATCCTGTTCCTGTTGCTCCCATTGTTACCAATGCGCTTGTTCCTGAGACAAATCCTGCTCCTGCTCCTGCTCCTGCTCCTGCTCCTGCTCCTGCTCCTGCTCCTGCTCCTGCTCCTGCTGCTCCCATTGTTACCAATGCGCTTGTTCCTGAGACAAATCCTGCTCCTGCTGCTCCTCCTGTTCCTGCTCCTGATCCTGCTCTTGCTCCTGCTGCTGCTGCTGCTCCTGCTGCTCCTGCTCTTGCTCCTGCTCCTGCTCTTGCTCCTGCTCCTGCTGCTGCTCCTGTTCCTATTACAAATCCTGTTGCGCCTGCTCCTATAACCAATGCGCCCATTGATCCCACCAGTTCATGCAGCATCACGTTGCCGCTTGACACCCTGGCGGATAGTTGCAGCGCAAACGCTCCCCCTCCGCCATTGAAAGCGTACATAATGTCAATCCTGACCCCCATCTTGAATGAATCCACCGACGCGTTGTTTCAAACGTTGGAGGTGGAACCGTTGGTTAACAAAACGGTGTCAAATGTGGTGATGACTCAAGCGCTGACGCCGGAAGTGTTGGAACGAATGAATGCGTTGGACAACCCGCAAGTGCAGCAAGTGTTGGCCGGGTTTAAAACAAACGTGGAAAAGGCGGTGCAAGAGTCGTCGCAAATATTGCAGACCGAAGTGGGAAACGAGCTTGGAGACTTGCTTGGAATCGTTGCGACTAAATTATCGGGTGCGGTTCAATCGCTTATAGCCGACATTCCAGGCGTGGGTGTTGCCATGGCCGCATTGGAAACGGCAGATGCAGCGGTAGCGACAGTCAAAAATGGGATGGAAGTTATGGAGGGAGTTAAAGACGCAATAAAACCAATCATTGACATTCAAAACAAAGTTGCTGCAGTCACAAACGCAGTAAGCGCAGCGACTCAGAGCGCCGCAGGCGCAGTAAGCGGAGCGACTGGACAATTAAGCGCAGCGACTGGACAATTAAGCGCAGCGACTGGACAATTAAGCGAAGCGACTCCAAGCGCAGCGACCGAACAATTAAGCGCAGCGACCGAACAATTAAGCGCAGCGACCGAACAATTAAGCGCAGCGACTCCAAGCGCCACAAACGCAGCGACTCCAACCAACCGCACAACAAGAGCGCCTACAAGGGACATAGCAGAACCGGACATTTATCCGTTGGGAGGAGGCTCTCGCAAGCGCCGCCGCATTCACAAGCTGTCCCGCCGCATTGAACGCACGCTGCGTCGCGTGCAGAAAAAATACGGATTAAGAGACAAAAACGACTTTTTGCGGCGCACCCTTCGTGCCCGAAAGAAATGAATGAGAGTGATACAAAATACAATTTAGAAATATAATCGCATGCCAAGTTATACACACACACACAATGCAGATTTTTGTAAAGACGCTCACCGGAAAAACCATCACGCTTGAAATAGAGCCGTCCGACACGATTGGCGCATTGAAAGCCAAAATCCAGGACAAGGAGGGCATTCCGCCCGACCAACAGCGGCTCATTTATGCCGGCAAGCAGCTGGAGGATGAACGAACACTGTCCGACTACAATATACAAAAAGAATCAACGCTCCATTTGGTGTTGCGACTTCGCTGAACTCAGCGTTTTTTTGCCATCCAGCGAAGGAATCCGTTGCTGCGCGCCAAATCAAACGACGACCCCAAGTGCTCGCGCGCAATGTCGCAAGTGCGCCGTTCAAACGGGGCGAGCTGCTGGTAATACGCAGCCAGCAATGCATTTGCATCGGGGTCCTGTGCTTCCTGCGTTTGTGCTTCCTGAACGATTGGTTCCATTTGTGTTTGTTGTTTGTTTGATTTAAACGCCATGTCTGGTTTAAATCAATTTTTACGGATTTTGACTTAGAATTAAGCACATGACACATCACATTCCATTCCATTTCAAAATGCTGCGCCAAATTTCCGTCGCCGCCTCAAATTCAATGAATGCGGGTCCCATGCCGTGGGACGACTACTTCATGTCCATCGCGTTTCTGGCGTCCATGCGCAGCCCGTGCGCGCGTCTGCGCGTGGGTTCCGTCATCGTCAAGGATAACCGCATCATTGCCATGGGCTACAACGGCTACATTGCGGGCGCCCCGCACACCAGCCGCATGCGAGACAATCACGAGCAGGCCATCATCCACAGCGAAATTAATGCGGTCAGCGACTGCGCGCGCCGCGGCGCCAGCCTGCAGGACGCCGCCATTTACGTCACGCACTACCCCTGCATCAACTGCTTCCGGTCGCTGGCGGCGTGCGGCATTAAACGCATTCACTACTACTCCGACTACAACAACGACCCGCTTATATCAGTTTTATCCCAAGACGCCGGCATCGTCATTCAACAGCAGCAGCAGCAGCAGCAGGAGCAGCAGCAGCAGTAATCACTTCGCGCGACGGCAGCGCGTGCCGGCACACGGGGCACTCGGCGCTCTCGGTTTCCAGCCAGGTTTGTATGGCATCCCTGATGAACACGTGCCCGCACGGCAGCGCGAGTGCGGCGTCGCCCGCCGTAAATTCGGCCTGCATGATGGGGCAAACCCGATCGGCACCGGCATGCACGAATGCCGCGGTTTGCAACAAGTGCTGCATGGCAGCCGGCGTGATCACGGTGCGCACGGGCGACCGGTCGTAGAGGGATGCTTCCATCACATTTGCAATTGCAACACGCGTGCGAACCTGGTACTGATGATTATGATTAGCATTTGAACCGGGCTGTTCTAAAATGCGGACTCGGGTTCCGGTGCGGTGGCAGTGCGCTAGCAGCGCCAAGCAATTCATTGGGTTTGATTTGTAGTATGGTTTGTTTGATTTGTATTATGTCCGGATTTGTTATTTTTTATCCAATCCAATCCAATCCAATCCAATCAAATGTCGTCCACATTAATGTGATCCACTTTGAGTTTGGGGTTGGGGTTGGGGTTGGGTTTCAGCGCAGCCGTGGGTGTCGCTAGCGCGGGTGTTTCATCATCCTCGTCGTCGTCATCATCGTCGGACGATGTCGGCATGTCATAAGCGCGCTGCTGCATCACTTCACCGTCGCTGTCGTCGTCGTCTTGGCCCTTGACCATGTTGCTGTATTTCAGAGTGGCGCTGTCGGCAAACTGCACGGTGCTGTGTGCATTGGCACTGCTGCTGCTGCTGTCGGCATCGCATTCGGCCGTCACGCTCTTGAAGCACGGCTCGTTCTTCATTAAGCGGTCGCGCTCGCCGTGGTTGTACACTTCCAGCAGGTCGCACGTGTCCTGCTTGCTGGACCACTCGCGCATGCCGACCAAAACCCAGGACCCTGAATCCAGAATGTTGTCGCGCTTGCCGCGGCCCTTGAACTTGTTGCGAATGATGCAGAGGCGGTCACCGGCTGACCCGTCCAATAGGCGCACGTAGCACATGCCGTTGCCCAGCATTTTGCTGACCACCGCGTAGCGCTCGCCGTCTTCAACCGCCACGCGCAGCTGCTTGGTTCCGCCGCATTTAGCCGCGTTCACGTGCTTGCGCGCCAGCCCTTTGCCCTTGTTTCCTCCGTCGTTCTTGACCATTTGATTGTGGTGGTGGTATGAAGTTATAAAATAATGCGGTCGGGTTTTTAAATGGGTTTAAAATATATTTTCTCTCCTTTAGACATAGACACGATCACACCAATAATCAAAATGGCCAGAAAAGTGAACCCATGGATGGAGCATCTGAAAAAATTCAGGGCTGCCAACAAAGGGATGAACAACAAGCTCATTTTTGCCGCGGCAAAAAAAACGTACAAGCAAAGCCCGAAGCAAATCGGCGGTTTGTCCGCTCTGAGCCCCGAGGCCGTTTCTGGAATGTCTAGCAGTGGCACGGGGCTTCAAATTAAGGCCACCCAGTTTAGCGGCGGCAAGAAGTCCAAGCGTCGCGGTCGCGGATCTAAGCGCAGCACTAAGAAGCGCAGCACTAAGCGTAGCGCCAAGCGTCGCCATTAAAACAGCGCATAAATAAATATTATCTCGCTCTGAGACAATATTTTCATTTTACTTGATGGATGCAAATCAAGGGAATCAAGGGTGCGAATTTGATAGCGCAATGGTGGTTTGTTTGAAAGCAAACTCGCGGGCATTGAAGTTTTGCAACAGGCTGTCGTACGTGTCGACCGTTTCGTTCATGTAAAACATGTCGGTGAAGGTGCGCTTGGTGTCGCCCACCGTTTTGCGCCGCGCGGGGTCGGGGTGCACGTTTGCAAGAAGCAGCTCCACGTATTGGATGATCAAGTGGTTGTCGGCGAACCCATTTTGGGAAATGAACCCGATGATTTGAAGGTACTCAATGCTCAGCGAGTAGTTGTCCCACGTGGGCCACCCCTTCATCAGCCCGGCGCGCGCTGTGCCGCGCTCCACTCCGATCCACTGTTCGCACTGCTCAATGCACGCCTTCAGGTAGCGCGCGCGAAACCCCTTGGAAAAAATGCGAAGGGCGGCGTTCGCGTTGACGTAGGTTTCGCAAATGGTTACCACGTCGTCGCGGGTCAGGGTGTCGGAGACGTTCTGCAAAAAATTAATGACGTGCGCTTCCAGCGGCCACACGTAATACTCGGGGGAGCACTTGTAAAAATAGGTGGCCCAAACGGCGTCGTTGTTGCCCTTGTCCCCTGGTTCAAACCGTTTGATGGGGATGGAGAGCCCGAAGTCAATGATGATGGGCGTGTCCGTTTTCAGGTTCACGAGGATGTTCCACATGTTGATGTCGTAGTGCACCACTTCGTGCTCCACCAACCGTTCAATGGACTCAATTAAATAGGAGTAGGTGTCAAAAATGCAGGAGATGATTTTCTTTTTGTTGTCTCCCATGCCATCAATGTAGTCGTAAAAATACAGGCTGTCAATGTAGGGCATCTTCATGAGCATGAATTTGTCCCCCTTTTTTGTCTTGGTCTTTGGAACAATGTCGCACTTGTTCAGCGCGGTCGGGTTGTGGCGGCGCACCTTGTCCAACCGGACCGTGCAGGTGCCAACGACCGGCACAAAATTCACTCCGTAATTCACAATCCCCTTCACGATGTCGCCCACGGCCACTTCATTGTCGGCGACGTCATCCTGCACCACCAATTTGGTGGCGTAGCGCCGGTCCTCCATGGTTTTGCCGCTGCACTCCATGCCCGGATGGTACAAGCACCCGAACCCGCCTTGGTTTATCAATTCACTCGTCTCCATTTGGAATGCCCCGACCTTGCTAAAATGAAATATAAAATGAAATATGAAATGACTGCCGTGCTGTATTATGGTTGCATTATATTTTCATTCCGGGAACTCAATGGCCTCAATGGCCCGCATTGACGATCATAAAGTAACGGTTCTTGTACGTTTTTTTGAGTTTGTCGCTCACCATTTCGCCGGTGGGCATGAGTTCGGACAGACGGGCGACTTCGCTTCGGTAAGATTCAGCATTCAATTTGTGAAAGTCGGCAAACCCGCTCGCGGGCGTGTAAGCATCATCGCGGCGCAACCCGCACGCAATGTGGTTGTCCATCACGTCCAACAAGTCGCGGTTCAGCAACACGTACTTTCGGGGGGCGACAAGCGCTATAGGCACGTCCCGCACCCCCAACGGCTTCGTATCGGCATGAAGGGAACCTTGGTTCAGCGCATTTAATGCATTTGGCCCCGACCCCCTCCTCCTCCCATTCGCGTCGTTGGGGGCCAAGGCACGACTCGTCGTGCCTTTGCTTCGCTTATGCCGTTGTGTGCTTGTCCCAACGGCTCTGTCGTGCCTTTGCGCCACTGAGGGAGGGGTGTGGGGAACCGTAGGTTCCCTAGTACGGAAGTAGTAGCGCCCGCTCTTGAACAACTTGTCTGCCACGTCGCCTTTGTATCCCAAGTCGGTCAGTCGCTCAACTTCGGCTTTGAGTATTGCGGCGATTTCATCGTGGGCCAGCCACGCAGTCCATGCCTCCTTGTAGGTCTTGCGGTCGTCGTACCGATGCACTTCAGTAAACGCTTTCATTGATTCAATTATCGTGCTGGAAAACTCAAAGCGCAGAACACGACGACGGGATTGCATTGGATTGCTGGGATTGCTGGGATTAGGGTCGGGTTGGGTTAGGATTCAATTTTTTTTTGTTTTTATCATGCTTATGTCATGATGATAAAAATACATAAATTATTCATTGAACATAATGTGTTGTGTTTAAGCGCTGGATGAGGAGTAAACGCACTCAAACATGAGCGCAAACGACCAGTCCATGTTGTTCAAGTCCAGGACGCGCCCGAAGTCGTCCACCAGCGTGATGCGTATGCGCTGGATGTCCACGGGCCCGAAGTACTCACGACTGTACGTCAGCGACGTGCTCAGCGATTCCCCGCTCACCACCCCGTACGCCCCCGCCGTGTTGAGTTGCTGCCGGATGTTGAGGCGCGCAATGATGTTGGGCGCAATGACGGACGACCCGTACGCCGAAGCGTAGTAGTTGTTCACGTTGTTGTTGAAGTCGTCAATGCACATGAACACGTATTGGGGTCCCGATATCAAGCACACGCCCTCCGACACCGCCGCCTGCGGCCCCACATACGGCGACGTCGTCGCTCCATTCCCCCGCAGTTCGTATATCGCCGTGCGGAACCCGAGCTGCCAGCCCAGAAAATACGGCAGCGGTCGTGTGTCGTGCTGGGCTGACGCGCCGCCCGTGGCGGATGCCGCCGTTCGGTCAATGCTGGCCTTCACGTTGAACACGATGCGCATCGCGCCCGTGTACGGGGTGCTGGGGATCGCGTTGCCGCTGGCGTCCACGGCCGAATTGCAAGCAAAGATGCTGCGCCCGCTGGTTGAGTCCACCGTGAATGCCAGGCCGGTTGTAGTGACCAGGTCGGTGCCCGCCAGAATGCCGTTGATCGTGGATTCAATTAACGCCCCGCCGCCGGTTTGAAACGAGGTGCGGTAGTTGCCGTCGGGAATGAGGAGGGTGTACTGCTTGTCGTAAACGGGGTCTGCTGAAGGGGGCAACGGCGTTGACTCCCACTCAACCAGGATGCAGTTGTTTTCGTACTGCTGGCTCACGGCGTAGTAAGTCAACGGCAGCTCGTAAGTGGCCACGCTCATGCTGGTGACGTTTTCAATCTTGTACGGAATGGTGAACACGAAGTCCGTGCTTCGGGTGGAGTAGTAGTTGGAACGGAAGCGCGTGTCCACGTTGAGCGCGCGCTTAATGGTGCTAATCGCCATCGGATTAATGATGCCGGGTGGTGCCCCGGTGAGCACCGATTTCCCGTTCTTAAAGTCGGCATCAATGCCCGCTTGCACCGACGGCCGCGTGATTATAAACTCATCTCCATGCTGCGCCACGTCGTTTTTGAGCTGCATGAATTGGGTGGGTTCTCGCTTGTTTGTGCTTGCGCTTGCGCTTGCGCTTGCGCTTGCGCTTGTGCTTGCGCTTGCATTTTCAAAAAGTTCCGTGGTTGCCTGGCGCGATTGCGACAGACGGTTCATCGCGCTGTTCAAAAAGTCATGTATTTTCCCCTTGGTCACGGGTCCCAGCTTGGGGTCCTTGTTTATTTTCTGTTTCAGCGCGCCGCATTTGCGGGTCATCGCTGCAGCATCATCGTTTGTGGCCACCCCAAAAAAGTCCAACAGCTCGTTCAATGAATAATTTTGCACGTTCAAATCAAACAGTTGCGACATTGATTGTGACTGCAACAAGACTCGTGTATATAAAATTGCATTTATTTTTATATACTAATTTTTCATTTTAACAAATGGGATGTGGATCAATTAATTGCATGAACGGCACCCGCCCGATGATTTTGCGTGGATCAGCCGGTTTATGCTAAACTGGTTGGTTGCATTTATGGGAGCCGCCGCATGCCGAGACGCGGCCACGGGTGCAGGCTGAGGGTGCTGTGACGCTGGCGGAACCAACGCCCGGCGATTGATTGTGAATGCAAATGCGTAGTTGGAACTCATTGATTGATTTTAATATGTAAATAAAAAAAATAAAAAAAAATGAGATTAGACGGAGTTCAAGCACATGGAGTACATGAGCCGGTTGGTGAAATATCCGAGGAAGTTCACGATGAACAAGGACCAATACCCGGCATTGGTGATGGCGTACAGTTTGCCGCCGGAGGAGACGATTCTGAAGAGCGCTAAAAACACGTGAAACACCAGCGCCAGCGCGGACCCCACCATGAGCCAGTAAAACCAGGCGCAGTACTGGCGGTTGGTGAAGGGGGCGAACCAGCCGCCCATGGCGTGGGGGTCAGCGAGTTGCACAACGGCAGAGTTCATGGCACAAAGGTGTAGGATGGGATTGTTTATAACATGAATGCAGAAAATAATATGGGTCCAATCCAATCCAATTATGGCAAGCAAATGCACGCATCGTCGCGATGGCTGTACGCAATGCCGTACTTTTTCGTTTTGTTGCCTTCCACCGGAACAACGGATTGGGTCTGCGTGCGATACGGGCCGCGCCCCTTGATGCGCGCCAAATACCGCGCGTACGAACCGTGCTTAATGTCCACGCCTTGCCCCGCAGCCGAGCAGGACCCGGGGCGCAGTCGCGTGACCGACGTTTTCGTGGAATTGGCGCCGTGGCTGGGCACGTTGCGCTGCACCAAGCCCGGTTCCGCGCGGTCGCTGCCCTGGTTCCAGTTCACGAACCCGTACTTGGCAACCGCCGGCGTGTAAACGTTGAGCCCCGCCAAGTTCTCTAAATATTCGGACTGCGACACGCGCACCGTGTTTTGGATGCGGCGCTGCGTGGCATCGGCTGTGGCCGCAAACCCGCCGCTGCACCCGTTGCACCGGTTGGAATACACGTACCAGTCCGGCTGGTTGCCCGATGCATCCAAGCATTGGTTGCAATAATACACGTCTTCGTAATACGGATCCATTCCTGTCTCGCTTACTATACTATATTATATTAATATGATAAACGAGGGGGGATTTTTACTAAAAATTGAACAAACCTGTCCCCCCCACTGTCGCAGACCATGACAGACAAACACAAATCCAATGACTGAACATACCGCCATCGCCGACCCACCCCTAATCACAATCACGAGTCAAGTCCCGGGATACTACAAATGCGGCCACTGCGCCCTCCACTTCAAAACCCTGGCCCGCTTCCGAACCCACGAAGCCACCTGCTTGTCGTTGAAACAGATCCGGGCCCGTGCCACCTTCGCACCAGAGGATGCGACCGTGTCCGTCACCATGCACGACCTCTTTGCGCTAGTGCAGCAGCTGGCCGTGCGGCTGGAAACGGCGGAGCACGAAGTGGCTGCATTGAAGCGGCAGCAACGGCTAAGGCAGCAGCCCAATAACCCGGTGCATCGCGACAACTTGTTGGAATGGATAACGGTACGACTAAATCCCAGTGCGCCATTCTCCGATTGGTTGCCCGACATCCCTCCCATCACGCGCGAGCACCTCGCGCTCGTGTTCCAGCACGGCTTCATGGACGGCATGTGCGCCATCATTGCATCCATCGTTGCCTCCTCCGACCCGCTTTGCGCGTACGACGAGGCTCCGGGCACGCTGTTCGTGTATGAACGGCAATCGCGCGACGAAGGCGCCCCCGAAAAAGCAACAACAACCCACGACACGTGCGCGTGGCGCCCCATTGCGCACGCCGAATTTGAGCGGTTCATCAACCGCATGCAGAAGCTGTTGATGAACGAATTTGTGCGCTGGCAGCAAGAAAACAAGGAGCGCTGGCACGATCCCGATTTCGCGGAGCAGTACGACACCAACCTGCTGAAGGTGACGGGCAGCGGCAAGGCCAAGAGCGGCGGCTGCTCCAATCGCGACATGCTCATCACCCGCATGAAGCCGAAGGCGCACGCGGCCATCAAACGGTCGGCCAATGCGACTAACGAATCGGATGCATGCGCAATTGGTTCAACAGGGCATCCAGCCGTCGTTGTTCCAGCAACGCTTCCGCGATTTTGACGCGCCGCAGCTCCTGCGCGGTGCAGCCGCGTTCCGCGATGTGTTCCACCTGCGTTTCCAGCGCGGGCAAATCGTCCTCGGTCATGGCGGGGTGGATGTCGTCCCCTAAAAACAGCGCCCGCATGATGCGGTCCAGTTCGTGCCGGTTTCGGTCGCATTTTTCGCGCAGGCTCTCTTCGTTTTTTGCGTGCGCAGCGAGCAGCTGCTGTTCGTATTTGCTATTGCCATTGCCCTGCACGTCCGGATTGACCGGATTGGCCGCCGAAGAAGAACGAAGAATGGCTTCAATGCGGGCGCGCAGCATCGCAATGCGCGCATAAAAATTGGCCAGTCGCTGGACAATGGCGTTGGCGGCACCTTTCGCCGTAACCAGGTCGGCCAGTTCGGCCAGCTCGCGCCGGGTCATTTCGGCCGGTTCCGTTTTTGCCCCCGTTTTCAATCGCAAATGCATGTGCATCGCCCCTCTACATCCATTATTGCAACTGCAGCGGCGCTTCAACGCATCGGCGATCAACTCCTCAATGTCCCGCGCGTCTGCGGCGGTCATGCTCGCAATGGCTGCCGCAATGGCCGCAATTTGTGCGTTCAGTTCCTTTTCAAACCCCGCAACGTCGGTTGGCGGCCCCAGCATCAACGACGATAAATCCATTGTTTCCATTGTGTTTAAAAATTGGGTTGGCGGTGTGTTTATTATGTTATGTTGTTATTTGTTTTTATTTATGGAAGAAACCGATGGCCGAATGCAGTGCAAACATCATCACGCGAATGCGGCAAACGTGGAATGGCCGGCATCCACGTCCCGTGTCATGCGCAAATAATCCACAAAGGTGGAGTATCGGGGACGGGTCCTGTCGTACCCAAACAACTCCGTCTTGCAGCCGCGGGCGGTGCAAAGCTCCGCAAACGTGGCGTCCCTCACGACGGCGCTGGTCATGGCAAACATGGTCACGTTCATGGTGTTGTCCGTGGATGAACGCAGAAAGTTGGCCAGCTCTCGGGACGAACGAAAACACAGCTTGACCTCGGGGTACTGGGTCTTCTTCTTGTTGTGAGTCAATAATACAGAGCGGCGCGTGCCTTTGAACACGTAGCGGCGGATGCCCGCGTCGTAGTAAATGTAGGCGCGCCAGTCGGGGTCTCCCTTCACTTTGGTCAGCTCCTCAAAATAAAACACCGGCTGGCACGCGATGCGTTCTTGGATTAGCTCTTGGTCTTGTTCTTGGTCTTGTTCTTGTTCTTGTGCTGCCAGGTATGCCTCGGCTTCTCGTTGTTCTTGGTTCTCTTTCAATGCCCTCGCCTTGGCATAAGCCTCCGCATACGCCTCCTCCTCCGCATCATACCAGTCGTCGTAATCACACAGCTGCTGCTGCTGCTGCTTCTTAATCTGGTCATCCAACGCCTTTTGTGCCTGTTGTCCTTGTACTTTGAGCACACGCGCAGCCGCCTCCTCCTCCAACAGAGCCATTTCCGTTTGCACGTAGAGCTCATCCTCCTCCTTTTTAACCTTTGCGGCCAGTGCTTGCCTATAGAGCTCCTCCTCCTCGTCATTGTACTGGTTATCTAAGGCCTTTGCCTTCTTTGCGGCCTTCTTTGCGGCCTTCTTTGCCTTAGATAATGCCTTCTTTTCGGCCTTTTCCGCTTTTGCTTGAGCCTTCTTTGCGGCCTTCTTTGCGGCCTTGGCTTGGGCATTTTCGGTTTGACTATGGAAGATGTTGTTGCTGACCAGATCAAACCACTGTCCGGTCTCAGGCAGGTACTCGCACCCCCACTCGTCGGCCCAGAACTTTTTGATTGCCGCGCTGCGATAATGACCGGTACCAAAATCCTCATAGTGCTGCGCGGTGACGGACTCCATGCGGATCATGATGTCGCGAAACTCCTTGCGGCTCAGCGCGTTCCAGTTGGTGTTGTTGGTGTACCAGTAAAGCTCGTCCGGCGCGCTGAGCCCCTTGGTCTTGAACCGCAGAGTGTTGGCCTTTTCGGCTGCGATGCACGCTTTGTCGTAAAGCATGGTTGAAGTCATTGTATTGTGTGTGGGATTTGCTTAATTGCAGGTGAATGATTATGCAGCCGATGCTTTAAATTCATTTGCAACCACATTTTTTATGTCTGCACAATGCATACAGCATTGCACATTGTCAATTTAATCAATTCAAATGCAAAACAAGGCGCTCGTGTCGGCGCTGGGGCTCGTGGCCATTGACTTTGCGTATTTAAGCGTTATTAAGGGCCACTTTGCGCGCCAGATTGCGGCGGTGCAGGGATCGCCCATGGTCGTCAACGTGTTTGGCGCAATTGTAACCTACGTGTTCCTGATTTTCGGGCTGAACTACTTCATCATTCGGCCGGGGCGGTCGGCTCAAGACGCGTTCCTGCTGGGGCTAGTGGTGTACGGCGTGTACGACTTCACCAACCTGGCCCTGTTTTCAAAGTGGCAGCTCTTCACCGCGGTCACGGACACGCTGTGGGGCGGCACCTTGTTCTACCTCACGACCCGGCTCGCTTCTTCTTGAACGGGGCCCTGTTTTCAAAGTGGCAGGACACGCTGTGGGGCGGCACCTTAAAATGCATGACGCGCACAATTCACGCGTGATGCATAAATATTGAAATAAATCGTATTTAAAATCGGATTTGTCCGCCGGCCATGACGCTACCGCTGGGACGGCCGGACCAGCCGCCGCCGACCTGGCCTTGGACAAACGCGTTGCGGTTGGCATTGCCGACAGTCACGCGGCCGCTGCCGCTGAAGCCCTGGTTGTTGGCATTGAACGAACCAGAAACCCCGGCAGGCGAGGTGCGCGGGTTGGGGTTGGGGAAGCGAATGGTTTGCATTGTGCGGGTTTCAAAGGGGGGTTATGAAATGGCTTTAGAAATTATTTCTATATTGTTTTTTGTGTATGCGTATTATAGCGATCATACACAAACTATACAAACACATTTTCATTCAATGGGAGGCGGCGGCGTGATTCCGGTCGCCCTGCACAACGGCGACTTGCACTTCCTGTTCGGCCAAGAGAACGACGTCATTAAAGACGCGTCCAAAAACCAGGACTGGGGCGACTTCGGCGGCTCCGCCAAGCCCGGCGAGTCCGAGATGGACACCTGCGTGCGCGAGGGCGCCGAGGAGCTGAACGGCTTTTACGGCAACAAGCGCGATTTTAGGGCGCTGCTCCTAAAAAACCAGCTCCTGAAGCTCACCTACGACACCCGCGTCACCTACTTGATGCGCGTGGACTACGACGAGCGCCTGCCGTTTTACTTCAATAACAATTACCGCTTCATCAAGGAAACCGCCAACCTGCGGTCCATCGCGGCGCACCCGGAGAACGGCTACTTTGAGAAGTCGCACGTGCGCTGGTTCACGCTGGCGGACTTGAAGCGCGAGCGCGGCGCGTTCCGCGAGTACTTCCGTGCCTTCTTGGACATGATTGCGTACCGCGCCCCCGAAATCCGGCGCTTAATGCACAGGAAAAGCAAAAGCAATAAGCGCAGCAAAAGCAATAAGCGCAGCAAAAGCAAAAGCAAAAACAAGACCCGATGCCACTAAATTTATAATCACATTATGATGTAATGTGATCATGACGCATACAACAAAAAAAAACAAACCCCGCCGCAAATCTCTCCGCAAAAACACCCGTAAATCCAAGTCAAACTCAAATAAATCGGTTGCCGCCGCCATCAAGGACATTTCATTGGCACAAGCCCGCGCCGATTTCGCCGCGCTCAAGGCAGTTCCATGTGATGACATCAACCAAGCCGCCAAGGTCGGCAACGCCGCAATGGACCACTACTTCTTTCGGCACCGCCTCGCCGCGAAATCCAAGCGCGCCGTTTCGTACTACGACTGGATCAAGACCGACTGGAAGCGCAACGAGGCGGAGCACCGCCTCTACCGGTTCAATCTGGCCCAAGGCAAAACCCCGGAAAAGGCGCGCTACGGCGTGTTCCGGCTGTATTACGGCGCCATCCACGGCTTCAAGCCCCTCGTCGCCAAGTGGATGTACTGCACGCATCAGCCGCGCACAGCCGTCCTGGACTTCTCGGCGGGCTGGGGCGGCCGCTGCCTGGGCGCCATGGCCCTCGGCATCCCGTACATCGGCATAGACACCAACGTGGATCTGCGCCCCGCCTACGAGCGCATGACGAAGGAACTTGATTCCGATAAGCCAAAGGTCACCATGCGCTTCCAGGACGCCGCCGCCACCGATTTTTCCAAGTTCAAGTACGACATGGTGTTCACGTCGCCGCCCTACTTCAAGACGGTCAAACCCGTGGAGGGCTACGCCCACATGCCGCATTACGCCGATCGCGCCGACTTCAACGCGCGCTTCTTGTTCCCCGTGATCCGCAGCACGTACGCACACCTGGCACGCGGCGGCACCTACGCGCTCAATATCCCCGCCGACATGTACGACGAAATCCGGGCCGCCGGCATCCTGCCCCCCCGGTTATTAGCCAAGCACCGCTTGTTCCTGCAGCCCCGCTTCGCCAAGGGCAACCCGAAGCACCCCGACACGCGGTACGAGGAGCACATCTACGTGTGGAAGAAATGAACACGGCAAACGGGCATGACGCGCACCCCGTGTGTCAGTATTGGAATTACACATGTGGCTGCTGCGCCAAGGTCATAAAAAAATGATTTATTTTTCCTAAATCATGTTTCGCGAAGATCAGTTCATGAAAATTATTTACAATATTTCCGGGTGCTCTTTCTAGCACTTTTTTTGTATCCCTTTCTGCAGCTTTTTTTATTGCATCGTTTGTAGTCGCGACCGCCGCGGGTGGGGGTATTTACCCCATTGGTTCGGGTAAGAGGCCATTTCAACCTTGCGGAATCCAAATTTTCTCCGAAACTCGTGTAGTGGTGCGGTGTCGGGGCATAATCGATCTTCCACTCCGCGGAGCGATTGGGATCGCGAAACGGTTGTTGCCATGGCAATGACATTTTGAAAAATGCAAATTTGTAAATGAATGGTTATACAATCCAGCAATAAATAAAATCATTTGCAATTGAAACCCAAATTTCACAATTATTCTTCGCCTTCGTCGTCGCCTTCGTCGCCTTCGTCGTCGCCTTCTTCGCCTTCGTCGTCGCCTTCGTCGCCTTCGTCCCACACGGCACCCACGATTCGGGTCAAGTATCCTCCTAGCCGCATCCTTTTGCAAATCGGTTCATTCGCGATGATGGCGCGAACCAGCCGTTCGCCGTGCGTTTTCACTCCGTGCATGCTTTCATCATCCAAGCACTGTTCAAACGCGTGCGATTTGTGCAGGTCGTCCCATTCCGCCTCGTCCAAGTAGATGCGCACCACGGCATAACAGATGGTGTTGTACAGCGGTTCCACGGTCATCACGGCGTGGCGCATGGTGACTCCCTTCGTCATGAATTCGGTCGCCATGTCATGCGCAATTGCTTTAACTTCGGGCGGGCAGCACCCGTCCCAGTCGTCCCGATACACGCGAGGCACACCGTCGTCCATAATCACGTGCACCCCATCTCGCGTATAGAACATCTCGGGGTTATCTTGATGCACCGCGTTGATGCAGCCGGTGACCCGGTCCCACGCACGATCAAACGCGTCTTCGACAAATACGCCCCGCATTCCCTCGTCCAAACAAATGAACGGCGAAACGGGCACCCCTCGGAACTTGTGTTTGTGTTTCCGGGTCAGGCTGCGCGTCTGTTTTCTTGCCTGCTTCCACATGTGTTTGCGCACAAGGGGGGCGTCGTGGTCAATCGTGCTGTGGGTGGTGGCATCGCATATCGTGCAGCGCCCGTACGGATGCGCTCGGCTAAACTCTTGCACGCTTGCGACCATTTCATGCACGGACGGGTTGTCGACCGTGTAATGCACTTTTTTGATGGTTCGTTTGGGTTTGGGTTTGGGTTTGGGTTTGGGGGTGGTCGCGACTGCGTCTGGCGCTAATACTGCCGACGAACGGTTTCCCATTTTTCCGGACTGTTCGTACGATTTTAATTTACATGCACATTTAAATTTGAGCGCAACTAATCATAAAATTAAAATAAAAATTGAACATTTTTTTTTATCCCGCACCAAGGCCGCACTGCACCAATGAAGCCGAACCCGAACCAAGCATTCACCACTTGCATTACGCGGTACAATAATCAAACATGGGCCGAGCGAACCGCGTGGCTTGCGGCGAACCCCGACTACGCCTGCATTTACAAAAGCCCCGTGCCCATCAAGTGCAACATCCCGTATGAAGCGCCGCTGTTCGTTCTGGAAATGAACAACGACACCAACCGGATCATGGGCGTCGGCCGCATCGTGAATGAAATCCGCGCTGACCGCAGTTACAGCATTTACGCCGACCGTAATTACAACCGATACACGTATTTGGGCCGCCAGCGCCTGGACCGCGCCGACATCATGCGGTCAAGAGAAAATGTCCGCGTCATTGAAACGCTGGAGCGCATGCTGTTTTACGGCGCCCGACACGTCAAGCGCGGGCAAGGCATTCACGAGCTGCCGCACCGCATTCGCAACAACAAACCGGGCTACAGCTTCACGCAGTTCTTTTTCAAAATAATGTCTGCACATAATGCATAGTGCAAAACATAATGAAATTCAAATTCGGGCTGTCCACAGTTGTGTTGGCTCTAGGCTTGCTTGCGTATTTAGGCTCTCTCATTCCGACGACAAGGAAAGAAGGGTTTCAATCGCACGGATTCGCGTCCTGCCGTGGCAGCGGGTTTTCCAAGGAGTTCTGTCTGCAGAACCCGCCCATGCCAGGGCAGTGCCAGTGTCGTAATGGAGCCGTGGGCACGTTCCAGCCCGGTTTCAAGGGGCGGTGCGTGTGCCCCTTCGTTTAGTGAAAAAACCATAATAAACAAATGCAAATGTATTATACCAGATATACTATAATAATACATTTGTAATACCAACCATGACAATGCCCGCAAACTTCAAGGGAATTGATTTGGACATCACGCACTACGACACGGACGAGCTGCTGGCCATGTTGAACCTCACCGATCCGACCGAGGACGACATAATCAATGCAACGAACCGTCTGATCAACAAGGCGAATGCAGACCGTCTGCCCAAGGTCGCCGCCTTTTTCCAAGATGCGCAGGACACGCTGCTGGACGAGCTGGACAAGCAATCCCCCCCGGATCCACCAGAAGAAGGCCCTGAACAAGAGGACCCGGACCCGGAAGAGGACCCGGAAGAGTCGCAAGACCTTGACCAAGAAGACAATGCCAACGCCGATCAACTGGGCCAGTGGTGGCGCAACCAGTATTTGAAGCAGGACGACAAGGTGCAGGCCAGCAAGCCCGCCGACCGCAAGAACAAGATCCAAGTGCTGCAGGGCAACCGGCACATGCCGACCAAGCGGGAGAAGCTCGGCGTGAACGAGACGTACCAGGTGCCCGTCACGCAAGGCACCCTGAACCCCAACCTGAAAAACACCGTGACTCGCATAGCGAACTTGGACAGCCAGTACCGCCAGATCATAACTCCCAACAGCGAGAACCCGCTCGGTCCCGCGTCGCCCACCAATTACACCATAGACTTAACCGAGAACTTGACCAACGTGCTGTCCATCAAGCTGAATTCGGTACAGATTCCGTACGCGTGGTACGCACTGGACTACACATCGGGCACCAACGTGCTGTTTTACAGACAAACGGGGACCACCGCGTACACGCCGTTCGTGGTCCCTCCTGGCAATTACACGCCGCAGCAGCTGCAAGCGTACATGGCGCTGCAAGTCCCGTTCAACGGTTCCTTCTTCACCATCGCATACAATGCAAACAGCGGCAAAATGACGATCACCAATGTCTTAGGTAATGCCTACGACATCTTGTTTTTTGACCCGACGTACAACATTCCCGTAACACCGGGAGTAATCACGCCCGAGATCAACGACGCCATTGCAGCATCCAAGCTGAATTCCAACTTGGGCTGGCTCATGGGGTTCCGCGGAACAAATCAAGTGCCGCCGGTGCCGAACCAGTTGCTGTACACGATACCGGCCAACACTTTACCCAACAACGCAATCGTCTCGGAGGCGCTGGCCGACACGTACGGCCCCAAGTACCTCATTCTCGTGCTGGACGACTACAACCAGAACCACTTGAACAAGGGGCTGGTAAACATTGCCACCACCGACACGAAGCTCAGTTTGCCGTCGTATTTCACGCCGGGCGCGAACGCCGCTCTGCCGCCGTCGTATTTCGTGCCCGGTGCCATTCCGGTCATTTGCGACGGGTTGGGCAACCCGACTTACGTGCAGTCCTACCCGCGCAAGCTGACGCAGGCCCAGATTTACACCATCAATACCATACAGCAGGACCGCAACAACACCACGATAGACCGCTACACCGGGCCCACCACCACCGACGTGCTGGCGCTCATTCCCGTAAAAACGTACTCCCTGCTGCCCGGCCAGCCCTACATTGAGTTCGGGTCCGCTCTCCAAACCAACGAGCGCATTTACTTCGGTCCCGTCAACATTGAGCGCATGAAGATTCAGCTCATGGACGACAAGGGCAACATCCTGAACATGCACGGCAACGATTGGAGCTTCACCATCGTGTCCACGCATTTGTACGAGTACTAGGGGGGACATGCGTCCCCCCTTACCCCCTTGAGGGACATGCGTCCCCCCCCCGTCTCGCCAAGCCTTTGCTTCGCTTTAAGGAGGGGGTCGGGGCGCAATGCTTGGCACGTAGTTCCCTGATTATTATTATATACACATGTATTATACCCCCTCACAACAATGGACGCGCGCAAACGCATTGGACAAGGCATTGCCATCTTTAACCAGGGCAGACCTGGCAGCCAAGTTAACCGACTGGTTGATAGGGTCAGCGGCCCGCAAGGTCTCAACATGTCGGGACCTACCAACCATCGCAATGATCTCGGGTTTCGCGCTGGGAACGCCGTCGTCGGTGCCATCGGCTCTCTCCGGAGATAATCTCGCCGCAGACATTGACCGAACCTTTTTTTTATTGTTGCATTCATGCGCAAATAAAATAAGAAATAGATATAGACAAATCATGCAAATAGGTGGTATGCACAACATCCCAACGAACATGAACATTAAGGCACTCATGGCGGCAATGCTGGTTTGCAGCGTGTCCGCGGTTCCTTTCCTGTCAAACGACTGTGGCAACGGCATTTCGTGCGCCCCGGATCAGACGTGCATGAGCAATGCAACCGGGGCTGGGCTTTTGTACGCGTGTTCCCCCCTGCCCCGCGCCGTCCGCTGCATGGACGCGCGCTTTTCTTGTCCCGCTTCCACCGTGTGCGCCGAGAACGCAACTTGTATAAGCGCAACCGCAACCGCAACCGCAACCACGGACAAGATCCCAACAGATGCCGTGGTCAACGTGGACGCGCACCGGGTCGCCGACGTGCGCGATTTTGGGTCCGGCATGAAGCCCACCGCGTTTAGCATTTGCGGCGCAATCACATCTGTCTTCCGCCTTCCCAGTTTTTGCACCTGCAGGGACGCCCGCTTGGGCGGCGAGCTCGGCTGCACCATTGGCATTCAAACGTTCCTGACCATTGGCGCCTCGGCGTGGGTTCTGCCGTGCGCGCCCCAGGCCAACGTGGGGTACCGCGCGTGGGTCTCTGTGCCCGGCGTTATAACTCGCAGCATCGGTCAAACATGGACGGCGGCGTTCACCGTGAGCCAGCCCATTCCCGGCGCCACGTTTGAGATCGGCGTTGCCAGTGCCGGCGCCCGCGCAGAACTGTCCGGCGACATCGCACGGCAGGTCATCTCCACCCGGCTCGCCATCGGCGCGTGCGCCCGCCTGGGCGTGGGTCCCTTTTCCCGGGAACTATGCAACCCCTCCGTGCTGCGGTGGTTACCCATCACCGTCATCAACGGCCCCCGCTTTGATTTCAGCCGCTTCTGTTAGATTGCATTTTTTTTTAATAATTGATTCCATATCAAATTATTATAAAATTGATTATCCGAATAGTGTAGTGCATTACCCGGTATCTCTCCAATCCAATCCAATCCAATGCAAACGCATGATTCCGACCCGGAAGACCCGGAAGTGTGGAAAAAAATGCCAATTGACGGTAAATGCGAGGTTTCAACGTGGGGCAATGTGAGACTTGCAACCACAAAAATTCAAAAGAGGTTTGACATTGAAAAATTGAAATCCACCAAAACCCGCATTAGGTTCAACGGGCAGTATTTGCACCGGTTGATTGCTCTGACATTTATTCCGAATCCGGAAGACTTGAAGGAGGTGAATCACAAGGATGGAAATCCATACAACAACCGTGCCGCCAATTTGGAATGGATTAACCGAGAGAATAACATGAAACATTTTCACGCCAACAACAAATTCACGTCCAAGCACATGCGACGCATATTGTTGATCAACGCGCATTCGGCTGAGGTGGAACGCACCTTCAACTGTTTGGAAGAATGCATCACAGTGATGAATTTGACCGTTTCATACTTGGAATTGTATACAATATTGAACAACAGCCACAAGAAATACAAAAAGAAAAAGGGGAACGGGGTTCACAAAAACAGGTACGTGGGCGTTAGTTGGAGCAAAACGAACAACAAATTCATCGTGTATCACAAAAAAAAGTATCATGGTCAATTTGGTGATGAAGTTGAGGCGGCTCAACATTATGACGGGGTTGTGAGAGGGTTGTATGGCCAAAATGCACATGTCAATTTCCCGGTTGGAACCGAGAAGCAGGCAAATGTGGGGAAAAAATTGGTCAATCCGGACGATGGTGATGAGGCCATTTACAAAATAAATGACACCTGGGTTATCAAATTTGAGGACAACAACGAGAATGTGACGTATGATGACCAGGACGCGGGCACCGTGGAATGGAGGGAAGTGCGCGAAGCACCCAAGTACATGGTTTCAAACACGGGTCAAGTGAAACAAACGCGGTTGAATCGGTTCGTGAAAGGATATTTGATAAATGGTTACAGGTCGGTTTCTCTCAAATCCGAATGCTTGAATGGTGCAATTTGCAGGTTGGTGCATCGTTTGGTGGCGGACGCCTTCATTGCCAACGACGACCCGGACCACAAAATATACGTGGACCACATTGACACCAACCCATTGAATAACGATGTGTCCAATTTGAGATGGGTCACCCCGAAGGAAAACATGAACAATGAACTCACAAAACTCAACATCAGTGCTGGCAAATTGAAAAATTCAAAGCGAATGTTTAAAATTGATTTGACCACAAACCAGGTGGTTGCCTCTTATAAAAATCGCAAAGAAGTGGATGAATGCGAACCCGATATTTTGTTTCCCAGAATCTACGCGATTTGCAATTACTATCACCGTATGATGAATGCGCCGGAATTGCCCTCCCAAGCCTACAAAAAATGGGACAATTGCATATTCTTGTTTGAAAGCGAGCTTGCCCGAATGAAGGATTGCATTGACCTAGCAACTGACGTGAGCAAAACTAGAAAAATTTCAATTGTGCAATACGACAAAACCACGAACGAATTCATCAAGGAATTTGAAAGCGCGTATCAAGCCAGCAAAGAATTGAACATAAACTACAGCGGAATCAACCAGGTGATGAATTACCATCGTTACACCGACGAGACTCGTCCAAGTGGTTACAAATTGAAAACAACGCACGGATTCATTTTCAGAGAGAAGGTGGAATCAATGAATCAATGAATCAATGAATGACAGGGCTCTAAGCCCCTCGCCCCATTTATTATATAAACCGCGCATATTTTTCCCAAAAGTCTTTCGACGAAGTCTGATTTTGGACATTTTTTTTGTCCATTTTCTCAGGTTTTCGAACTCTTTTGCAACATCAATTCGAGAAAATAACAAAATTAATTCAATAAATAAAATTCAAAACGTGAGAGCATACCTGGTCTCATCACCGCGCAACCGCCGAAAGGTCCAAAAACGGGCTCAAAAAAAAGCACCAGGGTTGGCGCGCATCCGAGGCCACTCGGGGTCCGCCACCTACTAACGTTAGTACTAACTTCTACTAAATGCTAACGAGCGCATATATTCACACCAGTTATGTAGCAAGCAGTTTGCGCCGAGCATGCCATAATTCCGCTAGGACTACTAAAAATGAACGAGTATTTACTAAGTTATAACGAGTTTTACTAATTCCCAACGAGTTTTACTAATTCCCAACGAGACTTTACTAACGCTCGCCGAGTTTGGGCAAGTTTCGCCGAGCCGACCCCCCCCATTTGTCCTATGTAGGAATAACCATTTAAACACATGAATCTTGTGTGTGTTAAATACGCGCATCAGCATGAGCGAATTTTATTGCGACGCGTGCAACGTGTCGTGTGCGTTCAAGAGCGATTATGACCGGCACATTTCGTCGCAGCGGCATGCAAAAAGGGAAAAGCAGAAGGCAAAAAATTTGGCAGACACGCAGTGCGAGTGCGGCAAGCGCTACAAGTTTGCGTCCAGCCTGAGTTTTCACAGGAAGACGTGCGCCAAAGTGCAGCAACAACAGCAAATGCAGCTAATAGTGCATGATCCCGAAAAACCCAAGGCGCCTGCATCAGAACTGTCGGAGTTCAAGGACATGGTGATGACGATGCTGCAGGACAACCGCAACGCTTATTGCGCGGTGGTTGAAAACATGTCGGTCATCATCAAGGACATGATTCCGCGGCTGGGCAACGGGAACGTGGTCACGAACACGAATACCAATAATAACACGCAGTTCAACTTGAACATGTTTTTGAACGAGGAGTGCAAGGACGCGGTCAAGCTGAGCGACTTTGTGAAGACGCTGAACATCACGCTGCAGGACTTGGAGTACACCAAAACAAAGGGCATTGTGGAGGGCGTGGGCTCCATCATTGCGAACAACCTGCGCGGCATGGACATTCACAAGCGCCCCATCCACTGCACGGACGCCAAGCGCGAGACCATGTACGTGAAAGCCGACGAGTGGATCAAGGACGAGGGCCACGCGCACCTGCGCCACTTCATTTACTTGACGTCCTGCTACCAGACGCGGGTCATTCAGGACTGGATGAACGCGCACCCGGGCTGGGAGGTCAAGGACGCCATGCACACGGAGTACCAAGCCATTTGCAAGGAGCTGTACAAGAACATTGAACACGATGACAGCGCGCACAAGAAGATAATCAAGGCGTTCATTAAGGATGTGGTGCAGCTGGACAAGCAGTCGCTCATGACGCCCTGATTTTGCGTTTCTCTCAAAATCATGCGTACCATTGCCTTGTAAAATTTATAATTTATATATAACATGTCACATGAAGATGCGATGGAAAAGGATACCGTGGTGGCGTCCGTGATCCGCTCGTTCCAAGAGCGCAGTCGCGCGGGGCAGCTGAAATACGGCACCACGCTGGACCGCACGGATTTGACTCCGCAGCAGTGGGCGCAGCACATGCAGGAGGAACTCATGGACGCCATCCTGTATTTGGAACGGCTGAAACGAGAGATGGCGGCACGTAATTTGCATGAAAAATAAATCGGCATGCAATGTATATTATTGGAAAATCAATCCCCCCCCCCTATCCATGTTCCTTTTCAGGATGCATTCCATTGGCAGCGTGCGTCCCGTTCCCCGGGCCTCCGCTGTGGCAAATCACTGGTGGAACAACAAAATCGGGTTGCCGCAGCCCCCCTCAAACCAGGACCCAGATGCAACACAGGAGCTGGACGAGGACGTGGTTGTCATTCAGGAAGAAGAAATGGTGTTGGTTCGCAATCAATCCCCAGAACTGAACCAGGAAGCCCCGCCGCAAGAAACAGAAAAGGAAAAGGAAACGGAAACGGAAGAAGAACCGCAGCCCCAATGCATGGAGCCAGAATCCACGGTGTCTGCGCCGTCAAACGCGCCGTCAAAGTCCAAGCCCAAGAAAAAACAGCAGAAACGGAAGTGATTCCTCATTACATTCATACATGCCGCGCACCAATGCATACATGAATGTAATTTAAACACATGCATTTATGAATCCAATAACCGGTTAAAAAATGAGCACGGATGCCGTGGAGTTAAGTGCATACGGTCCCGAGGAGCGCGCCAACATTGTGCGGCTCGGCATCTTCCTGCACGAGCAGGGGCGCGAGTTCTGGTCAAGCCATTACCAAACATTGCCCTCATCATCAGCATCATCCGTTCGGTCGTTGTCGGACGAGTTTGCCGTGGCGCAACTCAAAGAGGAGGTGAACGCTTTAAAGGAGCGCATGCACGCGGTGCGAGAGGAGGAGTTCAAGAAGGGCGAGCGCCGGGCGGAGGAGTACCGCCGCGAGGCGGAGCAGCGCCGCCGAGAGTGCGAGGCCGAGCGTGCCCGTTGCGACCGGTTGATTCAGGGCATCAATGCCGAGGTAGAGCGCGCCACCGCGGCGCGCGTGGACCAATTAGGCAAGCAGCTGGCTGCATCAAAAGCAAAGAACGAGTGGTATTACAACATGTACGAGGACAAGTCCAAGGGCAAGCACTACGAGGAGGAGCTGTACCCGAGGCTGCTGGATTACAACGACAAGCACGCGAACGCGGTGTGGACCATCACGCACGTGGGGTCCGTGCTGAGCGAGAAGACGGACTTCCACTTCCGCCACAAGGAGCTGGGCGTCACGGTGCTTTTAGACACGAAGAACAACCTGCCCACGAACCCCGTGGCAAACACGGCCGATTTTGAGCGCGACGTGCTGCGCAAGGAGACGAATGCGGCGGCCGGCATCATGCTGGCCAACGGCAGCATCTGCAACAAGAAGCGTTTTGAGCTCAATAAAATCAAAGGCGGCAAGCACCTGGTGTTCGTGTCGGGATTTGACCGCGACAACGTGGCTTTTGTGTTCATGTTGCTGGACTGGCTTGTGGAGTTGGCGCAAAAAAAGGGCGAGGAAGCCGTGCAGCGCGGCACCCTGCAGAAGATTCTGGTCGCCAATTACCGCAGGGAGCTGGCGCAACTGGATGCATTAGACCGGTCAAGGAAGGCGGCGCAGCGCGCCCTGGACGACATTGTGTCCGATTATCTCTCGTACTTCAACGAGGACATTGAGATGGCGTCCAAGTCGGAGGAGGTGGGTGCGAGTTCGGTGCGCGTGAAGGAAAAAACGTCGTCCGAGGTGGTCAGCATAGAGGCTCTGGAGCAAGGGCGGCGCGTGATCGGCACCCGCAGCAAGTATTATTTGACGTACGACGCGCCGGACCCGTGCATCCAGTACTTCAAGAGCAACTACGCGCGGAAGCAGAAGATGCTGCAGCTTTCAACGGAGAATCTGATTCTGGAAGTGGATGCATGAACTTTATTTTTTTTATATCATGGAATTGTATAAACACACAAAATATGAAGGGTGGACGGAAATTGAGGGCACCTGGTCCGTCTACGGTGCACAAAGCGTTGAAGAACATGACATCTAATGAGAGAGTAAATACATACATTGAATTGAACAATGTTCCTCCAACAGATATTGACGATTTAAAACAGCTGAATGCATTCAACACTAAAATGAACCAGAACTTCGCGGAGGATGTTGCTGCTGCAGAAAATCTGATGATGTACCGGAATGATTCATTTTATAACCCATCTCACGAACAAACCAGCTTCTACGATCTTGGCGGCAGAACCATGGGTGAGGTTTTGAGATCGGGAGGCAAAACGCGACGCAACCGTCGTGGCCGACGTAGGCGCACGACGAAAATAAACCCAATAAAAATGCGAAAAAAAATAACAAGCACAACAAAAACGCGTTATAAATAAAGAAACATGCAATATATTTTTGATTCTTTATAATTGGGCATAATGACGAAGTGTGTGATTCTGGAGTGAAGTTTATTTATACACAAATCAATTTTTAATAATATTTGCATTGCATCTACATCATGAATGACGGGTCGCCCGTGATTTGGCGCAACACGTGGTCAATGCATGCGCGTTGAACGGCATCGGCTTCGTAGTAGTTCCAATACGTGTCTTGCAGGTTCAAATCTGGATGGGGTTTATTGCCGGCGGCAACCACGTGGGTGAAATGCGTCCGGGTGCATTGGTAGGCATGCTCGGGGTACTGATTTTTGACAAACGTGCCCTTGCATTTGAGATGTGCGTATTCGGGGCGTTTTTCTTGAACCAGGTAGGTTTTGCCGGGTTGAAGGTCGGCGGCATGAACGAGTTGGAGAGAACGCATGTCGTTTGGATTACTTATTACACGAATTTGATTCAACTAGTTCAATTTTTTTATGAATTTCTCTCGTTTAATTGTTTCAAGTTTGTGAAAATGTGGGTTAGTGATGCAGGCCCCCCTTGGACCCCCTCCCTTTATAATAATATTTTACACACAATTTATAAAATTGTAAAATATTTAGCACGGTCTTGTGAAAATAAAGTATATGCTTGTTTTATAACTAAAAAATGAATAAACCACCTCTAACTAACCTCGCACGAATGCAAACTGATGGATTTAAAATCGCACAAATGAGAGAAAACATACAAAACGAAAACTCGTTTAACCGATGGCTAAATAGCCTGCGAAATCAACTAGAACAAGAACAAAAACTACGAGATCAGCAAAACCGCGCCAAATTCAATGCAGATTTTCCGCCATCAAAGTCAAGGGCTAGTTCCAAAATGACCCGCAGGGCTCGTTCCAATTCAATGCCCCGGTATAAGTCAAGGTCAAGTACTCGGTCAAAGACTCGGTCAAAACCTTACAGTGTTTGAGAGATATTCGCAAAACGATAAATGCATTGTTTTAATTTCTCTCACATTATGGATTCAGATTTGCAGAAAGTGTGGGTTAATGATGCAACATGTCTGCTGTTTTGCAAATATGTTGGACATTTTAGGGTTTTTGAAATATATGTTTGAGAGATATTCATTTAATTCATATTAGTTGAATTATTATTGAATTTCTCTCGTTTAAGGAGTTCAAGATTGTGAAAATTGTGGGAATAGTGGGATGCAGACATGGGGTTGATGCCCCCTGCGGGGGCATGTGCCGCCTGCGGCGGGGCGACCTTTTTGGGAGGCCGTGTGTAATTGTGCAAGACCATATATGCTGTGCCAGTTTAACGCAATTCAACGCGTCCTAGCGCACATGATGAATAATATTATAATATGACCCAAATGATGCAAAATGACAGCATACATGGTGTGGCCATTTTGGGGCGATTGGGGTGTACCTAGCGCCGTCTTACGGCGCCCCTAGGGCACTAGGTCTTGGGATTTTTTTAATTTTGTGAGACCATATATGGTCTGGGGAATATGGACTGGTCCAGCGGGACTGAGACCATGCGGAACGAGACCATACATGGTCTCAGGACTTGGTGCGGGTCGGAG
>Ga0315284_10001608_pt1 | contig 32334 bp, 34 predicted proteins | sample YL17G09_16_MG_FD_203696 | JGI IMG/M metagenome (GOLD analysis project Ga0315284, IMG submission 203696) | Sediment microbial communities from Yellowstone Lake, YNP, Wyoming, USA - YL17G09_16 | ecosystem: Environmental > Aquatic > Freshwater > Lake > Sediment | place: USA: Wyoming | collected... | reverse complement strand
CTGTTCTTTCTGCTGATCGGGCGGTTCCTCGATGAGAGCCTTCGCGTTCGCGCGCGCGGCGCAGCACTGAATCTCCTCAGCCTGCAGAGCGGGATTGCCGCAGTGATCGACGCCGACGGCTCGCAACGCCTGGTGCCGGCTCATGCCGTGGTCCCGGGCGATCTCCTCCTCGTTGCCGCCGGTGAGCGCGTTGCGGCCGATGGCGTGATCCTCACCGGATCCGGCGAGATCGACCAGAGCCTGATCACCGGCGAGACGGAGCCCGCGGCCGTGTCGCCAGGCCGACAGATTTATGCCGGGACGCTCAATCTGGGCAATCCGCTCAAGATCGAGGTGACCGCCGCCGACAGCGCCACGCTGCTCGCTGAGATCGGACGCCTGATGCTGGCGGCCGAGCAGGGCAAGGCACGCTACCGCCGGCTCGCCGACCGCGCCGCGCAAATCTACGCGCCAGCCGTGCATGGGCTGGGCGCGGCGACGTTTCTCGGTTGGCTATTGCTCGGTGCGCCGTGGCAGACGGCGCTGACCTACGCCATCGCCGTGCTCATCATCACCTGTCCCTGTGCGCTGGCGCTCGCGGTGCCTGCGGTGCAGATCGCGGCAGCGAGCCGCTTGTTCCGGCGGGGCATCGTGGTCAAGGCCGCCGACGGTCTCGAGCGCATCGCCGAGACTGATATGGTCGTCTTCGACAAGACCGGCACTTTGACGCTTGGACGCCCACAACTCCTCAACGACGATGAGATCTCGGACGAGGCGCTAGCCACCGCGGCGGGCCTCGCGGCGGCAAGCCGGCATCCTTATGCGCAAGCGATCGTTCTGTCGGCCGAGAAACGCCAAAAGTCCGTCGTGGCGGCCGAGGGCGTCGAGGAGTTGCCTGGCTGTGGTCTGGTGCGCTCCTCGCCACAGGGCGAGGAACGGCTGGGCTCGGCCGCATGGTGCGGCGTTGCCGGCGGTCGCGGCGGCAGCGAGGTCTGGTACGGCCGGGCTGGGCAATCACCGGTCCGCTTCCGCTTCGCCGACGCGCTCCGAAGCGATGTGGCGGAGGTCGTCCAAGAGTTGAAGCGACGCGGCTACCCTCTGGCGCTGCTGTCAGGCGACCAAAAGGGCGCGGTCGAGACGGTCGCGCGCGAAGCCGGCATCCAGACCTGGCTCGGAGAGGTGACGCCCAAGCAGAAGATCGAATGGCTCGCCGAATGCGCGGGGGCTGGACGCAAGGTGCTGATGATCGGCGACGGCCTCAACGACGCGCCGGCGCTCGCTGCCGCGCACGCCTCGCTGTCGCCGGCAAGCGCCGCCGAGATCAGTCAGCGCGCCGCCGACTTCGTCTTTCAGGGACAGAAGCTCGCGCCGGTGCTGGAGGTGTTGTCGACGGCCAAGCGCGCCCGCTCCATCGCGCTGCAGAATTTCGGCGTCGCCTTCTGCTACAACATCGTCGCCGTGCCCTTCGCCATGGCGGGCTATGTGACGCCACTGATCGCAGCCATCGTGATGTCGACCTCCTCGATCCTCGTCACCCTCAATGCGGCACGGCTTGCTGGCGGGAGTGGATCGTGACGGCGCTCGCCTGGCTCGTGCCGGCGGCACTCCTGCTCGGTGGGATCGGCCTTCTCGCTTTTCTCTGGGCGCTTCGCTCTGGCCAATTCGATGATCTGGAAGGCGCGGCCTATCGGGCGCTGGAAGACGATCCGCCAGACGATCCGGCTCCTCCCGCCGGGACGCAGGGAGGCTCCGGCCGAAGACAGGGGCCTAAATGGAACAGGTAACCTGACCGTCTCTCTACTTCAAATTCCTGACAATCGATTCGGAGGTGTCCGACATTTTTTTCAGGATGTTGGATAGGGTGGACATCAACTTCGACATGCGATCCATCGCCATCTGCAATCTCAAGGATTCCATTTCGCCCATCTCACTCATGGAATCGATATCGGCGCGCAGCGAGGTGATGACGTCGCTCATGGTCTCCATCGTCAGATAGAAATCCTTGATGCCGTCCTGCAGAGCGCTCGCGGTTCCCGCAAGATTGGGATTCCTCAAAGCCGCTATGGCTTCGACGAATTTCGGTAGATCGGAACGCAAGAAGCTTTCGGTCGCCTCATATTCTAACTCAATGCCGCCGGTAGCTAATTTGACGCGCGTGGTGTTGGCTTCTGGCATGTGCAGGCCTCGTGGGGTGAGGGGGTTCGGTCAAGGACCAACAAGCCCAGGATATCCCGCCAGCGTGAACTGAAAGTAGACGGAGGGACAGTAAAGCAGCCCGCACATCTCAGCGCCGAAATTGCTTGGGTCACGGCTTGGGCTTGCTCGATTCCGCTCTATACTGCTCGGCTAGCAAGGGTCGAGTATGGTAACCGCCGGGGCCAAAGGCCCAAATATTTCGATCACTTATTGCCGGCTGTGCGGCTGGTTGCTCAGGGCGTCGTGGATGGCGCAGGAGCTCCTCACCACTTTCGCCGAGGAGCTCGGCTCGGTGACGTTGGTCCCCGACGATACCGGCGGCGTATTCGAGGTTCGCCTCGACGGCAAGCTCGTCTGGTCGCGCAAGGAGCACGGGCGCTTCCCCGACATCAAGGAGCTGAAGCAGCTGGTCAGGGATGAGATTGCGCCCGAGCGCGGCCTTGGGCACAGCGACGCGAAGCCCCCGCAAGACTGACGGCCGACCCCTGGTAGATCGGGTCCCGCTCCCCCACATTCGGGCCAGGTCCCGTCGCCTGAAATCAGAAGGAAAGCAAAGACATGGCTGAGCCCGTGGTCGTCACCATCCCCCATCAGCTTGGCAAGGAGGAGGCCATCCGCCGCCTCAAGAAGGGGTTCGGCACTGTCCGCTCGACCGTTGGCGAGAAATTCGTGGTACTGACCGACGATTGGAAGGGCGACCACCTCGACTTCCGGGCCAGCCTGCTTGGCCAAAACGCAACCGGCACCGTCGATGTCGAGGATAGCAACGTACGGCTTGTGATCGAGCTTCCCTGGATGTTGGCCCTGCTCGCCAACAAGGCCAAGGCCATCGTGCAGAAGCAGGGTCAGCTCATGCTCGAGAAGCCGAACAAAAAACCCACGCGTTCAGCCTAATGTCCTAAGCGATTTCGACGATCTCCGCCTCCGCGGTTCCAGCCTGCGCGACCTCGCCTTTTTGCTTGCCCATCAATGCCTGGGCCACGGGCGACACATAAGACAGCGTGCCCAAAGAGGGGTCGGCTTCATCCTCCCCCACCAGGCGGTAGGTCTGGCGGCGCCCGTCCTCGCGCAGGATTGTCACCCTGGAGCCGAAATGCACCTCGGTGGCATCACGCGGTGGTTCCATGACTTGAGCGGTGGCGCGCCGCGAGGTCCAATAGCGCAAATCCCGGTTGATCTTGGCGAGCCTCGCGCGGTCGTTGGCCTCTTGAGCGGCGGCATGATCGAGGTGCAGCCGCGCCAATTCCGCCTCGATCAGCTCGAGACCCTTTGGGGTCACGAGGTTGTGCGGCGAAACCGGGCGGTCGGGCAACTCGTCGTAGACATCCCCCCCTTCCGGCTCCTTGGTGAAGGCCTTGCTCATGGGTGCCAATATAGCATGGCAGAACCCTAGATTGTGGAGCCGTTCGGTAGGGCAGAAATTTGCCTTCCTGGAGGCAACTGATCATGTCTTGTGATCATGACTTGGGCATTCTGACCCCTGCCGGATTGCGCCTATCGTGCTAAGTTCTAGGCAATGTCGGAATTTTGTGCAGAAAGCCCCTAGAGGCACTGCAATGGGGGAGGGACGTGATGATCGATTCTGGGAACACCGCGTGGCTGCTGACGGCCACGGCGCTGGTTTTGTTCATGACATTGCCGGGGCTGGCACTGTTCTATGGCGGCCTCGTTCGCTCCGAGAACCTGCTTTCGGTGCTGATGCAGTGCTTTGCCATCGCCTGCCTCGTCTCGGTGCTCTGGCTCCTTGGGGCCTATAGTCTCGTGTTCAGCGGGGGGGCGCCGTGGCTCGGCGATCTCAACAAGGTCTTGCTGCTTGGGGTGAGCCGTGAGGCCGTCGATCCCGCAAGCAAGATCCCCGAGACCGTGTTCTTCATGTTCCAGATGACCTTTGCCATCATCACGCCGGCCCTGATTGTCGGGGCCTTTGCCGAGCGCATGCGGTTCAGCGCCGTGCTCCTGTTCTGCGCGCTGTGGCTCTTCCTCGTCTATGTGCCGGTGGCCCATTGGGTGTGGGGAGGGGGCTGGCTCGCCACCAAAGGCGTGCTCGATTACGCCGGAGGCCTCGTCGTGCATCTGACCGCCGGCGTCTCGGCGATGGTCCTCGCCATTGTGATCGGGCCCCGGATGGGGTTTCCTGATGACGTGCGGCCACCGCACGCGCCCTGGATGACCATGGCGGGGGCCTGCATGCTCTGGGTTGGGTGGTTCGGCTTCAATGCCGGCAGCGCCTTGAAGGCCGGCGGCGACGCCGGCATGGCCATGACCGTGACGCATATCTCGGCGGCCACGGCGGCGCTGGTCTGGCTCACTATCGAAAGCGTCAAATTCGGCAAGCCGAGCATGATCGGTATCGTCACCGGCGCCGTTGCCGGGCTTGCCACCATCACGCCGGCCTCGGGCTTCGTGGGACCGGCCGGCGCGCTGGTGATCGGGCTGGTCGGTGGCGCCGTATGCTACGCCATGGTCGGTCTGGTCAAACGGCGCTTCCGTATCGATGATTCACTCGATGTCTTTGCGGTGCATGGCGTGGGTGGGGCCATCGGCGTCCTGCTTACGGCCATCTTCGTCGATGTGGCGCTGGGTGGGGCCGGTCTCGCCGCTGGCCGCAGCATGGGCGACCAATTCGTCATTCAGCTCACCGGTCTTGTCGCCGTTTTGCTATGGTCGCTGCTGGTGAGTTTCGTTCTTGCCAAGGGGATCCAGGCGTTCTCCGGCTTGCGCGTGAGCAGCGACACCGAGGAGCAAGGTCTCGATCTACGGGTCCACGGCGAACGCGGCTACAATATGTAACGACGAAGATCTAGGCCGACATGGCCTATTGGGCCGGGCTTCAGCGTGACGCGCGTTTCGAGACCGACAGCTCACGAGCACGCCGGCAAGGGACATCAGCGGCTGTTCGAGCTCGTGCCCCTTGGGCTGCTGGCCATTGGCCTCCTGCTCAGGATCGCCCTCTATTTCCCGCTGGCGGCATTCTCTGCCGATTCCGATGGCGCCGTAACGGGACTATGCGGCCTTCAAATTCAAGACGGCAACCTTCTCGTGTTCAGCCCGGATGGCACGCGCCACAGCGCCGTCAGGTGTTATGTGACACCGCCGGGTTTTTTGCCCCGGTCGGGCCTGGGATTATTTCGATGTGCTCCGGCGCCTTCCGGCTACGGGGCTGCGCTGGGCCATGGTCGCCTGCGGCGAGGACGAGCTCCAGGCCCCGCGCGAAACGCGCCGGCGCTTGTGGCAACATCGTCGATTTCGATGCGTTGAAGATCTTTTTGCCCGATCCAGCGGCAAGCGAACTCGCCACCGGCGACGTGCTGCAGGCGGTCAGGGGCCCGCTATGAAGGGCGCTTTGCGCCGCGATCTGCGCATGACACCAGCATCACCAAAACAGCTTGACGAAAAGCCGCAAGGAGCCGACGTTTTCGTTCCCGCGAGGAGTTGATCCCTTCGAGACCGGTAGAACGCGACGGCAAGCGCAATCGGGGAGCGAGCGCATGAAATACATCATTGCAGTGATCCAGCCGCACCGTCTCGACGCCGTGCGCGAGGCTCTCGCCGCCATCGGCGTGCAAGGGCTGACCGTGAGCGAAGTGCGTGGCTTCGGGCGGCAGAAGGGCCAGACCGAGATCTATCGCGGGGCTGAATACACCACGCATTACGTGCCGAAAGTGAAGCTCGAGATCGCCGTCGACGACGCTCTCGCCGACCGCGTGGTCGAGACCATCGGCGAGAGTGCGCGCACGGGTAGGATCGGCGACGGCAAGGTGTTCGTGCTCGACCTCGAAGGCGCCATGCGCGTGCGCACCGGCGAGATGGGGGCCGATGCGCTCTGATCCGCGTGGGTTCATCCGGTGAACTTTCGCGGCTATCTAAATCATCTGTTCGAGCGGCCTCCGGAGGAAATCAGGGCGGCGACCGCCGTTCGTAATTTTGCGAAATGGTTCTTCGCTCTCCTGCGAAATTTTGTTCTGGTTGGATTGCTCAAGTACTTTTACGACAAGACAGGCAGCGAGTTCCTGTTCGTCATCCACCAGGTCGCTCTCTTCGTCATCTTTCTCTATTGCCTCTCCTATTTCGATCAATGGTACGTGAATCTGTTCTGCTTCCTTGAGAACAAGGCCCTGGCGCATCGGCTCAATCTGGCTGTAAACATTGTGATCACGATGCTCCTGTTCTTCCTGGTCAACAGGGCGACGTCCATTGTGGTGATCGAACTTTCTCGCGCGCATGCGGTTTAGCGGCGAGATCGCGTCACACGCGCCGTTCCGCCGCCGCCTCGGCGGCTATGCGCAAATCCTTGACGAGAAGCTCGAACTCGCGGGCCTTGTCGCGCTCCTCGAGGAGACGCAACAGGTAGGACGGGTGAACGGTGATGACGCCCAGCCGCCGCCCGGGAAGCTCGATGAGACGTCCACGGTTGGCATTGATCGTGAGCGCTTTGCGCATGAGCGCGCGGGCCGCCGTTGCGCCGAGCGCCACGACGACAGCGGGCCGCACGATGGCAAGCTCATGGTCGAGCCACCAGCGACAGAAATCGATCTCGCTCATATCGGGCTTCTTGTGGATGCGCCTTTTGCCGCGCGGCTCGTTCTTGAAATGCTTCACCGCATTGGTGATGTAGACGGCGTTGCGATCGATGCCGGCGGTGCCAAGCGCACGGTCTAGCACCTTCCCGGCAGGGCCGATGAAGGGGCGCCCGACAACATCCTCCTGGTCGCCGGGCTGCTCGCCGATGAGTACCAGCGAGGCATCGGCGGGACCCTCGCCGAACACGGTTTGCGTTGCGTTCTGGTAGAGCGGGCAGCGCGTGCAGTCGCGCGCTTCCGCAGCCAGCAGCGCTAACGCCCTCTCCGGGTCGTTGACCAGCTTCGCCTCTGCGAACAGTGGAAGCTCAGGCTCGCGCCATTTCTGCGCCATCGATGCCACCTCATTGGCCGGGGAATGACCCTCTAGGAACATTCTGCTCGCGCCGGTGTTCTGCGTCTATGAGTGGGCCGGATATCGTGGCGCGCGCCTAACGACTTGCCGCGGTCCAGGCTTTCGCAATCGGCAGAAACCGGCCGGAATCGCCGCTTATAAGCCTTGATCGCACTCACTATATGAAGGCCGTGAGCGCTAGACCTGTTACGATCGTGCCAAGACATCAGAGCCATGCTTGACGACATGACGAAAAGCCATAGCACCGGCCTCGTTGCCCGCGCCGAGGACTCGCTCGACCATGATGCCCGTCCAGCGGGACGGAAGAAGCTCGCGGTGGCCAAACCCACGCCGAGGCGAAAGTGGCGCCGCGAGAAAATCGTCAAACGAAGCGCGCTCGGCATGCTGCTCAGGCCGATCGGCATCTCGCTTGCACTCGTGCTGTCGGCCTATGCGCTGCTCTCCCTCGGCACAACCTTCTATAGGAGCTATCAGCGGCACTTCGATCAGACCACAGCCGTTCATGCCGACAACAGCATCCTCGAAATTGTCTTCGGCGATTCGAGCTTGCCCGCAGACCCCGTCGACCTCGTGGTCAAGGACGTGGACGGGAACTTGCACAAAATGGTGGCGAGCAAGTCGGAGGCCGACGCGTTCGTCAACGACACAATCCTGATGCTAGACGACGAGCGGGCGCGCATCAAGCAAGCCGCTCATGACGATCTCGATCGCAGCTTTGCCCTCGCCTTCCAGGACCGGGAGCAGGCGATCTCTGCTTACGCGGATTGGTTCTTCGAGTGGAAGCGGTCTTATGTCGTGCTCAAGGAGTCGCTCGCCTCGGCCATCACTCGCTTCCTCGAAGTCGGCAAATATGAGTCGCTGACCGAGGCCGTCGAGGCCGACGTGAAGGAGTACTTCCTGAAAAACTACAAGGAGCAGGTGCTGAAGCCCGAGCTTCGTGATCAGACCATCACCCTAGGGGTCGAGCAGGCGGTCCGCCACGCCCATGACAGCTATCGCCGGGTGATCGCGAATGGCGACATGCGCCTGCAGCTGTTCTTGGCAAAACATACCAGCCATCTCGAAGAGATTCCGACCGCGACGCCAATGACCAATGTGAAGCTCGATTGGGACGCCCAGAAGTGGAAGGCGCCGGTCTATCTCATGGAAGATCGCGCCTTTGACGGCATTGCCGGCATCGGTGCCGCGGCTGCCGCCGGGACGGTGGGCGCGCTCGCGCTCGGCCCCGCGCTCAACAGCGTGCTGGCGCAAAGCTTCGGTCAACTATCGCGGCGCTTCGCGGCGTCGCTCGGGACGCGGCTCGCACTTGCCGAGCAGGGCGCCGTCGCCGGAACCTTCGTCCAGCCCATGGGCGGGCAAGTCGTCGGCGCGGCAGTCGGCGTGCTGATTGGCATCGTCGCCGATTATCTGAGCAACGAGGCCAATGAAGCTTTCAACCGGGACGATTTCGTGGCGGCGAACGGGCAGGCGCTCGACGCAACTATCGCCGCCTGGAAGGCGAGCCTCGAGGTCAATATCGACACGGCCGTCGACAAATGGTTTGACGACGCACGGTCGAGCGTGCTGCTCACCTCGAAATAGCCGACAGCCGCCGTTTCCGGCGCGGAAATGGAGCCCGTTTTCCGGGCAAAAATTGATTTCCGTGGCATTTCCTCGGCGCGGCGATATGCTTGGCCGCTAGAGTCGCTGGGCGAAGCCGCTTCAAGGGAATCGCGATTTCGCTCTCAGATGTTTGTCTTTGACGCATGATCTTGTCCGAAAGGTCTGCAGTCTTTCGGGATCATGCCCTAGGCCGCGGGAATGGACGACACCGTCAAAAGGATAGCGCGGCCGGCGGCGAGCAGGTCGCTGCACGAGGCGGTCCGCAGAGCCCGCGTCGAGGAGGCATACCGTCTCGACGAGACTGCCGACCGGCGCGACAGCGAGATCGCGCGGCTCGAGCTGTTGAAGGCGGAGCTTGAGGCCGTCTTCGCCGAGGTTCCATCCAACGACGAGCGGTTCAGCCTCATGCTCGTGCCGAGCCGGCCGGCGCGGCTGTGGATCGACCTCTTCACCTATGCGGCGATCGACGATGCAAGCGGGGCGTATCTCTTCGTGCGCAATAGCGAGAGCGGGAGACGGACCCTGTTCTCCTCGGCCCATGTCGGCGATATGGTGGATCGCATCATGAGCTACATGGCGCGCGAGATCGTGCGTCGGGAGCGGCAAGAGGCCGCGCTGCTCGAGCCGCTCCGCCGAGAGGAGGGGCCAGCGCCTCAACCCGCGCCGGCCGGCGCCGGCACCGGCATCGTTATAGCGGCCTTCGTGATCGGGCTGTTGACCGGCGCGGCGGGTCTGTTCGCGGCGGCGTGGCTCACCACCCCGTAAGTCTCAGGAGTTCCTGAGCACCCGCCGCTCGCATTCCCAAACATGGGGCGACGTGTTGGCGACGGCGCGTCCGACCATCTCACACCGCCAGCCGCCCTCGACCCTTCGAATACGATATTCGTTATAGCGCGCCGCCGGGATGCGGCCCTCGACCGCTTCGGACGCTGAGGGAACGCCGACCACGAAGGCCGGCCCGCTGACGGTGTCGAGTTCCCGCACCGTCTGCTCGTGATTGTGGCCGTGCAGCACGAGCTCCGCGCCCTTCTCCGTGACGATGCCCGCAAACGCTTTCGCGTCGCGCAAGCCGCGGCCCCAGCTCGATTGGCCGGGCAAAGGCGGGTGGTGGATGAGCACCACGCGAAACAATCCCTGGCGCCCGAGCTCCTCCAAGGCGACGCCAAGCAAAGCGCGCTGGGCGGAGCCCAGCCGGCCCGCCGCGATGAAGGGCATCGTCGGGATGGCCGAGGACAGTGCCACCAGCGCCACGTCGCCGAAGCGTTGGACGAACGGAAAGCCGGTCGGCGGGGTCCGGATCAACGCCTCGCCGGCGTCGTTGGATTGCATATAGGGCAGCCAATGTCCGGTGCCGCGCTCCGGATGCAGCCGCACATAGGCGTCGTGGTTGCCCGGTATCGCCGTCACGCGATCGGGGGACCCGAGATGGCGCAGCCATTCCGCGGCGAGGACGAACTCCTCCGGCAGGCCGAGATTGACGAGATCGCCGGTGACGGCGATGTGGTCGGGCTTCTGCTCGACGATGTCGCGGGTCAGCACGTCGAGGATGTCGCGGCGATGCACGAGCTTCCGCCCGCGATGCCAATTGACGTAGCCGAGCACGCGCTTGCCGAGCAGGTCGCGCCGGCGCGCCCGCGGCATGGGGCTTAAGTGAATGTCCGACAGATGAGCGAGTGTGAACACGGGGCCAGTCGTTCGACGTAACGAGCTTTCGGGTCGGCGGGAGGCCAGGATAGTCTCTGGGAAGAGCGGGCGCACGGCTCCCTTAGCGTGCGCATCCGCATGGAGGCAAGAAGTGAAGCCGACGCGAAAACCGGCCTCTTTCCCGATCAGGGGCCTCACCAAAGTACTCAGCCCCATCTGGCGCATGCGGCGCGGGATGACACTCGGGGCTCAAGGGGCCCTCATCGATCAAGAGAACCGCATTCTCCTGGTGCGCCATAGCTATCGGCCCGGCTGGTTCTTCCCCGGCGGCGGCGTCGAATGGAACGAGACCATCGAGACGGCGCTGGCGCGAGAGCTCGAGGAGGAGGTGGGCGTGAGCCTCACCGAGCTGCCGGAGCTGCACGGCGTGTTCGCCAATTTCGCGAGTTTCCCCGGCGACCACATCGCCCTCTTCGTGGTCCGCCATTGGCGGCGACGCGAAGACTATTATCGGAAAGGCGAGATCGCGGAGGCTTGCATGTTCGAGCGGCAAGATCTGCCGGACTTCACCGATGCCGGCACCCGGGTGCGGCTTGCCGAGATCTTCGACGGGGCGCCGAGAAGTCCGGCCTGGTGATCCGGCTAATTGGTCGTGGACAGCCGACTTGCGATCTTGGCCACGTGGTGGCCCTGGAAGCTCGCGAGATTGAGCTCCTTCTGCGAGGGCATGCGCGAGCCGTCGGCAGCCGAGATGGTGCCGGCGCCGTAAGGCGAGCCGCCTTTGAGCTCGCTGATGTCGGCGAGGTCCGGCGCCGAATAGGGCAGGCCGACAATAATCATGCCGTGATGCAGCAGCGTCCAATGGAAGGAGACGATGGTGGTCTCGTTGCCGCCGCCGGTGCTCGTCGAGGTGAACACGCTGCCGACCTTGCCGATCAGCGCGCCCTCCACCCACAGTGGCCCGGTCTGGTCGAGGAAGTTCCGCATCTGCGAGCTCATATTGCCGAAGCGGGTCGGCGTACCGAAGATGATCGCATCGTAGTTCGCGAGTTCTTGCGGGTCGGCAATCGCCGCAGGCTGATCCACCTTCATGCCGGCGCCGCGCATGATCTCTTCCGGCATCAGCTCTGGCACGCGCTTGAGGCTGACCTGCACGCCATCGACGGCGCGCGCGCCATGGGCCACCGCATAGGCCAGCGTTTCGACGTGGCCATAAGAGCTGTGATAGAGAACGAGCAGTCGCGTCGTGTCAGCCATGTGTCCTTAGCCTCCCCGCACCTCGCAAGGGGTACTCCGAACCGCCCCACCCCCGTCAACATAATAGTCTAGAGCGCTTTCCGGGCTGATTGAATCGCGGCGACTCCCGAGGTGCGTCAGATGAATGCCAGATATGATGCCTTTTGATCGGAAAACGCTCTAGTTGAAAACTGCGCCGGGAGGCGACAACAACCCGCGCGGGGCGGCGTTCCATATTGAGACGGCGCCCGAAGCCGCTGGACCAGGAAGCGTCCCCATGATATCTGCGCCGCCATGCGACTGAGACCAGAGACACCCACGATTTCGCGACGACGAGCGCGTGCGCAGCTCGCGCTTTCGCTTGCCCCTCGTCGCTGACGCCTCACCCTTTGCATTTTCGGTAGCGTCCGGTGCCCAGCGTTCTCGGCTGAGGGATCTTCACTTCAGTCATTTCGGGAGACGTTCGCATGCCCTCCGCAAGCTTCCAGATCCGCAACGAATCCGAGAGCGACGCTCAGGCCCTCGCAAAGCTATCGGCCGAGGCGTTCGGTCCCGGCCGTTTCGCCCGCAGCGCCTACCGTGTCCGTCAAGGCGTGCCGCCCGTCGCGCCTTTGAGCCTCACGGGCTGGCGCGATGACCGGCTGGTGGGGGGCATCCGGTTCACGGCGGTGAGTATTGGCGCGGAGAGGCAAGCGCTCTTGCTGGGGCCGCTCGTGATCGACCCGGCGCATGAGGGCAACGGCTACGGAAAGGCGCTGGTCGGGGAGGGACTGGACCGCGCGCGGGCCCAAGGTTTCCGTCTCGTGGTGCTGGTGGGCGACATGCCCTATTACGGCCGCTTCGGCTTTGCGCCGGTGCCGCGCGGACAAATCACGCTACCAGGCCCGGTCGATCCGGCGCGGCTGCTCGCGCTTGAGCTTGTGCCGGACGCGCTCGCCGGCGCCGTGGGAACGATGCAGCCTATTGCGCGCTAATGCCCTTCGCGGAACCAGGTCATGGCGATCATTCCGAGCAGGAGGCCGAGCGCCAGGAACCCGGTGAAAAGGGGGAACAGGCGGACGCCCTGCACGTGATAGGCCTCGCGCTTGTGCAAGCCCAGCCAATCGCCGCCATGCATGACGTGACCGCCGCGCAGCATGACGATGCGCGGCAGCGCCACGGCCTCATCGGCGGTACGCCCGAGCCAGAAGCTGCCGCCGCCGGTCTCGGTTAGAAGCGGCGCCAGCACCGCGTCGGTCGCGGTGACGGTCTGAAGCTCCTTGGCGTTGGCGTTGCCGACGGTTACCACGCTTGCCAATTTGCCGGACGACACGCGATAGACGCCCTGCTCGCCGGCGGGGATCGACTTCCGCCATAGTCCGGGCTCGCTCTTGTCCAGCGTGATGGTCTCCTCCTTGCCCGACGGCGACGTCACCGTCACCGTCTCGACGTCGTCCTTGATCGAGCGGCGCTCCAGCGTCAGCGTCTGGCCACGGCTCGTCGCCTTCAGCGTCTCCTCCTCGAGGTCGGGCTCCTTCATCAGCCAGTGGGCGAGGCGGCGCAGCAGGTCGGTATAGGGTCCGCCGCCCTCATAGCCGCGCGCCCACAGCCAAATGTGATCGGACAGGAGCAGCGCCACCCGGCCTTCACCGCGTTGCCCCAGAACGAGCAGGGGCTTGCCGCCGGCGCCCTTCATCAGCACCTCGGCGTCGCGAGGCTCGGCATCGACGACGCGGAACCAGCGTCCCCAGGAGGGGTTGTCGCCGGCGGCGCCGGGGAGATCGCGGGTGACTGGATGCTTCTTGCCGAGCTCGGTGAGCTTCGGCTTAAACGGCTCTTCGACCACGTGCCCGCTGGGCACCGCGGGAAGCACCTGTCCGAGCGGCGTGCGATACAGGCTCAAGGGCGAGGCATAGTCGTCGCCGGCCGAGACCAGCACGGCGCCGCCGCGCTCGACGTAATGGGCGACGTTCTCGAGATACAGCATCGGCAGCACGCCCCGGCGCTGATAGCGGTCGAAGATGATCAGGTCAAACTGATCGAGCTTCTCCTGGAACAGCTCGCGGGTGGGGAAGGCGATCAGCGACAGCTGGTTGATCGGCGTGCCGTCCTGCTTCTCGGGGGGCCGCAGAATGGTGAAGTGGACAAGGTCGACCGCAGCGTCGGATTTGAGCATGTTGCGCCAGGTCCGCTCGCCGCTATGCGGCTCGCCCGACACGAGCAGCACACGCATGTTCTCGCGCACGCCCTCCACTGTCTCCACCGCGCGGTTGTTCACGGTGGTGAGTTCGCCGGGCGCCGCCTCGGCCTCGATCTCAACGATGTTGGGGCCGGCGTGATCCACCTTGACCGGGATCTCGACCTTCTCGCCGACGCGCACGCTTCGCGTCGCCGGCGTCTCGCCTTGTCGCGTGATGGTCAGCTTGACGGCTGGGGCGTTGCTCGGCGTCGTCTCGGTGACCCTGACCTCGATCGGCTGTTCCCCGTCCACCAGGCCGAAGCGCGGAGCACGCAACACTTCGAGCCTGCGGTCGAACTCCCCTGGCTTGCCGGTGATGAGCGCGTGCACCGGGGCATCGAAGCCGAGCGCTGCGGCGCTTCCGGGCACATCATGGACATCGCCATCGGTGAGCATGATCACGCCAGCCAGCCGGTCCGGCGGCACGTCGGCCAGAGCCTTGCCGAGGTCGGTGAACAGCATGGTGCCGTCGCGCTCGCCGTCGCTGGCGACAGATGAAGAATGCACCCAGCGGGTGTCGAGGTTGGGAAAGACCTTCAGCCGGTCTTCGAGATCCTTGCGGATCGTTTCGGTGCGCTGGTCGCGGCCGGCGACGGTCTGGCTCTGGCTGTCGTCGACGACGACGGCGAGAACGTCGTTGAGCGGCTCGCGATCCTCCTGCTTCAAATGCGGATTGGCAATGGCGAGCAGCAAGAGCGCGTAGCTCAAGGCGCGCAAGAACGCGCCGCGGCGTGAGCGCCACAGGAGAAGCGCAAACAGCACGACACCCAGCGCCGCCAGCCCCCACAATACGGGCCAGGAGACGAAGGGGATGAATTCGACCGACCAGCTCATGGCGCCCTACTGACCCAGACGCTCGAGCAAGGCGGGGAGGTGCACCTGGTCGGCCTTGTAGTTGCCGGTCAGCGCATACATCACGAGGTTGACCCCGGCGCGGAAGGCCATTTCCCGCTGCACCTCGCCGCCCGGCACGACGGGATAGACCGGCCGGTTCGACTCATCGAGAGCCCAGGCGCTGGCGAGATCATTGGAGGTGACGACGATCGAGCTCACCCCGTCAATGCGGCGGGAGCGCTCGGAGCGGTCGGCTTCATTCTCCGGCTCGGCTTCGACCCAAAGCGTGCCACCGTCCCAGCGGCCCGGGAAGCTCCGCATCAGATAGAAGGACTTGGTCAGGACGTGGTTTTCCGGGACCGGCTCGAGCGGCGGAATGTCGAGTTGACCGATCAGCCGGCTCAAGCCTTTGCTCTGAAAGCCGCTGCTAGGGAGCGCGCTTTCTTGGTCGCGGGTATCGAAGATGATGAGGCCGCCCTGCTTCATGAAGGCGTCGACCTTGGCAAGCGTCGCGTCGGGGAGGCGCTCGGCATCCTCGCGGACCGGCCAGTACAGGACCGGGAAGAACGCAAGCTCGTCCTTGTCGATGTCGACGCCCATCGGATCGCCGGGCTCGAGCGCGGTGCGGGCGCTGAGCACCTTGCTCAGGCCCGCTAGGCCCTCGCGGCTCGTCTCATCGATCTGAGCGTCACCCGTCATGACATAGGCGAGACGGGTCTTCAGCGAAGCTTTCAGCGCGAACTCGTCACTGCTCGCGCTGCTGTCGGGCGCCTCGGCTCTGGCCGTCCCTTGCGGCACCGGCAAAAGAGCAAGCGCGAGCAGCACGCCCGCGGCGGCACGGCCTCGCCGTCCGAGGCCTAGGCCCGAGCTCAGCAGCACCACCACCAGCACGTCGACGGCGAAGAGGCCAAGCACGGCAAGATAGAGCCAAGGCTCAAGCGGCACCGGCTTGCGCATGACGTAGCCGCTCACCTGGCCTGCTCCCTCGATGGGCTTGAGCGGCTTGAGCACGGTCTTGGCGGTCATCACGTTGAAGGCGCGGGGAGCGCCGGCGGGGCCGTAATAGCCCGGCGGATGGTCGGGTCCGGGAGCGGTGGTGTCGATGGTGTCCGGGGAAAGCGGCGCGGCACGCGGCGGCGGCGGCGCAAGTTGGCCGTAGCCGTCCAGCGTCTGGATTGGCGGCAAGGCGCTCGCAGAGGCAACGCTTGCATTCGTTGGCGTTGCCTTGGCGGCCTCTCCCGCCGCTCCGGACGGCTCGCTGGCAGGAGGACCGACCTTGCTCGGACCAAGGGTCGAGACACGGCGGAGCATTTCAACGAAGAGGCCCGACAGCGGCAGGTTCGACCAATCCGAATTCGCTGTCACGTGGAACAGCACGATCCAGCCTTGGCCCTGGTGGGAAGCGGTGACGAGCGGGGTGCCGTCCGCCAATCTTGCCCAGACTTGGGCGTCCATGGCGACGGTGGGATCGGCGAGCACCTGCCGGTTCACTTTCACGTCGTCAGGCACGGTAAGGCCGCGGAATGGGCTCGTGTCCTCGAACGGCGCCAAAGGCTGTGGCGTGCTCCAGGACAGCGATCCGCCAAGGGAGCGGCCGCCGCGGCGCAAAGCGACGGGGAGTAGCTCGTCGCCACCTTGCTCGAGGCGGGGACCCGCAAAGCGGATGAGCACGCCGCCTGATTTGAGCCAAGTATCGAGCTCTTCCTCGGTACCGGCGACGAGCTTGCCGATATCGGCGAGCACGATGGTCGACACTTTGTCGTCGATCAGCTCGTGCACGGCCATCGCGACGTTGGCTTCCTTTGGCGTGACGACGTCGGCATAAGGCGTGAGCGCGCGCAGGACATAATAGAGCGGAGACAGCAGCGGCTGCGCGGCCTCCCGCGATTCACCCGAGATGATGCCGATCCGGCGCCACTCCGAGCGGCCATCGAGGAGATGCACGGCGCCGGCCGACCGCTCGCCCGCGATCTCCAGCCGTGCGACCTGATTGCGGATTTCGAGCGGTAGCTCGAAATGCGCCCGTGTCTCGCGCGCGCCTTGGGGGAGGGTGAACGATGCTTCGCCGAGAGGCTCGCCGCGGCCGGTGAGAGCCTTAACCACGCCCGAGCGCGGGCCTTCAGCCCCGCTCGATACGCGCGCGGCAAGCTCGCTCCCGTCTCCCGCGGTTTGATCGAGCGCGAGAGCCGCGTTGTCCCCCTCAGGGCGCAAGGTGAGGATGCTGCCTGAGGCGCCAGCGAGCTTGGTCAGGCTTTCGGCAAAGGCCGGCCCCTCGCCATAGTCGAGGCCGTCGGAAAGCCACACCACGCTATAGTCCGTCTTACCGCCGAGCTCGCGCTCGAGCGTCGCGGCGAGCGCCTTGCGGTCGGGCGCGTAGGGCTGGGGCGTGAGCCCTGCCGCGCGTTCGCGCGCCTGTTCGGCGGCGACGGGACCGGTAAGCGGATCGCCGGGCGCGGAGGGTACCAGCATGATGGTCCTGCCGTCGCGCCCGGCGCGATCGATTGCCGCATCGATGGCCTCGCGCCGCTCCGACCAGTGGGAGGCGGCAGCCCAGCCATTGTCGATGACGAGAAGGAGAGGTCCGGTCCCGGCAAAGCTCTGCCGGTCGGGGTTGAGCACGGGGCGCGCCAGCGCCAGCACGATCAAAGCGGCAAGCAGCATGCGTAGGGCCGTCAGCCACCACGGGCTGTGGGCCGGAGTTTCCTCGGTGGATTTGAGCTCTTTGAGCAACCGCGTCGGCGGGAACACCACATGTTGCGGGCTTGGCGGCGTCAGCCGCAGCAGCCACCAGATCGCCGGCAGCGATGCGAGGCCAAGGAGAAGCCAAGGTTGCAGAAAGCCGATGGCGCCGAGGGTCATCGTGGGCGCCGGCTCTCATCCGCCACCGGAGACGGCGGCCGATAGCGATAGTCCCGCTCAAGCCCCGCCAGCCGATTGTGGATGGCGAGCACCACTTCCTCGGCCGGCCGGTCGGTGTGGTGGACGACGAACGACCAGCTGAGCCGCCGGGCCTCGGCGGCAAGGGCGTTCCGATGGCTCTTGAGGCGCTCCTGGTAACGCTCACGCAAGCTCTCGGCGCGTCCGGCAATCACCCGATCGCCGCCTTCGCTTGAGGTGAATTCCGTGCGGCCCTCATAGGGCAGCGTTTCCTCGGCAGGATCGAGGATCTGGACGAGATGGCCGCGCACGCCTTGTGCGGCGATCTCTTCAAGACGGGCGCTCGTCTCCTCGATCGGCTCGAGCAGGTCGCTGAACAGAAGGCACTCGGAAAAGCGGCTCAATCTTGCCGGCGGCGGCAGGCTCCTGGCTTTATCCGCCTGCCGCACCATGACCTCGGCGATGCGGCGCGTGGTGTTGCGTCCGGTGAACGGCACATTGCCGAGGACGCCGACGCGCTCCCCGGCACGGGACAGGAGCTCAGACAGAGCAAGCGCGAGCACGACGGCGCGGCTGTCCTTGAAGGTCTTCGACAAGGACGAGCGGAAGTGCATCGATGGCGATAGATCGACCCAGAGCCAAACCGTATGGGCGGCCTCCCATTCGCGCTCACGCACGAACAGATGGTCCGAGCTCGCCGAACGCCGCCAGTCGATGCCGGCTTGAGAATCGTTGTGGTCGAAATGCCGAAACTGCCAAAAGGTCTCGCCGGGTCCCGCGCGCCGCCGGCCATGTGAGCCATGGGTGACGGTATGGGCGACCCGTTGCGCCTCGATCAGCAGCGCCGGCATACGCGCAGCCAAGCCATGGGCCTCGGGTTCCTCGGCCGGAAATGGCTGTAGCGCTCTCTCCTCGCGTTGGGCCACGCTCGACTTACCCTAACGGCTTGACGAGCTTCGCCACCAAATCGCTCATCTGGATGCCTTCGGCGCGGGCGGCGAAGGTGAGCGCCATGCGGTGCTTGAGCACGGGCTCGGCAAGCTCGATCACGTCGTCCACCGAGGGAGCCAGTCTCCCGTCGATCAACGCCTTGGCGCGGACCGCGAGCATTAGCGCCTGGCTCGCGCGGGGGCCGGGGCCCCAGGCGATCATGTCCTCGAACTCCTGAAGGATGCCGGTGCCGGGCCGCGCCGAGCGGACCAGCTTGAGGATCGCGTCGACGACCTGATCGCCGACCGGCAATTGCCGCACCAGGCGCTGCGCCGTCATCAGCTCATCGGCCGACAGGATCGTCTTCAGCGAACGATCCTCCACGCCAGTGGTCGCGTACAGCATGCGCCGCTCGGCGGCCTCGTCGGGATAGGAAACGTCGATCTGCAGCAAGAACCGGTCGAGCTGGGCCTCGGGCAGCGGGTAAGTCCCTTCCTGCTCCAGCGGGTTCTGGGTGGCCAGCACATGGAAGGGGCGGGGAACGTCATGGCGCACGCCGGCCACGGTGACATGGTGCTCCTGCATGGCCTGCAACAGCGCCGATTGCGTCTTCGGGCTCGCCCGGTTGATCTCGTCGGCCATCAGCAGCTGGGTGAAGACCGGGCCCTTGACGAAGCGGAAGTTCCGCCTGCCCGCTGCGCCTTCCTCCAGCACCTCGGAACCCACGATGTCGGAGGGCATCAGGTCTGGCGTGAATTGAATGCGCTTGTTCTGGAGGCCAAGCACCGCCCCGAGCGTCTCCACGAGGCTCGTTTTGGCGAGGCCGGGCACGCCGATGAGGAGAGCGTGGCCGCCGGACAGCAGCGTAATCAGCGCAAGTTCGATGACGCGATCCTGGCCAAAGATGACCGAGGCCGTGGTTTCGCGCACATTCTCGATCTTGGCGCCGATTTCCTCGATGCGATCGATCAGCTCAGTTTCCGTGGGAGCAAGTGTTGTCATGGGTTCGGTTTGGCTCGGAATGTGTCAGGAAGGTTGACTATAGGGCCAAAGCGCTGGCCCCGAGGAACACTTTGCGTGAAAATTCGGTAACAATAGCGTTGGTTTTCCGGAGGGCCTCGGGCCCGCAGTGTCGGCCGAATAGGTAAGAGGCGGCTAGGGGCGGCTCAAGATGGCTAGCCGAAACAAAAAGAGCGTGCTGGGCGCACTCGACGAGGTCCGCGGCAAACCTGTCGCAGGGAAGGCGCGCGGCCCGCAAGACTGCGACGACATCGGCCTGAAGATTGGTCGCGACGGCACCTGGTATTATCAGAATAGCCCGATCGATCGAAAGCCGCTGGTCAAGCTGTTCGCCTCGGTGCTCAGGCGGGACGACGACGGCCGATATTGCCTGGTGACGCCGGCCGAGAAGGTGCTGGTCGCCGTCGAGGATGCGCCATTCGTGGCCGTGGCGCTGGAGGCGGAGGGCAGCGGCAGGCATCAGCGCCTGACCTTCCGCACCAATATCGGCGACCTCGTAGAGGCCGGCGTGGAGCACTCCTTCAGCTTTCGGCCGGAAAAGGACGGGAGCTTCACCCCCTTCATTCTGGTTCGGGACCGGCTGGAAGCCCGGATCGCTCGCCCCGTCTATTACGAGCTTGTCGCCGCCGCGGTCAGCGAAGTCCGAGGCGGCGTGCGCGAGCTTGGGGTCTGGAGCGGGGGCATTTTTTTCCCGTTCCCGGCCCGGCAAGGATAACGCGATAATTGAGCGGCCCCGGTCTCGTGGGCGCCGCTCGCTTTGTCCGGCGACCGCCGCTATGGTGCCGGAAATCGTCTAGAAGACAAGGCTCACACCCGCCGATGCTGCGCATCGCCCTGATCGACGTCCTTATGTTCTCGCTGCCCTTTTTCGTCTATGGGGCCTATATGATTGCGACCAAAGGGACCTCGCCCGCGGATGTATGGCAAGGCGCGCCGGTCGTCTGGCTCTTGGCCGCGGGGTTCGGGCTCTTGCTGATCACCATGGCGACGCTGATCTCATTTTCCGGCGGCAAGCCCGGTGGCACCTATCATCCGCCGACCATCGAGGATGGCATCATCAAACCCGGCAAAATCGACTGACGGCCATAAGCGGATGCCCGAGCCTGACCTTGAGCGCCGTTCCGAACCGCCCTCGCTGAAGGCTGCGGAATGGCTCACGCGGCGAGAAACAAATGCCGTGTTCGACGCGCTGAGCCACAACGGCATCGAGACGCGTGCCGTCGGCGGAGCAGTGCGCAATACGCTGCTCGGGCTCCCTGTCACCGAGATCGATCTTGCCACCACCGCGGTGCCGGAGCGGGTGGTGGCGCTAGCCGAGAAGGCGGGGTTGAAGGCCGTGCCGACCGGGATTGATCACGGCACGATCACCGTCGTCGCGAATGGCGTTCCCTTTGAGGTCACCACGCTTAGATGTGACGTCGAGACCTTCGGCCGCCATGCCAAGGTTGCCTTCACCACCTCCTGGGAGGAGGATGCGAGCCGGCGCGACTTCACGCTCAACGCCCTTTACGCCGATCGAGACGGCACGGTGTTCGACCCGCTTGGCGGGTTTGCCGATCTCGCCGCAGGCCGGGTGCGCTTCATCGGCGACGCGGAGGCCCGGATCAAAGAAGACTATTTGCGCATCCTCCGCTTCTTCCGCTTCAACGCCTATTACGGCAAAGGCGAAATGGACCCTGATGGGCTGAAGGCCGCGGTCAGGCTGCGCGGAGGGCTCGAGCAGCTCTCCGCCGAGCGGGTCGGGGGCGAGCTCCGGCGGATCCTTGTCGCGCCGGGTGCCTTGCGCGCCATCGAGGCGCTCTACGATTACGGCCTCCTCACCGGATTGCTCGGCGGGGTGCCGAGACTTGGCAGCTTCGCCAAGCTGTTCGCGATCGAGACGGCAGTTGGATCGACGGCAAACGCCGCGCTCCGGCTCGCGACGCTTACGATCTTCGTCGAAGAGGATGTGGCGCGCCTTGTGCAACGCTTGCGGCTCTCCAATGCCGAGCAGGCGGTGCTCATGCTTGCGGCGCAAGCGGGGTTGGCTGCGGCGTTGCCGGATGAGACGGCCGCCAAGGAGGCCCTTTATCGTTTGGGCGCGGGATCCTACCAAGCTTACCTTCTGCTCGCCTGGGCGGAGTCCGGGGCTGGCCCCGACGATCGCTGTTGGAACTCTGCATTCACGCTGCCGGACCGCTGGCACGCGCCGTGCTTTCCCCTGCGCGGGCCCGACATCATGGCGCTTGGCGAGCTCAAGGGCCCTGAGATTGGCGAGGCCCTGCGGCGTTTGGAACGGGATTGGATCGAGGGCGGCTTTGACCTCGACCGCGAGCAGCTCCTCGCCAAGGCCCGCGCCCTCATCTCAGAGCGGCCTTAAGCCCTCTGCCGAGGCGAGCCGCTCAATAAGCGCCGCCGCCGCGGCGGGCGCGCGCAGCTTCCTCGCATGGATGAAATAGATGAAGACGTCGCGCGGCTTCACCTCCGATTGGTGCTCGGTATCGAGGCGCGGAAGGTCATCGGGCGTGCGGCCTTGCGCCCAAATCAGTACGCGGCCAGCCCAAGCATCGAGTTCGCGCGGCGGATACCGGCCGGCAGCGCGTCGTCACCTCTTTGCAGCTGCGCATAGACCATATCGCCGGTGAGATCGGCGATATTCGGCTAGATCTCGGCGTCGACATAGGCGGCGGTGACGCCGGACGCGCGCAGCAGTTCAGCGAAGCGCGGCGTATTGAAGCTGTTATGGCGAACCTCGACGACCTGGTTGAGCTTGCGTCCCTCGACCTCGCCGGGCAGCAAATCCAAGAACTTGCCGAAATCGACCTTGTCGAAGCGCTTGAAGGGCGTGAACTGCCAGACGAGCGGTCCAAGCTCGTCGCCGAGCTCCAGCAGCCCTGACCTTAAGAAGCGATCGATGAAGGCGCCGGTCTCGGCGAGCACCTTCTGCTGCGTCACGAGCCGGGGCTTTTGATGGAGAAGACGAAACCGTACGGCGCGGCCTCCGCCGAGTCGCGGAAGCTCTTAGGGCTTTGCAGGCGGTAATGGCTGGCGCTGATCTCGATCGAGGTGAGATGCTTAGCAGCTCGTCGGCCTGCTTCAGGCCCTTCGGATAGAAGACCCCGCGCCAGGGCGGATAGGTCCAGCCGCCGATGCCAACGCGCACGCCTCCGGATCGCGGGCTAGATTTGGGCTGTTGCGTCGGTTTCGCCATGAGGGCGCAGGGTAGCTTTGCGGGGAGGGCGCCTCGCAAAACAAAAGAGCCGCGCTTTGGAAAGCACGGCTTCTTCTTTACGCGGAACGAAGGACCTAGAAGTCCATGTCCCCACCGAAGCCGGCCTAGCCGGCTTCGGTATTCATAGATGTTTTGGCGAATGGGCTTCCTTAGAAGTCCATTCCGCCCATGCCACCACCACCACCTGGCGTTGGCGGGGCACTCTTCTTCGGCTTCTCGGCGACCATGGCCTCGGTGGTGATCAGAAGACCCGCCACGGAGGCGGCATCTTGCAGTGCCGTGCGCACGACCTTGGCCGGGTCGATCACGCCCTGCTTGACGAGGTTGCCATATTCACCGGTCGCGGCGTTGTAGCCGAAGGCGTATTCGGCCTTCTCCATGATCTTGCCCGCAACGACGGCGCCGTCCTCGCCCGCATTCTCGGCGATCTGGCGCGCCGGGGCCTGCAGTGCCTTGCGTACGATGTTGATACCGACCCGCTGGTCGTCATTGGCTGGCTTGAGCTTGTCGAGGAAGCCTTGCGCGCGGATCAGCGCCACGCCACCGCCGGGAAGGATGCCTTCCTCGACCGCGGCGCGCGTTGCGTTCAGCGCGTCGTCGACGCGATCCTTCTTCTCCTTGACCTCCATCTCGGTGACGCCGCCGACCTTGATCACCGCAACGCCGCCGGCGAGCTTGGCCAAGCGCTCCTGCAGCTTCTCCTTGTCGTAATCGGAGGTGGTGTCCTCGATCTGCTGCTTGATCTGGGCGACGCGCGCCTCGATGTCGGCCTTCTTGCCGGCGCCGGCGACGATGGTGGTGTCATCCTTGGTGATGGACACCTTCTTGGCGCGGCCGAGCATGTCGAGCGTGACGTTCTCAAGCTTGATGCCGAGGTCCTCGGAAATGACCTGACCACCGGTCAACACCGCGATGTCCTGCAGCATGGCCTTGCGGCGGTCGCCAAAACCGGGGGCCTTGACGGCCGCGACCTTCAATCCGCCCCGCAGCTTGTTGACCACGAGGGTGGCCAGCGCCTCGCCCTCGACGTCCTCGGCGATGATCAGGATCGGCTTGCCGGCTTGAACCACCGTCTCCAGCAGCGGCAACAGCGACTGCATGTTGGAGAGTTTCTTCTCGCAGATGAGGATGGAGGGGCTCTCCAGCTCGACACGCATCTTGTCGGCATCGGTGATGAAATAGGGCGAGATATAGCCGCGGTCGAACTGCATGCCCTCGACCACTTCAAGCTCGGTGTCGAACGACTTGGCTTCCTCGACGGTGATCACGCCGTCATTGCCGACTTTCTGCATCGCCTTGGCGATCATGGCGCCGATCTCGCGGTCGCCATTGGCGGAGATGGTGCCGACCTGCGCGATCTCTTCGCTCGAGGTGACTTTCTTCGCCTTGGACTTCAGCTCATCGAGGACGGCAGCCACCGCCATATCGACGCCGCGCTTCAGATCCATGGGGTTGGCGCCGGCCGCTACCGACTTCGCGCCTTCCTTGACGATGGCCTGCGCCAGCAGAGTGGCCGTCGTGGTGCCGTCCCCCGCGGTGTCGGAAGTCTTGCTGGCCACCTCGCGCACCATCTGCGCGCCCATATTCTCGAACTTATCCTCGAGCTCGATCTCCTTCGCCACCGTGACACCGTCCTTGGTGATGCGGGGGGCGCCGTAGGATTTCTCGAGCACGACATTGCGGCCCTTGGGGCCGAGCGTCACCTTGACCGCATTGGCCAAGACGTCGACGCCGTGCAGCATGCGCTCGCGGGCGTCCTGCCCAAACTTCACTTCTTTGGCAGCCATGTCTGTGTACTCCGTTGGGTCACACGCTGAAGAGCCGGCAAGGCCGGGCTCTCGAAGCGTGCGCCTCGAATTGGGGGGTGTTTGCTAAGCGGCCTTCTTCTTGGCGACGGCGCCTTCAAGCACGCCGAGAATGTCACTCTCCTTCATGATGAGGAGTTCTACACCGTCGATCTTGACCTCGGTGCCCGACCATTTGCCGAACAGTACGCGGTCGCCGGGTTTCACGTCGAGCGGCTGAACATTGCCCTTCTCGTCAAGCGCGCCGGGGCCCACGGCGACGATCTCGCCCTGTTGCGGCTTCTCCTTCGCGGTGTCGGGAATGATGATGCCGCCTTTGGTGCGATCGTTCTCCTCGATACGGCGGACGACCACGCGGTCGTGCAACGGGCGAAATTTCATGGGTGAACCTCCTCCAGGCAGATTTTAATTAAGCGGAAGCCTCGCCACCGAGACTCCCCCACGCGCTATTTAGAGAAAGGTGTTAGCACTTTCAAGGCCTGAGTGCTAATCGCGTTAGCAGCTGTTGGGATGTGCTGCCAACATGCTGATTTAACTTATTAATTCCTTTACGCAGCAAGGCGGCGCAGGTAAGACTAGACAACAGGGAAGACGCTGCGACCTTGCAGGGTGCGGATGAGCGACGGGGACTTCCTTCGGCAGATCGAGGGTTTCTCGCTGACCACGGCGGAGATTCTCTACCGTCTTCCAGATCATCGCGCGCTGCTGCAGAGCTACATATGGCAGGACTACGACCTCGCGCCGCGCTTCCCCAAGCTCATCGACTTCCTCGATTTTTGGGCTGCGAATCTCGAAGGCCCTCTTTACCGCGTGCGCGTGGCGCATCGGCGGTTGATCGCACCCACGGAGTTCAGCTTCGTCGAGGGCGAGCTTCGGCTCAATTAGTGGCAAGTTGCGGCACTCATTGCTGTCATCGTCGGCGAAGGCCGACGATCCAGTAACCCCTGACCTTCGATGCTCGCGAATGAAGTGGTTAACGGATGCCCAACTGAGCCTGTCATCGGATCGGCCAAAGGCCGTGCTCGTTGGCGGGCGTGAGACAAGAGTGCTCATGATGGAGAGCCCTAATGCCCGAACTCGTAGACATGAGCGTGCTCACAGTCGAGCACGGCATGTCCGTGGCCGAAGGCTGAACAAGCGTGATCGCCGGGGTGACCGGCTCGCCTGCCCGGCACTCACACCGGAAAGGAAACCGGATCGGCGAACGAGGTGAGAATCTTGCGCGGACCTTCGACGTTCATCCGGCCGTGCCCCGTCAGGATGTTGTCGAGCACGAGAATATCGCCCTTTTTCCACCGGAACAGAACCGAGTGATCCCAGGTGGCGCGGCGGATTTCGGCCATCTCATCGGGGGGAATAGGCATTCTGTCGCCGTAAAGGATTTGGACCGGCATGACGTTGAGGGCGTAAAGGAGGCTGAGGCCCATTTTTAGAGAGGCGTTGTGGAGCCGATTCTGGCGCGGTCTGACTTCGTCGAGATCCCGAAGGATACTGGTCCGGTGAAAGGCCTGAAGGTTGAGGCACCGGTCTCCGGTGTCGGGATGGCGGGGCAGCGGATCGACCACGTTTTCAGTGTGCAGTATGCGCCCATTTGGATGCCAGTGGCAGGCCATTCCCCGCGCCGTCACCATGGCCTCGATCTCATCGCGGTCGGAGGTTCCGAAAGCCTCGTCCCAGGTCCGGTTGATCACCGGCGCCCAGCCCGGGCGTTTTTTCGGAAAGCGCCGCCGATAGCAGACCTTCTTTTCCTGCAACTTCGTCCGGACGTCGGGGTCGAGTGTTACGGCGGCCGCGCGCGAGTCGAACAGCGGCGTTTCGCCATAGCGGCGGGGTTCGACGAGGCAGAAGAACGAAATCATGCGGGGTCGTTCGTTGAGGAAGCTGTTCTCGTTGTGGGCGAGGATGGGGTAGGCGTCGGGCGTGTCGGTCGAGGTGTATACGCTTTCGGCGACCTTGCTTCGCGGGCTGGTGTCGAACGCGTTCTCCGTCTCGGGCCGGTAACCGAGCGCGCCGATGATTTCCGCGAAGCCGGCCGGGTCGTTCACCTCGAATCCGCGCAGGAGAAAGCCACCGCGCTTCAACAACTCATCCCGAAGCTGGTCGCGTTCGGCGGTCACGAAAGCGCGGAGGTCTGCCAGCGATCGCGGCCCGTCCGTTTCCACGACTCGCGGGAGATCCGGGCAGTTGGTCGGGCGGGTCAATTCCGAGGGTTTGAGATTTCGCCAGGTGGCCATTCTTCGCCTGGAGCGAGGGCTTCGCGAAGCGATCGGTAGCCAATTCCGATGACAAAGTCCAGACGCACGGCCGCAGCGCTGGACTCCGAGCCTTGCAGGATCGCCGCAAAAAAAGGCCCGCTGGACCGGCGCAAGCCGGCCTGGCAGGCCTCCAAATGCGGGACTTAGCGCCTATTGGCAGAAATAGGGCTGGCCGTCATAGCCGGTGAAATAGCCGGTATGCGAGTTGAAGCTGCGATAGCGCTGGGCGCAGTAGGTGTACCAGTCGGGCGTCCAGGCTGGCGGACCATAGGCCCCTGGACCGTAGCCCGCTGCGGCATAGGGAACCGGTGGTGGCGCGGGCCCGACATAAGGCGGTCCGACATAGACCGGGGCCGCCAGCGCGCTGCCGATGACGGCGCCAACGCCGAGGCCGACCAGGCCGGCCCCCCAATAACCGCCGCCGCCGCCCCAATAGCCGTGACCGCCCCAGCCATGACCCGCCTCGGCCGGCGCCGGCAGCGAGAGGGCGCCGAGGCCGACCAAAGCGGCAACCATGAGGGCTCTCAGAGATCTTCTCGTCATGATGCGTTGTCCTTGGCTGTAGCGTCCGCGAACGCAGACGTGCGGACGCGACCTATTCGTAGAGGTAGGGAGAAGCGAGTTAATCGCCCCTTTACGGCAAAATAGGGCCCGCAAGGTGAATCCGCGGTTAAGGATCCGGCAAGCTGGCGCCAGGGACCAAGACAACAAAAAACCGCCGGGCACTGGGCCCGGCGGTTGGATCAATTGCTTACCGCGCTGTCGCGCGGGACGCGCTTGCTTTAGGCGAGCTGAACGTTCGCAGCCTGCTTGCCGCGGCCGCGACGATCGTCCTCGATCTCGAAGGAGACCTTGTCGCCTTCGTTGAGCGCCGGCACGCCGGAACGCTCGAGCGCGGACGCGTGCACGAACACGTCCTTGCCGCCGTCCTCAGGCGAGATAAAGCCGAAGCCGCGCGAATGATTGAAGAATTTCACAGTGCCATTGACACGAGCCATTGGGGGATTCCTTTTCCCGTTCGAAGCTTCACACAACGGGCCACGGACTCAAAAGAGCCCTCTGGCGTCTTGAGATTTCAGGAAAGGTCGTCGCGCTCGCATTCGGCTCGATGGTCACTTTGCCGTCAGTCCAAGTCCGCGCCCAAAGCCTTGAGCGCCCGGTAGCAAATAGTATGAGCAGAAGCCATTGCCTTGGCAAGCCAGAATCGGTTTGCCGGGTCTCACCGAGGATGGGCTCTCGTATTGCTCAGCGCGCCGCGCGCCGCTGCAAGGGATAGGCCTTGTCGTCGTAGAGCTGGCGGATGCCGATATGGTCGAACCGCTCCTCGTTCACCTCGAGCACGGCGGCGGCCAGTCCCGCCTGCGACAGCTCCTCGACGGCAAAGCGTATGGCGGCTGCGGCACTCGGGAATCGGCGATAGGCCACGGGCTGGCGCATCCCCGGCCGGCCTTTGGGAGCGTACAGCTCGGCAGGCGCATTGTAGTCGAACGAGCGGGCCACGAGCTAACGGCTCCCTGACGCGGCCGGCAACAAGCGGGCTTAGCGCTAGTCGGCGGGGCGAGCCTGGCCTCTCTTCAGCTCGACACGAGTACGTTTCGCAAGCCCAAGTTTGGCACGAAAAAGGCGGAAAACCAAACCGCAGATGAACGGGCGTCTCAGCTCCGGTTCAGTGGCAGCGGCCTACCAGGGTGGCACGGCGAGCGCACGCGCGCGGCCACGCCCTCGGAGGTCGTCATGTGGAAGATCGTGCTCCTGCTGCTCGCCACCGCGATTGGCATCCTGATCGCGCAGCTCGTCGCTGACCCGCCGCTGATCCAGATGCGCGTCGGCGCGGCGGCAGAACCCCAGGTTTTCGCCTATGCTGGCGTCAGAGGGTGATTTCTGGATTGAGTATCGTCACCCCCGGCGAAAGCCGGGGTCCAGTTCTTGATTTTCGCTTCGCGCGCTGGATTCCGGCTTTCGCCAGAATGACGCAGACCCCTAAGGCCACATCACCATTGGCGGCATGGAGGACAGGATCGCCTCGACATTGCCGCCGGTCTTCAGGCCGAAAATCGTGCCGCGGTCGTAGAGCAGGTTGAATTCCACATAGCGCCCGCGGCGGATCAGCTGCTCCTCGCGGTCGGCTTCCGTCCAGGGAAGCGCCATATTGCGGCGGACGATCTCCGGATAGATGTCGAGGAAGGCGTGGCCGACGCTTTGGGTGAAGGCGAAGTCGGTGTCGAAGTCGCCGGTGTCGAGATAGTCGTAGAAGATGCCGCCGATTCCCCGCAGCTCCTGCCGGTGCGGCAGGTAGAAATACTCATCGCACCAAGCCTTGAAGCGCGCATAGTCGGCGGACTTTTGTCCTTCGCAAGCCGCTCGCATCGCGGCGTGAAAGTCCTTCGAATCTTTGTCTTCTTGGGTCCGGCGCCGCATCAGCACGGGCGTCAGGTCGCCGCCGCCGCCGAACCATCCCTTGCTCGTCACCACCAACCGCGTGTTCATATGGGCGGTCGGGGCGTTCGGGTTCTTAGGGTGGGCGATGAAGGAGACGCCGGAGGCCCAGAAGCGCGGGTCCTTGTCGGCGCCTGGGATCTGGCGGGCAAATTCCGGCGCAAAGGTCCCGTGCACCGTGGAGGTGTGGCAGCCGACCTTCTCGAATACGCGGCCGGACATCAGCGACATGACGCCGCCGCCGCCGTCCTCGCCGCCTTGCTCGGCCCGGCTCCAGGGCGTGCGGGTGAAGCGCCCGGCTGGCTTCCCAGCATAAAGTGGCGAGGTCTCCGCGGCGTCCTCGATCGCCTCGAGCGTGGATAAGACGCCGTCGCGCAGACTCTCGAACCACAGCCGCGCGCGCTCTTTCCGAGCCTCGAGCGGCTCGGCGTGTGACGCCGGTTCCTTCGTCATCTCTTTGGGCTTTGCTTGCGTCATTGGCCTCAAGCTGCCTTCGCGCCGGTTTCGGCCAGGGTCACGATCGCCTGGGCACTGTTAGAGGTCTCTGGAATGGCGTGGCGGGTCAAGCCCGTCTTTGACGGCGATCAAAGTCTTGGGGTGTCGAAGCGTGTCACCGTTGCGCAAGACCGGTTAAGCGTGCGCCAATTTGCCCGGGGAGCGGTCCTGGACAACTCGGCAAGCCGATGCAAGAAAGCAACAAGGAGCCATGCTGGTCGCAGCCTCGGCCGGCAGGAGAGAAGCGTACGTTTAAGGTGCAACGCGGTGAGGCCGGTCTTAGGGACAGGAGCCGAGCGCTCGGTTTTGCGCTGGCTGACAGGCGTTGCGATCATGAGCGACGGTTAGGAGCCTTTACGAAGTGGCTGACACTACACCCATAACTCCCGCGAACATGCCGCTTCCCGATAGCGATGAGCCGACGCGGCGCGACGTCATCATGGTCGCGGCGGGCGGCTTTGCCGCGGCCGGCGCCGCGTTGGCGCTGTGGCCGCTCCTCGATCAGATGAACCCTGACCAATCGGCGCTGTCGCTTGCGACCACGGAGGTCGATCTCGCTCATGTCGAGCCGGGGCAGGCGGTCACCGTGATGTGGCGCGGCAAGCCGATCTTCATCCGCCACCGCACTGACGCTGAGATCGCCGCGGCGCAGGACCTGCCGGTTGACGACCTTCCGGACCCGCTCGCCCGCAACGCCAATCTCCCCGACAACGCGCTGGCGACCGACGAGAACCGGACCACCAAGGGCCGTGAGCCCTGGCTCGTGATGATCGGCATCTGCACCCATCTCGGCTGCATTCCGAAGGGGCAGGCGGTTGGCGATTACAAGGGGGAGTATGGGGGCTGGTTCTGTCCCTGCCATGGCTCGCAATACGACACTGCCGGGCGCGTGCGCAAAGGGCCGGCGCCACAGAATATGGCGATCCCGCCTTACGCCTATCTTTCCGATACTAAAGTCAAGATCGGCTGAGCCAGGGATCCATGGAGCACTCCTCGACCTACCAACCGACCAGCGGCTTCGGCAAATGGATCGACACGCGGCTGCCGATCCCGCGGGTGATGTACACCCAGTTCATCACCTTCCCCACGCCGCGCAATCTGAACTATTGGTGGACCTTCGGCGGCATCCTCACCTTCATGCTCGTGGCGCAGATCGCCACCGGCGTCGTGCTCGCCATGCATTATGTGGCGACGCCGGAGCTTGCCTTCGACAGCGTCGAGCACATCATGCGCGACGTGAGTTGGGGCTGGCTGATGCGCTACTCCCATGCCGTCGGCGGCTCGATGTTCTTCCTCGCCGCCTACATCCATACCTTCCGCGGCCTCTACTACGGCTCCTACAAAGCGCCGCGAGAGGTGTTATGGATCCTCGGCGTGCTCATCCTCCTGTTGATGATCGCCACGGCCTTCATGGGCTACTCGCTGGTGTGGGGGCAGATGAGCTTCTGGGCCGTCACCGTGATCACCAACCTGTTCTCCTCGCTGGATGCGGTGGTCCCGGGGCTTGGCACTAGGCTCGTCGAGTGGATCTGGGGCGGCTTTGCCGTCGGCGGGCCGATGCTCAACCGGCTCTACTCCTTGCACTATCTCTTCCCGTTCCTGATCGCGGGCGTGGTCGCCTTGCACATCTGGGCGCTGCACATGCCGGGCAACAACAATCCGACCGGGATCGATGTGAAGGGGGCGCGGGACGTCGTGCCGTTTCACCCCTACTACACGATCAAGGACGGCTTCGCGTTGGTGCTGTTCGCGATCGTGTTTGCGGCCTTGGTGTTTTACGGGCCGAACACTCTCGGCCATCCCGACAACTACATTCCGGCCAATCCGCTGCAGACGCCGCAGCACATCGTGCCGGAATGGTACTTCCTGCCGTTCTACGCGATTCTCCGCGCGATCCCGAACAAGCTGTTCGGCGTTGCCGGGCTGATCGGTGGGATCGCCATCCTGTTTTTCGTCCCGTGGCTCGATACCTCGCGCGTGCGCTCGACCCGTTACCGGCCAATATATAAGTGGTTCTTCTGGGCGTTCGTGATCACCTGCTTCGTGCTTGGCTATCTTGGCTCGCAGCCGCCGGAAGGGGCGTATCTCATCTTCGGGCGCATCTTCACAGCCTATTATTTCCTGTTCTTCCTCGTGGTCATGCCGGTGGTCGGCTGGATCGAGAAGCCAAAGGCGCTGCCGGGCAGCATCACCGAAGCGGTGTTCGGGCCGGAGGAGGCGCAGGCGTCATCTGAGCCAGCCCCGCGCCGGCGTGAAGCAGAGGCGGTGCTATGACCAAAGCGCGGGCGTTCGGTTTTACTGTTGCCGCGGTCTGTCTGCTCGCCCCAGGCCTTCCGGCGTCTATCAGCGCCGCTGCCGAGGAGCCGAAGGCTCAGGCCGGTCAGCCCAGTCACGGCGAGCCGGAAATTTCCTCGCAGGGCTGGAGCTTCACGGGGCCGCTTGGCACCTTCGACAACGCTCAGCTGCAGCGCGGCTACCAGGTCTATAAAGAGGTTTGCTCGAACTGCCATTCGATGCGGCTGCTTTCCTACCGCAATCTCGGCGAGAAGGGTGGCCCCGAATTCCCGCCCGAAGCGGTCGAGGCTCTCGCCGGCCAGGTCCAAGTGACCGACGGTCCAAACGATAAGGGCGAGATGTATCAGCGCCCGGCGCGGCCATCCGACC
>Ga0315284_10001607_pt1 | contig 32335 bp, 63 predicted proteins | sample YL17G09_16_MG_FD_203696 | JGI IMG/M metagenome (GOLD analysis project Ga0315284, IMG submission 203696) | Sediment microbial communities from Yellowstone Lake, YNP, Wyoming, USA - YL17G09_16 | ecosystem: Environmental > Aquatic > Freshwater > Lake > Sediment | place: USA: Wyoming | collected... | reverse complement strand
GAATTATTAATAAACTCTATGGTTATTGGAAACCCGCTCTCGTTTTTCCATTTTATCTCTTTCTCGTTTTCCATTTCAGCAGCGCCAGAAAGAAACAATATGAAAGCGTCTGTGAAGTCTTGCTGGGTCATTTGCGTTTCCTTCTGTTGAATTCTTTAAACAAATAATATACCTTTAACCTCTTCTAATACTTTTTCTCTCGGTCTATCTGCATTTATTAACTTGTATCGCGCTAAGTCAGACGAATAATAATTAATAATTGCGTCGTTGTTAGAGTGGTATACCAGTAGCCTTTGTTTAATTATTTCCTCTATATCATCGGGCCTGTTTTCTATCTCTTTTCTGCGCAGTAGACGATTCATGGCAACGTTATCATTAATATGCAAATCAATTATCAAATTTATACCAATAAGGCTGTCTAAGTATTTGGCTTGAACTAAAGTGCGAGGATAACCGTCAAATATTAAATTTACTTTTGGAAGTTTTTCAACAGTTCTTTTTATTAACTCATTGGTCATCTCGTCAGGACAAAGACTTCCGTTACTCCAATAAGAGTGGGCCTCAACTCCAAACTCAGTTTTGTTTTTGTATTCTTCACGATATAGAGATCCGGGAGTTAAAGTAATATACCCAAATGTCTTAAGATATTCAGACAAAGTTCCTTTCCCGGCTCCAGCTTTTCCCAATAAGATAATATTAGACACGTTTTCTCCCTTTAAGATAAAAGTTTGGATTGTCGCCAACAACATCTTCCATTATTCCAATAATATCAGCAACAAACAAGACTCCAAGATAATGAATATAAATAAGTTTAAACCACGCACTCATTAGTTGTCTTCCTTGTACCCATTATTTAGTATTACGAACATTTTGTCTTTTTGTTCCAAATCAACATCGCCGTGTATTTTTTTAGCCATCCCGGCAAGGCCAACGCGAACAAACTTATCGAAATCGCTGTCTTTAAGATGAGTTCCAATAGACATGTGCTCTACTGTTATTATTTCTTTATTATCATACAACACAGAAGTTTCGGAAATAATCTCGCGAATGTCCCAAGACATGTCTCTATTTAGAAAAGCAATTATGTCCGGCTTCTCCTCCTGTTGGTTAAAAAAATGTACGGATACCCTGTTTTTTGATGGATCATAATATCCGCAAAACTCAAGGTTGGATATTTTGTTTAGTAATGTTATTTCCATTATGTTTCCTTAATCTATATAATATTGTTCTCAATAAATATATCAGCCAATTTGCCTAATTTGTCTTCCAATTATGCTTTATTGTCGGCCATTAAACTTCTTCCTCTTCTTTTGGAGGATCCATTTTTGTTATTTGCTTGTATCTTTCAAGCAGCCTTGTAACTAAATCATTTTGCTCGATACATCCTGCAAACAAAATTATTTTTAATTCTTCTTCAGATGGGGACGGATCAAAAGCAGGAATCTTTTGATAAACTGGAAAACAAGCCAAATATCTTTCAAGGCAAATCATTCTTTCTGCAGGGCGCAAAGAAGCAAAAGCAGTTAGGCTAAGTGCATTGATTGCGCCTAATGGAGAGGAGGCACACTTGGCCAATGCCTTCAATCCAATAATTTTTTGTAATTCACTAACCTTATATGAGTTTGATCCAGGCACAGACAATAAACACGCGCGCACTTCGGGACGAGTGTCCACAGATATTTTGTTTATCAGCGGAGCTACGCAACTATCATCAGCTTTACTTAACACAGATCTTACGTGAGCAAGATTTAATTCTGGCTCTATCAAAACCTTATCCATAATGGCCTCTAAGGCAGCTTGGTCTTTGGCACCAGTTATGTTAAACAAAAACTTTAGACCTAACTTCGTCGGGTCATATCCTTTAAAGCGATTCGTGTTTTCTGATGTCATCCAGTTAAACAAAGTCGGATGATATTTGGCATCAAAAGTATTAAAAATATCATCCAAAGACACAGAAGCAAGAAGAGTGTTAACATGATTCTTAATATCTTTGATGGTTGCTGGCTGAGAACCAACATTGTCAAAAAACATCTTAAGAGTGTCTAAATTAGTTACTCTGCGCTTCAAGGCGTTAACGGCCAGTTCGCTAGGAAGACGGTAACAAACTTCTTTCCATGACATTACATCGTATGCTTGATCGAAAAAACTCATAGTTATTTACCTTTGCTCTCAATGGGTTTAATTTTTTCCGGCCTATTAAAATTCTTCTTCTTAAAAGTAAAGTTCTTTTTAGGAGGAAGCGTCTGAATTTTTTGTGTCTTGTCTTTATTAAATTTAAAGTTTTGTCCTGATACCGGGACAAACCTGTCTCGTCCCCTTTGTTTCTTTGCAAGTCTCTTCTTAGCCTCCGCTTGCTTTCGCTTTCTCTTAACACTAGGCTTTTCAAAATATTCATACTTTTTTACGTCTGCTAAAATTCCAGAATACTCTACTGCTTTCTTAAACCTTTTAACCAAAGACTCAAACGATTCGCCCGGTCTTGCCACAACTTGTGTCATTATTTTTGCTCCAAAGCTATAAGGGGCCTTTCGGCCCCTTATGTTAAAAATTAAAAATCCTACTTTTTGATAAGATTGGCTCTAGCTTCCTTTGTCTTAATCATCAATTCTACAAAAGTGTCGAATTGATCTCCGGGAATTTCGATAGCTTTTCCGCTTCCCCGGCCAAGACGACTGCGAAATCTTACCATGCCATTTTCATCAACGTCGATAGATTCCTTTATAATATCAATAATTGTTCTGTCGCTTCTCGCCTCATCTGCCTTAAACACACTAGCCATTTTCTTCCTCCTTTGGCTTTTCTTCTATTAGTTTTAGAAGATATTCATATTTTGCTACCAACTTAGATACCTCGTCATTATATTTTATTGAGCAAGGAAATAAAAATTGCGCCACTTCTTCTTTGGTCGGAATATTTTTAAAAGGTATATTGGTTTTTCCACATGTTTCAAATTTTTTCTTCCATTTTTCAGCCATATATTGGTCATGATAGATTGTTTGATAATATATCATGTTTATATAATATCTGTCAAACATGCCCAACAATTGCTTCATTGCTTTCAGTCTACTGCTTGGACCAAGCTTAGAAAGTATATTAAAATCTAACTTTATATCTATATTTTTTTGCGAGGATATCTTGGAGAGGGATTTAACTCCCATCACAATATATTTTTCGAGCAAGTCGCCTCTTTTTAAAAATATAGTTTTTATTAATGGAGTGGCAGAAGAAATTATCTCACAACATTTTTCCAAGTTTTCAGGACAGACTTTTGTGAATAATTCTGCAATAACATTGTATACATAATGTCTTTTGCCATTACGATACATTATTATAAGTTTTGACATAATATCATTTTGTTTTTCTTTATAAGACTCATATGCGGACAAAACAACTGGCCTGGGAAACGAATAATAACTACTTTGTGTGCCGTCTAACCATTGAGAAACAATCCGTTGTTTTGTTTTTTCAGAAATCCATCTGCACATTTCTGATAAATCATTAATGGTTTCCGCACTGTCGTAAACTAAATTAACAATCTTATCTATTTTTGACATTGTTAATGGCATACAATTAATATTTGTTACATGCCTGAGACCACTCGATATAGCATTAAGGTCTCCGTTGTCATTTATTTTTGTTTCTATAAATGGATCAATTTCCAAATAGTCTTTTTCGCTAGCAGAATATAGTGAATAAGAAAGAGACCACAAAGTATAATCTATGTAATTAGGTGTGCCTTCCATGATTGCCTTTCTAAATTTGTGTAATTAGAATTATGTATGTTGTTAATTTATTTAACACATATACTTGTGTTAGATTACCACCCAGACCCATCTTTCTCGTTTGGCAATTCAACAGCTTGACCATATTTGGGCGCGTTACCCATTCCATCTTTACTTGTTATACACCAAATAATAGGATAGTTTGGTTGTTTTTCTGGCACGGTTATATACATGTCTGTTAAAGCAATCAATAATTCTGGCTGAATATTAAGTTCTTTTACTTTTTCAAAGGCAGGTCTAAAATCACTGCCGCCTCCACCTTTAAAATGTATTTTCTTTAGCCAATCACTAAACTGATTAACTTTAACAACTTCATGTACAGCTGAGTCGCAAGTTAATACCGTAAGTTCGGAAACAAGGTGCGCTATTTTATTTATTTCGGCAGCAAATTGCTCTAGACAAGCTTTTCCAATTGATCCAGATGTGTCAATGAACAACACAACGCTTCCAATTATATTGCTCCTTAAGTCGGGCAGATAAAGATCTTGTCCAAGAAATCTCTTATTAACTCTTGTGAAAGAATAATCATCTTTTGATAATGCTTGCCCAACATAACGATGAAATATTCTTTCCCACTTAACTTTATTTTTACGAAGCTTGTCAAGCCATCGTTTCAAACCGCCAGGTACACTCCCTTGTCCCTTGTGGTTTTTGGTCATTTCATATGCCGTAATAATACGGTCTTCCATATCGTCCCAACTACTTTCATCGCTATTAGGTATATGCATATCCAAAGTACTAAGATTAGAACAATCTTCCGGAAGCGTATCATAAATCTGTTCTGCATTTTGCTCGCGATATTTATTATCTAATAAAACTTGGGCGGGCAAAGCATAACCCATATCTTTGATTTCTAGGTTAATAGCATAGTCGCAAGCAACATTCCACCTATGATGCGCTCTATTAAGTCGACGTTTTTGCGTACAATGTAAATAAATACAATGACTTATTTCGTGAAGCAAAACTCCATACACCTCGTCTTCTGTAAGATCCATCACAAACTTAGGACCATAATATATCTTGCTTCCATCTGTAGCCATGGTCGGAACAGATGCTTCTGGTATAAAATCCATCATTGATAGCATAACCCCGTAAAAAGGTTGTCTTAACAACAATCTCGCTCTGCTGTTTCCAATACGCTCATTGGCCTTAAATATAGCAGTGGGGTCTATTTTTTGCTCTTCTCCGGTCGCCTGATCTTTAAAAGTTGTCATTTACATCTCCTTGGTTAAAACTATCAATAATTTAAAATTAAATACAGAACATTTGTCGAGGTTGCAATGGAAACAAAACAGTGTAAAACATGCAAGCAGGAAAAACCACTTAATTGTTTTTATATTAGAAAAGAAACACAAAAACATTTAAACGAATGTAAGGAATGTCGCAATAAGAAAAATATAGAAAATTATAATAAAGACAAAAAAGAAAGAATAAAAAAACAAAAAAAGTATGCAGAAAAGCATAAGAAAGAAATAGCGACATATAGAAAAGAATATAACAGAGAACACAGAAAAGATATCCAAGAGTATAACGCACAATATAAAAAAATACACAAAGACAATGTGTGTGTGAAGCTTGCCAATAATCTTAGAAGAAGACTTAATAGCGCAATAGACAAGAGCCAAAAAACTGGCTCGGCAGTGGATGATTTGGATTGTTCGATAGAACAACTAAAAATATATCTTGAATTGCAATTTTATATAAATGATATAAGTGGAATCATGATGTCTTGGGAAAATCGAAAAGAATGGCACATACATCATGTAATCCCACTACATACTTTTGATTTAACTGACGAAAAACAATTCAAAGAAGCGGCACACTACACAAATCTTCAACCATTATGGATTAAAGATCATATTAAAAAACATAGCACATAGCCTTACGTTCCGGCAATAATTCCAAGATTAAGTTTTTTCTCGTAATTTTCATTAAAAGCACTAATTACCCCTTTAACTCGTGAATTATATTTAACCGATGTTACGAAAAGAAGAGACTCTAAATCTTTAGAAGTGCTTATATCAAGAAAGTTTATTCTGTTGGTTTTGTATACCAGAGATTCTAATAACTTTAATCTTGCAACGGGTGGAATCTTTGATAATATATTTTTCGACATCACGACTTTCATGACAGGAATTGTTTTTTTCCCGGCCATATATCTTAACAAGCGTTCCATATATATTTCTGGGGTAAATTTATTAGACGCTAAATATAAATGATAAGGATATCCTTTATCATATATAATATGAAAATATTTATTTAATTCTAATTCATCAAAGCAAGGAATTAAGTTTTGAAAATAAGAGCTGTAGCTGCTATAGTAGCCACAGTCTGCCTTAGATATAATATTTTTTGCCATAGTTTTAGCTATCCTAGGGTGCTCAGAATATAACCAATTAAAATCTATAGCAGAAATATCAATAATATTATCTTTTCCACTAATCCATCTCTTACATTCTGAAACCTTATTGTCTTCATTTAATAGGTTCCAGAAAAAATAATTTTTTCTATTATACCATGACGTTGGCAATCTATTGCAAGATATAAATTCATTATATTTTTTGGAAATGTACTGTGCATGTTTGGCGGAACAATTTTGTAATCCACCAAACTGTTGCCGTATAATTTCCCAAGAATCTATTCTGTCTCCTAATATTTTGTCCACCCTCGCATCTATGCCTATAAATTCTATTAATTTGGTAGTATTAATTTTTTCAATCTGGCTGTCACTTAAATCAGAAGGCAATAGCCCGAATAGTTCTCCGTTATCGCAATATGACATATCTATCTCTCCTTAAATATTCCATATCTTAAATATATTACATCTTGACTCAAAATTCCAATAAGTTTATAGCACATATTTACGTCTGAGTAATATATGCTGGCAATATTATCTTTTGCGCACAGGTGCGCACCATGTACTAAAATTTCCAAATATATGTCTTTAAAAATATCACTAATCATTTAAATATTCCATATCTTAAATATATTGCATCTTGGGGACAACAATCTGCCCCAATCGTAAAAGAGTTTTCGCTACTCGGATAATATATCCGCATCTGACTGTCCCAATATAAAATAACCTTATCTACCAATACTTCTATATATATTTTTTTGATACTGTCATTAATCATTTAAATATTCCATATTTTATAAGATAACTATCAGAGTAATAATCTTCTAAACAATATATAACAGGTTCGTTTTCGGGAAGACCAAAATAATAAAAAGATATACGCTTTTGTCCAGATAAATTTATAGATAATTTAGCATGATATTTTAAAAAGTCTTTATACATTGATATAAAGTGTGTTTTAATCATTTGTTATCTTATACTTGGCTATAAGCTTGCAGGTATAACAGGCACAATTGTGAGCGGATTTTACAATCTTGCACGCAAAAAATACAGCATAAAGATTTTTCATATATTTGCTCATGGCCCGGCCTCTTTTCATGTATTGGCCCCTTGCTTCTTTAAGTTTTTTAACTTTACTTTTACTGTCCAATGTTTGAAAATAAAATCACAGGAAGCGCAACAATTAGGGTAAATGTTATCTATCACAAAGTAAGGAGAAAGAAAGGAGTAATAAATATTTATTATTGTATTTTTACTGGGCATTTATATCTGCTCCGGCTTCTTTAAGTTTTTTAATAATGACTTCTTCCGTAATGTCGTCTAAGTAGTTGAAACGAATAAAGTATTTGATGTCGTTAGGGTGCTTGGCAATGAGAGCATCTTTGAGCCTGTCTCTCTTTTTAATATCTTCGCATACTCTTTCTGCTACTTCATCGGTCATAGTGCGCGCAAACCTAACAGGCTTAAAATGTTGTTTCCCGTCATACTCAATGGCTAGTTTAATTTCCGGAATCCATATGTCTATTTCCATTGTTTTTGCGTTTTCTATCTCTTGCCTAAGCCATCTAAAACCACGATAATTATAATCTACTCTTTTATTTGGGAATATATTTTTTATAATGTTTAGTAAATCTTTTTGAACAGTGTGCCTGTTATCACATATTTGACACCAAGCGCCTCTTATAAAGTTACAAAAATACACGGAAAATATATTTCCACAATCACATTTTATATTTATTTTTTGATGTGCGTTATCAAAATGGTCGTCAAGTAAAGTCCCACCTTTGATTTTTACCAACTGTTGTATTTTTTCTAAGGTATATTTTTCGCAATCAGAACAGCGCGGACACCAACAACCCTGTTGTATTCTAGAATAACTTGTTTTCCATTCTTTTCCGCAACCAGTGATGTTACATTTAACAGAAAACAACATCGTGGCAGTAAAACAATTTTTATCTAATAATGTTCCGCTTTTAGATTCTACCAGCGTTTTAATTTGTTCGTGGGTAATTTTTCTGTCTTCATCGTCACACTTTGAACACCACTTGTCTTTTTGTAAAACATTCCACCTTGTTTTAAAAACAATATTATGTTTGTTACATTTTACAATAAAGTTTCGTTCAGCGCTATCTTTTGTTTTTATTACTTTTATTAGCGTTCCATGCTTTTGTTGTAAAAATTGCTCCATAATTTCTATTGCTGGGTAGTTATGAATGCACAGAGGGCAATTATGTTTTCCATTATTATATTTTATGTTATGGTAACAAGTTTCCCACACATAATTGTGTTTCACACATTTTACTTTTATACGAGATGTTCTGGCTAACTTTCCCGGTGTTATTAACAGATATCTTTTAGTGATAAGCAATTTTAAAATTTTTTCTCTATCAATTATTAATTCTTTATCTTTACATTTTTTACACCAGTCGCCATCTTTTAAGTTATTTAATAGCGCCCACCATTCGTGGCCTACGCTACATTTTATTTTAACATGTCTTCTGTGATTTTCTATTTTTTCTTCAATAAAACATCCATCACGTTTCGTAATAATATTTTTTATTTCATCTGTTGTTAATTTAAATCCGCCCATGCTACTAATACTCCAAATATAAATTTAGGTTCTTTTTAAGCATCCTATATCTATATTTAAAGTATTAGTAGTTTTTAGTCTATTTTAAAATGTTGCGCAAATCCTCAATTATATTACGACTTTCATAATCTCGGCAACATTTTTCTTGAAGGCAGGATGTTTCGCCATAGCTTCCATTTGAGGAAGACTCAACTGTCTGAGGAAAACTACGCGTAACTCAGGTGAAATTAGATTGATAAAGTTAGCTACATTTTCCTCTATCTTCTTAATTCCGGTCTTCCTCTTCTTCAAAGCAAATGCTACAGCCAAAGCTACCGCATACTTAAAGCTTTGGTCCTTGCCATCAAAAACTGGCATAGTCCCAGAAAATACTGCCTCAGGGTCAACAGACTTGTACACATTTTGCCAAACAACATACTCTTGAGCAGCGCCGCGACCAACTGCCGCGGTAATCAACTCCTTTTGCTCTTTTTGGGTTTTGGCGTTAGAGCTAAGACTGGAGGCCATAACCCAAGAACGAGGAGTTGGAAAAGCATGCTCTTCGGTTTGCTTATATAACAACTCAGGCTTGAAATACAAGAAACCAATGATGTCTTCTATAACACCATTGTCTCGCGCCCACATTCCCCAAGCGTCAACGTCAGGCTCTATGTCTAAGTGAATCATTCTGTTAGACAAAGCAGCCCCCAAAGGAGCTGAGAAACACCCATCTTCTTCCCTATTACCAGCACAAACCATTGCCCAGTCATTAGGCAGCTTATAGGTTCCAATTGCGCGGTCTAAAACCAACTGCAATGACGCATTCTTAACCGAGATAGGAGCTTTCTCAATCTCATCCAAGAATACAATGCCGGGGCCGGTGGGGCAACAACCAGCCTTAATCATCACAACGCTAGTTTTCTTTACTCCGTTCTCGTCCACAGTCTCAATTTTCTTCTCTGTGTCGATTTCAACGCGGTCAGGCCAAAATGCTGGCAAATACCACTCAGCTCTTCCAGTGTCACGATTAGGCATCGGAACTCCGCGCAAGTCAGTAGGCTCCAACTGTGCAAGACGCAAGTCTAACACGTTTCGTTTCAGCTCACTTGCAATCTGGTGTATCAAAGAGCTTTTGCCAATGCCCGGAGGACCCCAAAGCATTATAGGCGTATTGTTTCTAATAGAGTCCTTAACTACTCGGTAAGCATCAGAAAGTTTCATTTTTTTCCATCTCCTGGTTTAATTGATAAATCGAATACTCTACACTTTTACATAACTCTACAAACGTATTATCTTTTGTGTCACAATCACCACATTCCGGTCCATTATCAGTCATCATTACCCGGACACTTCCGCACTTTTTACAGGAAAGCGCGGGAACCTTTTCTATTTCAATATCAAACCTCAACATCATCTATGTTTGCAAGTCCAGATAGTTGAATGGTGAGGGCCTCTTGTTTGCGCCATTCTGCCGTCTGATTCAATATTTCTTCAACATCGTATCCGTTTTTATACAACAAAAGAATAATTTTGTGTTCCTCAACGTGCCCCTCGCATATAGGAATGCGGATTTGATGATCAAAAAACTCTGTAGTCAAAAGCTTTCCGCCGCACGGAGTTCCCAAGTTCCACACACAACCCTCTTCTTCTTTAACTATTTTGTCTGCCATTTTAATCTCCTTAAGGTTATAGTTTTATCGTTTGGGGGTCTAGAACCCCAGACTCTACCAACTTGTTATATTCGTTTTCTCGCCACTCTTCGCCTTTGTTTATCACAACCTCCAAATCATATCCTGACTGATACAGGCCCATCATTATCTTGTGTTCTTTCAAGTGTCTTTTACACATAGGTATGCGGAGATTATCACTAAACAACCTTCATCTGAAACCTCTCCGACGCACGGAGTTCCCAAGTTCCACACACACTTATAAGTCATGACATCCCCTTATATTTTGATATTTTAATATAAAACTGTCTCCTCCAAGAATATCTGGTCCCACAGAGTACCACTCATCTCTACTATTTTGATTCCACATTAAAACATTTCTGCCACGTGTGTTTGTTTTAAACCTTATCACCATTTCTTTTTCTAAAAAATCTGTATATAAATATTTTATTGTGTCAGAGATCATATTATCCTTTCTTTGCCACTTTAACATATTCTTTAATTAGTTTTTCTGGCAACTTTAAGGTAATAAGCTTGCTTCTAAGAATGTCACGATGCCATTCGGAATCAAGTCCAGGCAAAGCCAAATCTTTATACTCCATTAAATCAGTTAAGTCTTGCCGCAAATCCATTTTGTGTCCATCGATTCCATCAAATCTGTCCATTTCTTCATCGTCTGGGCCAAAGTAATCTAAAAGTGTCTGCAAATTTTCTCCTTCCCACCAAGAAATAAGGCGGGCGGCAAAAGATCTGGCGTTTCCAGTGTCTTTCATGAGAGCTAAATACTCATCTGTAAAAATTATATCATTATCATCATCAAACTTACAAACACTAATATATTTATCATCCGGATATATCATTATATTAAACCTTTCTTGTGTCTAAAATTTTACAAGTTTTGCCTTCTTATTCCGTTCTATAATATTATTATAATATTTTTGTAATTATCTTCTTATACGATATTTTTTTAAAAAAATATTGTATTTAAGTCTTTCTATTTTGTCTAAGTTTAAAACGCGCGATTTGGATACTAATATATAATAATAATCAGATTTTGTCGGGAAGGGAATAAGGTTAGACTTAAAACCTAAGCCATTAAGAAAACGATAATATACTAGCATAATTTTTAATAACATATAAAATACTTTCCCATGAAGTTTTTATATTCGTGGGCCTCATACACATCAAATACACAAGAAGTGTTATTGTCGACCGAAATACATATATATGGGCCGTAACCTATGGTAGGAAAATACATGTTCATCCCCAGTCCACACAATTCTCTTCTATATATTGTTCTTATTATTTTCGAAATAATCATATATAATATTTCTTTATAAAGTAGTTGTATGCGTCTGCGTCTACTTTTTCCATCTTTTCCCAACCTATATAATAACGATACACACCTTCTCTTACTGGTTTTCCAATGCTTACAGCCATCGGAATCAATGCCCTAACGTACATTAGTTTAAATATTTTTGGAATCATTTAATATTTATGTCTCCTCGATTAACTATCAACAAATTATTTAATAATTTAGATAATTTATTATGTTTTTCCATCGCCCACATATCGTTCCAATTATTCCAATATATTATAGCAGGCATCTCTTTCTTTATAGACTTAATAATTTTAACAGAATCTTTTGGATAGCATCCAATTCCAGATGACCTACATTGTCCTAACTCAGACAAAGCGATAGGTTTTTTAGTAGTAAGCAAATCTTTATACTCGGCTGTGTTATAAAAATATCCATCAGCTGAATAATAGTCTAGTCCAACAATATCTACGTATTCTTCGCCAGGATAATATAATAAAGTGTTTCCATAATTAGCATTGATAGAGTATACCCATAATAAATTATGCAATCCTTTAAATTTGGTTAGGTAATCAAAAACATATCTCCACATGTCTATAAACTCACTAGGTTCTTTTTCACACCACCAAAACCAATTGCCATTAGATTCCATAAATGGTCGAAACAAAACGGGGACACCAGCGTTTTGTAAATCAGAAAGGCCAATTGCTATACGGTCAAGCTGTATATTAAAGTTGGTATTTATGTCATCTCCAAATTTTAATAATCTCTTTATATCTACTTTTGTGTACGCATCCCACTTGTTATTCATAGGGTTATCAAAATGTATTCCAACCTCTACCAATCCTCCTTGGTTCCAATGATTTGTTAACTGAGTATTAATATTAAATTCAAAAATATCTTCATCAAAGTCTGCATAATTGCCACTCATTATTGCCGGGTATTTTTTTGTAGCGTCATATATTCTCTGAAACATATTGGTGTCTTCTTGGTCAAGCCAGCCAATGAATTGCCCGGATAATACTTTGCCTTCAGATTTTTGCGGGAGACTTTTTAAATAATCTAGTACAGACTGAGTTTTAATATTAATATCGGGGTCGGCAGCGCCAATAGACGAAAGAACAAACAAAAATGTCGTAAAACATCTGCTCATTTTATTTTTTCTTTGCTAAGATATGTTTTTGCACAAACTCTATATATTCTTCACTCACCAATCGGCACTCTTGTCCTGCAGGATAAACTTTATATAATATTCCGCCCACACCATATTTAAATTTAATACCGTAAGATAAAATCATTATATAGCAAAATTTAATCCTATCATCTATTCTTTTTATCATTTTATTTTTTCTTCGTTAAGATATATGGTATTATAAATGTTGCTAAACATAACTCAGGCCAAGTGCAATTATAAGGTGGATAAGGGCCAGGAAGAGGAGGATACACAACCCATGCTGTTTCTTTTTCTATTGTTAGTTTTCCGTTAAATTTAAGAATACACATATAAATATGTTTAATATCTCGACTCATATCACATACATCTCCAAAAAGTCAGCAAATTCGTCATAAAATGTGTCTCTAACGTTTTCTCTTGTTAAACCCCAACAACCATCATCAATAGTGGCAAACACAATATTGTTTTGTCTTTCAAATGTCATGCCATCAAAATATGACTTATACATAGATTGTATTTCGTATTTACTTATTTTAATTTTCATTCTCGGGCTCTTCTTCCTCGTCTTCTTCGGCCTCCATCAGCCTTGCTTCTTTGATAACAGAAGACATCAAGCATTCATACATTTCTTTGTCGCCTGATAAAGTTCTATCGGCATTGAATACAGGAAATCTCAAAGACCCGGTTTTTGGTTGTATGGAATCATATTCAATACGCCACACTCTTGGAAACTTAGTTGCATCAGTATAAAAATCTCTTTGTTCGTCGGTTAAACCACCCCCGCATTTTCCAAGATAAACTTCGTTATCATCTTCATCCAGTTGATAAATAAAGACATTCTTTATTTTACCTTCGTTTTTTCCTTTGCCATAACAGCCGAAGTGTTTCTCAGGATTCCAGCGAACTATAAAATCATCTTCATACTTTGGCTTAGATTTCCAAATAACATTGGGGCGCGGAGCTTTCCCATTAAAAGTGAAAGCTTCATTGTCTTGCATTATACCGCTAGAATCTAAAACAACCAAGCCTTCTAGCTTGCGATTCTTTACTTCCTTCATCGCTTCTTTGTGAGGCTTATTTATTATTTCAGAAATAATAACATGTTCTGATTCAATGCCAACAATTATCTTCTTTAATATATTTCTTCTATCTGCATAAGACGTTGTGGTTAAAAGATTTTTACCTTTATAAAAAGCAATATCAAACACATAATATTTAACTAATCCTTCTATAGCTTGCTTGCGAATCGACTCTTCTGGATCACTACGGCATATAGAAGTTACTTTTCTAAAGTTATCTTTACCGTCTTTATCAAGTATTATCTCACCCAATAATATAGTTTTCTCTGGCAAATCTTTCATTGCCTTCATCAGATGCGGATATTTTGCCGACTCTAAATCCATGCGACGAGAGTATATCTCAAGCCCTAAGTCAGACGTGCGCGTTATGTGCATCATGCCGTCGCGTTTAACTGTATATGTCGCCTTCTTAGATTTTTCCAAAGACGCAATCTTCTTATCGTCAATAGAATTTTTCGGCTTAAAGTAACACATTTCTTTCGGAAGAGGCTTAGAAAAATCAATAGCTATATTCTTATCTACGTCTTTTACATCTTCAACGTAGCCTTTTTCCGTTTTTTCAGTAATAGTTCTTTCCATCTCAAGATTGGCTTGTTGCAATGGAGTAGTCTCATTACTTTTGCCAATATTCATTCCAATTTTTATTACATCAAAAGTAGTTTGCTTTTTTCCATCTTGTTGCCCGAAAGAAACTGTAACCTCTGGATATCCTGACAGGCCTTTTTCAACGACCCATATCTCCCATATTTGTATTTTTCCGAGTTTAGTTTTCTGGTAAAGAGTAGTCTTTTTCATTTAATCTCCCAACAAAATATCTGGAACAGAAATTCCATTTTCTTTTAAAATTTTTGTTATATTTTCTTCTGTCAATGCTTCGGTATATGGTATACGAATAAAATATCTTATATCTTCTTCGTGTTCTTTTATTATTTTATTTTTTAACTCGTCTAAAATTTTAGTTTCCTCAAAGTTTCTTGTAGCTTCTTTTGCACTTATGCCACCAAAACAAACTCTTCTAGCCCAGACAGCTCTTGTATTAGCCATATTTTTTTCGACTCATCCATCTTGTCTAATTGTTTTCTTTGAGTAATGACAACATCTTCATAATATTGTATACAACTTTTTATTGAATTATAGCATGAGTCAGACAGATGTGCTTGACAAAACATATCTTGTGCCGGACAAACATTTTGGCAAGTCGAGCCATCAAGTTCTAATTTCGTACAGCGAAACTCAGAAAACTCGCATTCTAATTTAATATTAGATTTTTCACAATATTCGGACATAACTTTATATGTTGCTCCACACTTATTGCATTTTATGATTTTATTAAAGCTTAAATCACTCCACAAACTCTGTTCACATTTTTCACATTTTCCTGCCGAAATTGTTGTTTTAGATTCTACCACTAAGGTCATTTAATAATTCTCCATTTTATTATAAATGCTTTGCAATCTTCCAAAGCTTGAAACCACGATTCTGATTTTAAAAAGTGCCAATTTAGTATGGCATAATGACATAGATATTTATTATATAATACTTTGAATTTTTTTGGCATTGAAATCCTTATAAACAATCATCCGGGATACCAATCATCTGAATATTGAAAATCAAACTCCAACTGAATTCGATATTTGTCTATAAACTCAAGTCTTGCTAACGCTGCAGGTCTCCACATGTTTGGGCTGCTTACATATCTTTCAATCCACCAATTAGAATCAACTTTTAACAAATCGGTATATAATATTTTAAACATATTTGGCATTACATTTCTCTATTTGATATCTGGCCATATATCCCAATGCCTCAAGCATGCCGCTATCACGATTTGCACTTGGGCGACCGTTTTCCACAACACGCAAATACACTTTATATAAAATTATAAATACTTTAGGCATCATTTATATTTTATCCAATACTTTTGGAAAAATTGTCTTGCACCACGTGAAGGAAGATAAATATCAAGGGTTCGCAATCTGTATACAAGACAATATCTATACAAAACTTTATATATTTCTGCCATAATAACTTATTAAACTCCTATAAACTTCTAAAGTTCTCCTACAATCTATCATGGCAGAATGAGCTCCAATATTAGAAACTTTAAAATAATCGCACAAGTTTGATAAGCTCATTCCAGGAATATCAGAGTCTTTTACGGCAAACCAGGCCATGCTCATTAATTCTATTTTTCTGTGCCGATCAAAAGACGGTTTAATATTTAGGTCAATCATATTCTTATAAGCAAATTTAAGGTCAAAATCGACTCCTTGACCTAATACGATACATCCTTTTGCCAAAGAATTAAACTTTATCAAAGATGAATTTAAATTGCCAGTATAAAGACTTGGATTGTTAATATACCCGTTTATTTGCAACGCTTTCAAACTTGCCGTTTCTATATGACTTGGAGAAATCTTATTTTCCCATTCTTCTAATACTTTATCTTCTCGTGGATTGTAAATAATAGTTGCTATTTCTATTATCTCATGTTCTATTTCTGAAAGACCAGTTGTTTCTAAATCAAATATAGCTAAATTAAATTCAGAAAGGATCATTGATACACTCTCACTATCTCTTCTTTTAAAACAATTACTTCACCTTCTTTGCCACTAAAGTGTCCCCAATCAAGAGCAAGATGCCTGTTGGGTATACGAAGTATATTATTAATCCTACATAATTCTCCCAACTCGACAACATAGGCGTCTATATCTTTTATTTTACCATTAACAATTCCACAAATATATCTGTCTGTCTCAATATGTTGTCCATATAATACATTAAACTCTACCTGTGTTTTCATCGCTATTATAAAACCCCTTGCGACTATATTTAAAAAGCCGCTGAACGGAAGACTCGGTAAGATATTTAATTTGATTATCTTTATTATAATGCAAACTTTTGCTTATTAAATCTCGCACAGAAAAATAAGTGGTGTATACAGTGTCATTATCTACAGCAAATTTACACAAACCTATATCAAATCTACTTATTACATCTAGCGGCCGCCCAAAGAAATGAACAGGACTGTGCATAGAGCCAACTAATTGCAATATAGTGTTTTCATTCATATATGTTTTGGCACAACCGGTTTCTCTACAATACGTAAAATAACTTTTTACAAATAACTCGAATCTTGTCTCCGCATCCCTATCGGAAAAGAAAAAGTCAATATCTTCATTTTGATTTTCAGATAATATCCAGTTTAATACAGAGCCACCGGCCAAAAAAGCATCTTTGGTTGTAAGCCAATGTAATCTAATATCATCTAAACCCATCTCTTTCTTAAACAAATCATACGGGAAAGATATATTATAATTTGCCGCCGTGCCAATAATATAGAGTACGGTGTTATCTTTTTTAAAAGGAACAAGATTTGCTATTTTACATAGGCTTTCGATTTGACTTGTGGTAATCAAGACTTCCTCCCAATCTTATTGCACAAATACCAATTCAAATGAATTATGGTATATTTGCTATATCCACATAACATATTACTATACAACAGTATCATCCTATAAGGCATTTTTCCACAACCCCTATGCACAGTTTGTCTAATTCATTTCTATTTGGTTCTTTTGGAAGCGGAGAAGCATCATACAAAGAAGCAATTTCTTTCTCCATAGTCTCTGCATATTCTTCTATTTGTTCATATTTCCACGAACCGCTTTTTATTTCTTTTAATTCATCTCTGTCTGGTCTAAATACTAAAACTTTTCCAGTAGTTAATATTTCTTTACCCATTCGCATTAGACGAACGAGGTGTAATGCATTTTTTGTGTCATACCCATATTTTTCTTCCAATATAGCACGTTTCTTATTTCTGCTATTTTTCCATTGGGTATAAGAATCATAATGTCTTTTGGCATTAATATATTCTTGTTCACGCCTCATTACATTCATCCATTCATCAGATGCACCAGTAATTTTTTGAAGTTGATCAAAGCTATTATTTGGCATTCCTTTTTGCTGAATTAAACCAATCCAATTAGCATTATCTAATTCTTTTTTGGTGTCATCAGAAAAGTTTAAATACTCTATGCTGTCTTTTAAAAGATTGGCCAATACCCACTGGAAAGCACCCAAGTCATCCTTGCTGAGCAAACCTTGCTCAGGAAGTCCAAAGTCAGACCGTAATGGTTTTCCTTTGGGAGGATTTAAAAGCCAAGAGCGAGCGGACTTAATACGTTTTAACTGCGCCGCAGAATAACCCGTATAGGTAAATCTTACCCGTTTAGAAAGAAACTTGTCTCTATTTTCTAACACAGGCTTGAACTCGTCTCTTACCTTTAAATGAAATTTTTCTTCAGAGAAAAGCATATCAAGCATGTTTGGGTTAGCGTCCGCTATTAAATTAAACGCCTTTCTAATATCATAGATTACAGTATCAGATTGATTGTCCTCATGTTGTTCAAAGCGGTTTAAAAAACCAAAATAGTATTTCAAATCGTTTAATACGGCTACGCCTCTAACATCCGTATCGGAATCTTCGCCATTGGTTCCATAGGCACGAGAACCAACTATAGTAGAAAATATAGTACACTTGTCGACGAATTCTTTTTCCATTATTCTAATATTTCTCCAGAGATAGAGGGTTCGCAGTTTGAGTGCCCGCACACGGCACACCACTGAGCTGTTAAGAAGTTAAGTCTTGACCCAACCACAGACATCTTAGAGTGTAGAACTTGACTCTTTATTTTTATCTCAATGTCTCCACAATTGTCACAAAAATATTTTATAGTTACTAAGCCGAGCACGCCTTTATTCATAGACTCTTGGTATTTTTCCCACATATTATTAACTCTATCAAGATATTTTGTAGAGGCGCTAAACAAAAGACTTTTAAACTCTTCTTCGTCTTTTATCTTTCCGAATATATTATAAGGCAAGTTTTTTATATACGTTAGAGCCTCCAATGTGTTTAATCTCATAATTGGTGGAAGTTTTTTTAACGCATCAATAGACGGAGAATATTTGCTTTCAAATATATTATATGGGGCATGCGTGGAATGAGATATTGCTCTTAAACCAATTTCTTCTTCATTAGTGTCTATGCCGTCTACGCATAAAATAGCTTTTCTTGCCGAATCTCCTGGAGCCACACAAAGCATGTTTCTAATTACTTTTGGGTCGGCCCCTCTTTTGAGAACACACAAGACTGTGCCAATTAGCGATTCGTCTTGTTTGTCTCCCAAACAAGAGGACAATAATTTTAACGAAGTCTGAATGTCCATGTGTGCAACCATAGAACGAACAGCCCAAGCATAGTCACCATGATAGCCAAACTTTAATGTTCTGTTTAGTATCTGGTCAAGAAGTTCTTGTTTTTTATCTAGGCTAAGCGTAGGATATTGTTCTATTTCTCCTCGCCACTTCCACCATTGATTGTAATCCATTATTCCATCCCTTGTAATATTTCTGTTTCGAGATTTTTCTTTAGAGTGTCAAGAGCTCTCGCTACTGCGTGAATTTTACATTTATCCATCTCTACCATTAAATATTCACAACAGGTAGGCTTACCAAATACTTTTATTTGTTCCTTTGTTAATCCTTTAGATATCGACCCACAATACGGGCAAAAAAGTAATTTATCTACTATCGTCATTTTTGTTTTTCCATTGGTTTTAAAGTTAAAACAGAACAATCTTGTAACAATCTCTGAGAAATTTCTTGACACTTTAGGTGGTACATGCGCCCCATGACTCTGCAAGGATTTAAAAATAACATATAAAAATATTTTATAGTATCTTTATCTGTTTTCATAATGATTTCCAAAAAGTTGGAGCGGGCGATGGGAGTTGAACCCACCTAATCTAGATTGGAAGTCTAGCACACAGCCGCTATGTCACGCCCGCCCAAACATTAAAATTTATTCTTAGCTTTCAATTTTCTCGTGTCTCCAACCGTGCTCATTTATTTGCAATAGGTTCTTAGTCAAAACCATTTGCCAGCGTTTGGTGTCTCCCTTTCGCTTTTGCCCAAGGAAATTGTCAATCACTGCAGAACACAGACCATTCTTTGTGGTCTTAATGGCGAAAATTTGCCCATTAAGTTTTCGGGTCGTGCCATCCTTTTCAAGACGACAAAGGCCGCCAATAAAGCGTTTCGTTTTAAGGTGATATTCTAATATCTCAAAAATATTTCTGTTTCCTTTTCCTTTACTCATCTTGCATCTCCTCATTGTTTGGGTGAATTCCCTTTTCAATTAATTTACTAATACATTCTCTTTTTAGTTCCACAAACCTTTTTTCCGCCTCTTTGTCTTTTGCGGTAAAATAAATGGTTAAACGACACCATTTTTCTTTTATTTGTGCGAACTCGATTCTATCTTTTAATTCATCTTTAACTTGTTTAATAAGAAACCTAACATCGTCGGTCCACTTTACAGGAACTCCGCTCCAACAAGCGTCTCTAAATTTTGGCCCACTTTTTATTCCAAACTCTTCCCAAAGTTTTTCGTCATCTAATTTATCGCCTTCCACAAATTCTCCATTTTCATCGCGATATATTTTTGCGTTCCATTTGTTTACGTCAAACATCTGTTATCCTTTCTAATAAGAAATTTCATAAGAAACACATTAAGTGCGCCAGTGCTAATAGCAGTATTTTGCTTGCCTAATAGAGAAGAAATAAGATGCACAACTCTATTTCTAATTTCATAAACCGCTTTTGCTTCTAAAAATATAAGATAAAGGCGTCTGGCACCCATTGTTCTTCTGTTACCTTTCTGCTAACAATTGTTAACAAATGCACCGTATAAATTACTTTATACGGAGGATGTAACCATCAAAGCTCGTAGCAAAATATCACGAGCGCGCGCTCCAAGATTTAAATCAATGTTTATGAAACACCACGCTCTTGCGCGTCCTATTTTTTATAATACACAGTTTGCATTTTTCACAAGCACCATTTGTTTTAATTTTTCCACTTGATGCCGGGCACAAAAACGAATTAGACGGCATGTTCCAAGTTTTTCGCCAAGGACCATATGCGCGTTTAACGCCATATTTTCTATAACGTTTTACAAACTTGGCTGCTTTTTTACTATTGCGTTTATCTGTAGACGCCCATAAATTAAAATTAGGAAGTTTTAAAACATCAAAGTATCTAAATCTAAAGCTTCTAGTGTAAGTGTAAAAATTTACATCCGGGCGAGACTTTATTGCGTTAGTCCAAGCATCAACATAAAGTTGAGATGGCATATCGCCAGATTCAGAGATGCGAAATATTTTAGCTGTCTTGGGAATTATTTCTGATAATGCCTTAGTTAAGCCAGCAATATCGTTTTTGGCTTTAAACTTTTTATACAGAAGCCAGTTTTCCCCAAAGGCATTTATTACAGGTTTAAATAGAAAGCGATTTTTGGTTGCGTAGCAGTTTCTACTACACGCTTTAGTGGCACCAGGACAACTATATTTTGGCCCAGGCAGCATGGAAAAAGCACAATTTCCTTTTAAAGATATCTTGGATGGGCTCGATGCCTTAAAAGATGTAGGAACAATACAGGTACCAACAATGCTGCCTGATTTTTTATTATACTTTTGAATGTTTGTGTTCATTAAAATACCCTTCTCTTAACTTTTGTTTTTCTTCCGTTCTTTCCACCGCAATACATTTCAAATATTTCCCACCCACTGGTTAATATTTTCTTGCCACCTTTGTGTTCTTCTTCTTGATATCTTTCACCACTAGACCAATAATATCTACATATATAATGACTTCTATCCAATGTCGGAAACTCAATAGTATTGATATCTCTGTTACCATAACTTTTCACAATTATTTCTTTATCCGGAACGTTAGACAAATATAATATCATTGTCTGCTTAAAAGCATTATCAACAATATCACAAAAAATTTCGTGTTTAAATTTATTCATAGGCGCAACATCTCCTAAATAAAAAAGAAAATCTACCCCGAACTCAATTCTCTTATAGATGACTTAATCGGGCTCATCCAGGAAAAAACAATGAGATTCACCTCCTCGATTGTTTTTATCCTTATTGTTTATTAGTCTTTTTTTTGAAAGACTAATCATTAAACATTGTATTTTGTTAACATGCGCATTGATTCTTTGCAAACAATAGCACAAACATTTCATATAACAATGCGGTATAATTTAAAGCACCATCTTCTTCCATTCGCCGCTTTGACTATACCAGACATATTTTACGCCAAGTTTTCTTAGTATAGTTTCACATCCATGACATGGTTTAGACATCATAATATTTTCTATTTTATTTATTCTGCAAACATATACTGTAGAGTTTTTTCTATAAATGGCCGGAGTATTATTTATCGCCTCAATCTCGGCGTGAAAACCGTCTATTCTTGTTTTTCCGGTTCCCATTACTTTGTTGCACCCTTTGCCAACAATCTTGCCTTTATATACAACTACGGCCCCGAGACGTTGTTTGTAGGAACTTTTTCTACACTGATTTATAGCCTCATTTTTAAAGACGTTGGTTTTCATTTATTAATCCCATTTATTTTAATTTTGTTTTTAGACCAGTGCTGGTCTTCTTCCATATCTTTCACAAACTTTTCCATTACCACTTTTCCTCGCAGACCTTTTGTGTAGTTCCAGGCCACCAATCCTTCTGCTTCTTCGTGTCCATAATTTGAAATTTTGGGAATCATATTGAATAATTGGCTTCTTTCAAATTTTCCGCGAGCAATTTCTGGAACACAAGAGATACCAATTGCCTTACAGGTATCAGTCAAACTATCTCTATGAAGATAATAGTTTGATTTAACATCAAGATAGGCAAACGCTAAAAAATAGTCTGGAAGCATATCATAATGTATAGTGTGAACGCAATAACATAATTCACCATATAATATTACATCGTCTGGCAATTCCATTATTTTATTATAATTCCATTGTGCCCAAGATTTAAAGAACTGAAACTGGGGATGCTCGCCATTACCTATAAGTCCGCCACGCTTTTGTAACGCAAATCCGCCAGCGGTGCGTATAATGGCAACATTGGCTCCATCCATTTTTTCACACAAAACAACTTCGTCATCGAGTAAAAAATTAGTTTGCTCATCTGTTAAAAAATGTTTGCCAATTACATTAATTTGTGGAACCAAAATACGGAAAGTTTTTTCATACTTTCTCATTCAAATTTCCTTGGCCAAATTGTCCCAATCTATTGATTTGATATGATGCATAACTAATTTGTTAGCTTTCTCGGCCGACTCTGAATGAGCAACGATAACCAGCTCCTTAGACTCTCCGCTGTCACTTACAAACCATCCAGCAGAAAAATAGTGCGGATAAGGAAAAGAGTTATTAATTAGATTTTTTTCATTAACAAACGTTATAGGCCTATCGCCAAACTGCTTGGTAATCAATCCTCTAACATACTCTAGGGTATCAGAGTTGTTCCAATTAATCCCAGAGTCTTTATTTATATATCTTTTCCACTCTGTAGTTTTACCAACCAAGGTAAAATATAGTCGTACTTTTATTGACATATAGGTTCTCCTTAAAATCTACATACATGTTTTTGATTACCGAGATCATAGCGTGTTACTTTCTCTTATTTCTAAATGTAATCCGTCCTTTATTTAAATCATATTTGGAAATCTCTACAACCACCCTGTCTCCTGGCAAAATATTTATAGAATTCTTTCTAATCTTGCCAGATATATGACAGAGAATTTCGGTTCCCACGTCTAGTCTAACTTTGAAAAGAGCGTTTGGAAGAGCCACCAATACTTCGCCTTCTGCCTCAATATAATCTTCTTTCATCTTACTCCTCTTTGGGGTTTGTGGGGAAAATTGCATTTTTATTAAAAAATATTATTATTATTATAAACTGGGGCAACTAATTGCCATTATTAAAAACAATCTAATTAATACATTGTATAGCTATAATACTGGGATAATTTACATTATCATTTATTTCACCTTTATAATCTGGGCAATCTTCCCACAACTTAAACTTTAAAAACATTTTTTCCAACACTCCACAGCTCAGAACGGAAAAACTTATAAAACTTAAACTCGCCTTTTACTTTTGTTCTGCATGTAACAATGGTTGATTTCTCAACGCCGTCTCCGTCAACCTCTGACACAACCAATGTGGAACGCATGGGAAACTCTCTATTATACGTTTTGCCTTTTTTAGACAGTTTAACCACGTCTCCTATTTCTAATTTTGGCCTTATCATTTAAATATCCTTTACCAATGAGGGTCAACTTTTTTGTTTTTCATTATACTCTCGATTTTATCTATTGATATTGGGGCAAAACTACATACAGGATTGTCTACCCCACAATCTATTCGTAAATATTTATCATTATTTATATTCCCGTGGGTATGTCCGTGGCACATTATGCTTCCGCGGCCTGAATTTCTCCAACTATGAAATGGATAGTGGCTCATAACATAAAGCCTGCTGTTATAAGATAATTCGTGATAATCTTTTATCCAATCAAAAAACTTGGCAAACGCTTCATCTTTTATATTTTTATGATCATGATTGCCTTTTAAAAGATATCGTTTAGAAGGATTTAGTTGCCTCAAGATGTTTATAACTTTCTTGGTGTCTTTCCACCCAACATCTCCTAAAAAATACACTTCGTCGTCTTGTTTAACAACAGCATTGTAATTGTTTATTAAACTATAATTCATTTCCTCTATGTCTTTAAATGGACGCTTGGTAAGAGTTATTATATTTGCGTGACAAAAATGCGGATCACTTAAAACCCATATCATAAAATTCTCCTAAGTCAGACAGGCATACTTTAAATTTGTGCAAGATGCCTTATTACCAAATCTTCTTTAACGCTTTTCAAAAAATCTTTAAACTCTTTTTCGTCAAACCCTCCGCCATAATATTCTCCAGCCCAATCTTTTTTGTCCAAATATTCTATAAATTGGTCGCAAGAATAAAGTGTAATTTTCCCACAAAGGGTTTCTCTCAATTCTTCATAGTCATTGTTTGTGTAGCACGCACAAAGCGCATCGCACCCAGAACAAGAGCCATAGCCAGTTACCAATAAGCCATATTGCCCTTGCGTGTCACTAACTATCATAACTATATCACCTTGATACGAGCCAAGAGATATGCTTTGTACAATTTCATATCCATATGACTGAACCAATTTTTCATAGCTCAGATTGGCGCAAGCTTTCAAAAGCATATCTATAGGAATTTTGTTCATCACCTCTCCTTATTATTTTAAATAGTAGGGCGCGAGTTTAAGAATAGTTGTAATAGTTTCGTCATCATATTTTTGAGCTTTGCGATATGCTTCCGTTTCCCACTTGCGTCTAAAAGGATTATACCAAACGGGAAGACAAAATAAATAAAGAAAATACCATAATAATAGCCCAACTCCCAAACCGTATATGGCCCAATTTTTTTGTTGATTGTAGTGTATCTGTTCGTGTATAAGAATAGTTATGTCATCTACATAGTCTGGCGCAACAAACATAAATGGATAAAAAGTTATAGCAGCTGCATTAAACCAAAGAACTTTGTTAGTAACTATAATCATACCATCTCCTTAATCGTGTTCCGAACCATATATCACTTCAAGTTTTCTTCCCCTATAATATAGCATAACTTTTTCGGCAGATTTAATTAGTGACTCGAAACCCATGGTGAGTACCGTGTAATCTCCTGCGTCAAATCTTACGCCAACATATTTTGTACCATTTTCGTTTGTGTATTCTTCGAGACGGTAGTCGTTAGACTCTCCCGTCTGAAGCTCTACTCCAATCATTATAAAGCTACTGCTTGAGCTGTTTGAAACAAACCCGTTGCGTATTTTCATTGTTATTTTCCTTGGATAAACGTTTTTTGAATTTTATCATTTATTCCTTTAGCTAAATACATGGCGCCCACCATTGTGCTAAAGAAAAAAGTAATTCCACAAATAATAAAACATGTTATAATTATTCGGTCTTTAATCTTGTTTTCCATTTTTCTCCTCTATTTTATATCGTTTCAGGAACTCTTCTAAAGAAATTATATTTGTTTTCTTCCACTTATTATAGTCTTCAAATATAAAGTTTTTTCTTGCCTCGGCAGCCTTATTTATACACATAAAATTAACATATAAACTACGATGAAACTTGTCACTTAATTTCGATAAAAGCCTGCAGTATACCAGATACACATGAGGGTCCATAATTTTGTTCCTATAGGTGGCCCCAGCGCAGAGTGTTTCACTCTGGTCTCTTTATAGATAGATTAGTATTTCCTAGGATTTCCAGGCAGCCTCTTAACAAATTTTTGCCGTCTGGCCAACTAACTATTAAATAGACGTATTGTTTAACTCTATTACAATCTATAAATCGTTTTAGCCTAAACTACACCGGGATAATTTAAGGTTTCTTTTTCTTAGTTAACGAAGCTTGAGATAACATAACAGACAATGCTTGAAGCACCATGTCATTGTCTAGGGCAATTTTAGCAACAATTTTGCCCTGAGCGTCATATTCTGCAAGGAATACTGTGCCCTCAAGAACTAGACCTAACTTTGAAGAAATAGACTTGATCGTTTTCTTTACTTTTTGCTTCTTTGTTATAACTTTTTTCATCTTTACCTCAAATAAAAAAGGTGTCGCGCCCTTAAAAACTATAACTCATTTTCTTTCTCTTTTTTCAGTTAGTAATCATTATCGTTACTTACTTGAATGTAAGAATTTTTTCCAAAGATAAAGTCCTTAAGTGCCAAAGCAGTTTCAAAGATAACTGGATCTCCAGTCTCGGCATAACAAGATTGATGGTCTATGTAGGCCTCTGCATGATTATAAAGCTCGTCAAGACGACTCCAATCAATTTGTTTTACCTCAGAGTTTTCTTTTATCACCTCTTCGAGCATCTGTTGCCAGCCTATATCTTTACTATACCTAGATTGTAGATAGGCCCAAATAACCCTACTTCCAATATCCCATATTTCCTCTCGGTCCCAACCAAATGTACATCTACCAAATTCTTCGTTAGGAACAATATGTGATGGCCAAGGCGGAACTATATAACTAGGGGCGCTGGTAATTGTAAAACTTGTACTAGATGAATTAGACACAAAACCAATTCTAATTTTCATTCTCATCTCCCTAAGGATTACCGTTATCGGCATCCCCTGTTATATCATTTTAAGAATTCTTCTACATGCTTTAATATCTTTTAGGCAGACACCAAAGGCTGCTAGTTTGCACTGTTATTCTAAAATATATTTAACATCAACCCTTGTTTTAAGTTCGGGAACGCCAATTTTATTTACTATGTTTAAGGATTTAGCCTCGTCTATTGGGATAAACCAATCTGTATTGCTTTTTCCTTTTAAAATTTTCATAAAGAAGTCGTATGGATGCCCGGTGTTTTTTGCCATCAAAGAAAATATTAAATTGTTTAATCTTTCAGCCTCCTGAACCGTAACCTTCATCTCTGGCACCTTGCCTTCGGCACCGGCCGATACGTCATGAATGAGTATAGTCGCTTGTTTCCCAGCAAACCTGTATCCTTCTTTACCCATTGTATAAAGAACTGCCCCACAAGACATTGCTTTTCCGGTTACAATGGTGGCAACCGGAACCCTAGAGTTTTGAATAACGTCCACCATTCTAAGCAATGAATATACGCCACCACCATAAGAGTCAATCATTATAGGGATAATGGTTTGTCCAGTTTGTTGCGCGGCGTTCATTTGCTCCTCAAATTTTCTGGAAGAATCTTCGGTGAAATCATTAACTTCTATAACCATTGGCGCCTGAATGGCCATAATACAGGGAGACTGGCATGATATATTGGATTTAATGTTGCTTTCTGTTTGTGTGGAAATAGATATTAGCACACCAAGAATAAAACTAGGGTTCATTTATTGCTCCTTAAAATTTCAATTCGATGTTTGAAACCATACGTCACTCATATTCTGTTTCTTTATCTCTACAGGATTTTTTGCTCTTTTCTTTCTTCCTGTCTTTCATGGCCCCACCTTTCATAAAGTGTGCCTCAACAGCAACCCAATCACGCATTTTTCTCATCTTTGGCTTTTTCTTTTTTTTCTTTTTTGACATTTGTTTTCTCTTCCTTTACTAAATCGAATGTTGCTTTGGCAAGCCTAACAATAAGTCTACATTGTTCCAATATATCTTCCGCCTTGCCTTTGAGAAAAACAGTCGCTTCTTTTTTATATTTTTTGTGCTCTTCTTTGCTGTAATCTGAATTATGCATTTTAACAAATAGGTCAATTAGTTTTGAAGGAAATTCTTCGCGCAAGGTTACACAATTTTTATCGACGACAGCAGTCTCCGTCTTTGAATATTTTTTTCTTGGCATTTTAATCACACCCGCATGTTTTGGTTTTAATTTTTTTCTTAGGAGCTCTTGCGATCTTTTTCCAATTAGGGTGACGCTCAACCCATAGGCTCCAACAACTATCACAATTTATCTTTGGCGGCCTAGTTGGTTTATATTTAGGGTGTTTTTTACACTCCATGTTATTCTCCGGTGGCAGGGATACGATAAAAAGATTCAACAACAACGTCGTGTATATATCTGTCTTTTGCCACATCACAAAAAATATTATATTTGGCCGCAACCTCAATAATGTCGCCTTTCATCATTTCTTCTGGAAACGGCCTATGACCATAATGTTCGGGAATATAGGCATACACATTTGTTCCAGTATCATTTATTGGAGACTCTAATATAATATACACTCCATTCATAGGATTAAATTTAACATCCACCACCTTGCCTATGAAAGAAACCTTTGTGCCGACCCATCCTTCTTGAAGCGGAGCCCAAAACAATGCCCTTTGATATTCTGTATTTTTCGACGTAAAGTCTTTTCTGACAATGCAGGTTTCCCAAATGGCGATGTCTTTGTCACTCCATCTTTGTTCAAACGAACATGATCCAATAATAAGCAAAAACAATGGAATTATATATCTCATCCTCATGCCCCCAAAACCTGTCTTAAATTTTTATACAATTCGTCCGGACTTATACAACTTAATCCGGCCATTTGCCCATCATTCAATTCTATCAATCTATATTGTCCGTCTTCTCTTTGGCCAACATCTATTACATAAAATCTTGCATAACAGTTAACTATATCGATTATCTTGTTCACAAACGGTATAGCTTCCTGGTAATCAGGTCTATATTTTTCAACTACTTCTGGGAAGTTGCTCCAATAATAACCCCCAGACAAAATAGTTTTATCCCACACAAAGAATCGGAACTCTTTAATAATTGGCATCCCGTTTATTTGTTGGCCATAAGACTTAAACTTTTCAAACTCTCTGACACAAATGTCTTGTTCTCCAATCAGTGAGTCATCTTGTAGGTTTAGGTATACTCTCATAATATCACTTTTGTTCAGAGCATACATGTGAGTGCGCCAAAGTTGTTTTCTAGAGTTGATGTTTCCTTTTAAAACGAACGAACCAACACATTCTTGTTGGGCAATAGATTCCTCTAAAGAAAACCATGTTCTTGGGGTAAACTTTTTTAAATCTTCATACCAATTACGCAAATTTGCTATATATTGGTACTGGTTCAGCGAATTAGATAATTGAGCGCCCAAGATGTTGCAGTCTTCAACCAATTCTTTATAAAAAGGCAAGGAAGAATATCTTGGAATGACAAGAGTCCCGCTCGGAATACTCATTCTGGACTCCACTACATTGAAATATTTCTTAGCGCACTCAATCTCGTCTTCTTCGGCCAAAGATTTTCTAAATAAAATTACTGAATCCATTTATAATATTTCCATTTATGTTAGTTTTTCTTTCAATTTTTGTAGATCATTAGACATTCTATCTATATCTTGGCGCCATTTATTTTTAAAATAATCGACATAGAGTATGTCGATTCCATCTTCTATCTCTCCGCACTCATATTTGTGAGATTCTATTGCGCCATACCACCCAGAGCCCACAAACTTATTGTTAAAGAAACATTTTCCTTGTCCTTCAGCCCAAACATCTATATCTTTTTTGGCCTCGAAGTAGTAAAAATCCGTCTCTCCTATACAACAATGTTTTTTTGCGGCATGGTGCGCGTCATGTATCTTAGAAGAATAACAAGTATCGCATTTATATCCGCATCCTTCTACCTCGCAAACGTATATTGTCTTTTTAAACTTCTTTGTAATGTTTTCCACAATATCTTCTTCTACTACTTTCATACTCCACTCAGCTTTCTTATTAAAGTATATTGTTTTAATGCATCAAAGTTTTCAAAATCTATTTTCTGATCGTAATCACGTAGTATAATCTTTTTGACTGAGTTCATATTTTTTATTAAAGTGTGGGTACACTTTATTTCATGATTATGTAACGCAATATAGTATGTGCGAGAACTTAGATAATCAATATCATATACATATACATAGTAGTTAACGAAAAACCTATACCTGTTAAGGCCCCATTTTTTTAAGTAATTGGCAAATTGTATTTTTTTGTTTTCTTTTTTAGACACACTCTGTCCTTTATAATTTTATTATAATTAACTTAACATTTCTATAGCTATGTTGGCCTGATAATCTTCTATTCCATATTTCCAATTGGTTTTAATTAATCGTTTGGATAACTGTAGCATGTCGTCGTTGTCATCCAATATAATAAATTTTTCCACATCTTTATGTTTGTTAAGCCATGCTTGTATTTCGTCTCCACGATAACTATTTAAATCGGGAGTAATATCTATAATATTAGTAATGCCGTATTTATTTAAATGTTTTACCAAAGTGTCTTTGTTAAACAATTTTCGCCAAGAGCTTGAGACAACTATATTTGCATTAGTTTTGCCAATAATATCTTTTAAGCAATTAACGCAACCAATATCTAAATCGTCCACCAATCTTTCCTCAGATAGTTGCCACTCTATTGATATTTTTCTTTTAGCTGTAGATGCGTGAGAGGTTAAGACACCATCTATATCTAAAAATATAATTTTCATTCGTTTTCCTCAATTAAATGTGTTGGGTCTAAGAGACCTTGCGGCTTGTTAGTTCCAATCGGCCACCGAACTACGTCTCTAGTTTTATTATTATATAGTTCCAAATGTAGCATTGAAGTCGGACGGCCTTTATATTTTTTTAATACCTCTTTTATAACCGCTATCACATCTCCTTCATTTATTGTTTGTCCAATCATCACACGTGGCTCAACTTCTCCATAGCATATAACTCCGCTTTTACCCTCTATTAAAACAGCCTTGGTTGAATTCCACCAAGGAGACCCGGCGTCGTTTCCCGTAAAGTCTATGATATTAGCCACTATTCCGCCTTCTATGGCGTGTACTTTGCTTCCTTTTTCACAATACAAATCTATTCCTGTGTGCACATCGTATTTTCTAATAGTTCCAAATTTTCCGACATCATCAGGATAAATAAAATTTTCAATTGGTATCATTTAAGCCTCACATATATAAATCGAAGTTTTTCCCTTATCCTTTACTTCTACTTTTTTAAATATTTTGTTTAATATTTTGTCAAAATTTTCTGGAGAAATCCATTTAAATTTTGTAAAATGAGGAGCTGTTTTGTTGCACATTTGTAAGTGATGTACCATGCTTCCAACCAACTGATATACTTCACAATACTCAATATTTCCTATCTTGTATTTTTTAACAGTAGGGTTTGTGTTAGGCCTAGTGTTAAAAGTATTAAATATAAGTTTTCCTCCAGGCTTTAATAAATGTTTAGAAATGCCGCTAATAACTTTTTCACAAAACCAATAATTAATTCCCTGTTGACAAAAAGCAAAATCATATTTGCTTCTACAAGCTTCAACGTCGCCTACAATATAGCCAACACTATGACAATAAAGTCTTAGCTTTCCTGGGTTACTAATACTATAATAATATTTTGCAGGAACCATAGACATAGCTTCCTCAATAGCAAGTATTTTTCCACACCGCAATTTCATAGCTTTTTCGGAAAGCCTCATGGTTCCGGCACCAATATCAATTATATCTTTGTTTTTTATGTCTCCGCCGGCAAGAAGAATATCTTCTGTAGAGCTCTTTAAATATTTTTTGTACAATATCTTATATCTATTGCAATCAATATCGTAATAGCTCATAGCGCTTTTCCCTCTTTGTCTAACAATAAAAATGTTCCGTGATATTCAATATTAAACGAATGGCCCGGTATATTTCTTAGAGAATCTCTTATAGTTCCCGGAAAAGCATAAGGCAAAGTGATAAGTTCGTTGTCTGTCTGGTGATAATGTACTACGGAAACAGCCTTGGGAACAGTTTTAAACACCATGTCTATAAGAGGAGCATTTAAAGACGCTTTTTTGTTTCCTCTAATTTTTACTTTCCTATTGTCATGATCTACATACACCACGTCTGTTGTTTCATTCATGGCCCTCTTTCCTCTTGAAGAAACAATAAAGCCATTATTAT
>Ga0315284_10001606_pt1 | contig 32339 bp, 22 predicted proteins | sample YL17G09_16_MG_FD_203696 | JGI IMG/M metagenome (GOLD analysis project Ga0315284, IMG submission 203696) | Sediment microbial communities from Yellowstone Lake, YNP, Wyoming, USA - YL17G09_16 | ecosystem: Environmental > Aquatic > Freshwater > Lake > Sediment | place: USA: Wyoming | collected... | reverse complement strand
GGCAAAGGGCGCCTATCTGTGGGACGTGGATGGAAACCGCTATATTGACTACCGGCTTGGTTTTGGTCCAATCATTCTAGGTCATGCCTACGACGAGGTCGATGCTAAAGTGATTGAGGAAATTCAAAAGGGTACCTCGTTTGCCATGACCAGCGAACTAGAGGTCGCCCTGATGGAAAAGATCGTAGCGATGTGCCCAAGTGTGGAAATGGCCCGGCTGGCCTGCTCTGGCACTGAGGCCACGATGCATGCCATCCGCGTCGCACGGGCGTATACCGGGCGCGAGCTGATCATAAAATTCGAGGGCAACTACCACGGTTTTCAGGATTACACCCTGTTCTCCACCTATGCACCGGCAGAAGCATACGGCTCCACGCGCAGCCCTATCCCCATCCCGGCAAGTTCCGGCATCCCTAAAGCGCTGCACGATTTGATCATTACGTTGTCGTTTAACGATTTCGATACCCTGGAAGGTGTGCTCAAACGGGTCGGTCATGAGGTGGCAGCGATCATCACCGAGCCTTGCCAGGGCAATTGCGGAGCGATCGAGCCGCAGCCCGGCTTTCTAAAGTTCATCCGCTCCAGGTGTGATGAATATGGTATTGTATTCATCCTTGATGAGGTCAAGACCGGTTTTCGTCTTGCCAACGGCGGCGCACAGGAGTATTTCAACATTAAACCCGACATGGCCACCTATGCCAAAGCTCTGGCGAATGGTTATCCTTTGGCTGCGTTCGGCGGTAAAAAAGAGATCATGAGCATCATCGGGCATGGCGTGGCTCAAGGTGGTACGTTCAACAACAACAAACCCGGCGTGGCAGGCGCCTATGCCACACTCTCGATTTTACAAGCAAAACCCATCCTCAAGACCATTGAGAAGCGCGGCAAACGATTGATGGATGGGCTGAGAAAAATATTTGCAGAACAAGGCATACCTGTCTGCTTTAATGGCTATCCCGCTATGTTCTCCTATGCGGTTGGCACAGAAAAGGTTACTAACCAGCGCGAGTGGAACGCCAGCGATAAGGACTACTATTTACGTCTGGTCGATGCTACCATCGACCGCGGCGTCATGCCTGACCATGATCCGCGCGAGCCATGGTTCCTATGTTATTCGCACAACGACGCCGATATCGATGAGACACTCAATGTCTTTCAAGATGCGGTGCGCGCAGTGAAACGGTAACGTGGTTAGAACAAATTGATCTTAAAGGTTTATCAGGTCTAAGCATTTTTAGGAGGAAAAATTGTGTCTACAAATCTAGATGAAGCCCTGTCATACTCGAAACGCTGGATTGATATCATTCATATGCCGTCTGTCCCTGAAGACGAGGGCAAGAGGATCATCAAAGAGTCAAAGAAAAACTTTGCCGAGCATTTCAATAAGGGCTGGTTGGAGTATCGCAAGTCGGTGACCGAGGCGGGTGATTGGGCTGCGACGGAATGGACCGGCAGCGGCGCTACCTTCCGGGATATCCTGGGGCGTGAGTTCATTGACTGCCTGGGTGGATATGGAATGCTCGACCTGGGCTGGGCGCATCCGGATGTGGTTGACAACGTCCGCGCCCAATTGGGTCGCACTCCCATGCCCAGCCAGGAATTGATCGATCCATTACGAGGAGTGCTGGCTCGCTTGATGGCACTGATCACACCCGGCGATATCAAGTATAGTTTCTTTGCCGCCAGCGGCACCGAGGCGATAGAAGGCGCCATCAAGCTGGCGAAGATGCACACTCAAAAAGATGGTTTTATTGTGGCCCTGAAGGCTTTTCATGGCAAGACGATGGGCTCGCTCAGTATGATTGGCAAAGCGGATTACCGTGTCCCGGTGGGAAGGTTATACGGTGGGCCGGTCTATCACGTACCCTTTGGGGACGCAGACGCGGTCGAGCGCCAGTTAGAGACCTGCAAAAGGGTCGGCATTGACATCGCCGCAGTCTTGATGGAGCCAATCCAGGGCGAGGCCGGGGCGATCGTCCCACCTGATGATTTCTGGCCGCGTATTCGCCAGGCGACGAAACAATACGGCGTCCTGCTCATCGCTGACGAAGTCCAAACTGGGTTTGGTCGCACCGGTAAATTATGGGGTGTGGATCATTGGAATGTTGTACCTGATATCCTGGCGGTTGCTAAATCCCTGGGCGGCGGTGTGATGCCTGTCAGCGCATTCTGCGCAACCGAAGAGATCTGGCAGTGTATGATGTACCCCAATCCATTTATCCATACGACCACCACAGGGGGTGGAGCGCTGGCCTGTTCGGCAGCCATTGCCGCCATCAATGTCACGCTGCGTGACCGTCTTTGGGAGCAGGCTGCCGCCAAAGGCGAGTATCTCATCCCGAAAATACAAGCCCTGGCCGAGGAATATCCACACATCTTTGAAAAGATCACCGGGCGCGGCTTACTGATCGGAATGCATTTCCACAACCCAGAGGTGGGTTATAAGGTGGCTGCCGAGTTGTTCAAGCGAGGCGTCCTGGTAGCCGGCACCCTGACCAGCGCGCAAACCATCCGTATAGAGCCGCCGCTGGTTATTACGTACCCGCAAATAGATGCCGTGCTGGATCGTCTGTCTGATACTTTAAAAACAGTTAGTGAAACCCTGTGATGAGCGAATTTGCTGTTGAAATGCGCGATGTTATCAAAATATTCCCGACCCCCGAAGGCGGTGAGGTGAACGCTGTTGACCATGTGACCCTGCAGATCAAACACGGTGAATTTTTCTCGTTGTTGGGCCCTTCGGGTTGTGGGAAAACCACCTCGCTGCGGTTAATGGCTGGCTTTGAATGGCCAACCAGCGGCGAGGTCTGTATTGATGGTAAGTTAATGGGCCGTACACCGCCTTATCTGCGAACAGTCAACACTGTATTCCAGAGTTACGCCCTTTTCCAGCATATGACGGTGTTCCAGAATGTGGCCTTTGGTCTCGAGATGGAAAAGGTATTTAAGGCTGAGATCACACGCCGCGTTGGCGAGGCGTTGGAGATGGTCAAGTTGGTCGGCATGAACAATCGCAAACCCAAACAACTCTCCGGTGGCCAGCAGCAGCGTGTGGCTTTGGCGCGTGCCCTGGTCAAGCGCCCAGCCGTGCTCCTCCTGGATGAGCCGCTTGGTGCACTTGACCTGAAGCTGCGAAAAGAGATGCAGTTGGAGCTCAAGGCGCTCCAAGAACAGGTGGGTATCACCTTTATCTATGTGACCCATGACCAGGAAGAAGCTCTGGTTATGTCTGACCGCATCGCCGTGATGAGCCAGGGAAAGGTCCTACAGATTGGCAAGCCTGCCGAGATCTATGAGCGACCGAATTGCCGTTTTGTGGCGGATTTCATCGGTGAGACCAACTTTCTGTTCGGGACATTCAAGTCGTGGGAGGGCGACATGGCCACGGTCTCTGTCCCAGGGTTGGAGGCGGAAGTCGTTGGATTGGGGGCCAAGGGCTTGTCGTCTGGGCAGAAAGTTATCGTCTCAGTGCGACCAGAAAAGATCCTCATATCTGAAGGATCTGTCTTTAAACAGAACTGCTTCCAGGCGCGGGTTGTTGATACCGCTTATGTCGGTTCAGATACCCGCGTGATTTTAGATATTGGACAAGGGACTCGATTGAATGTTTGGGAGCGAAATAAAATCTCCACCATCGACCCGTGCGCTTTTTATCAGCCTGGTCAAGAGGTGTGGATTACTTTATTTCCGGAAAATACCCAGGTTTTAGCGGAGATTTGATCATGTCGAACATCCAAACCGGTAAGCCAGCTCTCACTAGATTCTCCCTTCGTAAAATCCTGCGTGAAAACCCGACCGCACAAGGCCTGGCGCTCATCTCGCCGACAGCCATTTACTTGCTGCTGTTCATGGTCTTGCCGATGATTTTGGTTGTCCTGCTTAGCTTCATGACCCGTGGACCTTATGGGAATGTGGTCTACCGCGTAAACGTCCAAAATTATGCCCGTTTGGCTGACCCCTTATATTTACGCATCCTGGTTTTTTCGTTGGGCGTTGGAGCCGCGACGACCGTTTTTACGATTCTGATCGGATACCCCCTGGCTTATTTTATCGCCCGCACTCCTGCTCGCCATCGGTCGTTTCTACTATTTTTGATCCTGTTGCCGTTCTGGACGAATTTCATCATTCGTATTTATGCCTGGATCATGATCCTGCGTACAGAGGGTTTCTTGAATTCAGTCCTTCTCCACATGGGTGTGATCAACGTCCCGCTGAATATCCTTTACACGCCGACAGCGGTGCTGATCGCCATGGTCTATGAATTCCTGCCGTTTATGGTTTTACCGCTGTATACCTCGTTAGAGAAGATCGAGAACGCTCAACTTGAAGCGGCCGCTGATCTGGGGGCGCGACCCTGGCGGACTTTCCTGCGGGTTACCCTCCCACTGAGTGTCCCAGGCATGATCGCTGGTTCAATCCTGGTCTTTATCCCGGCAATGGGTATGTTTGTTGTACCGGACCTAATGGGCGGAGCAAAGACCATCTTGATTGGAAACCTGATCCGAAATCAATTCCTGGTCTCGCGTGATTGGCCATTTGGAGCAGCGGCTTCTATGCTGTTACTGATCCTCACCTTAGTTTTCACGCTACTCTATACACGCAAAGCAGGATTCGGAGAGGAGCTGCTGGTATGAGCGAGAAGAAGCCTGCTTTCTGGTTGCGCGTCTTCGCTATCCTGGCCTATACCTATATTTATTTTCCCATCCTAATCCTGATCATCTTTTCGTTCAACACGCAGAAGATCAATGTGCGCTGGGAGGGCTTTACCCTGCACTGGTACGACGTGTTATTCCACGACAGTAATGTTTTATTGGCGGTGAGGAACACGCTCATGATCGCATGCGTGTCAACCTTGGTTGCCACGGTTATTGGAACATTAGCCGCACTGGCTCTACAACGCTACCGCTTCCCCGGATACACAGCAGCGGAGTCGGCGCTTTACATCCCGGTGATCGTCCCTGAGGTGGTGATGGGTATCTCGCTGCTGGCTTTCTTTGTCATGGTGGGGTTAAAACTGGGCCTGGCAACTATCGCACTGTCTCACATTGCCTTCAATATTCCTTTTGTTACTTTGGTTGTCCGGGCGCGTTTGCATGGATTTGATAAATCGATCGAGGAAGCCTCCATGGACCTGGGGGCGAATGAAATGACAACCTTCTGGCGTGTCACTCTACCCACGATTATGCCGGGCGTTCTTTCCGGTGCGTTATTAGCCTTCACGCTATCGCTGGACGATTACGTCATCACTTATTTCACGGCTGGTCCAGGCGCCACTACCTTGCCTCTGCGTGTATTTTCCATGGTACGCTTTGCTGTGACGCCTGAGGTCAATGCCCTATCGACTTTGTGGGTATTTACTATATTTGTGGTCCTGCTTGCTAGCCAGGTCATCCAAAGAAGGCAGGAACACCATTAACCACCACCGTTTGCACGAGAGGATGGGGCGCACTTGCCTACGGTGGTAAATTCATTAGAAGAAAGGGAGATAAGAAAATGAAGATATACAAGTTAGTTGTACCGATTGTTGTTTTGGCGATGCTTCTGTCCGCCTGTGGTGGAGCCCAAAAACCCAACGACGCAGAGGTCAACCTGTATGCCTGGTCGGAGTACATCCCTCAGGCTCTTCTTGAAGGATTCACCCAAAAAACCGGCATTAAGGTGAACTATGATACTTATTCATCCAACGAAGAATTGATGGCCAAGCTCCAAGCGGGTGCATCCGGTTATGACGTGATCATCCCCAGCGACTATACCGTCACCATTTTGACCAAACAAGGTCTGTTGGAGGAACTCGACCTTTCCAAGATTCCCAACTTTAAGAACATTGCCGACGATCTAAAGAAGCCTTATTTCGATCCTGAGAACAAATACTCAGTACCCTACCAGTGGGGAACCGCCGCGCTTGCGATCAATACTGAGAAGGTTACAAAACCCATTACCAAATACGCTGAACTGTGGAATCCCGAATTTGCCCAGCAGATTGTGGTCCTAGATGATGAACGCGAAGTGCTGGGCATGGTTTTGATGGTCTTGGGTTATGATCGCAACACAACCGACCCCAAACAACTGGAAGAGGCGAAAGTTAAACTACTTGAGCTGATGCCCAATATCCGTCTCTTCGATAGTGATAGCCCCAAGACGGCTTTGTTATCCGGCGAGGTTTCGCTTGGCTTGGTCTGGAATGGGGAGGCGGCCATTGCTCATGGGGAAAACCCAGCGATTGCCTATGTTTGCCCCGAGGAAGGTTGCAGCATCTGGTTTGATAACCTAGCTATTCCCAAAGGTGCTCCCCATAAAGGGGTCGCGCATTACTTTATTGACTATGTCCTGGACCCAGAGGCCAGCGTTTTGATCGCCCAGGAATTCCCCTATTCCAACCCGAATGCAGCAGCCCTCGAGCTGATGAAGACGAAGTATCCCGAGCTATATAAGACTTATATGGGATATGAGGCCACCAATCCACCGAAGGATTGGATGGCGCGCATGCACCCTGTCAAAGATGTTGGTGATGCTACAGCGTTGTGGGATCGCGTCTGGACAGAAGTCAAGGGCGGCCAGTAGTAAAGCAGTTGCCTCGTAATCAATAGCTACCGGGGCCGAATCCCGGGCGGGTCATCAGGGTAATAAAACATCTGGAGGGTCTTCTAGGCTTGGCAGGCGTTTTAGATGCATTTGGATTCATACGAGAACAGGGCATCTATAATTATAGATTTTACTGGTATAAAAAAGCCAATCATAGCCCTGAGAGTTTGCTAGATTTGGAACTTGCGTGTATTATTAAATTGATAACTTTCTCTATTCAAATATTGTGCGATTGTCACAGAGGAGGGCAAATGCTGTCCGTTTTTGCCCTGTGTACGCCGCGCGACGAAGTTCTCAGAGGGGAATTACGCGAAGATATTTTTGCGGCTCGTTTGAAAGATGTTCTCGATGGAATTGCCGATCCCGTCTATGGGGATGCGGCCACATTTTTTGAAAACACCCACCTCACAGCGGGTTTAAAGAGTTTGCTGTCTGATGCCATAGGACGATTGGTGGGGAATGCGGCAGGTAAGAACGCTGTGATTCGCCTGGAGACGGCGTTCGGCGGCGGCAAAACGCATAATCTGATTGCTCTCTATCATGTCGCCAGCGGGAAAACGCCATCCAATTACATTTCCATGGTCCTGCCCGCCAATACCTCTTTGCCAGTTGCAGGTGAGATCAGGGTTGCAGGTATGGTTGGTTCAGACCTCGACCCTGAATTGGGTTTAGACCACCCTGAAGCTAGGATAAGGACATTTACTCTTTGGGGTGAACTGGCATACCAACTGGGCGGGGCGCCAGGGTATGAAAGGGTCAAATCCAGCGACCTGAAGAAGGTGGCCCCTGGGACTGGCTTGTTTGAAGAACTGGTAGGAAACCAACCCACTCTGATTATGTTGGACGAGATTGCCCGTCACTTGCGCGCAGCTAAGGCGGTGATGGTTGAAACCAAACAGAGTAACCTGGCAGAGCAAACGGTGGCCTTCCTGATGTCGCTGCTTGAATTTGCTTCCAGTAAGGAACGTTGTGTGGTCGTGCTAACGCTTGCAAGCGAAAGCGATGCCTTCGGCGGCGAAACAGCCTACCTGCGCCATGCACTGGGTGAGGCGTTGCAAATCTCCGCCCGGCAGGAACGTGTGCTTACCCCAACGATGGAAAGCGAAATCCCAGCCATCGTCACCCACCGCCTGTTTAAGAGTATTGATCGCCAAGGGGCGCAGGCTGTGTTTGATACCTATATCCAATATTACACTCGGCTTTTCGAGAAAAACGCTGACCTGCCGCAGCGCTGCACCAGAGCTGGGTACGGTAAGGAATTTGTGGAATCTTATCCCTTCCACCCCGAACTGCTCACCACGCTGAACCATAAGACTGCGACCATCCCCAACTTCAACCAGACGCGCGGCGCGCTGCGATTGCTCGCCTGGACCGTGCGAGTATTGTGGGAAAAGAAACCACCAAACACCTGGTTGATACATCTTTATAATATTGACCTCTCTCAGGAGCAGATTGCCGAAGATCTGACAAGCAGGCTTGACCGGCCGAAGTTCAAGCAGGTCATCGAAGCCGATATTACCAGTGTCCTGGCGGGTATACCAGCGCACGCGCAAGAGACCGACCAGGCGCTGATAGCGGCGGGGAAACCTAATTACGCGCAGCGATTATCCACCACCATCCTCATCCACAGCCTGACGCAGGGAATTGCCAGCGGTGTTGATCCATCGGACCTAATGTTGGCAGTGATCAGCCCCGAATCAGGTATGGGGGGCGATGACCCTGGTGTGCTTCAACGCACTTTGGAGAACCTCTACAAGAAAGCCTGGTTCCTGGAGTATGATGGTCACCGCTATCGTTTCAAGACGGAACCCTCGTTGAACAAAATCGTCGAAGATGAAACTACCCAGGTTGGTCCAAGCAAGGGTAAACAGGAAATTGAACGGCGCATCAAGCAAATCTGGAAGAAAGGTTACTTCCAGCCGGTGTTCTACCCGTTGGAAGCCGCCGATGTGGATGATGATGCTGACCTTCCTAAGCTGGTACTTTTGCACTTTGACGCCGTGAAAGTTGCGGCAACCGAGGCGGCTCCGCCAGACTTGATGCGCAAAATCTATGAATATTCGGGCATTTCAGAATCCTTCCGCAAATACCAGAATAATGTGCTGTTCCTGGCTGCTGATTCTGACCAGGTGGACAACATGGTGCTGGTGGCTCGCCGTTACTTGGCAATTGGACGGATTGTGGGCGATGCTGATCGCATGAGTGAATTCAATAAAGAGCAGCGCGATGAATTGAAGAAAGCTCAGGAAGCCGCCGAACTGGATGTGCGCGTGGCTATTACCAAGGCATATCGCTACCTGTACTATCCTACTTCAGATGCACGAAAATCACATGCCTTCCTGCGGCGTGAAACTCTGCCGGCTCAAGATCAGGGGGATGTGGATAAAGACCAGACCAATGTTATCCTGCGGGTGCTGCGCCAACTTAATAAAGTTCTGACCGCTAACGAAGATACGCTTTCTGCTATGTATGTCAAAGCTAAAGCCTGGGAGCAGAACCAGGTCAGTATGTCCACCGAAGACCTGCGCAAAGCATTTGCCCGTAAGATTGGCGTGAAAATCCTCATGGATGTGGGACAGCTTCGCAAGACCATCCAGAATGGTGTGAAGACAGGCGCATGGGTTTATTATGACTCGACAGAAGAGTTTGTCTATGATCAGGATTCGCCGCCGGCTTCATGGCAGGTTTCGGATGATACCATTCTCTATACCCCTGAAGAAGCCCAACGGCTAAAGCTGCGCATAAAAGGAAAGTGGAAGCCGCTACCATCAGGTGACGGAGGTACTACTTCCACAGATATATGCCCTGTTTGCGGAGACCCAATTGACCTGTGTACCTGTGGTGTGGGAGGTGGAGATGAAAAACCCGCCAAGCTGACGGGACAGGGAGCCGTAACCCAAGCATTCCAACAAATCCTTGACCAATCCCAGGAGCATGGGATCACGCACATCAGCCGTATGTTCATTAAAACTGAGGGTACCCATAAACAGGCAGCGGCGGATATGCGTTCATTGGGGTTGGCGCTGCCACAGTTTGGTAAAGGGAAATTCAGCATCCAGCAGAGTGTTATCCTCTCCTTTGGTAAAGCGCAGGACGAAACCTTTACCCTAGAGTTCAAGGGTGGCTGGGAACGCTACAAGCGCATCAAACAACTTACTGATGCCTTCAGCCAGGAAGCTGAAGAACTTAAAGTGGGTTTAAGGGTAGGTGCAGAATTCGATGGTGGGCTGGAAGTGGGGGGACAGGATTTCTTGAACATCCGTGATATTCTGGCGACTCTGGAAATTGGCAAAATTACTCTCGAAGTGGTTCCACAATACGAACAAACGGGGGCAGTATGAAGGCTTTGAGCTTACATCAGCCTTGGGCAGACCTGGTAGTGCAGGGCAAAAAAACGTTGGAACTGCGTAACTGGACGGTCAGTTATCGCGGTCCGCTGGCTATCCACGCTTCGCAAACGGTGGATGAAGCCGCTTGCCAAACACACGGGCTAAACCCGCAGCAGGTAACCACCGGGGCACTGATTGGTGTCGTTGAATTGGCAGCCATCCAAGAACTGGATGAGCTTGCCTACGATGTTCGCAAGGAAGAGCACAAAGCGCAGGGGTATTTCCGCTATAAAACGCCGCTCTATGGATGGATGCTGGCAAACCCGCGTGAATTGCCAAGCCCTATCCCATATCATGGGCGCATGGGCTTGTTTAATGTGCCCGATGAACTGTTAGGTGTAGATCGCAGCGAGAATGAAGATAAACACAGCGACGCTTTTACCGCTCATACGTTGGGACTCACACCCCCTGTGGCTTGGGACCCACGCTGCCCATTTGAACTGCGGGTTATCCCTGATCCAACGCAGCAAACGCCTTACCGCTTGGCGCTCTACCAACGTCTGGTAGTACCACCCACTGCCCAGCGCAGCCTGGATGCGGTTGCGCCTGTACACTTGAATATTGTGTCAGAACTGGGGGGTAATTTATTGAAAGCGATTGCCGACCATGTGCTGGAGGCGCTGCGTCAGAATGGCTATCAAGCAACTGACCTTTCCGCCAACCGCAGAGAGCCGTTTACGTTGAAAGAAGAAACGGGAGTACGCCTGGGCTTGCTGTTCATGGCCGTGCGTCCAATCACCAAGATGACCCGCGTGGAAGCTATCTCCATGGGTATTCGCGCCATGACCAGCGAAGAACTATACTATTGGTACAGCAAATGCACCAGTGGTGCAACAGCAGAACGAGCGCAGAAGGCTTTGAGGATATTACTCAGTGATGAATAGCCATACAGGTTTTATGGTATTTTGGGGGGTTTCGTTTATAATGTGTATTGGATAATTATTCAGTGAGGCAATATATGGGCTTAAATTTTCCCGTCAAGCAGGAAGTACGACTCAAAAAAACTCCCTTGAGCGAGGTGATCTGTCAGGTCAAGTTTCCTCCTATACTTCGGATTAGTAAAGAGACACCCGCAAATTTTCAGGAAGCAATTCGCAGCCGCTTTCCAGAACTGGAAGTAGAACAGGGGGTGTTACTTCAATTTGGGGTGAGTCCCGCTTTGGAGAAACCTTTAGTGGAGACTGCCCCGAAAGTATATCGCTTTAAGTCAATGGATAAGAAGTCCAATGTAGCTTTGGCAACAGACTTTTTTGCGCTTTCTACAAATGGATACACTCATTGGGAAGACTTCCTAAATGATTTTACCTTCATAGAAAGAGTCGTTCGGGAAGAATTTAACCCGCCATATACAAACCGGAATGGGTTGAGATTTATTAACCGCTTTACAAGAAAAAACACTGGGTGTAAAACGTTTGATGAACTTATTGATTTATTTCGGGATGAATTAACCAGTTTAATTCGTGCTGAAGTTTGGACAGAACCAAATGAGATGCTTATACAAATTGTTCTGCCCGATAATCAAGCAAAACTCTTACTCAGGGCTGGGTTTGGTAAGGAACAGAAAGAGCCATTCTTCATCCTTGACTTTGACTATTTTGAAGATAAGCAGCTTGATTTTAAAAATCTTTCAGGCAGAATTAAAAAATATCATACAAAAATATACCAGGCATTCCGTTGGTGCCTTAAAGATAGTAGCCTGGAACGATTTGAGCCTTTGACCGGAAAATAACCATGGTTGCTCCGACCCTTTTTATCCAAAATGGTTTTAATCTTACTATGGGTGATTATTCTCAAAATCCACCCCTGGACGATTATCTCCTCTCGTTCTTTGGGTATCATTATTCACAGCGTAAATCCCTAGCTGAACCTGTCACCTCAACATCCTCAGGAAGTGCCTGTGTGTATTCGTTACCGATTGAAGAACCGACAATTGCACTACCATTCGATATGGAAATGCTCAAATTAGAACGGGCAGCCAGGTTGGAAGATGATGTTCAGTTTGCTCAATTGGTTAACCAAACGGATTGGCAGTATCGTTCAGTTGATGACTATCTCCATACAGTTCAATTGGCGCTTTCAATTGGCGCACACTTGACTGCTCGTAAGCTGGCTATGGAAGGTGGGGCACGCTTTCCCGACCATGCTGAAATGGTGAAGCACGCCAGGGTGCTCGCACCTGTAAGAACCATCCGAACAGGCTTACCTCCCCAACCGGAAATCGCTGCTAATATGCGTTGGTTGAAGGCGCATCGCGATTTGTATCGTGGGAAATGGGTAGCCATTCAAAATGGAGAATTGCTCGCTGCTGAAGTGAGCTTCCAGCAATTGAAGCAAATCGTTGGCAATACAAAAAACACAGGGATATTAGTAACCAAGGTATAAAGATCATGCTGCATTATCCCAATGGAGACCTTTTTTCAACGGGTGTTGTTGCATGTGAGATTGAACCTGTAAATCGAGAACAAGAGGACAACAATCGTATCATTTTGTCGGTTGAAGTTGATGGAGCATTGACGAGGGCTGTTCTGGATACAGGGGGGATCTATTGCATCTTACACCCCGCTGCTGCAGACGATATTCAATTTGACACATCCCAATCTATTGGACCTTATAAAATTAACATTCGTGGTTTTTCATATAAGGGGTCGCTGTATCGCTCAACTTTACGCATCAACGCAGAGCAGGGTGAAAGTCTTGAGCAAGATGTGACGGTATTCGTTCCTGATGCAACTGCCGAAGAATGGGGTGAATTGCCAACTTTCCTTGGTTTAACTGGCTGTCTTGAATATTTACGATTTGCAATAGACCCGATAGCCTGTCAATTTTATTTTGCGTCTGCCTAATAAGGGGAATTTTTCAACCTTCAGGGTATGTCCTGATGGTCTATGTTAGATATAACATTGTTTGAGGTTATCTATGCCACAAAAAAAAGTCCTGATCGAATCCTGGCTGCCGATTGAAGCCATTGGCGCAGAAAGCAAGCGCGAGCGCGGGGCTAGCAGTGCTCTGCCGCCATTGTATTTTTTACATGTTTGGTGGGCGCGCCGGCCGCTGATCGCCAGCCGCGCCGCCATCCTGGCGGGGGTGCTGCCGGCCTGGTCGCCTGATTTTCCCGCCGAACTGCACGAGAAATTTCCCAGTGAACAGAGCTATCACCAGTGGTTCATGGCTTTCTGTGGCATTCGCGGCGACCCGGTAAAAGGAATGAAACTGATTCAGTGGGCGAAGGGGAAAGGCATTCAATTGGATTTCAGCCCGTATGGAGGTGCGCCTAGAGCATATACCGTCAACCCTTCTTCTGACGACCTCGAAATTATGGGTAACTTGCTTGAATTGACTTGGGACACGCGGGAGTTGAGCGTGCTTGACCCATTCGCTGGCGGTGGCTCAATTCCATTTGAGGCGCTTCGCTATGGTTTTACAACCATTGCCAATGACCTAAACCCAGTGGCCGCGGTCATTCTCAAAGCCACGCTCGATTACCCTGCACGTTATGGGTTATCATTAGCGGATGACATTCGCAAATGGGGAGATATTTGGTCACATAAAGTAAAGAAGCGTCTTTCACCTTATTTTCCCAAGCAGCCTAATGAAAACATTTTTGCCTATCTCTGGGCGCGCTCCATCCAATGGCGCGGCAAGACCATCCCCCTCAGCCCCAACTGGTGGCTCAGGTCGGATGATAGCCCTGTGGCGGTGAAAGTGATTGCCGAGGCAGGCATGGATACGCCGCACTTTGAGATCATAACGGGCGCCAAAGCCCACGCTGCCAACCCAGACGTGGGCACCATCTCCCGCGGCGTGGCGCGCTGCCCCTGGACGGGGGAAACCATTGACGGCGATTACATCAAAGCCGAAGCCCAGGCGGGAAGAATGGGGCAGATGTTGTACGCGGTGGCATTGAAAATTCGAGGGGGGTTTGAGTTTCGCTTACCTACCCAGGAAGATATCGATTCCGCGATTAAGGCAAGTGATGCTCTAGATAAAAATAGAGCAGAATGGATGGCAAAAGATATTATTCCAATAGAAGCATTCCCCCCAGGAAATGACAATCGTCCTCTTATATATGGAATGCCAACCTGGGCTGATTTTCTTTCTCCCCGCCAATTGTTGGCAATGGGTACTTTTGTTGAATGTTTACGTGAACTAGAAAAAGAGATAAGGAAGGTTGAGCAAAAAGAAAAAGCCGACGCATTAGTTACCTTTATGGCAATTGCAATAGATAAGTGTCCAAATTACAACTCTAGGATGTCTGTTTGGCACCCTCTACGAACATCAATGGCAAATACCTTTAACCGCCATGATTTTAGTTTCGCTTGGTCTCATGGCGAATTTGACGCAGCAGGCAATTTGTTACCTTGGGCAGTAAACCAGATTGAGGATGCATATAAAGAACTTGCAAAATTGGTTTATCCCTCTCAAGTAACATCCTTTGAGCAAAGAAAAACCAAGGTCATTGATGATCTGAGCATTTATAAAGGTTCAGCATCTAAATTGGCGAAAATACCAGATGCATCCATTGAAAACATCACAGTAGACCCCCCTTACTATGACAACGTCCAATATGCTGAGCTTTCGGACTTCTTCTACGTCTGGCTCAAACGTAGTGTGGGGCATCTCTTCCCGGAATTCTTTCAGGATGAGTTAACCAATAAAGATGACGAGGCTGTGGCTAACCCCGCCCGCTTCAAAGACCTCACCCCTGGCCCATCTCCTACAAGGAGAGGGGTGAAAGCCAAAGAACTGGCAAACCAGGATTATGAGCGCAAGATGGCAGCCGCCTTCAAAGAAATGTACCGCGTCCTGCGCCCGGACGGGGTGCTGACCGTCATGTTCACCCACAAGCGGGTGGAAGCCTGGGATACGCTGGCATCGGCGTTGATTGGCGCAGGTTTCACCATTCGGGCTTCGTGGCCTGTGCACACCGAAAGCGAACACAGCTTGCACCAGGCGAAGAAGAACGCGGCCTCTTCTACTATTCTGCTTGTTTGTCGCAAACGGCCCTCACCCCCTAGCCCCCCTCTCCCGCAAGCGGGAGAGGGCCGGGGTGAGGGCGTCTGGTGGGAGGATATCCAGAACAAGGTACGCCAGACAGCCCGTGAGAAAGCCTCCGAATTTGTACGGATGGGCATCCACGGTGTTGACCTGTATGTCTCCACCTTTGGCCCCACCCTCAGTATCATCTCCGAGCACTGGCCGGTGCTGACCAGTGAGGTGGATGATAAAACCGGGCAACCCAAGACCCTGCGCCCCGAAACTGCGCTCGACCTGGCGCGTGAAGAGGTGGTACGCTTGCGCAAGCAGGGTTTGCTCATGGGGCGCGAAGTACAGTTCGACCCCATCACTGACTGGTATTTGATGGCGTGGGACGCTTTTGGCGCGGAGCAGTTCCCCTATGACGAAGCTCGCAAGTTGGCAATTTCGCTGGGAATCGAATTGGATGGCGAATTGATGAAGCACAAGCGGTTGGTGACCAAAAAGGGTGAATTTGTGGCGCTGCAACCCCCTATCCAACGCCGCAAGAAAGGCATGGTGGATGATGAGATAACCACTTTTGCCAACTGGGTGGATGCGGTGCACACCGCCATGATGATCTATCAGGAAGATGGCGCCGGTGCGTGTGATGTGTTCCTGATGAAGGCTGGTCTCAAGCACGACGCCACCTTTAAAGCCTGTTTGCAAGCCATGCTCAACGCCATCCCACAGGCGCGCATCAAGGGCAAGTTCGTGCGCCCTGAAGCCGAAGTGCTGGAAAATATGCGCCTGGCGTTCTTCCCGGATGATCTCATTGCGCCAAAGGAAGAGCAGCCGGAATTACCGCAAGAACAACAGCTTGGATTTAGTTTTTCTGAAGTTGAAGAAACGGAAGAAGAAAGTGAAGACGAATTATTGTAAAGAAGTTTCTTTATTTTTCTTGACAATTAGTACCTATCGTTGTATAGTAAACTTATTAGAGCCCGCGGGTAGCGCCATCGTCCGCTGGATGGGTGGTTTACGGCTATCCGCAATTATAACCCCGGGGAGCGCTTATGCGCTCCTCGTATGCTTTAATCTGAGCGAGGGAACCCACCCCGCAAAACCGAAGACAAAGGGTTGAGGGATTGGGCAAATAACACACTGGATCATTTCCCCGGTATCCACGTTGTCATAGTAGAGCGTAAACCCAAAAATCCACTGTTCTGTCCGGTTTGTCATGCCAAGATTGATCTATGTCCAAATTGCGGTTCATCCATGGCAGGTAGCATTGAAAAAGGTGTCGATACGGCTATAGTGACCGATCTACTTAGCCTGGCTTGGGAAAACGCCTGGGATGTTGCTGCCTTGATCTCTTCAGACAGGGATTTCATTCCAGCCGTCGAAATGCTCAGTAGAAAAGGTTACCGGGTAATTAATGCCCATTTCCCTCCAACCGGTATGGAGTTGGCAAAATCTTGTTGGGCCAGCATCGATTTATTAAAAGCACTTTCTAAGATCACTCGCTGATCTAAGTTTATCTTGCTGAAGGATATGGTCATGAGTTCGCTCCAGATCCACCCATTTCGCATCTTTTACAGCCCTGTGGATGACCCGCTTCGCAACTTTTATATTCCTGCACTCTCCGCCTCCGTTCGCTACGACCGCAGTGCGGGCTTTTTCAATTCTTCTGCGTTAGCGGTTGCGGCAGAAGGGGTTGCCAGACTGATTCAAAATGATGGCAAAATGCGTCTTTTAGTCGGCGCTGCATTAGATGAAGATGATGTGCAAGCTATTCGCCAGGGATATGACTTGAAGGAGTGCATCTCTGAACGTTTTCTGGAGCATTTCTCCGACCCCATAGATGCCCTGATGCAAAAGCGCTTGGAAGTGTTGGCTTGGATGGTGGCAGAAGGCACGCTTGAGATACGCGTGGTGCTGCCAAAAGATGAGCAGGGTTATCCTATTCCCGCTCAGGAAGCGCGCGATTACTACCACCCCAAGTCGGGTATTTTCACGGATAGCGATGGCAATCAGGTCGCCTTTACGGGTAGTGTCAACGAATCGGCGACTGCCTGGAAGCATAATTATGAGGAGTTTGCAGTATATCTTTCCTGGGGTGAAGGGCGCTCTTATTTAACGCAGGTAACCATCCGATTCAACCGGCTATGGGAAGGCAAAGAAAAAGACTGGATCGCTTTGGATATACCCGAAGCAGTCCGCCAGAAACTGCTGAAATACAAGCCCCCGCAAGCCCCGCTTGAAGACCCTTGTGTTGAGGTTGAAACCGGAGAACAGGAAGAAAAGATAAAATACGCTTCTATGCGAGCCGAGGCCTTGCTTTTCCAATACCTGCGCGATGCACCGCACCTGGTTAACGCTTCAGGATTAGGAGCAGCCACCTCTGCCATTACTCCCTTCCCGCACCAGATCAGAGTGGCAGATGCTGTAATACGAAAATACCCGGCGCGTGCCATGTTCTGCGACGAAGTCGGGTTAGGCAAGACCATTGAGGCGGGTCTGGTTATCCGCCAGCTTTTCCTTTCAGGGATGGTAAAACGTTGCCTAATCCTGGCGCCCAAATCGGTGCTCAGACAGTGGCAGGAAGAATTGTACGAGAAGTTCAACCTGTTCATCCCGCGCTTTGATGGCAGCAAATTTTTTGATTTGAATAACGATTCATTGGTGGAGCCTGTTGCCAGCAACCCATGGGATACTTACCCGGTAATGCTGGCTGGCAGCCAACTGGCGAAGCGCGCCGACCGCCGTGACCAGGTGCTTCAAGCGCAGGGGTGGGATTTGGTAGTAGTGGACGAAGCCCACCACGCCCGCCGCAAGGACTTCAAAGAGCGCATCTACCGTCCCAATCGCTTGCTGAGTCTTTTGAATGAAATGAATGAACGCGGCAAGGCTGGCAGTTTGCTCCTGATGACCGCTACCCCCATGCAAGTGCACCCTTTGGAAGTGTGGGATTTGCTCAAGTTGCTGGGTATGGGTGGTCGCTGGGGCGCAGACGAAGACTACTTCCTGTATTTCTTTGGTGAGCTGCGTAAAACCTTCGATGACGCCGATTGGGACTATATTTTTGATATGCTGTGGGATTACCTGGAAACAGGTGGAGAGATCGACCCGGCTTTCGAAGCGCAGGTCAAGGAAGATATTGGTCTGGTCAAATGGTCGCAGTTGAAAGCCTTGCCTGCCCAGCGTGGTCATCGTGAACAAACCATCAAGCAGTTAGGGACGGGTATGCAGTCACATATCAAAGAAATGGCGCGGCGTCATACCCCGCTCCATATATATGTGTTTCGCAATACGCGTTCTCTTTTACGGAAATATCAGCAGGAAGGGATTCTCAAAGAAAACGTTCCTACCCGCCGGCCCGAAATTGTACGCGTGCCGATGAAAGCCGATGAGTTCACCCTCTACGAGCGGATTGAAGAATATATCAACCATTTCTATCAGAAATACGAGAGTGAACGGCGTGGGCTTGGGTTTGTAATGACCGTCTACCGTCGTAGGTTGACCAGCAGTTTCTATGCCGTGCGTTGCAGCCTGGAGCGGCGATTGAAGTTCTTGAAAGGGGAACTGGCCCCTGATCGCGCTTACGATGATGACGATATTGAACAGGATGACCTCAGCATGGATGTAAGCGAAGATGTCCTCAGCGAATTGGATGCCAACCGTTTCAAAGCCGAGCTAGATTACATCAAGGACTTTATCCAGGAGCTGAAGCTTCTGAGCGTGGCAGATTCAAAACTGGAATATCTGAAAAACGAACTGCACAAAGTCTTTATGGAACGTTCAACAGTCCTGGTTTTTACACAATATACCGATACGATGGATTACCTGCGCGACCAGTTGGTGGAAGTGTATGGGGCAAGTGTGGCATGCTACTCAGGGCGCGGCGGCGAGGTGTGGAATGGAATTACCTGGGTAATAACCACCAAAGAAGTGGTCAAAAAGGATTTTAAGGAAGGGCAAGTCCGCATTTTGTTATGCAGCGACTCTGCCAGCGAAGGCTTGAACCTGCAAACATGCGGTGTACTTATTAATTATGATATGCCCTGGAATCCCATGCGAGTCGAGCAGCGTATTGGTCGTATTGACCGCATTAGCCAACAATACCCCGATGTGTGGATTAGTAATTATTTCTACATGGACACTATCGAGGACATCATTTACCAACGGCTGGCTGACCGGATTGATTGGTTCGAAGTGGTTGTAGGCGACCTGCAACCCATCCTGGCAGAAGTAGGTGAAGTCACCAAGCGGTTGGCAATGCTACCCGCCAAAGAACGCGAAGCCCAATTGGAACAGGAGATTGAAGCCCTTAAACAGCGTTTGGGTAACCGCGAGCTGGAGTCGCTTAACCTGGATGATTTTACCCTTGCTGGGAGTCATCCAACCGTACAACCCTCCCCGGTGAAGCTGCAAGACCTGGAGTTTGTTTTGACCACCTCTTCGGTTAGCGCGCCTCTGTTTCACCCGCACCCACAAATAAAAGATGCTTATCTACTTAATTGGGATGGCGAGGTGCTGACCGTTACGTTTTCGCCTGCCTGCTTTGACGAACATCCCGATACGGTCAAGTTCCTTTCTTATGGAAGCCCGCTTTTGGATGCATTGTTGGATTTAAACCCTGCACCTGAACCTGATACCGATGGAGCCCTCCTCAGAATGCGTGCGAATGATGGGGCTTTAAGCCTTTGCGCGTGGTATCTACCTGGTCGGGACGGTACATCCCCAAACCGGGTCGATAACCTGCCAGAGCTAAACCGGTGGTTATCATCTAATAAAGTGGACATCAGGATTAGCGAGGAAGCGAAGCATAAAGCGCAAGAGATATTTATAAAAGCATTTCAAGAAGTTCAGGAAAAACAGCGTGAGATCATCCTACAGCGCAGGAAATCCGTTATGCTAGCGGAAAAAGCCAAGGCTCAGCGTCTGTTGGTCAAAGCTGCATTGATTGAACTGGCGCTGGGTCAGCAGCAAGGATTATTTGACACACAGAGCTTTCCTTCCGCGTTCAACGAGTCGGCCATCAAAGGATTGCAGCGGCATGGCTACCCATGGGGTGCGCTGCTCAAATTGGCTTATGAGGCTAAGTTATCCGTTAGTGAGGAGGATGGATATTACCAGCAAATCCAGGGGAGTAACCGCGAATCATTGAAAGGAAAGTTCTTTTAGCTTATTGAAGAAGCAAAACGTTTTGTCAAGTCACTCAGCACGTCTCAAAAAGATACTAATGGCTCTTGGCCTATAAGCGATCCATCTACCGACACCAAAATTTTTACCGTCTGAATCATTATTCACATAGGTAATATTTTCTTCGAATTTGAATCCCAGCGGGTCATATGGATAATAAAATGCCTGCCAGGTCTTTATGAGTTGGCAGGCGTTTTTATTTAGATGTGGAATTATTTTATGATACTGACCGTGGTGGTCTCCTTGCTAAGGAAGCCTCGAGAATTATCACATAATCACTATCTTTCATGGGCCGTGGGTTGGATGGGGTACAAGGATGTGCAGTCGACATACTGGCCAATTTGGCAAAATCAGCCTCTTTGACTCCATAATCTGCTAAAGCAGGTATCGCCAGTGACTTTTCCAATTCAACCACGGCATCCACGGCTGCTTCGGGTACGGCTTCTTTCCCAACCACAGCGGCGATATCTGCAAAGCGTTTGGGGCTGGCTGCCAAGTTATAAGCCATAACATAGGGAAGTAAAATGCCGTTGACCATCCCGTGGGGAGCATCGTACAACCCGCCAATCGACTCCGATAAGCAGTGAACACTGGTAACATTGGCGTTACCAAAGGCAAGACCCGCCATGAGCGAGCCGAGCATCATGCCATTGCGCGCCTCCGCATCCTTGCCGTTTTTCGCTGCTCCTGGCAAGTTGTCAAAGATCAGGCGGATGGCTTTAAGCGCTAGCGCGTCGCTCACAGGATTCGCCACGTTACAGGTATAAGCTTCGATCGCATGAGTCAGTGCATCGAGCCCTGTGCCGATGGTCATATTCCTTGGTAAAGAGTAGGTCATTACTGGGTCTAGCAGTGCGACGGCCGGTATAATTTTCAGATCAGCTACTCCCATTTTATAATGGGTTTTCGTGTTGGTGATGATGGAGAACATGGTCACCTCACTGCCGGTGCCGGCAGTGGTGGGGACGGCAATAAGGGGCGTAATGGGACCTGGCACTAAGTTTAAACCATCATATTGATCAACCGTCCCGCCGTGTGTCACAATAACGCCGATAGATTTGGCCCCATCCATTACACTGCCGCCGCCAACTGCGACAAGGATGTCGGCTTTTTGACTTTTGAATTTTTCGGCGCCTTTATAAACTGTCGTGTCGCGGGGATTAGGCTCAATCTCATCAAAAACAAAGTGCTCGATTCCTGAATCGGCTAGGGATTTTTTAATGCCATCGAGCAATCCTGCTCGTACTACCCCCGAATCCGTTACGATCATCACTTTGGGTTTTGTCCCTCTGGCAAGAGAAGCGACCTTAGAACCAAGTTCTGCAGTGATACCAGGTCCATATTTTATGCGAGGCGGGATAGAAAAGTTGAATTTGTCCATAGAGCATCCTTTTTGATTATAGATTTATCTATTATGGCGTTGTGGAAATCTACACCGCTATATGTAGAGATTGAACCGAATTCATTGTTGGTATTATACTAAGGGTGTGGGGCAGGGTCAACAAGCAGAATGGTACAATCCTAAAACTTATTATAAGAAACCCTTATTCAGGAGGTCAATGTATGAAAATCTTAGGTATTATGGGTAGTTCCCGCAGGGATGGCAACACCAACGATTTGCTGGATGTGGCTTTCCGCGGCGCGACCGAGGCCGGCGCCGAGGTCGAAAAAATCGCCCTGCTGGATTACAACATCCACCACATTTATAACTGCAAAGACTGTAAAAAGCAGGGTGTCTGTCCGCCGGACGATTGGCCCATCGTGCGAGACAAGTTATTCGATGCCGATGCCATCCTATGGGCCACCCCCTTGTATTGCTATACGGTCAGTGGTTTACTTAAAGTAGTGCTGGACCGGTTTTCCTGTGTGATCTACTGGGATTCGGGGGAATACCTGTTGAGCAAATTGAAAGGCAAAGCCACCGGCCTGATCTGGACGCAGGATGAGGCGGAATTTGAAAAAGGCCAACATCTTTTGGGCGCCATGCGTTACACCTATAGCTATGAATTTATCCAGTTGGTGGATTTGGGCTACGTATGGGCGGTCGGCGGTAGCCGCGGGACGTCCTTGAAAAACCAGAAGGCCGTCCAGGAGGCTTACGAGCTTGGCCAAAGGCTGGCGCGCTTCAAACGAGCGTGAGAATTTAAAAGGCTTGCAGCCATTTAGATAACGATTTGGCCTACGCCTTCTAAGCCAAGCCGCCCCCGTCCACCACAAGCGTGGCCCCGGTCATATAGCTGGAGGCGTCGCTGGCCAGGTATAACACTGCCTGGGCAATCTCCACCGGCTGGGCGTAGCGGCGCAGCGGCCGGTCGGAAGCTTCAGCGAGAAACTGATCGATGGATTGGTCAAGCTGGTTTGCCTCGTTCCGCAGCATCGGTGTGTCGGTATCACCGGGACAAATACAATTAACGCGGATCTTCTGAGGGCCGTGATCGATCGCCATGGCGCGTGTCATGTTCACCACAGCCCCTTTCGAGGCGCAGTAGGATACGGCTTTGGGTCCCCCCTTCAACCCCCATCCCGAGCTGGCGTTGATGATGGTACCCCCACCTGAGTGGACCATGATAGGCACGGCATAATTACACATCAAAAAAATCGATTTGACATTGACGGCCATCACCTGCTCCCATTCCACCTCGGTGGTCTCCACCACATCAGCTCGGCGGATAATACCGGCGTTGTTGAACAGAATATCCAACCGACCGAATCGCTCGAGGGAAGTGTCAACCGCCCTCCGGCAGTCTTCTGCCCTGGTCACATCACACAGGATAAATATGGCACGCCCCTCTTGGGATTCGATTTCCTGAACAACAGCCTGCCCTTGTTCTGCGTTGATATCGACCACAGCCACAGCTGCGCCTTCTTGAGCAAACAGAATGGCGGTTGCCCGGCCGATACCCGACGCGCCGCCGGTGATCAAAGCGACCTTTCCGCTTAACGTGTTCATGCAAGTTCCTCCCGATATCATTGATGAAGTTAGCCGGACTATTTCTTGAGTACCTTGCGCAAATAGGCTCGCCAGGTCACCGCCCACTCATCAGGGTTGTCAAACGGTTCATGTTCAGTGCGGTGCACTGTGCTGTTGTGCGGAGCAGTCTTGACGATTTCGGGGTTGGAGTAGGCTTCTTCAGCAATATTCTTGAGGATGGCGACGTATTCGTCCAGATCAGCTTTGGAATAGGACTCGCTGGGTTCCAGTGTCATCGGTTCCGGTACAACATAGGGATGGTGACTGGTCCAGTAGTGTGTGCCGAAATCGGCGGCACGATAACCAATCTCCTCGGAATGGACGCCAGTATCGTTGGACAGCTTTTCCCAGCTATAGCGCACCTGCTCGATGCGGCGCTTGCCTTTGGCATAGGGTGCACTTACCCCGCGGATCTCCAGCACCTTCTTCAACAGGTAGTTGTTGTTGAGCACAGCAACCTCAGCCACCTCACGCAGGCCGTCAGCACCCAGGCTCATGACCCAGGCGTAGGCCTTGAGTAGGTTTTGCGCCACCCCGTAAAATGGTCGAATTTTGCCGATGCTTTGCGGCCGATCATGATCCAGATAATACTTCTGGCCGTCAAACTCCACTGTTGGTTTCGGCAGGAAAGCAGCCAGGTCGTTGGTAACCCCGCAGGCGCCAGCGCCCGGGCCACCGCAGCCATGCGGCGTGGAGAAGGTTTTATGCAAGTTGAAGTGGCATAGGTCAAAGCCAGCCTCCCTGGCCCGGGTGATGCCCAGGACGCCGTTGGCGTTGGCTTGGTCGTAGCAGCATAAACCGCCGGCATCATGCACCTCCCGCACGAATTCTTCGATCTTGGGGTTGAAAATCCCGGTATCTTCTGGGTTAGTGATCATCAGCGCGGCGGTGCGTTCAGAAAGCGCTGCCTTGAGCGCTTTCAGGTCGGGATAGCCGTCCTCGTCCGGGTAGAGGGTGATAACTTTATACCCGGCGGTGCGGGCACAGGCCGCGTTGGAGGGGTGCGAGAAGATGGTAGTGACCACCTCGTCGCGCTGGTTTGACTCTTCCCGCGCAGCATGGTAAGCTCGGATCATGGCCACGTTGGCGTAGATCGCAGCCGAGCCTGCACCAGGCTGCAGGCTGAAGCGGTCCATCCCGGAGATTTCCTTCAACATCTGCTCCAGACGGTACATGATCTCCAGGATGCCCTGCACGGTGGACTCGTCCTGCAAGGGGTGTAAATCAGCCATCTTCGATGAACGCGCTAACTGATCGTTGATCTTTGGGCTGTACTTCATGGTGCAGGTGCCCTGACCCACGTCAATATTAAGATCAACACCAAGATTTTCCTGGGAAAGGCGAGCGTAATGTCGCAACACGTGGAGCTGGGACATCTCTGGCAGCATGGGTGGTGTTTTGCGGCGGATTGGACCCGGGAGCGAGGCTGCTACCTCTCCCGCTTCCTGGCGAATAATTTCTCCCACCTCAGGTATCAGGACGCCCCGCTGGCCCGGCTGGCTGAGCTCGAAAATAATGGGCTCATCCCAGCTTGCCTGGTGAAAACGACGTAACGCTGGTTTCTTGCTGATCGGTTTGCTCATCTCGCCACCTCCTCCAGAGTCGCGACCAACCAGTCTATATCGGCCTGGGTGTGCACTTCTGTGATGCTAAACAGCGCGCTCTGCCCTAACTCGGGGAACTCTCCGCTCAAATCCTTGCCTCCAAATATGCCTTGGGTTAGCAACGCCTGGTTGATGACCGCCACGGTTTTTCCGGTGCTGTCGAAATTCACCACAAACTCCTTGAAGTGATGTGTCTCTTCGAACGGGATTTTAATGCCGGGAATATTGACAATTTTCTTCATCGCATAACGGACGCGCTGCATGATGCCTTCACCAATCTCTACCATGCCCTGCGGCCCCATCAGCGCCAGATATACGCCCGCGCTGATACCCCACAAGGCCGCCGCCGTGCCTACCCATTCTTTTCCCAATTCGCGTAAGGCAAAAGATGTGCGCTCATATGCCACATCGCCGAAACCGTATTCGCCTTCTACTACCGTTGGTGCCACCCCGAACAGCCGCGATGGATACTCCATCACGAAGCGCTGCTCGTCTTTTGTGGCGATGAAACCACCGTGACCCCCGCCGTATAACATGTGGATACCAAGGGGTTGTATATCACCGCAGGCGATATCACCACCATACTCCACCGGGGGGTTGATCACGCCGAGGGAGATTGGATCCACCGAAACGACGCATAGCGCCCCGTGGGCATGAGCGATGGCAGCCATCCGATCGGCCTGCGTTTCTATAAAGCCCAGGTAGGAGGGATTCTCGAAGAACACGGCCGCCTCTTGTTCGGAGATTTTCGTTTTCAATGCTTCCAGATCCATCAGGCCAAAGGTTGGTTCGTATGGTACCAGCTCGACATGGATGTCCGGCTTGAGATAATTGCGAATCATGGAGAGTTTGTCGGCGCCGGTGCTGGCGGCGACGAGCACCCGTGAACGGTTTGTGATGCGGGCGGCCATACGCAAAGCCGTTGCTGCCGCCTGAAAGCCATCGTAGTTGGGGACATTGACCACATCCATGTTGAGCAGTTCACCCATCATGCTCTCATACTCGAAGAGCGCCTGGAAGCGCCCGTGATCTTCATACGGCTCGCCAGCATAGGCAGTCAGAAACTCACCGCGTGAGTTAATTTCATCGCATATCGCCGGGACCTGGTGTTGCCAACAGCCCGCCCCGAGAAAGCTTAGATATTGGCGCGTGGATTTATTCTTTTCCAAAAGACCTTCCACATGCCGCACTAGCTCGCTTTCTGATAGCAGCGGCTTTGGCAGGTTGAGAGAGCGCTTCAGGCGAATGTTTTCGGGGATATCGGCGTAAAACTCGTCGATGGTGGCTGCGCCGACAGCCTTCAGCATCTCTGCTTTTACTGCGGGCACCGAGTTGGGGATATAGGGATAGATGGTTCCTTTTTCTTTCATTGACCTCTCCACTATATTTAATCATGATCAAGTCATGCTTCTCAGTCCGGATAAATCAGATCATTCTCCGACCATGCATTATATCATCCGAGAAAGTTACCCCCATATCTACTACTTATCAGGGCAGTTTGCTACGAGCTATATCTCTATCCTTGCTCGTGGTCAATATCGAAAAATCCATGTTTGCGGTGGCAAAGGCGCGTGAAGAATCACTTAATTCAAGGTGTGATAAAATCACATGATGGATGGCAAACCATGATAAACATCATCGCTTTTGATGCTGACGATACCCTCTGGCACAATGAAACCCTGTATCTTCATGCTCAGGACATATTCAAGCAATTGCTATCAGGCTACCATAAACCAGAATGGATTGAGCAAAGACTCGACGAGACAGAAATCCGCAATATCCGCTACTACGGATACGGGATCAAGAGTTTTGCCTTATCCATGATCGAAACGGCGATTGAGCTTACTGAAGGCAGGATCGCAGGGAGAGAAATACAGGAGATCGTTGACGTTGCGAAACAAATGCTGACCGCAGAGGTGGATCTGTTCGAGCAAGTCGAAGAGACATTAGCGCATCTCTCAACAAAATATGAGCTGATGCTGATCACCAAAGGTGATTCATTTGAGCAGGCGCGCAAAGTCACCAAGTCGGGGCTTACCAGGTACTTTAAGTATATCGAATTTGTCGCCGACAAAACACAAGAGACCTATCGAGGGTTATTAGGAAAATATAAGCTTGACCCCACCCGTTTCCTCATGGTTGGGAACTCAATCAAGTCTGATATCCTACCGGTGATTGAGATAGGGGGACAGGCGGTGTATATTCCCTATACCCAAACCTGGGTTCATGAGACGGTGTCCAATCCAGGCGCACGGAAGAGTGAATATATTGAACTAGAATACCTGGGGCAATTACCTGCATTTCTTGAAGGTTTAAATCGTTAAAACGGGCGCTCGCTGTTTATGGATTGACGGTAATACCCTGGGTCTTTAATGCCTCGATGGCCGGTAAAAAGCCGGGATGGTATCTTAGAGCAGAACGCAAATCTGCTATCCCGCCGGCTTGATCTCCCAACGCTATTTTTGCCATTCCCCGCCAGTACCAGCTTTCCTCCAGGTAGGGTTTGTCCACCGCAATTAATGTGGTTGTGGCCAAACCAACTACATCTTGATAACGACCCGTGTAAAAATAAGCAAAGTACGGCCCGGTTTGATACCACATCATCCGGTACGGGCGCTGTTCTTCTGGCATCTGAGCTAGCAATTGGAATGCTTGGTCGTAAGCGTAGGCGGCCTCGGAATAATTACGTAAATACACAAAGGTGGAGCCCACATTAAACAATGCAAAAAACTTGTCAAGACCCTCAAGGGAGGCGGCCTCATCATGATCTTTTTGTAGAGTGGTTTCTAAATTATTGGTATCATCCAGGTAATCGCCCAGTAGAGTAGATACTTTTTCTTCCTGATCTTTAGGATATATAATCAAGAAGGTGTAGTTAAATCCGCGCCACTCTTTGATGATCTCGTCATAAGTTATCAGGTAATCGAGAGGATAACCCTCGGAAGGTGAAAAATATGTATCTCGTACAATGATGACTTGCTGCGAGTCATCGTATCCCACCATCAGGTTGTAATGTCCCATCCATTGAAGTTTTTTAGTCAAAGTCTCGGTTATATAAGTCCCTTTTTCGATCAGCACCGGAATTTTATTGGCAACGAAGGTCTTGAGCAGTTCAACAGTGCCCCCATAACGGATGACCCCGTCCAGGTCCGTTTGCGTCTGCACATAACTCAACATCTCGTAAGGCATCACATTTTTATCTAATTGCAATGGTTTTAATGCAAATCCCACCACTTTGCGATCCCTGACGACGCCCCAATACGAAAGCGCATTTGACAGGTTGGTCGGGCCGCAATAATTCCAGATACCGTGTTGGTCTTGATAACGAACCCCCTCCAGGATCACCTTGCCCGGTAACGGCGTGGTTGTTTGGGTTGGCGTGTAGGTAATGGTGGGTGTGGGTGTGGCCAGGGCAATGACCAAGGAGGAAGGAGTAACGCTGGGGGTGGCGGTAGTGACCGCTGCGGCAAAACTGGGGGTATACGCGCTTATCCCTTCCGGAGTAAACACATAGTCTTCCGGTGGGAAGAGAGAGTAGCGGACGAAGACCCGCGCCTGGTCTATCCGGTAAAGCAGTGTTGAGCGGATGATAGGAACAACCAGTGCTGTCCCGGCGCACAATAGTAACAGGAGGGCAAGCCACGCTAATCTGCGCTTATTCATTATATATTCACCTTGATCTAGATTTATTAATAATCACAATTTTATCACCTAAATAAGCCCATTTAAAAAGCCAATGAGCATCCGCCGGAGAAAGATTTATACACCCATGGGAGGCCGGATAACCAAACTGATCATGCCAATAAACCCCATGCAAGGCCCAGACCCCGGTATAGTACATGACATAAGGGGTGTCTTCGTAATAAAAATCTTCTACCTCCGGAGAAGGGGATGTCATCGTATGATATTCATACGTATTGAATAATGAATAGACCCCCGACTGAGTCCATAGGGGTTTTTGACCTGAGGAAATCAACGTGGCAAAGACCAGTTTGCAATCTTGATACACACTTAAAGTCTGTTGACCCAAGTCTACCTGGAGCCAACGGCACCCCCACACGCCTTCCGCTGGTTCAGCATTGGGGGTGATGATGGCGACCGAAGCTTCTGGAATCCATTCATCCGGACCAATAGCCACAAATCCAGGTTTGTCTTGGGTAGTATTATATTCCCGAAAGAACTGGTAGCGGTGATAGGAATTACGCGGAATATCATTGGTTGAGAAACTCTGCACATCTTTGATAACCCATCCAAACCTGAACATAACCGGTTGGGGAATGACCAAACCGGAGAACCTTGATGGGATGGTCTCAACCAGATCCTCACCACTCATCCAGGAGTCTCCGTCAACTTCGTAATATGTTTGGTCACTATCTTGCACCTTTGATGTATATGAAACATATATGGTCATATCGGGACTATGCCTATGATTGCGGGAACGTTTACGGGCTTCATCCAGACTGGAGTAAACCGGTGAAGCAGAGTGGATCACCCGTGCATAAGAGTAACTTAACTCGAAATAGTGTTCATCTAAAGTTGCATACCACGCCTCTTGCCGGGCGGGGGATATGGGGGCAAACGTGGGATAGCCAGGAGAAAAGACCGATAAAGCGGGCTGCTCAAAAGTGGGAATTATTGGCGGGTTTAAGTTTAAGTTGGAAGTCTCTGCATTATTGGAAGTGGTTGAAGCGATGAGATTGTCTGTGAACTTACTGTCCTCATAAGTACTGCAGCTCGATGCTCCGATTATAAACAAACCCGCAACTAGGATGGATAAACCTCGGGAGATCCTAAGGATCGTCTTGGGTGCGGACAATAAAGGTCTCCGTATAAGCGTTCAAATTTGCCAGAACGATCTTGCCGTCGCGGGCCAGATGGCCATCGTAGGGTTGACCCCCAGCATAGGCCTGCCATCCACCCATCACAAAGGGAAATGGGCCATCAGCAGCAATCCATTCGCCATTATATTTTCGCGCCATATGCAGATGGGTGCCTGTAGCTATACCCCCCTCACAGGATGGGTACCCCAATTTATCATCCCGTTGTACAATAGTTCCCGGAGGGATGGGATTATCGTTAATAACGTGTAGATAGATGATATTCCAACCGGTCTGTTCCATACCATCGCCATCCAAGTCGATCACGACTGTATTACGGTCAGAGCGGATTACCAGGCCGGGAGCGGAAGCCAAGACCCACTCATCGGAGGGGACACATCCGGGGAATTTACTATTAGGAGCAAAATCCAGCGCGCCCAAGGTTCCTGCTTGGTCCCAGGCACCGTGAGGACCTCCCGAGAAGCTCCAAATCACATCGCGCTCGAAGGGCAGGGTCAACTCTGGTTGGGCCAGGCTGGGGGTATAGAGGGGTTCTACCTGAGCAGCACGCTGCCAGGGATCGCCAAACATACGCTCATACAAGGCTGGAAATCCCAGGGTTGGATTTAGCGCCTGTGACCAGTTCTCATAATTATATGCCTGGCCAAAGAAGTATTGCAGCGCGGCGGTTCCGGCATTCAAGCCGGGAGCCATACGCAGGACATAGCCGTCTGCCATATGCACTTCCAGCACGCTTCCGTCCCGCCAGCCATAATAACCGGTTGAAAGCATATCAATTGCCCATTTTAACTGCTGCCCCAGTACCATTCGTTCATCATTCGCATAACCCAACGGGTAATTGTTATGCACCAGGCCACCCGGTTCCCGGTAAACCCAGCCGCTTTGGTATTCAATGAGCGCCAGCAAAAGACGCGGATTAATCGAATTTTCCTGGGCACGAAGTTCAACGATTTCTGCTCCACTGAGCCAGCCAAGCCTACCGTTCCATTCGGCGTACTTGCTAAGATATCCCCCAGCATTACTGATGAACTCTTCAACATCAAAATCAGTAGCGGATGCACTGTAGACAACTTCACTATCAGGCATCAAGAGCTGCGCCGGCGGTATGTTGCCAAATGGATTGGGGATGATCAATAATTGTCCGGGGTTGATCAGACCGTCCTCCTGTAGAGGGTTAGGGGAATCGATTTCTTCTGGATTGGCATCAAAATGCCGGGCGACCGCCTTAATCGTATCTCCCCATTGAGCGTAATAAATAAAGGTGACATCCGAATCAATATAAGCATTAGGAATGAAGGGCAGTGGTGTCGCGGTAGGTGGAATGGAGGTCGGCATGGCGGTTGGTGTGACCTCGGCTACAGCCGGTCCATAATAAGCCCAGGATTGGGTTGGCGGTGTTTCCGGTGTCAGATCAATCTCTACAAAGTGCGAAGAGAACCATGCTTCTTGAGGTTTAAAGGCTGTTAACAACAGACCACCGGCCAACCCTAGTATAAGAAGCGTAATTAGAAAATAAAGCCAGAAACGGTTTGATGTGTCCCCTTTTAGGCCAGGAGTTTGCATAGCATTATTATATCGTAGTTTCATGGGGTATAATTCTTGAGAGAAATGCAATGGGAAGAACATACGCGCTTCTGCTTCTGAATGTTGTTTTATTGATTGGACCGGCTGCTTGTGGTAACCGGGAGAACTTACTCACCGCGACTGCCGCTCTGCCGGCTGTTGTGATGTTGACATCGACGCCTGCGCGGCTGCCCGATGTTACTGCCACCCCGCTGCCAGCCGACACGCCAACCAGCCTGCCGACCGCAGTTCCGGCCAGCACCCTGACCAGTGCGCCTGTCGCTACCATTGATGGCCAGGTGATCAAAACAAGAATCACTATACGCTTAGGCCCAGGGCTCAATTATCCGGTCTTCGCCGAGGCTATCCGGGGTGGCATATTAAGAGTGATGGCTCGCAACCAGGATAATACCTGGCTGGAGATTAGGGCAGTCAGCGGGAAACATCTGTGGGCCCCTGCTGATGCGGTGAAACTATTGCCGTCAATTGATTCCCTACCGCTGGCAACCGATATCCAGGAGCCACCCCCTGCGATTAATGCGTGGAAAGGCGACCCTATCCAAAGGGTATGTGTGCACATCGAGCAGTCTTACCCTGAGAAATCCGCTGATTATTCCTTGCCGGTTGAGAAAATCATCGGCCAGATTATGACAAATATTAATTTGTTGCCGGTTGGTCCGGCAGATTTCTGTGATGCTTATTTCACCATGAGATTGACCGGCACAGCCGTAGGTGCGTACTATCCCGGTTTTACTATACCAAAATCTGGAGCAATACCGACAGGAGGAAAGGTTTACTGTTATGCAGGGACGAAGCTAAAGGGCTTTTTTGAATTAACCACAGCCTCCAGGAGAGTGCTGTTAGGTTCCGGGGTGGATACCAATATTGATCCACCACCAACAGTGAACGTATGTAATGAAAATCCTGGTTCAGTTTCATACAATGCAGTCTTGGTAAAGGTCATCCTCGATAGTTTGTCCAACCTTTGGGATGCCAGGGTTCTCAGTTACGCACTGCGTCACGGGAGCGGTGATTTAGGAGAGCCATATCTACAGGAATATGCCACGATAAAACTTAAGCAACTTGGACCAAAGGCAAGGGATGCCATCCCTGGTCTCATCCAGGCGATAGAGGATCCTGAAAGTGATGCAACTGTTCGCCAGGCGGCAGTTGAGGCGTTGGGATCCGTTGGCCAAGAAATGGCACAGGTCGTCCCGGTTCTTATTGGCGTCCT
>Ga0315284_10001605_pt1 | contig 32373 bp, 44 predicted proteins | sample YL17G09_16_MG_FD_203696 | JGI IMG/M metagenome (GOLD analysis project Ga0315284, IMG submission 203696) | Sediment microbial communities from Yellowstone Lake, YNP, Wyoming, USA - YL17G09_16 | ecosystem: Environmental > Aquatic > Freshwater > Lake > Sediment | place: USA: Wyoming | collected... | reverse complement strand
TCTTTTCAAGGGCATCAAATTGTTCTTCCAGGCGCGCAATTTGCCCCGCGTTCGATTTGTACCTCTGCTCGATCAACCGTTCGAGTTCACGTTGGTTTTCATGCGTCATCAAGTTCGTACGGGTCGAGCGGTTGACAGCACGCATCAACCACTCAGGGGGATCGTCGGGCCAAGCCTCGATCTCCCTTTTGAGCCTCTTAACGATCTCTTCCACACGTTCAACGGTTGCGTGAAGGCCTGTCTTAGGGTCTTCGTTTGAACCCAGACGATCCTCCAAAGAAGCGAGACGCTTCTTTGAATCACGGAACATCGTCAGCACCGCTGTCGCAGCCGTCCCCCCGCCCGAGAGAACACTGGAGATGATCGCTTGTACGAGCGTGATGTCAGCCATAGGATCCCCTCTTTGCATTATGTCAAAAGGATTAGGGTTCCTCTGTGCGTGCGATGGCCTCAATTGCGGTAAGAACATCCATCGACCCCTCTTCCGCAGAGGCTATCTCGGGCTCATACCTGCGCATGAAACGAGAGAGATCCTCTGGGTGTATCCCCCACAAGTGAGGGTCTGGTGGGGTGACTCTGTAGAAAGGGTCGCTTGGTATCTCGAAAGGGGCACTCGGAACGATGCTCGGTGGAGTCATCTTGAGGCGTTCTGCCGTCATCCGGATCATCTTGGGGTCGATGTCGCCAAGGATGCCTCGGATGCCTTTGAAGCGGCGTAGGGCCTCTCCCGTGGTGCCAGATCCGCAGTAGGGGTCAACGACAAGATCCCCAGAGACAGCCGACGTCTCGATGATACGCGCAATCATGTCCACGGGCTTCTCGGTCGGGATGCGGAGCTTTCGCGAGGGGACGCAAGGGAAGTTCCACACGTTGGACCAACGCCTACCTTGGCGCTTGTGGTAGCCCTTCGTGAAGAAAAGAACGACCTCGTGCTGCATTCCGAAGTTGCTCGCGAGGTCTCCGCCCGTCCAAAGGTCTTTGACCCACACGATCAAGTTCTTGAGTTCAAAGCTCGATGGGATGAGGCGGAGCCAGTGGGGGTATGCGTCCCATCGTGTGAACAAGTACAGCGCACCGCCATCCGCAAGAACGGGCTCGGCCTCCGCGAAGAACGTCTCGGGTTGGAAGAAGCCTCCGCCGCTGTTTTTCTGGTGGATGAGAGCGTAAGGCGGATCCGCGATGATGGTCTGAACGCTGTTGGGTGGGAGCGTCCCAAGAAGAGAAGCCGCATCTGAGAGGTAAATTTCAAAATCACTCACAAAACCCCCGCATAAGAGCGGTTCTTCAAAGGATTCCAGTATGGTGTGCTGTGCGATCTCGTTGTAGCTTTCAGGAGATGCCTACCCGACAACAGCTCTCCACCGTGATCGACCTCTTTGTCGATCTTCTGGCTCAAACGAAGAGCGCTGGTTTTCTACTCACAGAGGGGGATCAGGACTACTACACGAAGCGGGCTGCGGAATTGTTGCGGGAAGCGCACGATCAGATCGAAGAAGGCGTTGGGTATCTCCGGCTCACTCAAGCGGGGTTGCCCGTTGATCAGAGGGTGAACCCTGGACACATGGCTACACCAACCATAACGAGAAGAGCGCTCGGGGGAGACCCCTCGACTGCGACAACGATACGCCCTCCGCGAGGTCGATCTTCGAGAAGGGGACGCTGAAGCCTTTTGATCGCCCTCTGTTGGCCGGTGTAGATACGGCCATGGGCTATCAAGAGCGAACCGTTTCACGTCAAGAAGTGCATTGGGTGCCCGAAGACCGAACCTTGGCTCTCTCGGAGAAGCCTTTTCGTGTCTGGACACTCTATCTTGAGGGATACGGCAAGACACCGACGCTCCCTATCGTGCCCCAACACCACGTGAACGCGTTTCTTGAGGACTACGTGCACGACTGGAACTGGCGTTCTGGCAAGTTCGTGTATTTCAGCCGAGTTGCGCGCGATCACGTGTGGATCCTCGTCGAGTACGCGGATGAGGTGAAACCCAAGAATGGCCGACGAAAGTGAGCGAACGCCTGTCAGAAAGCGAAACACTCTTTCGTCTACGAGACATGAACCAGAAATCGAACCAGAATGAAGACATGCCTTCCGCCGTGGTAATTCACTCGAACATCGTCACGGCTTTCGATGCCAAGACTGTTGGCACCAAAGTCTTGGGCTTCGGTCAATTCTTCAACGCTATCCTGCCTCTTGTAGCAGAGCACGACTTCGCGGCTGAGCGCGTTCCCGGCCAGGCTTTCATCAACGTCCCGGATGCGATCCCCTTCGTTTCAGCAGGTGTTGGCCCTCGTAGCGACAACCCTTCGAACTTCACGTTGCAGAAGCATCGAGGACGCGTCGAGGCCTACCTCAAGAGAGAGTTCGCGAGCCCCGTCGAGAGCTGCGCCATCGTGGTTTACACGAGAGAGGCATACCTCAAAGATCCCCAGGTGAGTCCATCCGAGGTTTCGCGCACGGAAGGGGCCACGCACGTCTTGGTGGCGGTCTTAGCGGGAGCTGGGCCACGCCCTGCTCTGAGCCCTTACCGCTTCACCTCGAACCTCGCAGGGGGTAACAACGAAGCCCTCTTGTGGTCTGCGGACGAGATTCGCACCAAGGCCAGCGAGGTCTTCGTCTACGACAACGAGTGGGCTACTGTCGCAGACTCATGAGACGCGCCAGCGTTGTGTTGTGTTGTCGTACTCGATGTCCACAGCGTCATTCGCGACCATCGTGATGTCCGTGGAACCAGGGCAAGAGATGCGGTTCGCAGGTGTCGCGGACGTTGCGTCTTCGTGCTTGAGGACGATGCTGTTTGAGCCCACGTTCCAGAGACGCTTTCGCTTCACGGAGGCAGAAGCGCTAAACGCTTGGATGTTCCAAGAAGCGTTGGACGAGAGACGCACCACGGTTGAAGCGCTCCAACGCGACGGGTTGTAGTTGTCCACAGAGGCCGTGAGCTGCGTGGGAGTGCTTTGGTACCCGAACTCCCCGTGCGTGATGAAGTAGTACCACTTCACACCTCCGCCTGTGTCGAAGGCCTTGGCGACAATGAGACTCGTTGCTGAGGCCGTCTGAGCGATCTCGTAGATGTCGCCGACAACGATCCAGTTGGCAGCAAAGCTCAACTGGCGACCGCCCGTAGCGTCCTGTGTGACAGCAATGAAGATCATCTGACCCTCAGCGCTGTTGGTCGGGTTCGAGAGCGTCCTGTCCCCCGCAACCGTGACCTTGTAATTGGGACCTACGCTTGCATCAACTGCGATGGTCGCACCATCCGTGAGTGCGGTTGTCGCAATCTTGTCGGCATAGGTGATGTCATTGCTTGTCGTAGTGACCGCAAGCCCGTACCCAGCAAGAAGGCTCTTGAAGCGGAGATCAACACCGACTTTCGCAGAAAAGACACCGGCTCCAGAACCAAGGTTCGAAGCGGTGTTTGTCTCACCTGTGCTCGACGTAGCGATCGTGAGATCGTTGGCGGTCGGGGTGATCGTGATGTTCGAGCCTGCGATGAGGCTCTTGAACTGAAGGTCTACGCCGCTCTTGAGCGCGAAGACACCGGCTCCCGTACCCAAGTTTGAAGCGGTGTTCGTTTCTCCGAGAGAGCTTGCTTCGTTCAAGCCCGTCATGAAGAAGTACCACTTGATACCGGATCCGAAGTCGCGGGCTTCGGCTTCGATCAGAGTGACAGCGCTTGGGTCTGGATCGACGATGACTGTGGGATCTACAGCAATCCAGTTCGTGCCGAACGTAAGGGTGCGTCCGCCTGTTGCATCTTGAAGAACCAAGATCTTGATCGTATGGCCAGCAACGGAATTCGTCGGGTTCGCAAGAGTACGATTCCCTGCGATCGACACCTGATAATTGGGTCCTACGCTCGCATCAATCGAGATGGTCGCAGCATCGGTGAGGGTTGTGACCGTGGTCTTTCGGGCAACCGTGATGTCGGTTCCCGTAGCCGAGACCGACGTTGCGTAGCCTCCACCGATAGACTTGAACTGGAGGTTGACACCTGATTTGCTCGCGTAGACGCCTGAGCCAGAACCAAGGTTTGCACCCGCGTTGATTTCGGCAGTCGTCGCGATTGTGACATCGCTCGTGTTGCCTGTGATCGTGATGTTCGTCCCTTGTACAAGGGACTTGAGTTCAAGATCGACACCCGTCTTCTGTTTGAAGATGCCAGTCCCAGAGCCGACATTGGAAGCGGTGTTGGCCTCGCCTCCGCCACCCCCTGTATCCGTGAAGCTCGTAACCCAGTAGTAGTATTTGACGGTGCCGCCGAAACCACGAGCTTCGGCGTAAACCAAGGACACAGCATTTGCTGTCGTGTCAAGAAGAGCGTAGGAGTCCGCCGCAACCCAGTTCGACGAGAAGGTAAGGTTTCGACCGCCCGTAGCATCTTGCTTGACAGCAATGATGATATGCTGACCGTCGGCGCTGCTGGTCGGGTTTCCAAGAGTGCGATCACCAGCGAGCGTGACTTGGTAGTTAGGGCCCACGCTCGCATCGATCGCAATCGTTGCGGCATCGGTCAGCGTTGTGATCGCTGTCTTATCTGCGACTGTGATTGTGGTCGAGTCGTTTGACAGCGCAGAACCGTACCCTGCGAGCAAGCTCTTGAAACGAAGGTCAACACCGGACTTGGAGGCAAAGACACCCGTGCCAGCACCCAGGTTCGAAGCAGTGTTGGCTTCGCCTGTCGCCGCAATCGTGATGTCGTTGGTGCCTGGCGTAACGCTGACGTTTGAGCCTGCGATGAAGCTCTTGAACTCAAGGTCTACGCCAACCTTCTGCTTGAAGACCCCTGAGCCTGTCCCGACGTTTGAAGCGGTGTTCGACTCCCCTGAGCCTCCCGTTTCAATCTGGCTCGTGACAACGTAGTACCAAAGGACGCCGCCCCCGAAGTCACGCGCATCCGCAGTGACCATCGAGACATTGTTTGCGGTCAGGTCGAGACCTGTGGTTCCGTCTACGGCAACCCAGTTCGTGTCGAAGGCTAGAGAGCGTCCGCCCGTGGCATCTTGTTTGACCGCGATACGAAGCTTCTTACCTACGGCTGAGTTCGTAGGGTTTCCGAGTGTCCGGTTTCCGGCAAGAGTCACCTGGTAGTGCGGGCCCGAGTCAGCGTTGATTGAGATCGTTGCAGCGTCGGTCAGCGTTGTGACAGCCGTCTTCTCTGCGATCGTGATCTCAGTAGAAGTTGAACTGAGGGCTTGGTTGTACCCTGCCTGCAAGCTCTTGAACTGAAACTGCGCACCGGACTTCGTAGAGAAGACTCCGGTACCCGCTCCAAGGTTCGCAGCGGTGTCCGCCGAAGTGATCGTGATGTCGTTCGTGTTTTGTGTGACCGTGATGCCGGTGCTACCGATGAACGAACGGAACTGAAGGTTGACACCGGACTTCGAGGTAAAGACTTGAGCCCCTGCGCCCAAGTTGGTGCCGTCGTTGACCTCACCGATAGCTGACTCAGCGAGACTGATGACCGTGTAGTACCACTTGGTGGTACCGCTAAACGAACGAGCATCGGCTTCGATTCGAGAGACGCTACTCGCAGTTGTGTCAATGGCTGTTGTGGTATCTATCGCAACCCAGTTCGAGCCATAGGTGATGGTTCGACCACCCGTGGCATCTTGCTTGACCATGATGACCAAACGCTGTCCGTCGGAACCTCCTGTGGGGTTTGCGAGAGTCCGGTTACCTGCGATCGTCCACTCAAAGTTGGAACCCAACGCTGCGTTCGGAGTGACAGTTACGGCATCAGTCAGAGTGACGACAGAAAGGGAGTTCCCTAACTCCGCCAAGCTGATCATGGAGTAGTACCATTTGACGGTACCTCCGAAAGCCCGCGCATCCGCAGTGATCAACGTGACGTTGCCGACACTTGAGTCAAGAGTCGCTGTAGAATCAATTGCGACCCAGTTAGCTCCAAAGGTGAGGCCCCAACCACCCGTCCCATCTTGCTTGACTGCGACTAGAACACGCTGTCCTGCGATCGAGTTCGTGGGGTTTGCGAGAGTCCGGTTGCCGCCAATCGTCCACTCAAAGTTTGGGCCTTGTGTGGCATCGATGGTGACGGTTACGGCATCCGTCAACGTGACGACCGGGGAGGGTCTTACAACGCTCCCCGTGGGCCGCCAGTAGGACGACGTGGGGTCAAAGTAGAGGCTGATGCTCGCCCCTGGCACCAAGGTCACGGCTTGCGCGTCTGGGAAGAAGAAGGGGTACGTTCCCGACCCGCTCTGATGCGTCAACGTAATGTTGTTGGAGCCGACATTCGTGAGAGTGAGACCCCTCGCGACCTTGTTGGTTACCCACGAGGCAGCTTCAATGCCGTTGATGTTGACGGCGGACGAGGCATTGAGACGAAGCGTGTCCGCCCAAGCTAACCCTGTGGGGTTGTAGTTGTTCTGCGACGAAGAGATCGTGGTCGGCGTGAAGATGAAAGGGATCTTCTGGCCGTAATCTGAGAGTGTGTAACTGCCGGTGAGAGAGGTGAAGGGGTTCGTCACCGTGTGGTTGACGATATTACCTCCGCCGTAAAACGCATTGAGGGTGATGTTCCCACCGAACACGTAGGCGTTCGTCGCTCTGAAAGTCGGAGACAGCGTGTAGAAGTTGATCGTGCCGGTGCTGTTCGTTGTGAAGAGCAAACCCGTTGCGCTGTTACCTGTGAGAACGGAGTCGTCATACGCGTAGACATCAACGAGGTGACTGTTGATGTCGATCGCGTGGAGGGTTACAGCGTTGTTAATCAACCCGCCGTTTTTACGGATCACCAAAGGAGGGGGGCTCGCGCTCAACGTGAGGAAAGAACCCGTCGTCTTTTGGTTGATGAGTTGGATGTGATCCAACTCAAGAGGCAAGAACGTAAGATGCGCCGTCCCCAAGAAGGTTATGGTTAGGCCTTCACCGAGAGTACCGTTAACACCTGCTCTGAGGATCGTGTTCGAGAAGTTGTACGTACCGGACGAGACAGAGAGACTCGTCATCACTTCGATCAGAACGATGCCGTCGAGTAGGTTGGCAGCAGCGAGAACGCTCGGAAGGGTGTTGTAGACGTTGCCGCTGGGGGTTGCTGCAAGATCCAGAACGAGGCTGAACCCATTGTTCTTTGACTCATCCGAGGAAAGTGACCAACTCTTTGGATCACTCACACCCGTGTAAAGCGCTTGGAGCGTTACCGAGCCGTAGTCTTTGTCGAGCGTGAAACTAGAAGCCCCCGCGATAGTCTCTAGGGAAGCGGGGTTGACGGTGATCTTGTTGGAAGTCGCATTCCCCGATCGGTCTGCGATGATGACCGGCTGCTTTGAAGTCAGGTTCAGAATGCTCGGAAGCGTTATCGAGACGGGGGCTGAACTTGTGTCACACGAGAAGATCTTGTTCCCGCAGTAATCGTCGAGAGTCACTGTCCCGACGGTCGGGATCAATCTGAAATGGTTGAGAACCTCTTGAATTCGCGTGCCCGCAAAAGTGTTGCCACCCGAAGCAGTATTTGACGAAGAGGCTTCGTCTCGATACAGGGCATGAGCTGTCGAGCTAGCGTGGCTCGTTGAGTTGAATGCGTAGGTCTCGCTCGAAGCCGTCAGATCGAGGATGACCGAATCAGCAGCGGTTGCGCAGTGAAGAAGATCCGAAAGAGTCGAGCTTCCACCGATGAGGGTTGATTGCTTCGCCTCAATGTAGAGAGAATCTCCGTTGAGGTTGATGAACGTGGCGCCCGCAGAACCGCCCGTCCCAACATTGTCCGTGATGTAAGCGCGGTCGAGTTGGAGATCAATAGATCCAACACCGCCCGAGCTGTAGAGGCTGTATGAGGGGCCGTCTGGAAGCCCAAGCCGCAGACTGCGGATCTCTCTCGGGAGTCCCGTCCAAGAGGATGTCCCCATGAAGCGCAGAAGAGGTTGGCTTCCAAGAACGGGGACGGTGTTGTTGGTGTTGACACCCTCAAGGATCACGTTGCGTAAGTTGTAGGCACCGCTCGTGACGTCTTCGCTTTGTCGCATAAGGATGCGGACAAGCCCAGGGATGCTGGCAGCCATAGAAGCTGCTCTTGCAAACGAACTGAAGACGTTGGTGCTCGCAGTTGCACTGGAGTCTACCAAGATGTCGGTGATGTACGACGTGCCGTAGAAGATCGGAGACAAACCCGGGAAGGCAGCACTCTTGTCAAAGGTGTCCGCACCGTTGCTGAGGTAGACCTTGAGTGTCGACCACGTTCCACCTGAGCTGAGGACGCGACAGTTGATCGAGCAACCTGTGCTGACAACCAAGTACAGGGAACCGTTGTTGGTCGAAGTGAGAACACCGGCTGTCGCATGCGCGTTCGCGAGGCTCGCGCGATCTCTCAAGCAGAGATTGAGCGTGTACGAGTCGAGATTAAGGACAGGTGCGCCTGAAGCTGTAACCTGCAAACTCCCCGAGCCACTGAGAAGCACAGTCTCATTCGCCGTTAGCGTACAGAGACTTGAGGTCTTGTCATTGATGAGAACGACGTTGGAAAGCTCACGCGGGGGCCTCGTCAAACTGGACGTGCCACTGAAAGTAACCGTCTTAGGTGTTCCGCTTGTCGAGGACTCTAGAGTGATGTCAGCGAGAGTGAAGCTCCCCGTCGTAAGGACAGCATCCCCCTTCAGGACGACGCGTTTAAGCCCTACCGCAGCGTTCGCAGCGGCCACAGCCGTAGCAAACATGTCGTAGATGTTGTCTACGGGTGTTGCGAGAGGGTCGTAAACGAAATCGTAAGTTGCACCCGAACTGAACGTCGTCCAATCACCATTGGTGAGACCAGACCCGAGCTGATACATCGTGCTGTCGGCTTGAGACCAAACCAACATGCCCGCTTTGCGCAAGCTCGAATGGATGTTGTCTCGCTCTGTCGTGTCCGCGACAGTATGGAGACCACCTGAAACGTCGTCGTCCGCGACGATCGGAAAGGATCCTAAAGGGGTGAGCTGGTCGGTCAAACCAATGGTCATCGAGAATTACCTTTAGGTGCGAAGAAGACTGTCTCTCAGGCTTCAGGGAACAGTCGATCAACAAAAGAAATGTACCCGACCGCGTGCCAGCGCTGTAAGGCGTTGATCCCTACGACTTGCAGCTCAATGCCGCTCGGAAGGATGTTGAAAACGACATCCCAAGCGGGATCGTCACGGAAGGGTCCGTTCATAAACGTGACGTTCTTCTCTGTGATTGTTCCGCCGTTATCAACCTCGAAGGTTGCTGCGATCCTGAAATTCGCAGACCCTCCGAAGGTTTTGATCGTGGTCACAGTAACGTCGTAGGCGATGACGGCTCGACCTGTGGCAACTACGGTATAGGTGTGGATCGTCGCGGGGTTGTTAATCGACGTGTCTAATGTCGCGTTGATCGTGACATCGCCAGTCCCGCCCCCACCCGACGGGACTTCAATCCAATCCCCGTTCGTGAGACCAGGCCCAAGACGCCACAATTTGCTGTCGTCTTGTGTCCAAACCCGCATCCCGTCTTTACGGAATGTCTCGTCGATCGCATCTCGTGCGGTGGTGTCTGCGACAGATCGAAAACCACCGTTAAGGTGATCATCGGCTGCAACAGGGAACGACCCGAGAGGTACGAGTTGGCCGGTGACTCCAATGCTCATGGTTAACTCACCACAAAGTTCAGATTGGTGCCCGTCAGAAGATTGGTGCTCTCGTAAACGTCATAGGTCGAAGTGACTCCGTTGACGTTCGTCAGCGAAAGCGGAAATGAGGCGTTGAAAGAAGCCGAGAAGCCGTTGAGCGTGAAGGTTGCGGCCCCGTACGCTTGAGGGATTGCGTAATAGACCTTCTGGTTCGAAGGGCTTACGGTGATCGTCCTTTGTCTCGAACTAGAGAGGGCTGTTCCAGCGAGAGCTTCAATCTGGGATTCTGTGTTGAGTCCCGCTGCGCCCACTCCGAAGTAAACGTCACGAGTCCAACGCACTACGAAAGTTGCCTGAACGCTCCCGCCCTTCACAGCGGTGAGAGTTGCTGTCCAAGTTGGATCCGCTCCGAGATCAGCTCCATTTCGCTTGATGCTCCCGACGAGAGAGCCCGATGAGAAGGGCGAGTTGATCGTCCAGATCCCAGGATCGACATCCCCTGCGTCCGTGCTCCCACCGTACGTGTTCGCGATACCCGCACTTGTGGGGGGCCCGCTTGTGTAAGACGCGCTCGCGGTGATTGTCGTCAAGGTGTCGCCACGTCGATGCGTGAGAGAACCTGCATACGTGAAAGCGGTGATTGCGAAGCCAGGTAAAATCATGTCTTCGGTCAGCCTTTGGAACTGAAGGATCCCCCCGGGGTCTTCCATGAGGACGGCGTACTGTTGGTTCGTGAAAGGCGGGAGCCCGCCGCCTGGACCACGGAGCGCAGGGTTGACGATGGCCGCCCAACCGAACGTCGGATCCCCCTCAAGCGTTTGGTTGACCGCTGCAACGCGGACACCAAGCGTCGTGAGAGTAAAGAGACCGAAAGTTGTTACAAGAGCGGAAGTGCCGCCCCCGTTGATGGACGACCGGAACACCAGGGCTCGACCGATACCCACACCAGAGGGCATCGGGAAGGTCACGGTGGTGAACGGGGTCGCAACCACGTGTGTGGTCGGATTCACGCTCGTCAAGGACGGGGCCGTCGCTGTGATCTCGTCAACACCAAAGACTTCGAGTTGCCACTGGGAAACGCCAGAGGTGCTCTGAAGCCGAATTGAAATGGTGTTTCCAGGCGTTACATCGACGCCGCCCGTCGTACTTACGAACGATCCCACGCCATCTTGGACTTCGACAATTGGGGACGCCATGCAGGACTCCGAGGGGAGGCCCAAAGCCCCCTGTCCCGCAGGAACTATGAGAGAATTATCGCGTTTCTCGAAAAGGCTGAGCCTGCGATCGCGTTCCGGTGTATCTACAGCAAGAGGCTCTCGAAAAAAGACGACCATTTCTTTGATCGATACCCTCTCAGCGTTGTAGGACAGCCATGAAGATCGAACTCACCATCAAGGTTGACTATCTGCCCTCATGGGGCGTGTACGAGGGCTTGCGCGAGCTGGTTCAGAACGGCAAGGATGCCGAAACTGAGTTCCAGGCCAAGCTCGAAGTCCGGCACCGCAAGGATGCCAACATCCTCGTGATCGAGAACGAGGGGGCCACGATCCCTCACGAAGCCCTGCTCTTTGGTCACACGACCAAGAGCCAGCGTTCGGACATGATCGGCAAGTTCGGGGAGGGTCTCAAGTTGGGCGTCCTCGCTCTTGTTCGCGCTGGCTACCCTGTCAAGATCCGCTCTGGGGACGAGGTTTGGATCCCCACGATCGAGCGCAGCAACAAGTTCAACGCTGACGTTCTCGTCTTCGAGATCATGTCGGGTCGCACCCCCAAGAACCGAGTTTCGGTCGAGATCAGCAACATCAAAGCCGAGGATTGGGCTGAGATGAAGCAGTGCTTCCTCTTCCTGAACCCTGGGAAGAAGGACGACCGCATCAGCACGACCTACGGCACCCTTCTTCTGAATCCCGAGTACAAGGGCAAGCTCTTCGTGAAGGGCATTCTCGTAGAGAAGGACGTCAAGTACGACTTCGGTTACGACCTCGGTGAGGGTGTCAACGTAGACCGAGATCGTCGGATGATTTCACGTTGGGATCTGAACTGGCGCACGAAGGCCATCTGGTCTGAGTCCGTAGCGAAGCGCTCGGACATCTTCGGCAACTTCTTTGACATGCTCGAAGAAGAGAAGGCTGACATCGGAGATCTCGATGAGAGCGCGGCACGCGGGCTCCCCTCGAAGCTCTTGGATCAAGCGAAGGAACGCTTCGTTGCCAAGTTCGGCAAGGACGCAATCCCCGTCGCAAACCTCGCGGAGTCCAAGGACATCGAGCACCTTGGGAAGAAGGGTGTCGTCGTCAACAAGACCCTGAAGGCTGTCCTTCAGAGCATCATGGGCTCGACCCAGCAGGTGCAAGAGAGCCTCAAGAAGGAAGCCACGACTCGCTACTCGTGGTCCGACCTTTCCAAAGAGGAAAAGGCCAATCTGGAGCTGTCCGTTAGCCTCATCGATGATGTCGCAGGCTTCTCTCTCAACAACGTCGATGTCGTGGACTTCCGCTCGGACTCCATCATGGGCATGTACGAACCCACGGGAGAACGCGTTCTCATTGCCCGCAAGCACCTCATCAGCCGTCGTGTGACCCTCGAAATCCTTGTTCATGAGGTCGGTCATCGCGCGGGTGGGGACGGCGACAAGGGCCATGTGGACAACATGGAGCGCATCTGGAGCGGGATCGCGGAGGGGCTTCTGAACCGTCTCGGGGACAAATCATGACCGACAAGAAGTACACGCTGACTCTCAACAAGGATCAGGCACAGGTCTTGGTACAAGCGCTCGACCTGTTCTCGCGGATTGGAATCGGTCAGTTCGAAGAGATCGTCCACGTCTACGACAGCGGGCGAATGAACAACGAACAGCTCGAAGGCAACGCCAAGTACGATGTGCGAGACCAAGCGAGGGCCGCTCTCGACCTCGCGAAGAAGGTACTCACAGGGTACACGGGGGGTGCGAGCCACGGGATTCATTCGCCCCTCGTCTCTGACAAGTACCGAGCGGCCTTCGACATTCAACAGGTCGTTCGGCACGCTCTCCATCAAGAGCGAAATCCAAAGGGGGAGGCGGGCTGGTGCGTCTCTTCCAGCGTGTATCAAACGTCCGCTCAAGAGCTGCCGATCTTCGTCCGCAACGATGAACCCAAGGAACCGTGATGGCTTGGCGTTTCGTTCGACAACCCAACGGCAGACTCGCACGCTTCTCGGATGTCGTGGATCACTTCACGCATGGCAACCTCTCTGTAGAAGAGGCCATCGAAGTGTGCGTCTCGGAGCACGGTCTTCTTCAGAATGAGGCCAAAAGGAAGGTCGAGGCTGGGGTCGATGACTACGAGCCCTGGTCCATAAGCCGGAAGGGAGACGGCCTCTCCCGTTGGCGTCACGCACTTGAAGCTGTCGAGAGAGTCCACGGTAAAGAAGAGCGCGACCGCGTTGAGCTGGAACTCACTCTTGTTCCGAGTGAAGAGTGAGTTTGTTCGTGCGGGAGCCGAAGATGCGCACGCACCAGTTCGTACCGGAGTTGGTGGACATCATCAGCGAAAAGGCCGTCTATCTCTGGATGAGCTTCGAGTACGACGACGGTAGTTTCACCTTGGAGAGCTGCGCGACTGAGCAAAGAGGGCTCATCCCCGTCACTGTGGAGCCCTTTCAGTACATAAAGGTTTCTCAAAGCAAAGGGTCTTTAGGGAGCTTTTGGGGCGCTTTTCAGATCACTTCTGAATCTGAGTCAGCACCCGTCATGGAACCTCCTGAAGAAGGTAGTCTTGAATCCTATTGGGACACCCTGATAAACGGGACCAACTGTGAGCTGCCTCGTGTCGAACACGGGATGCCCGAGTGGTACCAGTGCGAGATCGATGAGAACGGGCTATCAGGGATTCTCGGGGAAAACGTCCAGACCCCCGAGTGGATGCTTGAAATGGGAATCGCTCCAGGGCAACCCCTGCTTTTGCGCATCTATCCCCCACATTGTTACAAATCGAGCTGGGAGTACGACGAGTGGGACGTGGAATGGGATTGGGACGTGATCTGCGTTCTGCCTCTGGAACCCGCCGTCGTTCTTGAACGGTGGTCGAGCTGGCTTGAGTTGCTCGCGGAGCAAGATCGCGAGTATCAAGAGAACGTCGCAGAGCTGAACGAGCTGAGACACAGCGACAGATCCAGGATGTATCTCGTCAAGAGCTACCGCGACCGAGGCACCCCCAAAGAGAAGGTGACCGTCTCGCTGTGCACAAAGCACACCTTCATGATCGGAAACCCTATCGAGCTGCCCCCGTTGATTGTCTCGGTCACCTTGGACGGGCCTGAGATTGTCGTCGAACGCGCAGCCCCGATGCTTCGAGCGCTCTTACGGAAGCTGGAACCGCCCGCGCGTCTCAGCTTGACGGACATCTTGGGTTTGAGGATCAGCACGACGGGTAAATGGTAACGGTGTAGGAGGTCGTATGCCCACGAAGACTTGGCCCAAACTCCCCGATCCCCCGTTCGATTGGGAATCCGGAACCTACATAGACAACGATTCGCCTGTGCCTGACTCCACGGCATGCAAGCACGGGAAGGGGCCTTGCGAGACGTGCGGAACGACAAACAAGCGAGACACCCTGCACAAGACCGGAGGCGGTAAAGGGGCGGTGGGACGCCTCTTCAAGCGCAAGTCTTGATCAACCCCCAACGAGAGTTGTAGGTGTCCCATGGCTGATATCTGGAAGCGCATGCGCGATGAAGAAGCTGCGGCTGAAGTCATCGCAGGGCTTGCAGTCCTCACTCCGGTTGCGCACTGGTCTTCGTCTGATCAAGAGCGCGGCTACAAAGCCTACGAAGTCCGCATCAAGGACAAGCTCTACGGCACCGTCTACCAGACCGACGAAACGACCTACAAGAAAGCAGGGAGGCTCCGCTACGGAGACCGCAAGGTCAAGCGATGGACGTACGACCCCGAAGGGTTCTTTCGACGGGTGGCGGGCATCTACTACACGTCGCGCAAACGTGCGATCCAAGAGCTGATGCTCGACCACCTTCGCGAACCCGCTCGGAAGAAAGAAGAGCTGCGTGAGAGACAAGAGCGTGAGCGTCGGAAGGAAGAGGCCGAGAAAAAGAAGAGCGCTCTTTGATCGATTCCCCGCTCCAGTTGTAGTCCAGACATGTCGAAGACCAAAGCACAGATTCTCGCCGCTGGTTGCGTGAAGAACGCCAAGGAAATGCTTGGTTCGGGGTGGAACCATGTGAGCGACGACATCCGCTGGGGCCTCGTCTCCAGTCAGATCCTCGCCATCTTCTTGGGTCAGGACGAGACGATCAATCCGGTCAAGGTTCGCGCGTTGATCGAAGAGATCAACGCGGAGAGCCGAAGCCTCTTGGATCTTTGAAAGGGGCCGCCATGAAACTCTCCGAAGCTCAAGTGAACGGACTCGCGGCCCTCTTGGTTTACAAAGGCTGCATCCCTGTGCGAATCCCAGGGATGAAGACCTACAAGATCCTTGCGAAGCAAGGCTTGGTTCAGATCCTCGCGGAGGATCCTGACAGTGAAGCGAGCGGTGAACTGAAGTACGGCACCTGTCGCCTTCACACGCTGGACGGGACGAGACCCGTCGCAATCCTCCTCACCGAAAAGGGGCAAGAAAGAGCTGCGACTCAAGGGATCACGATCCCTTCTCTTTGATCGACCCCCGACGTCAGTTGTAGTTCAGGTGAAAGAGAGGGACTGACCATGAAGCTCCACCACTGCGGCGACGACATGAACAAGGCCCACGAGTTGACCCGCGCTATGCGGTGGAATGACTACCGCGTGTGTAACTCCCTCTCGACCACCCAGGTCTGGAAGTGGCATGGTGGAGACGCCATCGTGGTGGTGGCCAACGACCACTACGGGCGACTCACCGGCTACTCGGTAGTCCGCATGGGCAAGAAGGTCCAGGTCTTCGAGGGCGCCATCAAGCCCGTCCTTGAGGCCCTTGGCAAGAAGAACATCTCCATCGTCCACCCTGAGATGGTGTAAATACCCTTCATGCCTGAAGAGACCCTCGCACCGAAGCCCACAGGGAAGCCGCCTGAATTGGTGAGCCTCACGGGGCTTCTCTTTCCTTGGTTGGAATACGCTCCCGCCCTCTTGAGGGTGCCAGGGAGCCCTCATCTATATCTGCCGTGCTTTCACACACCCGAGAAGCTTCGGTCCTTGATGGACCGCGCAGGGACGCACTTCTCTTCGATCAAGCAGATCGAGAACGGGCCCGAATTTCTCTCTTCGTTCCCGCGTACTGACGGCACCAGTCAGATCAAGATCATCATCGACCCCTACTACACAGAAGCGGGTCGAGTTCGTTACGTCGAGATCAAATTGGATTGAGGACGCGTATGCGGATAAGCGACTACCAGTTGAGGCGCTATCATCTCGCACAAGCGGTGTGCCGTGGTGACGTTGAGATGTGCGAGGAAGACCTCAAATCCATCTTGGCCGACATGGTGATGCTCGTCTCGAAAGCCCTCGAACCAACACCGCTCCAAGAACCCCCAATAGGATAGAGCCATGCCAAAACTGCTCCTACCACGGCGATACACAGAGGACTCGATCCTTCTCTGGAAGGCCGCCATCGAGTCAGGGTGGGAGACTGAGCGGCTGTTTTCCTACGACATGCCAGCGCATTTACGCGAGAGCAAAGACCTCGTGTTCTACGGCGAGACTGTGATGGCCGACGCTGCCACGCAGCAGCTCAATTTCGCCCTCATCGAGCCCCCCGACAACTGGCTCCCTTCTTTGCCCTCGTCCTATCGGCTCCGAAGCGTCGAGTTGACGACCTACGTAGAAGCCTGTGTTGAGAGCGGACCCCTCTTTTTCAAGCCCGCCAACGACAAGATGTTCCCAGCGGGTGTGCGAGCGAGCGGCAAAGAGCTTCTCTACTTCAACGTGGAGCCCACGAGTCCCGTCCTCGTGTCTGAAGCCGTGGACTTCCGCGTGGAGTACCGCTGCTTCGTACTCGACCAAGAGATTGAAACGCTCGCCCCCTACAATGGGGAGGAAGAACCCGAAGACAGATCACACGCACGGGCTTTCCTGCAAGATTTCTTGCGAGACCCTTACGTTCAACTCCCGCCCGCTGTTGTGGTGGACGTCGGATACATCCGTGGACGAGGCTGGGCGGTCGTAGAAGCCAACCCTTGTTGGGCATCGGGGATTTACACCTGCCACCCTCACTCGGTCTTGAAGGTGCTTCAGAGGGCCTCCGTGTGGGACCGTTCAATCGTGGACGAGAAGTGGCTGAGGTATCGCGTTCTTCTTTGATCGACCTCTCCCTGAGTTGTAGTTCGGCCATGGCACACAAGAGTAAAAAAGCCCCTCGGAACTTCGTGGCTGTCGCGATGGCCAAGCGCTACAGCGGTGGCATCAAGGTCATGAAGGATCGTCGTGCGCCTCGGGGCGGCAACCGAAACCTTCAGCGCGAATACCGCGAGGAGTTCTGATCATGGCCTTCCTTGAAGACGCCTACGCGTACGCCACCGAGTGCAACCTCGCGACTTTGAGCGAGCTGCACGACATCAAAAGCTCGTCCAAGTCTCGCATCGGACGGCAGACTCGAATCTGCGCTCAGATGCTTGAGGTCTGCCGCCACATCGATGAGAAGATCGACTGGCGTCCTGTCGGTGACGCTGGCTCTAGCCGCTACCTACGGACCTACGAGCTGTTGCAGACGGGCCTTAGCACCAAGACTCAGTTCGAGGCTGCCATCGAGAAAGCTCTTGCGGACAACATCCTCTGAGCGGTGTAACTTCCACCTCACATGGGTGGCAAGAAAGAAGTCGAAGCGGCCAAGATTGCTCTAAGGCACTTCGTTGAGAGCAAGCCGTGGTTCAACGGCATCGGAGTGGGCCTCAAGAACGGCTCGCTCCGTATTCACGTCTACTCGACGGACAAGAGCGCGGAGGTCGTGAACACGATCCCAGCCGAGTTCCGAGGGTTCCCTGTCGCTGTCTTCTACGTAAGGATGCCGAAAGCGCAGTGATCATTCTTGCGGGAGCGTTTGCATGAAGTCGAAGGTATCTCTGCCGTCGCGGTACTCGGATGTCACTCGAACACGCTCGTTGATCAAGGGAACGTATTCAGGGTTCAACTCAATCCCAAGGTAAGAGCGTCCAAGTAGACGAGCGACAGCCAAGGTCGTCCCCGACCCAGAGAACGGGTCAAGCACCATGTCCCCAGGCTTTGACCCCGCAAGGATGCAGAGACGAGCAAGCTCTTCGGGCATGACCGCGAAGTGAGCCCCCTTGTACGGCTTGGGATTGATGCCCCAAACCGAACGTCGATTGCGGTGCCCGCCTTCCGCGGCGACTTCCTTCACTGCCTCGGTGTCGTAGAAGTAGCGCTCGGACTTAGCCAACAAGAACACGTATTCATGGCTCCGAGTCGGACGGTCCTTCACCGACTCAGGCATCGGGTTACCCTTCGCCCACACGATGTCTGAACGCAAGTACCACCCGTCGTCCTGCAAGGCGATGGCTGCGCGCGCGGGAATCATCATCAGCTCCTTGGCTTTGAAGCCCGTACGCCGCTTCCCACGCCCGACTTTCGTGTCTCCGTGGAGCGCGCCAGCGTGCTTGCCACTGGTGGAGCCGCCCCACTTGCCGTCGTTCGCGTAGGAGTCCCCCAGGTTCAACCACAGAGTGCCGTCGTCTCGGAGCACCCGCCGAACTTCTCGGAAGATTTCGACCAGGCGGGCGATGTACTCGTGTGGGGTTTCTTCAAGTCCTAGCTGGTCATCAACACGGTGCGCGCCACATGACGCGCACTGCCGTCGCGCAAGGCGATCAGCTTTTGAGGCATGCCCGCTCTGAGCACCCTGGGTCTGCTTAGGGCCATCCCAGCGCTGAACACCGTGATCACACGTGGGGTCAGTTCCACCTTCCCATTTGCCGGTACCGTAGTCCCGAAGCCCGTAGTAAGGCGGGGAAGTGACACAACATTGAACGATACCATCTGGCAAAGATTTCAGATGCGTGAGAGCATCGCCTACAACCAATTCGTTCCGGTGGCTCACTTCTTGACGTATACACCAAGCTCAACGAAGCTCGTAGAGCTGGTCTTCGGTGAAGAGCTTCTTGCGAGGGTCAACCCACCCGAGCTTGACCGCCGCACGGGGAACGTCCCGTGTCAGGATCTTCCGCGCGCGAAGCTCTTCGAGATCCCTTCGGATCAACCCCATCTTCCACACACCGTTCACGTAGTACCAAGTGCTCGTGTCATCGAGGACGTAAACGTAGTTGAGCCCCATCGAGGCCTGAATCGCAGCCTGAACGAGCAAGGTGAGCCGCTCAGCCTTGCATCTTTGGGTTTTGCTTCGAGACATCTCTTTACGCGCACGGGGGTGGTGCATGGAGAGCGTGGTGGGCCCCAAGGCAAACTCTGCCCTCTCCCGTTGCGCGGGGGTCGCTACAAGCCAGTGGGCAAGCTCGTGAATGAGGGTGACACAGCTCTCCCCCCGACCCGCGATGGACACTCCATCCCAACCGAGACGCGTGCCATCCCGCTTGAAGTCGATCGAGACGCCCGCAGCAGCCGCGAATTGAGGGATGAGCGCCCTCGTTCCCGGGGGCACTCTGTTCGAGTAGTAACTCGGGAAACGTGCCATGTTCAGATGCTCATCATCACATCGGAGTTGCGCTTCCGAATCTCTTCGAGGTTGAAGTCGTGGTTGCGCATGTCGAACTCGTAGAGGCTCAGACGATGCACCTTCGAGCCGACGTTGGGCTGAATGGAGATGGTCTTCTCGGTGATGGCCACGACCTTGCCGAGGTAAGCCAGGTTGTAGCTGTCGTACTCAGCCATATCCCCGATCTTGAACTCGACACGGTAGGACTTCGACTCAGGCTCCGAGGCGCCGTAGGGGTAGACCTTCTCGACTCCGAAGAGAGTGATCTTTTCACCAATGTGGATTTCAGCTTGGTGACCCGCTGCAACGTGAGCGGGGTAAACCTCACCTCGAACGCTCCGTGGCTTCGTGGCAATCTCCGAAACCAGGACAACCTTGGATTTGACAGCTTTGCTCATGGGTTGACTACAACCCAAAGAGCGCCCGATCAAAACCCAAATGCCAATTGTTGCTGAGGGGGCGGACGCTGGGCTCGAAGGGGTTGCACGAGAGAAAGCAGTGTCCGCTGGATGTGTTTGTCGGGGAGACGCTCCACAAAACTACAGAGTTCTGCGATCTCACTTGGGGTCAAAGTCTCAGCAATTGCTGTGGTCGGGGTGGTTTGCATGCGGGCAGCTCTACACCGAAATCGGTTTTGATCGACACCCCACGAGAGGTGTAATTGGAGCTGTGGGAGGAATTTATGGGTGCTGATGACGAAGAGGACAATGGCAAGCTCGTTGTGGATTGCGACCGCAACAGATGGCGTCTTTCCTGGGCTTTCGAGGATGATGTGGGCGGCTCCCTGGGGCAGAACTCCAAAGACGGTGAAGGGGAGCCCTTGTCCGGCTGGAGTCGTGGGGATTGGGAACACTGGGCAGCTTCCAAGGCAGTCAAGAACCTACCTGGGGTAGAACGCGATAGCTGTGGGTTCTACTGGGAATCCGAGTCGCAAGCCCGCAAGGCCCTTCGAGTCGCCAAGGAAGCATTGAAACAAGAGCGCCCCCTTCCTGAATGGGCGGTGCAAGCCCTCAAGGCGGGCTGGAAGCCCCCGAAGAACTGGAAAGCCTAACCCTCGCTCTGGGTATCAGGGTCGTCAGCGGGCTCAAAAGAAGACGTGTCGAAGTTGAAGACAACAACACGTTCCTTTGGAACCCCGCCCGTCTCTTTGAGGTAAATACGCCCGTCTCTTGCATCAGGGTTGCGGGTCTTGTTTGCCTTACCACCAGAGAGAAACACATCCCCGCCGTCGCCATTGTTTTTCTTCTTCCTTCTGATCTCATCCTCTTCCTCAGGAGTGAGTGTGCGAAAGCCCCTCGTCTTCTCTTCAAGAAGGGCGAGTCGTTGAAGGATTTTGCTTAGGTCTTCTTCGTTCATGTAGACCCGCCTACACCAAAAAGAGCCCTTCGTTTTGATCGGTTCTGGCCCTCGTTGTAGTACGGGCATGGGAACAATCGACATCACCTGCCCACGCTGCTCTGGAAAGGGCGTCCGCTCTGAATGGCATCCTGATGCTGGTGTCTGCTACCGCTGCGGCGGCAAGGCCTTCATCACGGTTGACCCCGAGCGTCGTCTCCGAGCCCTCTTTGCGGCTCGCTCGCGCTACCGCTCTCTCTTGAAGGCCCTCAAGAGCAGCTCAGGGGAAGAAGCGCGCGAGATCAAAGAGGTGGCTCTTCCCCGTGTGGAGCGCGATGGGAAGCTCATCCGTTACGAGCTGAATACTATCGTAGCGGAACACCCTGCAAAAGCCGCTGCCATCCGCTTGGTCGAGCGCGCCAAGATCTAGTCCTCGGACTCATCGAGAAGCCGTTCCCAAGCAGTTGGCTTGGGCTTCGGTGGTTCCGAGGGTTGGTCTACAACGACGGTCTGAATGTAAACCTGCTCGTCGTACCCTGCGGTCTCTTCCCTGAAACGGTCGCCGTGGACAAAGAGCCAAGCGTCCGCATCCGCAGGACTGCTGAAGATCGCGTCAAGACGTTTCCCCACCTGCACAAAATAGAGGTGATCAAAGGGATCCTCTTGCACCATGATCTTAACTGTACGGAGGCTTCGACGTCCGTTTGATTCGAGCCAGTCTTGAGCCCTGTCGTGGTCTGTGAACTCGAACCACGATGTGCCTTTGTCCTCAGGTTGAAACCCTGGGCGCTTGAGAAGCTCGTACATCGTGCGCACAGCGACACGCCAATTCATGAGATCCTCTCCCAGGCCGTTGGGCGGTAACCCAAGAACCATTGCAGAAGCTCACGAGGATCTTGGCCCGTAATCTTGAACCCGTGGTCTTTCATGAACGAGACGCACGAGGAAATGGCGTCCTCGAAGCATTGCTCGACATCATTGAGGGGCGGGGTTGGGGCTCCCGAGAGGTAGCAGCTAGGGCAGCACAGATGCGTCTCGTGTGAGACCCATCCAAGACCGCGACACCCGCGACAAAGACGCAGCAGTAACACCCCTCTACTTACACCGGATCAATGAAAGCCCGTCCAGTCGATTTCCTCTGCGAGAAGGAAACGAGATCCCTTTTTGAGGACGGGCCAGATGCTAACGTCACTGGAATCCGAACGAAACTTGCGCAGAAGCTTCAAGGTTTCCTTTGAGTCGTGGATATGGCGGTAGACCTGCCCCAAGACGCTTCTGCGAAGAACCGTCACACGCACGTCTTTCCAAGGAACAAGTTCCATGAACACTCCTCCTACACCAGAGCTATCCGGTGTAGTGCACCAGCTATGCGAAAAGATGAAAACGACGAACCTTGCCCAGAAACGCTCGGTGAATACCGAGACCTTTGTGCCTCGATCAACCCGGACAGCGAAGCTGTTGCCTTCCTCGACTTCAAGATCGCAGAAAGCTCCCGAGGGCGAGACGAGGTGATCATCTCGCCAGACAGCCAAATGCGCATGATCTTGATGCCCATGTTGGTACTGGCCCCAAGTGGTAAGTACAGCTTGGCTGCTATCGCAAACCAAGAGGGGTGAAAACCATGCGCAAAGCCTTCACCTCAAGCGTGTATCTGATCCACGACCGCAGCGTGCTTCTCATCCTGCACAAGCGCTTCGACGCTTGGGTGCCAGTAGGCGGGGAGATTGAGTCCAACGAGAGCCCTACAGAGGCAGCCAGACGTGAAGTCTTTGAAGAGACGGGGATCGAGGACTTCACCTTCTGCGCCCCCTCGTTGCTGCGCTCTGTGCCGGGCCTCGTTTCGTACGAAGAGCACGATGCGGGCCCCAAAGGATGGCACATGAATTTCGTGTTCTTTGGCTTCACGAAGAACCGCGACCTCCCCAAACCTTGTACTGAGTACAGCGCGTACTATTGGTTCCAAGGGGACGAGCAGATCTTACTTCAGAAGTGCCCTGAGAACGTCCAGACCTTCATGCAGAAGGCGTTGATCATCGCGCCATGACACTCGAAGCACGCGAGACTACGCCTTGTGTGGAAGAGGGCCAATTCTGGGCCCACTTGAGACCTCTGCGTCTTGAGCGCATCTCCCAAGTCCACGAAAATCACGTGGTGACTCGGGCATGGACCCCCTCGTCAGATGCGGAAGAGTGCTTCTATGTGGATTTCACACCCGAGCTGCATCGGCATCTTTGGTTCGAGAAACACACCCCCGCCTCGAACTTTGGGGAGAACTTCAAGACCAGACTCAAACTGAAGGTCTTCCCTGGGGATGTGATCCTCGCGTCCACAGACATCGAGTACGTCCCCCCGCCTCCACCACCCCCTCCGCCAGGGGGCTACACGACAGTGGGTGCAGGCGGCTCAGTTACGATTTCGGGTGGATCGGGGGGTGGTTACATTCAAGTGCAAACCCCTCCAACCGTGACGCACAAGCTGTTCTTCATCGGACCTGAAACGAATGAGAAGACCGTTCAAGTGCTCGCGGACTGGAACCCCTTTGTCAATGCCAGTTATTACGGAATCAAGCACTACCAGAAAAGTAAAGGGCACCGGAGTCTCGTGGGGAAAACAGATCTGGAGCGCATCTCGGAAGACGACGAATAAGCACTGATATCATCCTCTTAGCGAGGAGAAGTGCCCAATGCCTCTCAGCACCTGGCTCTATATCTCGGCTGCGGTATCCATCTGTGCTCTCGTCGCGTTTCTTTGGTTCTTCTGGTTGGGTCGCCGTTGGAGATGGCCTCAGGGCACCCGTGTTGAGGGCGTTTACTCGGACTTCAGAGCGACGCTTATCTTTGACGAAGACGCAAGACGCTCTTTCAAGTATGAGCCGCAGAAGATTGCGACAGGCTGCGCTCTCGCTGCGCATTCTTTGGCTACTGCTTGGTTGAGTCTGCATGAGAAACGCGGTTGGAAAGTGAGCACCCGCAGTCTCAAGGATATCGTGGTGCACGTCCTTGGGGACGAGGCCTACACGAAAACCTACGAATACGCGGCTCAACGTATAGGGTACGGCACGGGACTGCATTCTGCCGGTATGCTCCACATGATGACAATGCACGTTGGAAGCGAGACCCGTCCTATGATCGCTTGTCGTGCGAGCAAGTTCGATCTGGTGCCGATCACAGGGGGTCTTGTGATCCACGAGTTGGTGCACCACCTGGTGGGGCTTCAGCATCCGAACCTGTTTCTGCCTAACGATGACTGGTACGACGCGAAGCACTCGCTTCAGGATTTCTGGTCGAGCAGGTCAGCTTTGAGCCTGGAATCCACTGGGGTTGGGGTTTACCTCAAACTGAGAGGTAGAGCGGGGATCACGGTTTAGTCTCTCTCAAGATCGCTTCCAACACAGAGAAGAACCAATCCGCCTCGTACCACTGATCACTGCCGTGCTTGCGCACAACGAGGTCGATCATGCGATGCCCCTTAGGGTGTTCTAGGGCAATGGCTCGGAGTTGCTTGAGTTGAGACTCGGACAACTCGATCTCGATCGAAACACGCATCGAATACCTCCCCGTTTAGAGAAGGAGCGAGCATCGGTATTTCTTTGGTGGGATGCCAAGCTCGTATAGGATCAGAGTCGGGAGAGACCCATGGACGAGTTGAAAGCGTTTCGCCAAGCCCTCACAACACGGAACGTCGCAGAGAGATACCTCAAGCAAGCGCGCGAGGCTCCCCGTCGCGTGGACAACGCCCTCAAGATGAAGATCAACCACGAACTCCGCAGTGCGGGTTTCGATGGCAACGGTCGCTTTCGCTCCATCGGTCACGCCATCAACGTCGCGACAGGGATCATCGAGAAGAACGGTGTCGAGCTGGCCGAAGTGATGTCAGCTCACCGCTTCAACAAGCCCGAAGGCCATGAAGCGGTGGAACTCGCCTTCAAGACGGACGATCCCTTTTCGCCTGTCGAGATCGACAACACGCGCTTGGCTCTGTCTTGGACCGAGCTTCAAGAGGGTCGCCTCGAAGCCATCGCCTACCTCTCTTGATCGGTGGCACCTTCATGGATCCCTTGGTGCAACGCATAACAGCTCGTTCGATCACGGCGGATGTCTCCGTTGCGGATCTTGCGAAGTGGGAAAAAGACCTTCGTTTGATGACGAAGGTCTACCGCTCCGTTGGCACTGAGGGGACTGAGCGCGACCACGAGATGTGGGATGAGGCGGAGAGGCTCTTCAAGAACTTCAGAGAGCGCCTCGAAAAGTGGGCCTACAAGACTTTGCTGCCCTACGTCAAAAGTACAGACTTTGACAAGCAGCCTGGAATCGAGAAGAAGATCCGATCAGAGATCTGGACGCTACTCATCGCTCTTGGGGGCTCGCTTTTCCCAGAGGCATGGGACGGTCAAAACTTGGGAGATCATGAGACTCCCAAGTACGTCAAGAGCTTTCACACCCTAAAGTTCGAACGCGATCGTAACGTCAAACGATACCAACGAGCGTTCGTGGCGGCCTTCAAACTCATCGAAGAGTTTCTTACGTCGAACGGCGGTGAGGTCAAGAGATTTGAGACTGCGGAAGAGAGCTACGAGGTCGGCGGGATCAATGTTATCGTCCGTAATTACGGTCGAACTGAACGGAACATGGAGGATCACGTTGAGACCACTATCAAAGGTCTCCGGCACTGCCTAGACATGCTTCGAAGGGCAGGGTTCGGAAAGGCCACAGAGGGTCTCACTGTCTCTTTGGATTTCGATCGAAGTGACCTTGTTGCAGGCACCTACACGTCCGTTACGGACGAGCTAGTGATCTACCCACTTGGGATGGGGAGTGATCGAAACTTCGGGACGCTCATTCACGAAATAGGTCATCGCTACTGGTACAAGATCCTGCCCAACAACGCTGTGGCGTACTGGACAGAGATCATGCAAAACCGTGGAGTCTCCATTCAAAAAGAGGACATCCACAACTTTGTGCACCGCGTCGTCGAGCCCCTCGTGAAGAGGGAATTCACACCAAGCACAAAAGAACTGCTTCGCGCCGGTCAACAAGAAGCCAGGGACGAAGTGGAGCAAGCGAAGTTCCGAGAGTTGTCAACTCTACCTTTGTATCACTTCAAACATGGTGAGACCTTCGACACGAAGGCTTACATTGAACACCTCAGCGAGTTCAATGAGGGCGAGACGGTGCAAACCGAAGAGATCACCGACTACGCCAACACGAACCCTGCGGAAGCGTGGGCAGAGGCCTTCCGGCTCTACGTGACAAAGGGGCCTAGCGCACTCGGACCTTGGACCTTGAGCTTCTTCAAAGCGATCTCACGCGCAGGCGGGACGCACTTTGCTGCCAACATGATCAGCAATATTGCGGCACGTCATCGTGAGAAGCTCAATACGAGTCCATCCTCTTAACGCATTGGATAGAGCAGACGTGCAGCAGTTCCTCGCACATGGCTCTCGGCTCAAGAGTGACGTACCACCCAGGGGGAGCGCTGTACCAGACACGGCCATCCTCGGACTCCCGCGAGACGGCAGTCCGGTGAGAAGAGCCTGTGGCTTGCTTCGAGCAAACCGGACAGGTGAAGTCGCACGTCCCTACCCCGTTTACGATCTCGCCCTCGGACATCAGCGAGACACCTGTGGGGGGCCCGCTGGCTCACGTCCTGGGCCTCCGGTGGCCTTCATCTTGTGGGGCTCTGCCGCTGTGACAAGCTCCAAGCCAAGCTCGGTCACACCCTGAGCCGCAATCGGCTCCCCATTGTGCAGCTCTTGAGGCTGAAGGTTGTACCTCGTGCTGTCGTAGAGCCACTCGGTGCGCCCGATGATGGTCCCCTGGAATCCTGTCATCAAGCAGCGCGCCTTCGAGCCAAGCTCGTACTTGAACCGACCCTTAGGGTTGTTTTCAGCCTTGATGAGCTTGAGAGAGTCCTCGTCTACCCCGAGAGGCTTGACCGGAACCCCGTCCTTCTTCTCTTTGCTCTGGATCACGTAGCGGCGGCACCCGTAAAGCCACTCGGTACGTCCAACGAGAAGCCCCCGGTAGCCTGTGATCTTGTCCTCGACCTCCGAGCCCAAGCCGTACTTGAAGCTCTCTTTGGGCGCCTCGGAGTCGTCCCCAAGCACAGTGTCCTCTTCAAGGTGATCGTACGCCGTCTTCTTCGTCATAGTGCCCTCCCGTCAGGATCAACGAGGGTGTATTTACACCGGAGGGCTCTAGGAAAAGCTGGGACGAAGCGGTAGTCGCGGTAATTCACCACGGTGTAGCCGCTAGGCATGGGCAACCAACGACTCACACCATTTTTTTGCTTCTACGGAGGCAAATGGCGAGTCTCTTTGAGATACCCCCCTCCTGAGCACGATGCGATCATCGAACCGTTTGCGGGAGCTGCGGGATACGCCACACGCTATGCGGATCGAAAAATCACTCTCGTCGAGCGCGATCCGATCATTGCAAATTTGTGGAAGTACCTCACACGGGTATCGCCGCAAGAAATCATGGCGATCCCGACCGAAGTACCTGGCACAGTAGATGAACTTGCGATCTGCGAGGAAGCTCGTTGGCTCGTTGGGTTCTGGTGCAACAAAGGGGCGGCGAGTCCTCGGAAGAGCCCTAGTGCATGGATGCGCTCTGGTATTCGCCCGAGATCCTATTGGGGAGAAGCAGTTCGAGAAAAGATCGCATCACAGGTCGAAGCAATTCGACATTGGGAGATCATTGAAGGCTCGTACGAACAAGCGCCCGATGTGAACGCTACGTGGTTTATCGACCCACCATACCAACAAGCAGGAAAGCATTACCGCTTCAAACTTGAGAGCTACGAAACGCTTGCGGTATGGTGTGAGGCACGCCGAGGTCAAGTCATGGTGTGCGAACAGGAAGGGGCAACCTGGCTACCCTTCCAAACATTCGCGACCATCAAATCGACACCTGGCACGAACGGAAAATCATACTCTTCCGAGGTGATGTGGGTCAAGGGTTGTGAACCCTCAGCGTCGTGTTTGGTTGGCTTTGACGGCAGCCTTGCTACGGACCTTGGCAGCTAGGAGTTTCTCCTTCCAGAGGTCAGCAACGGCTACAGGATCTGAAGAGAGCTGCTTCAGATCCTTCGTTGAGTAAGTGGTAAGATTGAACTTCATCTTCGACCTGCTTGCCCACGGGCCGAGGTAAAAAGTCCATGTACCCATTGCTGAGTGATACGTCGTGGTGTCAAGCGACACGTAGAGTACGGACTGCACGAGCGTGACAACATGCTCCGTGCTCTGCCGGATCTTTTGAAAGAGGGCTGCTTCTCGATCTTCGGGTGTGTTCTGCTCTCTCCCAAGGAACAAAGTCACACTCAAGGCCGTGCGTGCAGGAAGCCTAGAGACCACACGCTCAGTCGTTCTTCGCGTGCCCTCTAGGTTGCCGCAGTAGTCGAGGTAGACCGAATGTAGCTTCGAAGGGAAGCGCTGCGCCACAAGCTCCACCTTCTCTGTATACAACGTAAATTTCTGCTTTTCCTGGGAATCGAGCAGGTGGCGGTATTCGTTGTGATCTTTCTCGACGGCCCACACGTTCTCAGCGGGAACACCCATTGCGAGCAGTGTGTTGACATCTCCGGCGCAACGAGACGCAAGGAACACATGGGGGTGTGTCGCGAACACGCTTGGCTTCAACAGGCGCTGGTGTTGGAACCAAACGAGGTTGCGATTCACGCTTTTGGCAGGGGTTTCCCCTTTGTACGCGATTGAGGTCATGACCGACCCTCATCTGACATGAGAGCCGACGTCTTCCTCTGGAGCGCGTTGCGTGACTGGCCTGAGCGAGTGACTTTGATGCCCTCATCGAAGATGAGGGCCAGCCCCTTTGCATGAGGGTAAGCCTCAATCAACTTCTTGTAGCTCTCGTGGTGCACTTTCTGCCAAGCCCACACATCGGCGGCGGTCGTACTCTTGTGCGACCCTCGACCAACACGCTTTTTGATGAAGTTCTGGACGGCGATGTCTGACGTGGGCCCATCCACGTGAATACCAATAGTGGAACCAGAATCACGCCGACCCTCCAGAAAGAAACCCGCAACGTCGTTGAGGATGTTTCCTGACGTTTTCGAGATCTGAGTACGGTAACCGCTCTTAACGCGGGGTCCGACATACTTCTTCCAGGCATCGTCGTAGGGTAGGATCTCCTTAACCCCGTATCTCTTGTGAGTGCTCATCTCTTTGTTTTGCACCCCCGACGGGATGGCCGGAACACCCCCTTTATCGAGCTTGGCATACGCCTCAATCCAAGCGTCCACATGCACAAGGTCACAGTAAATGAAATACGTGTCTTGGGTGCGTCCGTAACCGCAGGCACGACCGACTCCGGCCTGTGCCTGCGCATCCGAGGTGGTAGACTCTGTTTCGACCCACCCACGAATACAGTGGTTGAGGGGCAAAGTGATCCCCGCACGCATGGAGCCGCGAATCACAACATAGGTGGGCTCTTTTGGCTTGAGGGAAAGAGAGAGATTGAGTTCGTCGATGTTTCCCTCCTTCGCGTCAAACTGCAAACACTCGATGTTGCGGCCCCTTCGGTTAATGTGGTTGATGAGCTGGGTGTGCTTGGCTCCCGTCGCACGAATAACGAGGTACCCTGGACCGTGATTTCGGCACTGCTTCTTGAAGTTGGTCAGCACTTCGTTGAAGAAGTCTGTAGGTGTACTGTCTTCGTGAAAGAGGGGCTTCGTTTGCTTGAGGCGACCAGCCGTGCGCATCATCACGAGGCTATTGTAATTTGCCGGAGGGGCCTCATAAATCCAATGGAAGAGTGCTTCGCCATCGAGACTGATATTGTCACTCTTGAGCATGTGCGCGGTGGGCGTCGCAGAGACTCCTACGAAATGGTTGACAGTCTTCGAGTTACCCCACGTGTGGATCTGTTCACAGATCCGAACACCATGCTTCTGAAGCATGATGTCGATGTTGCCGCTCCGCACGTTTCCAAGATGCACCTCATCGGCGACCCACAAGCGAACGTCTACCTCCATGTTGAGGTCCATCTTCCGCAGGGTGCTGTTGTTGTGCGAGATGATGATGCCGCTCTGCGTGTACTCGTCGATAGGGTAGGTCTGTAGATTCGACTGACCTGCAAACACATGGAGCATAGCTCCAACACGCTCGGAACCGTTGACCCTCGCGGTCAACCGGCTACGTGTCTGATCCGTCAAATCAAGATGAGGGAGACCGCAAACAACGATGATCTGGAAGGTGCGTTTGCGCGCCACGCAGTCCTTGATGAACCCGTCGACAAGAGCGATGATCACGCCCGTCTTTCCAGACTGGGGCTGCATTGCCAGAACAGCGCTTCGTTTGTTGAGGGTGCATTTTTTCTCATTGGACCACAGAATGGCGAGCACATCGTCCGCCACTTTTTGCTGTAAGGGGTAGATTGTCTCATTCCCAATTTTAATAGGCTCGCTTTGCGACCGCTCTTTTGTCTTCTTGCGCACGTAGGCCCCCTCTGATTCGATTTGGTTTTGGTTTTGGTTACAACCCAACCAGGGGATCGAGGTGCCCCTTAGGTGAGCTACTGTGTGTAGATACACCGGACGACTACGGATGAGCTGCAAGAAAAGATGCAGGGGTGCGCTGCTTTTTCTTGCCAGGGGGGAGCGCCCGTGAGAGTCTTGTCTTCAAGGGACGCGGTGAGAACTGTGTCCCTTCTGCATTTAAGGCCGGAAGCACCCACTGCGAAAAAGAACGAGGGGGCTCTTCTTTTTCGTTGCGCAGAGCGAACACCTACGATAGCTTCCGGTCAGAAGGCACTGCGGGAATCTGAAGAGCTGGAAACGGCAAAGCGGGAATCTGAAGAGCTGGAAGGTAGGAGACTCGGGTAAAACCGGGTCTTTTTGCTTTTAAGCCTTCAGCCTACGATGCTCTCGAACAAAGGCACCTGCGCAGCGGGCAGCTTGTTGAGGCAGTAGAACGAGAACATCTCGGCGAAGTTCTCCCCTGATTTTGTCTTCGCGTAGTCGGTTACGAAGCCCTTGTAGTCAGGGGTGTCGAGGTCGCGATCCAACCGACCCTGAAGCTGGAGATAACCCTCCAGGCTGACATAGGATGTGAGCGCGGGCGCTTCGACAAGAGATAGCCGCACCCTGCGACCATGCGAGCTGTACTCAGTCCGCAGAACCTTGTACTCAACGCCCTTGACCGAGATGATTTCCCCTTCAGGCGGCGCTTTGAGTTGGTCTTGTCGCTGGAAGTCCTCTTGGTCCTTGAGGACTTTGTACATGGTGTTGATCTCTATCTGCTTCCCTTGCAAGAACTTGTGATCCAAGCGATGCCCGAACTCGTGGAGCACGTAGCGCAACACGTCGTGCTTCCCTTTGAGGTTCGCGCGAATGAACATCTCGTCTTTGGCAACCATGTAGAAAGCGGCAAAACTCGCTTTGTGGATCGTGTTCGTGACCTGGATGTCGCCGTAGCAAACCTTTGAGAAGCCCTTTGCGTGCAAGTGCGCGGAGGCCTTGAGCACGATGTCAACAATCTCAGCCATCACCTTCTCAGAGAAGCCTCCGGTGTTGACAACCATGAAGGGCCCAGCCTTGATTCGAGTGCTGTCCGCCCCCTCTTCAGAGTGCGCTTTACCTTGAGCCACGGCCATACGGGCAACTTCAACCTGAGCGCGCAACGTGCTCTCAAGCTTCATGTAAGCCGTGATGTACGCGAGGGCGCGCTCTCCTCTTGTGTTCCCTTTGAAAACGAACTTGATCGGCTTGAGATACATCCGAGATGCGATCTCAACCTTCTTTCGAATTGCGGGCGGAAGAGCGTACGACTGAATCAACGACAAGAACAACTTGTGTCCCGCGCTTAGGTAGTGATCAGCGCTAACAAGTTGCCTGTAGGCGTCATTGCCGACTGTGATTGCGTCTTTACTTGCGGCGTCGTTCTTACGGGAACGCTCCAGTAAATCCTTTCCCCAGTCGGGGTTTTCAGCGCGACCCCGAGCTTCATCCTCACGGCTAGGAGTGTTCTTCTGGATCTCTTCCAGAGCCTCTTTGGCAGCCTCCAACTTCGGGTGTGACATCGTGAGGACTTGAGAGACCCCTTGCTCGAATTCACCCAAGAGCTGCTTGGGGTCGCCAAAAGACATGGCCACAAGGTGCCGAGCGAGAACGCGAAGCTTCAGGGTCATACGAGGCTCACATCTTTCCGACTGCGATGTCGCCAATCACGAAATCAGGATCCTCCGCGTACTTCTTGTTGACGATGCCGTACTTCGTTCCGCCAACGGTCAACGTGTAGTTGGCAGGCACAGGGAAGTCCCCCGCTGAGAAGTTGTACTTGATCTTCGCCTTCTTCAGCTCAGCTCCAACGTCCATGAAGCTCTTGGCAGCCGTCACAGCGGCCTTGAGGGCCTCGGGCAGTGCCGCCCCCTGCTTGAGATGACGCTTGGCGACCCTGGTTGCAATCTTGTCTTGGCTCATAGCTCATCCAAACTGATAAAAAGAACACCCTGTGGATTGAAAGTTCACTTGTGCAGTAGCTCTACTGTGCTGCACCTGCTGCGCGTCATCTTCGGATCGGAGCTGAAACGGCTCAAGGACGAGCTGTTGAGGGCCAAGCACCGCTTGAACACCCTGGAGTTCCGCCTCACGGAAGCGGAGCGTCTCAACAACAAGCTCGCGCATGAGCGCTCCGCGTTGAAGGACAAGCTCAAGCAGTACGAGAGCAAGCCTCGCTGTCGCTGCCATGTGAACTAATTAGCTCGGGTCTGTGTTGGCTCCCGCAGCACGGGCAGCGGCTTGAGCGCAAAACGTCTCGGCCATGACCACGAAGTTCTCCCACAGGGGAGCGTACTTCGCTTGGATCTCGTCCCG
>Ga0315284_10001603_pt1 | contig 32382 bp, 34 predicted proteins | sample YL17G09_16_MG_FD_203696 | JGI IMG/M metagenome (GOLD analysis project Ga0315284, IMG submission 203696) | Sediment microbial communities from Yellowstone Lake, YNP, Wyoming, USA - YL17G09_16 | ecosystem: Environmental > Aquatic > Freshwater > Lake > Sediment | place: USA: Wyoming | collected... | reverse complement strand
GAATATGAACAAATAAAGGGATATGATGCAGTATTTATAATATTTCCTAAAGCAACCGTTAAATTAAGTGCCATAGGAATTGAAATGGAAACTCCTGGTCAAGATAAAGACATATCAATCTATACAAAACCAGTTATAAAAACATTAAAGAAGAACAATGGGAAAATATGTAATGTTCAAGAAGGTCCAAGCGACTTCTTTAATGATTATGATATGCCTACGCAATTTAACTTCTACAATCAATTATCTGAGTGCGATATTTTATTCGCTCATAATAAATGTGATATTGATTTTTACAAAGGATTATTTCCACAAACCAAGATACGTGTTATTCCATCATTAATGTTCCCACCACCTACGACTGAACCAACTATAAAATCGGATAAGACTATGATCGGTGGGAATTTCTGCAAGTGGTATGGGGGATTTCAAAGTTATGTTGTAGCATCAACCTTTAATTGTCCAATAAGCGTTCCGTCAATGCATTGTAAACGTAAAGGTGAAGAAGGAGTCCCAAATCTTACTCATTTACCTTATATGACATGGATTGAATGGATGTACGTGTTATCTAATTATAAATATGCAGTGCATTTAATGCCAACCGTAGCCGCAGGAACATTTTCAATGAATTGTCTTTCAGGAGATACAGATATTATAACTATTGATGGAATTAAAAATATAAAGGATATTAATATAGGAGATTATGTTATAAGTAAAAACATGACAAATGGTGAATCTGAATGGAAAAAAGTTATCAATACCATAAAATCCCCAAAACAAAAGACGTATCATGTTAAAGGAAGAAGTATAGATTTCATTACAACTGGAGATCATAATTTAATAATTAAAAAAAGAGATGGCAGAAGAAACGGTAATATAGGATATAAAAATGAATTTTATTTCGAAAAAGTAATCAACTTTTACAAACAAAAAAATCAACCAAAATCACGTCGAAAATTACCGGATTTTTCCGAAATAAAGAATAATATTATATGTGAAAGAAAATATCCTATTTTTACAGTTGATGGCGCATCTCTTTTGGGTTGGTTTATTTCGGAAGGAAATACCAGAGACTGGAAAAAATACCCAAGTGATAATAGAATAGACATCGCTCAACGAAAATCAGTTAATGAAAATAATTACAATGAAATATCAAAATTGCTACACAGAATGGGATATAATTTTCGTGAATATAAAGATAGAATTTCCTTTATCGATAAAACACTAAAAAAATATCTTATAGAAAATATAGGAAGATTGTGTCATATTAAAAGAATTCCGAGGGAATGTTTAAGTTGGACAACTGAAATGAAAAGAGCATTATGGTTGTCAATGATGAAAGGAGATGGGGATAAAAAATACACAACATATACAACAACTTCACATCAATTACAAAAAGATTTTGCGATATTATCCATGACTCTTGGGATTGGAATTACATTAAGCAAACCTATACAACAAAAATCTGATAACCATCATACGCTGTATCAAGTATATATTCATAAGACAAAGGGAAATTTATTATATGCAAAGAACATATCTGAATATATAGAACAAGAAACTTTTTGTATTGAAGTTGAAGATAATCATAACTTTGTTGCAGGAAGAAATGGAAAGTTCCAATTTATTGGAAATTGTGCTTACTTTGGAATACCATGTATAGGAAATATAAAAGTAGATACTCAATCAACATTATTTCCTGAATGTTCCGTAGATGTCAATGATGTTTTTGCCGCACGAAGCATCGCATTGCAATTACAAAAAGACACAGATTTTTACGACCATATATCACATTATGCTAGAAGAAAATTAAATGAAAGTTATCATTTAGATTCAGTTAAATGGAAAGATTATATATTGGACATATTATCATATTAATTTCATTGACAATCGCATAGTTTTGATGTATACTGATACACAATACGAAAACTAATATTTTAATAACTGGCGGATTGGGATATGTTGGAACTCAACTATGTAAAGTCCTGTCTATCGACAAAAATAATAAGATTACAGTCATAGGGCATAATTTTAAACCAGATAGAGTTGCATGGTTGATTGAGAATGGAATTTCATATTATCAACGAGACCTATTTGATATAAAAGATTTAACTGGAAAAGTAGACATTTGCTACCACTTAGCATCATTAACAAATGTTCCACGATTAGCAAGTGAATCCTCACTTGAACAAGATTCTGAAATTTTTAGAATTGGAACTTTAGGGACTAAATATTTAATTGATAATTTAGAAAAAAATGCAAAAATTATATTTGCATCAACACAAATTGTTTATGATGGAATAGCAACGGAAACTCTTAATATAACAGAAGATGTATTGCCGTCTCCTTTAGTGGCGTATTCAATATCTAAAAGACTAAGTGAACTCGATTTATTAAATAGTGATAGAAATTGTATTATTGCAAGATTTGGTTCTACTTATGGTTATAATGAAAGTATTAGATGCGACATTCTTCCTAATCTATTCTCCAAAAGAGCATCCATGGGATTGAATCTGAATGTTTTCGGTGGAAATAATTATAAACCATTAATTGGAATAAATGATTTGGCTGAATGTTTAAGTTTCTTATCTACTAGTAATTATAATAAAGAAATATTTCATTGTGTAAGTGAAAACCGAAGAGTTATAGAAGTTGCTAATATCTGTAAAAAATATAATGATAAGATATCTATTATAATTACAGATAATGAGACTCCTAACAAGGGATTTTCATTATCAAATCAAAAAATTATAAATGCAGGATTTAAATTTAAGCAGAATTTAGACGATGAAATTGGAAATATGATCAAACTATGGAGTAATAAATAATATGCATGAAAATTTAAAAAATATATCCCGATACACAGATGGAAGAGGTGAGATTCAAATGATTCTTGAAAGTTGTGATGTTGGTAGTATTAGTAGAATAGTGACTGTACCAAATAGTTTTAGAGCTAGGCACATGCATCCTACCGATACCCATTATTGTGAGATTATTACAGGAGAAGTAGAATATTATGAACGCAAGACTGGTTCTGGAGATAAACCTTCAAAAAATATATTTAGAGATGGTGATATAATCTATACTCCAAATGGGTATGATCATGAAATGTTTTTTAATTTACATACCGTAATGAATTGTTATTCCAAACTTCCAAGAACTACTGAAAATTACGAAAAAGAAACTATTAGATTCACTGAATCGTTAAAGGAGATTTATGATAAATGGAAGGAATAATATGAACAAAACAATTTCAAAATGCCGCCTATGTGATTCTTCAAATATTAATTTAGTTTGGGATTTTGGAATCACACCAATAGCCAATGCATACAAAGATAAAGAAGATTTAAATAAAGAAGAGTTGCAATTTCCTCTCAGATACTTCAAATGCTCCGAATGTCATTCACTTCAAGTGGCAGATGAAATTCCATCGGAAGTTCTATTCAATGATTATCTATATGAAGCCCCAATAAACTTGGTGCCGCATTTCAAAGAGATGGTTAAGACGACTATTGACTATTTAGGATTGCCTTCCGAATGCAAAGTTATAGACATAGGATCTAATAATGGATTACTGTTGGAAGAATATAAGAACGTCGGATGTAGAGTAATTGGATTTGAACCATGTGATAGAATTGCTCAAAAAGCAAGAGATAGAGGAATAGACACATTCAGTCAATTTTTCAATTGTGCTACATCTGAACAATTTACATTACAATATTCATCTCCAGAACTAATAACCTGTACAAATTGCTTTGCTCATGTAAGTGATTTAAATGATTTTGTAGAAGCACTCACTATCATAATGGGGAAAGACACTTATTTTGTATTTGAGAATGCATATTTGGTAAACACTCTGTTAAATAAAGACTTTGGACAAGCATACTTCGAACATTTCTATTTACATTCATTATCCCCGTTAGAAAAATTATTTAAAAAACATGGATTAGAATTATTTAATGTTACTTTTAATAATATTCAAATGGGAAGTTTCAGAGGATTTGTTAGACGAATAAATAATCAGTCTATTGTAAATAATGGTTCAGTACAAATTAATATTGAAAATGAAATTTCTAATGGATTACAAAATGTATCAACTTACACCAAATTTATTAATGATATTAATGAAGCAAAGATTGCTCTCATAGATGAATTAGAATACATCAAGAATCAAAATAAAAGTATTTCGGTATATGCTTGGCCAGCAAAAATGACATTATTGAATAAATATTTAGGTCTTGAAAAATACTTTGATTATATAATAGAAGAAAGTAGTGTTAAAATTGGGAAATTTGCACCAGGAACGGAGTTGGAATTGCTAAGTCTGGAACATTTTAAAAATAATCCAACCGATTATTGTTTTATTGGTGCATATAATTTCGCAGATGATATTAAGAGAAAAAATGAGTGGTATAAAGGAGTATGGATACAGCCAATATGAATAATAGGTTTGTATTTTTAATAGGAAGTTATAACAATGAAATGTGGTGTTCTCAAAACATTGAGTCAGTCCTATCTCAAACCTATACTAATTTCCGAATAGTTTATTATAATTCAGCATCTACTGATAAAACATTTGAAATAGCAAAGCAATATGCCGACAAAGACTCCCGCATCAAATTGGTTACTACAAAAGAAAGACACCCCAAAACATGGTTCCTCTCCAATTTATCAACATTTGAGGTAATAGAAGATAGTGATATTGTGTGTATATTAGACGGAGATGATTTTTTAGCGAGCGAAGAGGTTCTCTCTTATGTAAATGAAGTTTATAATAAGTCAAACTGTTGGATGACTTATGGTGGAATGAAGGTATGGTCTGGTGGAGAGAGTGTAGAAGAACCATATCCTCAAAATACCGAAGCACCATATGAAATTAAACAAAATAAGAATTATAGAATAGATTTATGGAGATATTCACATTTTAGGACATATAAAGGATTTTTATGGAATAGAATTAATAAACAAGATTGGGTCTCCTCTAAAGACGGAGAGTATATGTCTATGGAAGACTTAATAACAATGTATAGTTGTATGGAAATGTGTCCATCTGATAAAGTATTCAGAATAGACCAACCAGTTTATATATGGAATAGTTCTAATGCTAATGGCGGCAGCCGTACTTCCGATGAATTTAAAATAAACAACACCGGCAATATTCAAGAATCCGAATTGCGATTGCGACCAAAATATAAGGAATTGGAAATAGTTTCTCCAGTGCTTGCTGGTGGACTTGGCAATCAAATGTTTGAGATTGCTGCTGCCGCTTCATTATGCAAAGATAACAATGCAATATTGCTAATTGATGCATCCACTCATATTCTTCCAAACCAAGGAAAAAATATAAATGTTTATTTGGAAAATATTTTTAGTAAGATTGCCACAGATAATAATCCTCCTGTTACAACAAATTTTGAATGGCCGCATTCTTCTTATAAGGAAATTCCATATAAACCTAACTTAAAATTAGGTGGTCACAATCAATCGTGGAAGTATTTAGATCATAATCGGAAATATATTCAAGAATTATTTTCTATCCCATCATCATTAAAAGAAACATTGTTCAATAAATATGATTTCAGTAATACTACTGCCATACAAGTTAGACGTGGAGATTATTATAAATTTCCAGATTCTCATCCTCAATTAGAACCTGATTATTTTTATAAAGCAGTTAAAATGGCAAATCCTAATGAAATATTTATATTTAGTGACAGTATAGAATGGTGTAAAGAAAATTTGAAGTTTGAGTGTCCTGTCAGGTATATAAATGAAGAAGATTACGTCGAATTGTATATGATGTCCTTCTGCAAAAATGTTATAATATCAAATAGTAGTTTTGGATGGTGGGGAGCATACTTAAATACTCGCCCTGATAAAACTATCTATGTTCCATCTACTTGGTTTGGAGAAAAAATTTTAAAAGATGGATTTAATATCGATGATTTATTACTGCCCGACTGGATTAAAATATAAAACAACTCAGAATTATTAACAACTAAAAAGAAACATAACTATGGTAACTATATCCAGTCATACTAATTATTCCGAAGAATCGTTTACAGAATTAATTAAACCTATACCAGAGGCATGGGAATGGTTTACGAAAAATAAAGATGGAGACATTCATATTTTTGAAAATACATTTCTTCATGAACATGTAAAGTTTGACGGGAAAATTAAAGTAGGACTTATAACCGAAGTGGAATCTGTTTATGACGACGCAAACAAGTTTGACCCACATATGTTCCATCCATACAAATGGTTAAAAACTAACTATCATCACTTTGATTATTTTATGGGGTGCTTTCTATCTTTAAAATCTTATTTGGGGGAAGATAGATTTCATTATGTCCCCGCACCTTTATGCAGAATTCCTCGTGAATCATTTGGAATGTATGAGAAAGAAAGAATACTATCTGTTATAGCATCATTCAAAAAATATACATATGGCCATCGACTACGACATGAGGTTATTGCCAAATTCAGTAAGTTTATGGATATATATGGAAATGGATATAATAATATTATAGATAACTACGGGCAACATGGTAAAATTATAGGGTTAGCACCTTATTGTTTCACGTTAGTAGTACTAAATGACCCGGTTGAAGATGCATTTTCAGAAGCATTGACAGATGCGTTTACCGTTGGGACTATTCCAATCTTTTGGGGTACAAAAAATATTGGCAATTACTTCAATGCGGATGGTATAATTCAATTTAATGACATTAAAGAATTAGATACAATTATACCATCTCTGAGTAAAGAATTATATATGTCAAAAATAGAAGCAGTAAAAGATAATCTTGAGAGATCTAAAAAATATATTTCTCCTATTGAGTGGATGTATAACCATAAAGAAGTATTCGAATCAATGACTAAAATAATAAAATGAACTTTTTTGAAACATTTATATCAAATGAAGCAATTGAAATGGTCAATGAATGCATGAAATGTGGAAGAATATCCGCAGGAAAAATGGCTGAGAAATTTGAAGACAATTTAGTCGAGTCACTCGGAATATCTAATCCAGTTACTGTTAATAGTGGAACAAGTGCATTACATTTAGCACTTATTCTTGCAGGAGTTAATCCAGGTGACGAAGTTATTTTACCTGCCCAAACATTTATTGCTACAGGATTAGCAATCTTATATGCTGGTGCTACACCGGTATTTTGTGACATTAATCCACATGATGGATGTATAGATGTAAATGATGTTAGAAAAAAAATAACTAAAAAAACTAAATCTATCATGTGCGTGGATTGGGCGGGATATCCATGTGATTTAAACACTTTAATGCATTTTGGTGATAAATATGGAATCAAAATCATAGAAGATGCCGCTCATTCTATTGGTGCTACATATAATAACCGACCAGTGGGAAGTATTGCAGATTACACTTGCTTTTCTTTTCAAGCCATCAAGCATCTTACAACTGGCGATGGTGGGGCTGTATGTTGTCTAAACCCTAAAGATGTAATAACTGCCAAAAAACTGAGATGGTTTGATATTTGTAGGGAACATAGCAATACCGACATATTAGGAGAACGAATATACGATGCCAAGGAAATTGGGTTTAAATATCACATGAATGATTTATCCGCCTGTATGGGAATCGGAAACCTACCATACTTAAACAGAAATTTACAGATAGTTCGAGAAACTGCCAAGAACTATAATAATGCATTCAAAAACCTTTCTCACATTAAATTGATGGATTACAAAGACGATAGGTTGAGTTCATACTGGTTATATCCAGTTCAAGTTTCAGACCGAGAACGATTTATGACCCATCTCAAATCCAAGGGAATAGTAACTTCGGTCGTACATCTTGGGATTGACAAAAACTCTATTTTTGGTGGAAAACAAGAGAATTTGCTAGGACAACGATTCTTCGATGCTAATCAAGTTCATATTCCTATAAATTATAACTTGACAAATTGCGATATAAGTAATATAATAGACACAATACAAAATTATGAATAACATATTCTTTGATTTAAAAAAACTAAAATATCTTGGATATGGATGTATTATTGGAAAAACTGTTCGTATTCGAAAACCCGAAGAATGTATCATCAATGATTATACTATTATAGATGATTTCACTTATATTTCTTGCGCCATAGAAATTGGAACTAATTGTCACATTGCATCTAATGTTGCAATTGCAGGTGGATCTGGCAAGTTCAAGATGGGAAACTTTAGCACTCTATCTAATAATTGCACAGTCCATTGTGCGTCATCTGATTATTCTAAGTTTTCGATGGATTTGCCATCGGTACCGAAAGAAATGCAATATGGCGGGACCGTAGAAGACATTATACTTGGAAATGAAGTTACTATAGGTGCTCATTCATGTATACTCCCTGGCGTGATATTACCCGATGGAGTTGCATGTGGTGCATATACTCTGTTAAAGAAACAGATTTACGAACCAAACACATTGTATATAGGAATTCCTGCGAAAAAATATAAAGAAAGGACACGTTAATGAAAAATGTATTAGTTGTTGGAGGAAATGGGTTTCTAGGAAAAAATCTAGTACCTATGCTAAATATAGATTATAAAGTCACCTCAATTGGTAAATCAACTGGGTTGAATTTACTTAATATTGATGAAACACTATTAATGTTTACAAAAATAAACCCAGATGTTATTATCAATTTGGCAGCACATGTTGGAGGCATTGAATATGTAATGCGGAACCCATCCACTATCATCGATGAAAATTCTCGAATGTATTTAAATTTATATAAGGCTGCCTCAGAACGTTGTCCGAACGCAAAGATTATAAATGCACTGTCCAATTGTTCTTATCCATCTAAAATAAATTTTTATACGGAAAAGGAATGGTGGAATGGAATGTTACATCCGTCAGTTATGTCATTCGGTACTCCTAAATTATTATTGTGGATGTTAGGTGAATGTTATCATATTCAAAATGGTATGAAATCAATATCGGTCATTTTACCGAATGCATATGGTATTAATGATGGAACAATTATCGAACGAACACATGCCATGAATGCTATCATAATGCGTATGATACAGGCAAAACGAAATAACGACACAACTTTTACAATATGGGGTACAGGTACACCTATTAGAGAATGGATTTATATGCCCGATGCTGCTAGAATTATAATGGGGTGTATAGAAAAGGAATTTGATGTGACGTTTTTCAATGCCGGACAAAAACAAGGCATATCTATTTTAGACACGACTAAATTAATTGCCAAAGCAATGAATTATGACGTAGAATTTATATATGATACTGGAAAACCTGATGGTACTCCTATCAAAATAATGGACGACGAACTATTTCGAACATGCTTTCCTAACTTCCAATTCACACCTTATGAAACGGGCATAAAAAATACCATCGAATATTACGAGAAGGTCTTGTAATATTGTAACACAAACTTGAAAATACGGGTGTGAAATTCTATAAAATATGAGAAACTTAACATTTATTAGTTCAGAGATAGAAAAAATAATAAAGAAAAATTCTTACATGAATATTCGTGAAAACGATTCTTCATTTTTAGAATTACCAATATTCGGAATTGCATCTGCTATGAAAGCAAAGACAATCGTAGAATTAGGAGTTCGTGATGGAGGCACTACTTTACCATTATTACTCGCCGCCAATTCAAATGATGGAATACTGCATTCGGTAGATGTAAATGAAGATTATAAATGTCCTTCAGAATTGAAAGACAATTGGGTATTTCATAAAAAAGATACCATACAATTTCTCACAGAATGGGACAAGAAAAATATTATAGATTTGGTGTATGTGGATGATTGGCATTCATATGACCATGTAAAGGAAGAATTAAAATTATTGGATGCAATAATTTCTCCAAAAAGTATTATTCTATTACATGATACTATGTATGGTCAATGGCAACCTCATTATCACTGTGATTTAACAGTTAAACATGGTCAATGGGCAAATGGAGGTCCTTACAGAGCAATTGCAGAATTGGATCAGAATTTTTGGGAATTCTCCACTATTCCAGTTAATAATGGATTGACAATTCTAAGAAAAAAGTATTCTAATAAGTATAACGTATAAATCAAAAAATAAAAGTTATGTCGGATAAAAAAGAACAAATACTATCGTTAATAAAAGAATATATTGACGAAAAACATGCCGCAAAAACTTGGACTCCAGGAAGGGACTGGGTACAATATGCCGGATCATATTTCAATTCAGAAGAATATACTGCTGCTGCTAATACATTATTAAATGAATGGTTGGTTCTTGGAGAAGATGCTGTAAAATTTGAAAAGAAATTTCCTCCATTACTTGGGAAAAGACATGGCATAGTAACTAACAGTGGGTCTAGTTCAAATTTATTAATGATGCTAACTGCTAAAAAGTTTTATGATTTACCAGATGGGTCTAAAGTTATAGTTCCTGTAGCCGGATTTCCAACAACGGTCAATCCTATTATTCAAGCAGGTTTTATTCCAGTATTTGTAGATATAGAATTAGATACTTTAAATTTGAACTTGGATCAAGTAGAGACAGCAGCGAAAAATGGTGCAAAAATTCTTACATTTGCTCATGTATTAGGCAATCCTCCAAATATGGATAGGGTAATGGAGATTGTTAATAAATATAAACTAATATTTCTGGAAGATTGTTGTGATGCTCTTGGAACAACCTATAGAGAAGTCCCAACCGGATATCATGGTGTAATGGCAACTTGTTCGTTTTATCCAGCTCATCACATGTCAATCGGAGAAGGAGGATTTCTTGCTTGTTATACTGAAGAACAAGAAAAAATAGCAAGAAGTATTCGGGATTGGGGCCGGGGATGTTTTTGTGTTGGTAGAAAGGCAAATTTATCAACCAAAGGAAGTTGTGGATGCCGTTTCAGTAAGTGGATGCCATCAATTCCAGATGAAATATTCGACCATAAATACATTTATGATAATATAGGATATAATCTTAAACCAATCGAACTTCAATGTTCTATTGGACTTGCCCAAGTAGATAAATTACCAGAAATCCACAAACTTAGAAGAAGTAATCATAAAAGATTAGTCGAAATTTTTACTCCTCATGAAGAATTTTTTCATATTCATAAAGCAACCACAAATTCAAATCCATCATGGTTTGCATTTCCATTAACGACAAAAAATGACTGTCCATTTAAACGCTCAACATTTACGAAATATTTAGAAGACAATAAAATACAAACTAGAAACTATTTTGGAGGTAACTTGTTGTTACAACCAGCTTACAAAGATGTTGATGGGGAAACATATACAGAAATGAGAATCAATAATAGGGACTTTGATTCAAAAATATTTTTTCCAATAGCAACTAAAGTTACGACTGATACTTTCTTTCTTGGTGTCAGTCCTATAATTACACCAATACAACTTGATTATGTAGAGGAAATAGTCAATACATTTTTTAAACAGTATAAATATTAATAATATACACTTTTCTACTTTTACACTATATTTATATATATGGAAAAGACATTAAAAATAAGCGAAATCATTCACCAAAAACTTAAAGTCTATTGTGTTAAAAATAAACTTAAATTAAACAAGTGGGTTGAAGATCTTATTAAAAATAATATAGGAAAGAAATGAATAGTGGAATATATAGTATTATTAATTTGGTCAATGGAAAAGTGTACAAGATACAAGTTATATACGAAGTATAATTTTAAATCAGGTCATATAAGTCAACTCATTAATAAAAAAAGAAAATCTGTGAAAGGATGGTCATTGTATGAATAAAATAGTTTATGTAACTGGATGTTTGGGATTTATCGGAGCGTATGTTACTCGTGCATGTTTAAAACAAGGATGGTATGTTATTGGAGTAGATAAAGAAACATATGCGTCAAGATTAGAAAATCTTGAAGAATTTAAGATGTATAAAGATCATTTCAAATATATAAAATCAGATATTAATGACTTAACTTCTCTATATGAATGTGATTATGTAATTAATACGGCAGCTGAATCACATGTAGATAGCTCTATCATTAATAGTGATGAATTCATAGAATCAAATATAAATGGAGTTAAAAATTTATTACAATTAATTAGACAAAAAGACCAGTTTCAAATGCCAACATTAATTCATTTCAGTACAGACGAGGTGTATGGTGATATTCTTAACGGTTCTCATACAGAAGAACATTTGTTGAAGCCTAGCAATCCTTATTCTGCCACTAAAGCAGCTGCTGATATGTTAATTTTGGCATGGGCAAGAACATTTAAAGTCCCGTATATAATTGTGAGGCCAACCAACAATTATGGTCTTGGACAATATCCAGAGAAACTTATACCTAAAATATGTAAATATATTAATCTTAATAAAAGAATTCCATTGCATAATTTAGGAAAACCTAAGAGAATATGGTTACATGCAGCTGATACTGCAAATGCAATAATAGAAATTATTAAATCAAATAATAAAAATGAAATATATAATATTTCAGGAAACATAGAACTGTGTAATTATCAAGTTGTATCTAAAATAGTTAAAATACTAGGATTAAAAGATGATTTCTCACACGTTCCAGAAGAAAGTTACAAATATAAAGGATATGGACATGATTTAAATCCTAACTTTACAAATAATAACCCAGATATTTATAAAATAGAAAATAATTCAAAAATAGTTGATTTTTTATATGAACGTAAGGGACATGACTTAAGATATAGTCTCGATGATAGTAAATTACGAAAATTAGGATGGGAAAATGAATATATTCTTGACAAAGAGCTACCATCTGTGGTAGACTTCTATGTGAATAATTTTATATGGTAATAAAAGTAAGCGATCTTATAGCAGAATTTTTAGAAAAGTCAGAAATAACAATTGCGTTCGGAATAATTGGTTCCGCCAATTCGCATATCTTTGATTCTATAACTAAACGTGGATACACGAAAATAGTTTGTGTTCACCACGAACAAGCAGCTGTCATGGCAATGGGAGCATATTTTCGTGCTTGTGGCAAGTTATCTGCCGCAATCGTGACTGCTGGAGCTGGGTCATCTAATGCTATTACAGGAGTGTTAAGCAATTGGGCAGATTCTATTCCTGGATTAATAATTTCCGGACAAGAACAATCCACATTTATTTCAAAATACAACGGTATCAGAATGTGTGGAATTCAAGGGTTCGATTCTCCGAAAATGGTAAAAGATATTACAAAATATTCTACAACCATAATTGACGAAAATAATGTTCAATCAGAGCTGGAACATGCTATTTTATTAACTCAAACCAATAGACCGGGACCAATTTGGATTGATTTTCCATTTGATATCCAATCGAAGATGGTATCAAAACGAGAATGGAATCTAAATGAAAAGAAACTAAATTCAGACTCAGATCCAATTTTAACAGAGATGGATATAGATTATGTTTGTAGGGAACTTTCCGAAGCGAAGCGTCCTTTAATTTGGGCTGGACATGGTATTCGTCTATCGGGAATGAAAAAGGAATTCCAAGAATTAATAAATATTCTCCAAATTCCAATTATCTTGACTTGGAGTGGAATTGACTTGCTTCCAGATAATAATCCGTTATATTTTGGGCGAGCTGGAGTCACAGGGATGCGCCATGCAAACTTTATAGTTCAAAACTGCGATTTTCTATTGGTAATTGGAAGCCGATTATCACTTATGCAAACTGGATATGATATAACCAAGTTTGCTCCTAAAGCAAAGATTGCAGTAGTAGATATTGATCTTATAAAAGAAGGAAGAAAGCATCCCAATGGAAAATATGATAATAGTATTAATATGGATTGTAGAGTCTTTATTAATGAGATGCTAAAGATAAAAAAATCCTTTCAAAGACCAGAATGGATTGACTATTGCAATAAAATGAAAACAAAGTATCCATTACTGGAAGAATGTCATAAGCATAATGGATATATCAATTCTTACATATTTTTGGATCATTTGAGTCATAATTTAAAAGGAAATGAAATTATAGTAACAGACATGGGAACAGCACTGTTAAGCGGACACCATTCAATGCGACTGAAGGAAAATAACATAATGTTTACTTCTCTTGGTTTAGGAGAAATGGGATATGGACTGCCAGGAGCAATTGGAGCAGCATTTGCCTTTCCAGACCGTGATATTATATGTTTAAACTGTGATGGCGGCATGATGATGAATTTACAAGAGCTTCAGACTATAATTCATCATAATCTACGAATTAAGATTATTGTCTTCAATAATGATGGTTATTTAATGATTAAACATACTCAGAATATGATGTTCAAAGGTGTATATACCTGCGTAGACAAATCTACAGGGGTAAGTTGTCCTGATTATAGTAAACTTGGAAAATCCATGGGATTTTCAATTATAGATCCTCTTAAGACTTGGGATAGAACCATAGATGAAAAATTGGATAACTTTTTATTAAATGATACTCCTACAATAATGGAAGTATTTATGGATCCAAAACAAGACTTTCTTCCAAAAGTAAAAGGAGTTCTAAATTCAAATGGAACTATAACTCCTGCATCATTGGAAGAAATGTCTCCATTATTATCATTGAAAGAAATACAAGATGCAATGATTTCAGGTATAAGTGAAAATTCAACAACAATTACTCGTCCCAATGTCTAAAAAATTAAAAGCAGGAATTATTGGTACTGGTAATATTGGTACAGATCTTCTTATAAAGATCTTAAAATCAAGTACAATTGAAATGTCTGCTTTTGTAGGAAGACGTGCTAACTCCGATGGGATTAAAAAAGGAATTAATTTAGGAATTAATACTTCTATTGAAGGCATTAATTACTTCAAAGAAAATCCTGATGTGGATATTGTATTTGATTGCACTGATGCTCTTACCGCAATTGAAAACAATAAGGTATTTGATGATTTAGGTATAAGAGTCATCGATCTTACACCTGCTAAAATTGGTCCTATGTGTATTCCTTTCCTAAATGAAGATATTATCATTGAAAATCAAAATGTAAATATGATTACTTGCGGGGGACAAGCATCAATTCCATTATTATATGCCATTTCAACATGTGTTGAAACAATAGATTATATTGAAATCGTATCGCAGGTTGCATCTAAGAGTGCTGGAATTGCTACTAGAATTAATATAGACCAATATATTGATACTACTGAGTTTGCTATCAAATCGTTTACCAATTGTTTGGACTGTAAAGTTATTTTAAACATAAACCCTGCTGAACCATGTGTTGATATGCAGACGACTATGTTTATTAAATCAAGTGATATTAATTTTGATCTATTACAGAAAACCCTTAATAATAGCCTTCAACAAATTAAAGAATATGTTCCGCTCTATGAAATGGTAATGATGCCAGTTATAAATGATGATGGTATTTTAATATTAAGTGTTAGAGTTAAGGGTGCTGGCGATTACTTACCAAGTTATGCGGGGAATTTAGACATTATAAACTGCGCTGCTATTAGAATAGCAGAAAGGATGTAACCATGAATAATATAACCATAAGTGACCCAACATTAAGAGATGGTAATCATTGTGTTAAGCACAGTATTAGTCTTGATAGTGTAAGCAGGTATTGCAGATTTGCAGAGGAAGCAGGTATTCCAGTGGTGGAAGTTGGACATGGCAATGGGTTGGGAGCATCTTCATTGCTTATTGGAAAAATGCCACATACTGACTCAGCAATGCTTACAACTGCCCGTAAACATTTAAATAAATCAAAATTAGGAGTGCATGTTATTCCAGGTATGGCAACTATACGAAGGGATATTAAACCAGCCATTGATATTGGAGTTGATATATTTAGAGTTGCCAGTCACGTCACCGAAGCAAATATTACAAAGACTCACATAGAATATATTAGAAATCAAGGAAAAACTGTTTACGGAGTTCTAATGATGTCTGCTTTAGCAAATACTAAAACCTTAGTTATAGAAGCAAAGAAAATGGAAGAATACGGTGCTCAAGCGTTCATTATAATGGATTCGACTGGAACATATCTTCCACGAGATGTAGAAGAAAGAGTAAGATCTCTAAAAGAAAATTTGTCGATAAATATAGGATTTCATGGTCACAATAATTTGGGATTAGCAGTAGCAAACTCTCTAATTGCAGTTCAAAATGGAGCAACCATAATAGACGCATGTATCCGTGGATTTGGAGCTGGAGCTGGAAATACCCAACTTGAAACCATCATTCCGGTACTTGAGCAATATGGATTTGATACTCAGATTGATTTTAAAAAAGTAATTTTTGAAGCAGATAATGTGATGGATTATTTAGTAAAATCAGCTCCTGTAGTTTCTCCTATAAACATCTTAACTGGATTACATAAATTATTCTCTGGATTTGAAAATCCTATAGTAAAAGCATCCAAATTATATGGAATAGAATATTCATCTCTAATATTTGAACTCGGAAATAGAAAATTAGTCGCTGGACAGGAAGACTTGATTTTAGAAATTGCTCAGAATTTAAAAAGGAAATCTACACATGAAGATATTGATAACTGGTGGATGCGGGTATATTGCCCGTAATTTAAATAGACTTTTATCTGCCAAGGGATATGAAATACTCGCTCCTTCAAGAAAGGAATTAGATATGTTAAGTCTACCGTCTCTACAAGATTGTCTTAAAAAAGAAAAGGTCGATGCCATTATTCATTGTGCGAGTCGTGGCGGAATGAGAAAAAATTGTGATACATTTGAAGATGTATATCTTTCAAATATAAAGATGTTTGAAAATTTAATGCTCGCCGGTGGTGATGTTATTCCTATAATATTATTTGGTTCAGGTTCTGAGTACGACCGTAGATATAATATATCAAACCGTAGAGAAGGAGATGTATATTCTGAGTGGCCTGTAGATTTTTACGGATTATCTAAGAATATAATTACCCGAAGAATAAAAACAAATATGAGAGTGCTCCGATTATTTGGATGCTTTAATTATGACGAAGACCCATCAAGATTTATAAAGTATTCAATTCATAGAGTAAAACAAGGACTCCCAATTTTAATTGATCAAAATAGAATTATGGATTTTTTCTTTTTTGATGATATTATACCAGTCTTAGAATATGTATTAAAAAACAAATATCTCCAAAATATTAATTTAGTTTATAACAAAAAACGGAGTTTGTTTTCGATTGCCAAATTTATTCAGGAATACTGTAAATCATACTCTGGAATAGATGTTGTAAACATAGGGATGGACAATGCATATACTGGAAATGGAGATATATTAGAAAATCTAAATCTTCCGTTAATTGGACTTGATGAAGGAATTGAGAGGACAATAAAACATTTGTTATGATACCTATAACCTTCTGCATAAATACATCCAATAATGAAAAACAATATATTGAGTTATTATTAGAGTCATTACTTAATGGAATTGATGTAAATTTGCACGACATAATGATATTTGTCGATTCAGATAACCAAAACACTACGGAAATGTTGATCAATCAAAAGTCTTTGTTTCCTAATCTTAAAATAATTAAAAATAATGGAGAACCAGTTGGATACGCCGGTAATATCAATTGGATGTTTTCCAATGCAAAAACAGACATAGTTAGTTATATCCAATCAGATATGATAGTGTGCCTCAACTACGATACAAAAATACTATCTCAATTAACCGATGATATGGTGCTTTCAAGTACCAGAATAGAACCACCACTTCATGCATTGACAAGTAATTCTATAAATTATGTTGAGAATTTTGGGATAATACCATCTGAATTCAAATATGAGAAATTTCTCGAATTTTCAGAAAGAAATAAGAATATATCTAAATTAACAAATTATTTTTTCGCCCCATTTACGATGTATAGACATATATGGAATGGAATTGGAGGACATGATGTTAAATTTAAGAAATCGAGAGAGGACTCGGATATTGCATTAAGACTCTGCTTAAACAAAATTAAATTAGTCCAAACATGGGATGCTATGGTATATCATTTCTCATGCACTTCATCGAGAGGCATTGAATGGTGGAAGAATGACAATAGTGATAAAGACATTATTCGAAAAAATAATGATGCAATTGAATTGAAAAGATTTATTGATAAATGGGGGGCATTCATTCATCCGACATCATTTCATGATGTCTCCGCATATCTCAATAAAAATCCACATATTATAAATAACTTAATTGTTCATAATCCTGTGATAGATGAAAGTAAATTTACTATTTATTAAGTATGATATGTCTTACTGCAATTATACTATTAATATGGTTCCGCACAGAAGCTTGGGTAGAGTATACTCAATTTTTTCATTTAGACTTTTTGTCGTCTTATAAAGATTATAACGAGAAGAAAAGTAAAGATATTACGCTGACATATTTACATTATCTAAGAATGTATCACGACTGTTTTTTTATAAGGTTAGTGACATGTCCTATTTGCCTATCGATATGGATTGGTATAATAAGTTCACTATTTATAGGCATAACTGCCGTCCCTACAGTTATTATTGGAGGATTATTGTTATTTGTGATTATAGATAAACTATTAGGATAAGATGAACATATCCAATATTACGCAATTTGTCTCCTTCATAAGTGATAATAATTTAACTTCGTTAGATTCTTCATTACAGCAAGTGCAACAATGTTTTCATTCATATGCTACTGCATGTAGTTGTTATAACCAAGAAGATAAAATTAGGCTTTATAATTCATGTAATAAAGCATACATCCAAGCAGTTTCTCATGTTATTCCTAGATTCAGGAATGAATTTTTATCCAAAACTACAGAAAGACAAATTTCGTTTTATAGTGAAAATGGGCAACTGTTATTTATACTATCTCGCTGAATAATTCTATCTTCTTAAGTGAATTAAAGACGATCTCTCGAAGATATTCATTATCAGATGCGTCTGCAATTGTTAATTTACCCTTATTTTCCCATTCTATTCTTTGATCCGCAATGTCTTTTACAGAAGGGTCATTCAATACTTCCACTTCATTAGCTGCCGCATTATAAATCTTGAACCCTTCCATAATTGTGTATTGTCTTAAATGAATTACATTACCACGAATTTTCTTCAACCAATACGCTTCATTTCCAAATCTAAGGTCTGCTATTAAAAATACTATTCTATCTCGTGAATTTTCCAAATATGTACAAGATATATTATGAATCATCTCATCTACTTTATCAATCCAATATCTACCATTGCTTTGATCTCGTTTACAACATCCATGGGCAACTAAGAGTGGTCGTATAATAATCTTATCCGCTTCATTAGTAGTCCATGCACTAATATTATATTTATCTATTAAAAATGGATCGATATCTCTCTTAAGTTCTTCTGCAAATGAGACTTTAATAGGTTCATATCCATTTCGCAATAATATTTTCCTTGATATTTCAAGGAAGGTATCTTTTCCTACACGAGAATATCCACCAATTCCTAAAATATTAAACTTATTATTCATTTTGTATTTTCCTCAAAAAGTTCTTCTATCTCTTTATCTTCCAATCCAAATGATTTACATATAGAGACTAATTCTCCTTGTCCATATTCTGTCCTAAGTAATAAATTAACATACTCATTTGCCTGATACTTAGAAACCTGAAATCTTTCTGATACATATTTTAATAAAGACACATCATACTTCAACACTGATGACTTTATCCATGGACAATATTTATTATTTCTAGGAATTAGACCTATTAAAAGTTGATAAAATTGAGGAGATGGTATTTTGTCAAAAATCTGATATAATTGTGCTATATCTTCCACCAACGAATCGTCCATTGCTAAAGCACGTAGTATCATAAAATGATTAAAACTTTTTTGATCATAATCCGGTAAGTTGATGTAATAATTAGGGTCTTGAACTTGACGAATGTGTTTCACATGGTCAAATAGAGAGCACTTCTTAGGCGCATCACTTACTACGGTTGATTTTTTTCTTGGATTGGAACTCATTATATAATATTTTTAAGTCTTTTTGTAAAATTTCTTGATTATTTCGTAAAACCTGATTATTCTGAACAATAGTCGTTATTTTAGAATTTACAGATTGATTACTATCAAATAACATATTAACAAGGTAAAAGATGACACCTATTGTTACTGCTATGAATAGTAAAATAATTATTAATAGTATTTCCATTTATATTTATGTCTATGCTTGTACAAAATGTTTTAAATCCAAATAAAAGAGAAAAGATAAAGGGAATCGTCTTTCATTTATTTTATGTCGATTTAAATACATCAACTTTATTTGATAAAGATTTTAGCGAACCAATAATATTTGGTTCAAAAAACGTAGTTATGACAAATTTAAAAAAAATCCATGTAATGATGGGAGTTGATATAACTACAAAAATAATAGTTTATTCATATATACAATCCACTAATGGCTACCGAAGGATTGATACCTATAACGGTAGCATTGAGATGCTTGGTAAGTATATACGCCATTATTAATGCAGTATTACATCAAGTGATATAATCCCATACAAATCCTGATCATAATCCGTCAAGTCATATTCAAATATAGTTTGTTCTCTATTTAAATTCACGTAAATCAGCTTGTTGGATTTTAGCTCAACAATGCCATAAATTTTACATTTTCTTGGTTTAGGGATTTTTTCATCAGTAATGGATTTTTTCATCATTTAGTAAGTGGCAACATTGTTCGTGGAACAAATGGAATATTTGCACTTGGAGATGTCACATTAACCAATGGTACCAATTTGGTCATATTATCGTCAGGAATGATATTATTTGCATACGCTTTATCCAATACGAGTTTAGTAACAGGAGCATAAGCATATACTTTTTTAGGGCGACCATGTTCGCCACAACAAACTCCAATCTTCACTACTTTTCCAGATTCAATCATTTTAGTATGTCTAACTCGTACTGTTATTTCAGCAGTAAAATGAGTATTTAGAGCAAACAAATCTTCGAGTGTATAATACGATGTTGTTGGCATATTAACTACTTGTTTTGTTTTGTTTTTTCGAATAGGTTGTTTCATAATTTTATTAATTGTTTCTAATTTTTTATACACCTTTGTTAGTGTATGACATATAATAACTCAAAGTCTATAAAATGTCAAGATCTTTCTTTTATTTTTTTACCAAGAAAAGTTCATTCAATGTTTTTGATAGACCAACTACATCATCCGGCGAAATAAACTTGGCAGATTTTCCATACATCTTCTTAAAATTTTTATAAGAACTACTATCTTCTAACTTAAGATTATCCTTTGATTTAATTTTTGAATCACCAGTTATTACATCATCTGTTATAAAATAACTCAATATCTCTATCCCATTCTTTCGTATTTTATCTACTTGTGCTTTAGTATGATTTGCACCTACATCTGCCTCATATGAGACAGATAATCCAGTTGATGGTACTACAAGATGATAATATGGTTCGCCATCTGATAAATTCAGGAAATATCGTTCTTCTTCATCTGGAGAAACCTCTTGAAATAAATTCATGATTGCACTGAATGCTAATCCTTCTGGAGTGAATCCATACGGTACCAAATATGGGAACAATAAACGTATTTTTGAAAACTTGTCACGCTTAGAGTCATATGCTAAAATTATATATGGCAAATCAGTTGCACCACATCTTTGGGTTGTTCTGAAAGATACTGTGACATGAATGTTATCAATCATAGATGCCGCCCGACAAATTGCAACAACCGAAGTCATAGTCTTCTCCCATTTCCCACTCACTTTCATAGAACTACTCGCATCTATTGTAATATGTAATGATACCTTATCAGGAATATCTATATAAGTTTTATAAAAAATATCATCTGCATCAAATGACGCTTCATGAAGATGCCGTTTATTTATTTTACCTGATTTTCTACGAGTTATTTTAATTGGATTAACTTCTGAACGTATCTGAAGTTTGCGCCCAAGTTTAGTTCCTAATAAAATTCCATTTCTAACTGCATCTGCGACGTTTTTAGGAGGCAATGGAATATCATTTCCAATTTTCATAATACTAGACATAGGAAATATTCCGTTGCCCATCATTATAAGTTCTTTGGTTAAAGTATGAACTACAATACAATCAACTTTCAAATTTTTATCATCTCCAGATAATATATTTGGAATCGGCACCTGAACCATTATTATACCATGTTTCTCAATTAAATCGAGTAATTGTTTTTGGTCAGCCGTAATACTTTCCTTTGGAATTTCTCCATTTAAAAATTTCCGTTGAGATTCTACTATTTTCTTAACACTGTCCACAATCTCATCATCAAGATCTTCGTCAGTATTTATCCTATCAACCACATCATGATTTTCATTAATATTCTCAGGTTCTAACTCACGACCACTAATAATATCCGTAATTTCACCAATCATATTGGAACCAACATCTACATCCTTATCCTTATCACTTTCGTCAGGAGAATTAGCCTGAGTAGATTCTTCCTCAAAGTCGAAATAATCACTTGGACTAGCAAGATTAGATTTAGTTTTACTATTACCATCACACTTTGACATTATTTGCTTGTCTAAACTTTCCAATACAATCTGAGTTACTTCAAATGCAACATGTATTCTATCTATAGGTTTATCCAGACGAGAAATATTTGAAATATCAATTGCCTTTGCAATTTCATCCAATCGAGGCAACGCAAGCAAGTCAGTATTTAAATTAGTGAAATTTATAATTCTAAAAGCATAAGAATCCAAACTAGGATATCTGTGAACATCACTTATTAATAAGGCATCTATTTCTATATTATTCCAGAACTTATCATATAAAGCAACATAATAACCTCTATACCCAGGTGCTTCATTAAATATATAATCATCTATAAATCTATCCTCTATAACATTCCATATAGTTTTTATAAACTTCTCCAGCGAGCCACGACGAATATTTTTTGAGTCAGATAGGTCTAGTATTTTAAAAGGTATATTTGCCCAACAAGTTTTAATTATATCAAAATCCGTCTTAATAGTATGAGCACTTTCATGAAGTGCTATTCCAACCGAACAATCGAAATCTAACTTGTTATTTATTTTTGAAGAAATGTAAATGCTTTTGCCGCCAAGATTGAAATTATCATTGGATATATCATGAAAATAAACCGGAATATTCTTACGAGTCATGATTCGTACAAAATTAGAAATTGATTTTCTAATAGATGATAAACGAATCATATCAATATTGAAAATATTGCTATTATCGGAATTATTTCCTTCCTCTTCCAAAAAATTAATATATCTATCTGAATCCAGCCAAAAATCAACTTCTGATGGGGATATTATATTTCCCTTACTCATGATTAAAAAGTTTTTACTGTTTTAGAAATTAAAGGATCATTTATAGGAGACTTTACGTTTTTTGTAATATATTTTTGAATTATAGATTTTACAAAAGAACGTTCAGAATCAGCACCCCCATCATCAGGATATTCGGGATAGATTGCAGCCTCTGCGATTTCTTCAAGAGCAAATCCATCCATAATAAGTTCTCCAATCTCAACCATATTAGCAGGAGAAATATATGTTGAGATAGATGCGTCTTCAATATTACACTGGGAAATCAAATCTTCCGAAATCTTAACCATAGTCTTAAGTAGAAGTTCTTGCTCACGAGATGCAGTGGGAAATAAAATACTAAATAGGTATGTCAATTCTTTCCCATTCAATGGAGACATTTCTAATTTTATAGGAAATCTCCTAGAACTTGCCTTGTCCAAAACTTTTGTGGCAGTATATTCATTTCCAATATTTGCCGTAGCAATAAATGAAACTCCTTCTGCTACTTTAATTACAGAACTCTCAATATCTTCATCCAATCTTAAATATCTTTGGGTTGGATCTGTAACAGTCATTAAAATATTATGAAAATCATGTGTACCTCTTGAAAATTCGTCTAGTAATATTATCGTATTAGGAGTAGTGATTGCATTTACAAAAGATGATTTATGAAATACCGTTCCAATTTCCTTTTTATATGTAGTATTCCCAATAAGTGTTGATCTAGCATCTTGAGTGCTACCGCATGAGAATTTAATGAAAGGTCGTTTAAGAGCATCAGCTACACATCGTGCTGCCATTGTTTTAGCTGTTCCCGATGCTCCAATAATCATTACATTTTTTGCTCTAATAACTGCCCGAATAAGATACTTCCATTTTAAATCACTGATTATCAATTCCTTTGGCTTAAGTGTATGACATGTACTCAAGATACTGTTAATTTCTAAATTATTCATCACATATAGGATAGCATGAATTTTAAATAAGTCAACAAAAAAGCGAGACTATTATAGTCTCGCTTTGTTTGTTATAAAATAGATTATATAGACTTAGTTATTAATTTTGTGTCTGGTTTACGTTTTCTAAGTTTTACTGGATCGGCGACTTTATGTTCCGATTGCTTTTTAAAATCCTTAACTTCTTGCATTGGTTTTTCAGGTAAGTCAGATTCTTTTTTAACAGCCTTTTCAGTATAATTTTTATCTTTGTTCTTAGTTTCTTTAGGAGGTTCGTTAGTTAATGGCAAAGTCTTTGGCTTATCTTTCTGAGGGAGTCCTTTTGCAGAAGAATCAGTCTGATCTTCTTGATTCTTAATTACTTTATCACCAGCTTTTGTAGTATTAGTGGTTGCATCTTTTAAATTTATCTTTACAAATTCTTTAACTTGTTCCCATGTTTGACCTGTAATATACATTCGGTCCTCATTACGAGTAAATGCCTCAATGCAATAATTATTTTCCCATTTTGGAGTAATTCTAAGTTTAAATAAATCTTGAGCAACTATTGAAATATCATCATGGTCATCCCATGTGGCAATAAATTCTTTATTAATTCCTTTAACCAACTTATCCATTTCTTCAAGCAATTCTATTTTAGACTTATCTTCACGTTTATGTGGAGTTATTTCTTTATAATCCTCGTCGTGGACAACTTCTGGAACTCTCTTAAATGTTTTCGCTCCAGTATCGCTAGTTTTCTCAACCTCTTCGTTGATAACTCTTCGTATAAGTTGTTTAAATTCTATTTTATTCATATGATAATTATAAATATGGGTTAACAGTAAGAAAAGTGTTATTATAACATCATTTTCTCAAGTTTTCCTTTAAGTGTTGTTCCCTTAGTAGATAACAACACTCTAACATCTGGGTTGGTATATTCAATAACTCTCTTTTCTGCCATTTTTTCCGAATCTAATATTATTAATTCAAATGGATGCTTTGTACTACGATTATAATTTATATCAACCAACAACTCATTACAATCTGTATATGTTTTTAGTTTAAGATGTGATGGATAAAAAGATCGTACCACATTTATTATTTTATCCATAAAATTAGAATTTTCATTGAAAATTGCAACTCTATGTTGTTTGAATAATGATCCACTCATGATTTATTTTTGGGAAGCAATATGTTTCAAACGTAAAATCTCTTCTTGGTATAGACTGATTGTAGACTGAAGTGCATGAATTTGAGATTTTAAAGAATCTATCACACTATCGCTTGCAACTAATTGATTTTCCAATAGAGCAATTCGATGTTTATTATCAACAATCTCTTTTTTAAGATTGATTGTATCTTCTCGAATTGCTTCCAATTCCTTCGAGAATTCAACCCTCTGGCTATCCATCACACCTCGCACAATATCAAGAGCTTGTATCTGAATATTTGCTTGCAATTTTGAAGTTGATATGGTTTCTGATGTCGAATTTTTCTTTCGAGCTATTAAATACGTAAATAAAGCAGTTAATATGGTAGATATTGTTAATAAGGCAGCGTTTGGATCAATCATAATATAATAATGGCAACACACCATCGATGTATATAAATATATATCTATATTCTAAAGTATAGATATATATTTTATATTTTATGTTAACATAAATACTGGTGTATTTTCTCCCATATATGCTCCCGCCTGATTAAATTCATGAAAGTCCTCTGCTTCTTCTATGGTCATGCCTTGGCTAACAAGAGTATTAATTACCTTTTCTCTATTATAAATAATACATGGAGGTTTTCCAAATTGTATACATACTCCTTCTATACAATCATTATATCCTTCCATAATTAACATATCACCGTATCTGTCTGTCATATTGGATAACCATGTAACAGAACCAATAGTATCCGATTCATTTAAGTCATTCATACCTTCAATGCCTTTATTTCACAAGTATCATTTGTACAAAACTTCTCAATATCTGCCTCTTCATTCTTGATTCCCTTAAATTTGATAGGTTTTAACTTCAGTATAGTCTTATCATATTCATCTTTAGTTATAGTCTCATATGGCATTTGTCTATATACTCCACCAGATTCTAATATTGGCAAAAATGATATTCCCTTTAATTGATATTGATAGAAATTTAGTACTGATTTTATTTGATTTGCCTCTTCCTTTTTAAAAGAAATAGTACAGGATACTTGATTATCAGCCCAATATTTCTGCATGAATGCCGCCATTGCTGCCTGTTCCCATATACTAACTTCTCTGACAGATCTTATATTATCTCCAATTTTAACCGGAATTTCCACCACAACCGTTGATTCTTCGGAACCGTAGCATGGTTCTATCTTATATCCTGCATTCTCAAGTGGTTCTATTAAATCACTATGCTTAGATAAGCGCATACGTCTAGTATAGAACACACTTTCGGGGAAATGAACTCCAGGAGTTGCTCCTGCCAACAAAGAAACTGTTCCCGATGGCTTTATGCTTGTGCGCTTTATACTTTTTGGAATGGCGAGCCAATCAGAATAAACTTCATCATAATATTCTAATTTTTTATACCCATCTTCACACCATTTTTTCAATTCATTCAATCCTTTATTCTCGATAAATTGAACGATACCGCTCATACTACATCCAATACGGCGATTTCGCAGCATCACTCTATTAGTTTCTGGCCAATGAGTTTGACCAAGTGTAACTGTCTTTGCATATAAGTACGCATATTTCAATGTGATTAAAAAGTCATCTAATGTTTCATGGTTATGTGGAAATGTTTCTACCAAATTACAAACTTCATATGATTCCAGCGATTGTTCGAGGCAAGGATTCCCTCCCTCTACACGATGGTCTTTATTATCTTTTACATCATTCATCCTTGAATATGATTTCATATTTTCCAACCATGCATATCCAGGTTCACCATTTAATTTAGTTCGGTCAGATGAATTTGAATAATCCATCCCTACATCACAAAATATAGAATTATTTGATGTCCATCCAAATGCTTCACGAGATGGGTTCAACTTATAATTTTTTAAGTCTAAATATTCAGATGAATTATAATCGCCAAATACAATTTCCGCAGTACGTCTCACATTTCCAGAAACCACACATTTTCCAATTAGATTCATTATATCAACAATTGTTGTAATTGTTATTGTATCACCAATGTTTTTATTTAAAGTATCACGAATCCCTTTATGAAGTTCCATAAGAGGTTCAGATCCGCTTGACACACCACCAAATGTTTTTATTGGAAGACCTGCTACACGAATTATAGAGTAGTCAAACTTAATGTCTTTTGATCCATTAAAATATGAATCTATTAAAAATCTAATTGAGTCAACCCATCCTTCACGAGTATCTGGAATTTGAATAGTATTATCATCACATGCCACAGGTTTGTATATGGTAATTTTCCCTGCTCCTTTAACATCAAATCCACATCCTACTCCTAACATAGAAACATCCATCAAGAAACAAAATGACTTTGATAAATCTTCTTTTATAGAATTTGTAGAAACATACGCACAATTAGATGTTATACAAAATCCATCAATTACAAACTGCTCATACTCTGGAACTGTTACACATCTAACATTTTGAAGATCCTCTATTTCTTTAACACATATTATTTGTAACCAATCTTGATTTTGGTTATCTCGCTTACTTTCAAATATAATATTCTGAGATTCTTTCAAAAAGAAGTAATCTGGCAAATCTTTTTTACAAATTTCAATCTTGTACAATTCTCGCTCTTCACAAAAATTACTACTTATAGATGATAAAATCGGAGACGTTGTTCTAATTCCTATTCGCTTAAATAGATTTGCAACGTTTTCTAATTCATCTAATCGGGCAGAAGATATACTACATGTTCCACTTTTATCTATATATCCATCTGCACAAAAATATCCCATTAAAAATCCCATAATATATCTATTATCATTCAGATAAGCGGAATTTGTAGGAATCTCTCCCCACGCCAAAGGACAATGGCGAACTACAACGTGTGTTTCTCCACTATCCAATGGAGGTAAATTTTCCAAGTCATTTTTAGGAAATGTGAGTTCCATAACTTTAATATTACTTATTCCAAATTGATGAAGTTCCCCATTGCTTCTGGTACCATCTCCAAAAAATAATCCATGTTGAACTCCACAATTCGAATATTTGAAATATTTAGGAGGTCTAATACTTGGCATCCAATCTCCGATATTTAATTCTTCGGACGTTACTCTTTCCCATTTGGAATATGTATTTTTCTTTCTAAACCATCTATGATTTTTAGACGCTACAACAGTTGTTTTATCTCCAAATTTAGATTGGTATGTAATTTCCAAACATGGATGTAACTCTACATCAGAAACCTTAGCACTCACCCATTTTGAATTAGATTTTATATCTTGCCCATGATCTCGTGCATATTTTTTAGTAGAAGTAAGCACTGTAATTTCATTTGTATCAATATCTCCAATTTCAATCCACCCATGTTCTTTTGTAAGAATCTTAGTATTTAATCCAAGTGGGTTATTTAATGCCATGTACATACCACGGTCTTCTGTAATAGAACTTCCCATTGCCCACAATCCTCTGCCAGGAGGCAGGAATTTCATACTAAACATTCGGTCATACATTTCTTGTGCAGATTTTTGAGATTTCATAGCATTCCACCCCAATTTATGCTGTTCAATCCATTTCTTCTGCATGTTGAATGTCCCTTCTACAACTCTCTGAATTGTCTCCCACCATCTTTCGTTATCACCGTTGGACTTTATTCTGGAGTAAGTTCTTAAATATACAAGTTCTCCTAGACCATTAAATCCAAATGGAGGTTTTTTATGTTTATATTTATCAATAAATCCGTCAGTTAATTTAAATTTTGTATCCATATTTTTATTTTTCCAGTAGATTATAAGTAGATAACATAATGTTCATATACATTAAATTATACAGAAGAATCATCATGAGTCTCTTTCCATCTTTTACGAAGAATGTCTTTGGATCCTTCTTGAACAGACTTCGCCTTGTTTAAGATCTCCATTCCTTCAATTGATTTACCATCGTAAATCGATATCTTTCCATTTCCAGCATCAAACGAGCAAGGATATGTTACGCCATCACCACCAAACCTACTCTTCATGATATGAATGCGTCCAGTACCTGAAATTTTGTCTACCAGTTGACGTGACAATGACATGATAAAATCTCCGGTCATTATTTTTCTATAACTATCAGCAACATCTCCAGCTTCAGTAACATCCTTTTCATGAGCACCACGGTTTGATTGACTTGCTGTCCATACTGGAACTTGCAGTTCTCCTGCTATAGTTCTCAATTCCTCATAAACATTCCCCGCTTCATTGTAAGAATTTGAATCCTTATCGGTAATGAATGGTTTTAAAATATCAGCATAATCTATAATTACTAAATCAATTTTCAATCCGCTAATTAATTGTAATCTATCAATGTGCATCTTACAAGTAGATGCCGAAGCAGTTTTAAGAGGAAAATATTTTACAAATAATTTTCCGGAACCTGCTGTCTTAAACTTTTCAACTTCTACTTTCACAAGTTCTTTATTTTTACGTATTTCTTGAAAGGAGATTCCTGTCATACATGCGTCATATCTCATACCAACATAGTTTTCATTAAGTTCCATTGTAAAATGCATTACGTTTTTTCCCTGCCGCATAGCCTCAACACCTATACGTTGCAACGTCCATGATTTTCCAGATCCAGCAGGTGCAACTATAAACCCCAGTTCTCCCTTTCCTAAACCACCATCTAAATGTGTGTCTATAAGATCCCAATTGGTTTTAATAACTTCACGAGCTGACTCGGACATTCTCTTCTCAATATCATTGAAATAGTCATGTCCTAAATTTCGCTCAATACCCGCCTTAGATGCTTCGTTTATAACATGAAGAATACTATCATAGTCACCTTGTTTCAAAAATTGTGCTGCTTCATGAATTGCATTTTTTAATTTTTGATTCTTACAAAATTCAAGAAACTGTTCTTTTACATAAGCAATATCCAGTGCTGATATTTGCTTGTATGCAGACATAGCCTGTTCTTTTATTGCCATCTGCAATACATTATCGGAAATTTTTAATATTTCTACAGCGAAAACTTCTTTAGTGGGAATTTCCTGATATTTAGGGAAGTAATCCATGATGAGTTTTACAATCCATCTGGCAGAATCCGTTTCAAAATAGTCAGGAGATAAAATTTCCACAATTCTCTCTAGGAATGTACGATCTGACAACAGAATTGAAATACATTTTGTCTGAAAGGTATTTCCGTATTTCTTGAGATTATTTAGTTCGCTTAGTTGATTTTCCATTAGAATCATATCGTATCACATTTAACATCGATTGTAAAGTTATAATAACTTATTATACACACAAAAAATAGAAATTTAAGAGTTTTTAATTTTCTTTTCAATATATATCATTGATTCAACAATATCGTTGAATTTAAAAATCTCCAAAGGAGTACGTAGTATGATAAATGAAAATTGTAGTGTTGATATCCTTATCAACGATAAACCCGTAAGGAAAATCGCATTCGATAATAAAACCTTCATCGAAGCACGTTGTGGGCAAGAATATTCCATTCGTATAAAAAATAATTCCGTTTCCAGAATTTTAGTTGTAACATCTGTGGATGGTCTGGATTGTATGAATGGAGAGGCAGCAAATCCAAATGGAAATGGATATGTAATAAATGGATATAGTTCATTAAACCTTGATGGATTTCGTGTTTCTGATGATACTGTAGCAAAATTTGTGTTTTCTAATAAATCTGATTCATATGCCGCATCCAAAGAAAATGGTTCTGAAAAGAATAATGGAATAATTGGTGTAAGAATATTTGAGGAAAAACACAATTATACTCTATTAAACAATTATACTCTATTAAACAATTATACACATTATCCTATGTATCCAGATATTCCAACCTATCCGTCATTTCATTATGGTAATACTTCAGGCACACCAACAAGCACAGATTGTTCTTTTAGCAATTGTTGTGAGGCAAATGTTCGTAGGATTTCATCTACAGATGAAAATATTGACTTTGATATCGGAACTAAATATGGAGAATCTAAAGAAAGTAAAGTAGTTGAAGTTACATTTGCCCGTGGAAATTTAGTTTTTAGTAAAGATATTTATTATGCAAGTAAAAAATGTTTATTAAATATTGGAGTTCTATTACCTCCAGAAAAACAAGTGAGTTTTCCCGAATCTTTTGATAAGAAATATTCTGTTCCTCCAAAAGGTTGGAAATCTTAGTATTTTCTAATAAGGGGTTGCCTTTGGTTTCATATTTTTCCTTTCGTTGCGGGAACCCCTATCCCTTTAGGGTAGGTGTTGTTGACAATCTACCGGAACACCCTTGTTACTCTATTCTTGTAACTCGATCTAATGGGTCGAATCTTTCATTTACCCAATTAATATGATTAGGTAAATTATTATCAATCATATCATCTCTTACTAACTTAAAAAATGCATTTCTGTCTAATTTAGGAATGTTCTTTGTATCCATAAGTTCAATACATTTCAATTGTGCAGTTGTAGTCAATGCAGTATCCCGCAATTGCATTAGTGCCATATTTCTTTCTAAGATACCTCTTCCTTCAACAATATTGTTACACACTTTATACTTATTTCGCAAATTGGTAGAATGTGATACCACTTCATCTATAGTATGCACTGTTTCTTCATTAAGCCAAGGAAAATGCTTCACAATACTCTTTGGACCTGCACCGTCAATTCCATTAACATTATCAGACGCATCTCCATCCATTGCTCTATATAAAACATAATTATTTGGATGAATTTTATATTCATCTATTATTTCCGGTGTTCCATAAATTCTCTTTTTTGTAGGAGAGTATACACTAATATTAGAAGTACATAACTGAAGGAAATCTCGGTCACTTGACATAATAAAGACTTTCCTCGATGATTTGAAATGTTCCGTAGCAAGAAATGCTATAACATCATCTGCTTCTACATGATCAATAGAGACCATATTGACTGGTAAAGTCTGAAGATAATGTGTTAACCGAAGATATTGTTTAGTACAACTTTCTTCTTCTGTTCTTACATCAGTCATATCTTCATATGCTCTATTA
>Ga0315284_10001602_pt1 | contig 32384 bp, 24 predicted proteins | sample YL17G09_16_MG_FD_203696 | JGI IMG/M metagenome (GOLD analysis project Ga0315284, IMG submission 203696) | Sediment microbial communities from Yellowstone Lake, YNP, Wyoming, USA - YL17G09_16 | ecosystem: Environmental > Aquatic > Freshwater > Lake > Sediment | place: USA: Wyoming | collected... | reverse complement strand
AGCTAGTGTGCGGATATATCGAAACGGGGAATATTAGTAGTTTAACAACAAGTGGTATATTTCATGAAAGGGAGAGTCTCTTGATGGTTGAGGGGAATAGTTTGAGAGTCTTGGCTGTTGGTGCGCATCCTGACGATGTTGAGTTGGGTTGCGGGGCGACTTTGGCTTTGTTCAAGAGGAGGGGGCATGAGGTCTATCTTCTTGTATTGACTAAGGGTGAAGCCTCTGGTGATCCGGCAGTGAGAGAGAAAGAGTGTAAGCAGTCTGCGGATTGTATCGGTTCTGATAAGTTGTTTTTTGGAAACCTGAAGGACACAAAGATCACTGATGGGGTCGAGACTGTTATGGAAATTGAACGTTTTGTTGATCGGTTGAAGCCGGACATTATTTTTGGGCATAGCTTTAAAGATGGTCATCAGGATCACAGAAATGCGGGTATGGCGACTTTGTCTGCTGCAAGAAATTCGAAGAAGGTTTTGTTGTATGAGTCGCCTGCGGCGTTGAGGGAGTTTTGTCCTCAGTTGTTTGTGGATGTGACTTCGACGTTTGATGTTAAGTTGAAGGCTTTGGAGGCATTTGGTTCCCAGGCGACGAAGGTGTACTTTAAGGGCAGTGATTCGCATAACGAAGGACGGAAATTTCCTTATGTGTCAAATGCGGCTGAGGGTTTGGCTAGGTTTAGAGGGTTTCAGGCCGGTGCGGAGTTGGCCGAGGCTTTTGAAGTTGGGAAGTTTTTGTTGGAGATTGAGGACAGATCTGAGCGTTAGTTTTGGCAGAATATGTGATGTATTTGACTGATGTAGACGCGAGGGTTGCGTCATCTTTTTCATACAAGAGTCTGGATGATCTTGTAGAAGCGTGTATTGATTTCTATCGCAAATCTCTGAAAGAACCGATGGCTTCGTTCTGTGTGAGAGAGCGGCGTAGCCAGCTAGCTGGGTATATTCGGAAGTTTCATAGTGAATGTGGAACATTGACTCCTAGTGTTGAGGAAGCTATTGGGAAGCTTGAAGATGATTCTTGCCTGGTGCTTATGACCGCGCATCAGCCTAATCTTTTTGCTTACGGTGGTGTGTTGCGGAAGGCGACGTTGAACCATATTCTAGCGAAAAAAATGAGTGAACGCTTGAGTTTGCCTGTTGTCAGTTTTTTTGGGTTGTCTGATCAAGATTTCACTGACGATCGGTGGGTCAAGTCAGCACTTCTTCCAGATGTTGAAAGAAGAGGTGGTGTTCTTGAACTGCGCGTTGATTTGCCTGAAAAGCTCAGACTGAACGCGGTTGGCAAGCCTTCCGAGAAGATGTTGGATAGGTGGCAAGCCGAGATCAAGAAGTGGATTGGCCAGAAACTTAACTCAGTTGAAAAAGAATGCAGAGCCCTCGGGGTTGATATTGATAGCAGGAGTGAAGCGGTTCACAGGAGTTTTGAAGAGTTCTGGACGCTTGTGGAAGGTGCTCATGTTAAGGCTCAGACTTGTTCTGATTTCAATGGTTTTTTGATGTCGAAGGTAATCAATGAAGTCTGGGGTTACGACACGGTTTTTGCTAGGTTTTCGGAGTGTCAACAGATTTTGGAAGAAGAATTTTGCTTTCTTCTATCTAGGTTTGACGAATATTCAAAGTATGTAAGTGAAGCTACTGCTAAGTTTGCAGTTGAGGGAGGAGTATTTGAGCAGGAGCGGGAGACCATTCCTTTTTGGTATCACTGTGTTTGTGGAAGTAAGGCAAGGTTGACGGCCGAGCAGACCGAGGGACGTTTTGTTGGCCGTGGTCAGTGTCTTCGTTGTGGAGAGGAGTATAGACTTGATTTTGGTTCGAAAGATGATCCGCACATTTCTGAGTATATTTCTAGAATCTCGGCAAGGAGTCTGTCTGTGCCGCTTGTCTTTTTCAGTGGGTTGAGGGTTGGTTGTTATGTTGGTGGAGTTGGAGGAAAGGAGTACTTGAAACAGGCCGAGTATGTTGCAGAGAGGTTGGGATTGAGTTTTCCACCGGTGGTTGTGTGGCGTCCCAGAGATGAGTATTTTGGGCTTGGTCAGTTGGATGCGTTGTTCGTTTATCGACATGTTTCAGGAAGTTGGGATTTGACACTGTTGCCTACTGTGGAGATTGATTTGAGAAAGAAGGCTGAATTGGTTCAGAGTCGAGTTGATGAGCTTGAGGCTGACAAGAAGCTTCTTGGAGCTAAGGACAAGGAGGAAAATGATATAGAGAAGTTGAAGGCGTTGTCTGCGAGGCAGAGTGAAATAAGGAGACTAGCTGATTTTTCTGTTTTGGTGCGAAATATCAAGCTTCTTGAAAGTGTTTCGGACGTGATGCACCTGTATCCTTGTGTGATAGACTACGCGGTCAATGTTGGTCTGCGGGAAACCAGCGAACAATGGAAAGGGTTTCTTAGGGAGAATGGAGATCTCTCTTCGGACATACATCTGAAAACTCGTTTTGAAGAGGTTGCGAAAAGATTTCCTTCCTGAGGTCGAATCAAGTGAAAGAAGATGACAGCAACTCGGACTACTGTCAATATTTCTACCCTGAAATGTTGCAGTGCACTCTGCCTGATGCACGTTTGGCTTTGCCAGTGCGCAGACACTGGTGGACTTTGAAAAGACTGGTCTGGTATGCGGGTGTTCTAGGTGTTCAGGAGTTTGTGACAAGGGGGTTTTCGTCTACCCGATTTGGCAAATGGTTCCCAAAGAAACTGAGGAAAAGAGCCCGTTTGAAAGGTGAAGTCTTGAACCTGAAGGTCGGTGAAATAGTCGAGGTTCGGTCAGCAAAGGAGATTCTCGCCACGCTTGATAAGCGGGGGAAGCTGAAAGGTTTGGGATTTACTCCAGAAATGATGAAGTTTTGTGGGAGAAGACTTAGAGTTTACAGGAAGTTGGACAGAATAATCTTGGAGGCAACGGGGGAGCTTAGGAAGATAAGGACTCCGACGGTGTTGTTGGAGGGAGTGTTTTGTGACGGGAAGTCTCATGGAGGATGTGACAGATCTTGCTTCTGTTTCTGGAGAGAAGAATGGCTCAAAAAGGTTTCTTGATAGTCTTCTGAGCGACGCAAGGAGAGTGAGTTGCATCATCATCCCGCATTCGAGACCAACGATAGATAAAAATGACATTAATGCAGTGACGAAAGTTCTTGCTTCGGGCATGATTGCTCAGGGTGAGAAGGTTAAGGAGTTCGAGGATGCTGTTTCACGGTTTGTTGGAACCAAGTACGCCGTTGCGGTGTCTTCTGGCACATCGGCTTTACATTTGGCTCTGCTCGGTCTCGGCGTCGGGCCTAAGGATGAAGTTTTGATGCCGAGCTATGTGTGCTCTTCACCTTATTTCGCAGCTACACAAACAGGTGCGGTTCCGAAGATAGTTGATATTGATTTGAAGGATCTTAACGTAGATGCTGCGGCTGCAAAACGCTTGGTCAGTTCCAAGACCAAGACTGTAGTGGTTCCTCATATGTTTGGGAATCCAGCCCAAATTGAGGATTTGCTCGCTCTTGGTGTTCCTTTGATCGAAGATTGCGCGCAGTCTCTGGGTGCGAAGTACCGCAAGCGAGAGGTTGGCAGTTTCGGTGAGGCGTCTGTTTTCTCTTTTTATGCTACAAAGATGATCACGACGGGCGAAGGTGGAATGATATTGACCAACAAGCGTGATGTTTTTGAAAGAGTACAGGACCTCAGAGATTATGACAAGAAGCTGTTGAAGCCAGTCAAGTACAATTACAAGATGACAGATTTCCAAGCGGCTTTGGGGTTGAGTCAACTCGAGAAGCTTCAGAAATTCATTGAACGGAGAGAGAAAATAGCTTCTACTTACAGCGAAAGCTTTTCAGACTGCAAATGCGAAATTCCAGATATGACTCCAGAGAAGAGTTCTGCCTTCTACAGATATGTCATAATGCTCGATAAGTTGACGACCGTTCAAGAGAGGTCGAAGCAAAATGGAGTCATGTGTGAAAGGCCTGTCAATATGCCCCTTCATAAGTACTTGCCAAGTTTCAAATGCCCACATTCCGAAAGAGCATTCAAACGTGCGTTATCAATTCCGATATATCCGAGTTTGACAGAAGATGAAATTGAATACGTTGTAGTTTCACTGCGGCAGGCTCTCAGAAATGATAAAATGACTTAGAATTTGTGATTGAGGACAAGCTAATGATCAAGAACTCACGAGTATTGGTGACAGGAGGCGCGGGTTTCATAGGAAGTCACATTGTCGATCACTTGTTGAGCGAGGGTTTTGAAGTTACGGTTCTTGACAACCTATGGACTGGAAAAATGGAGAATATCGCTCACAATCTGAGAAACAAGAACTTTCGTTTTGTGAAGGGGGATATTCGAGAGTCGAAGACGGTCAGCGATGTGATGAAGGAGAAGGATGCGGTGTTCCATGAAGCAGCGTTCGTTAGCGTGCCTGAGTCTTTTAAGGAGCCGGTGTTGACAAACGAATTGAATGTTACGGCGACGGTGAATCTTCTTCAAAGTGCGTCTGACTGTGGTGTGAAGCGTTTTGTTTTTGCGTCTTCGTCAGCGGTCTATGGGGGAACTTCGAATCCTGAGAAGAGGGAGGACGATGTTTCGTATCCGAGGTCGCCTTATGGGATCTCAAAGCTGATTGGAGAGTACTATGCTAGGTTTTTCTACGAATTTCATGGATTGGAGACTGTTTCGTTGAGGTATTTCAACGTTTATGGGCCTCGACAAACTTGTAATCTTGAAGCCCAGTATGGTGGGGTGATTCTTCTGTTTTTGAACAGACTGCTGAAGAATATGGGTCCGATCGTGTACGGTGATGGTGAACAGACCAGAGATTTCGTGTCCGTCAAGGACATTGTGAAGGCGAACATGCTTGCGATGACAGCGAAAGATGCCGTTGGAGAGTTTTTCAATGTAGCCAGCGGCACGAGAATAACTATCAACAGGCTTGCGGAAATATTGAAGGACTCTCTTGGGAAGAAGGACATTAAGAGTATTTACACTGACGTTCGGCTTGGTGACGCTAAGCATGGTTATGCTGATATTAGTAAGGCAAAGAAGATTCTTGGTTTTTCGGCGAGCGTTTCTTTGGAAGAAGGTTTAGATGAACTGGTCAAATGGTACGCGAAGGACCTGTAGCTGTCTCGTTAAAGGATAGTCATTTGTTGAAGCGACGAGTGGAGTTGACCCGAATTGAGCAGTGAGAGACTTAGAGTTGCTGTGGTCGGTTTGGGCAAAATGGGCATTGTCCACAGTTGCGTGTTGAATGTTCTTCCTAACGTTGAGATCGTCGCCGTTTGCGAAAAGAGTGGGATGATAAGGCGATTTGCTAAGAAGATTTTCAAGGGAGTGTCAATACTCGATGATGTAAGTAAGCTGGCTGATTTAGATCTTGATGCTGCGTTTGTGACAACACCGATACCGTCTCATTTTGCAGTTACGAAGGCTTTGTACGCGAATAACGTGGTTCGAAATGTTTTTGTTGAGAAGACGCTGGCGGACAATTCCGAACAAGCTTCTGAATTGACTGAGTTGGCGCGAAAGTCTGAAGGCGTCAATATGGTGGGATATCTGAGAAGATTCTACGTTACTTTTCGAAAGGCAAGAGAGTTGCTACTGCAAAAGGCAATCGGGGTTCCATCCTCTTTTGAGGGTTATGCTTATTCGGCTGATTTTTGCGACGGAAGAGGAGTGACAGATGTGCTGGTCTCTAGAGGAGGGATTTTGAGGGATTTGGGTTGTTACGCGATAGATCTGTCATTATGGTTCTTTGGTGACATCCATCTTTCAGACGAGGAGACATGTGTTCATAATGGCGCGAGTGATTCTATCGCGTTTGAGGTGAAAGGTCCAGGCGGGTTAGTTGGACGTTTGGAAGTCTCGCCTTACATGCCGGATTATCGGATGCCTGAGGTTGGTTTTCTGGTCAAGGGTTCTGAGGGAGAGATTGTTGTGAATGATGACAGGGTGGAACTCAAGCCAGCTGATGGAAAAGGTTCAACGTGGTATAGACATGATCTGAACGACAGCGTTCCGTTCTGTCTTGGGCTGCCAGAATACTATCGTGAAGACCTTCTTTTCATTGAGTCTGTCATAGGACAGTGCCGTGCAGAACCAGATTTTGATATGGCTGCAAAAGTCGATGACATCATCTGTCGAATAGAGCAGGGTGGCCGAGATGACTGACAGAACTGAAAAACTGTTGCTAGTGGGAGACAACCCATTTCATAACATAAGCCATCTCTCCCAAGATCGGACTAAGCTGAGAGATCGATCTGTTGTTGATCCCTCATGTGCGGCTGGACTTGTGATGACTTCGCTTGACAACGGAGCGAACGGTTTCATGTTCTCGGTCAGTGAAACTACGCTTTCTATTCTTGAAAGGATTCGGGATGCGGGACGAATTGAAGACATGTCCCTTCTTGCAATTGTGCCCTATGCCTACGAGTATGTTAGGCTAGCAGCTCAGACTGGAGGGATCGTGGGTCTGGCAAAAGTTTTTTCAAAACGACTTGCTTCCTCTGGTAGATTCAAGGCCATCGCGGTGGGGGCAGGGGGACTATTAAGAGCCAATCCTACTTCGCTTCTGGAAGCTTATTTGAGTTACGAGATTGGCAGAACAAGATCATCAGCAGGCAAGCACGCAAAGATCAAATCGATGCTGCTTCATGAAGTCATAGTTGACATGGCCCTAGCCTTGAATTTAGAATGGCTTTTCAGAGCATATATCGACTTCATGATAAAACAAAAGTTTACCCCAGGTTTTAACACGTGCAATTTCGCGTACTTGGTTGACAAATTCAGAAACTGGGATATCGATCTAACAAGAATGATCGTTGCTGCGCCGTTCAATAAGATAGGATTTCAAATGAACCCATCAAGGGATGAATCAGAACGAGCTTTGAGAAGTCTCGACGGACCGTTCCTAATTGCCATAAGCATTTTGGGGGCTGGGTATTTGAGACTTGATGAAGCTGTCCAATATGTAGCGTCTTTACCAAACCTCAAAGGGACCGCTGTGGGAATATCGAAGGAAAAACACGCGGAAGAAACCTTCAGGTTTTTGATGAGCAAGTTCGGCTAGTGAAAAAGATTGCAGCACGCAGGTGTCCACCCACATGCACCAAACTGGCTCTCAAATCTCGTCGTCTAGCGCGCGGCAGAGGAACTGAAAAAATGAGAGTATTGATGATACCCAACTCTCTCGGCGATTCAGGCCAATATGTTATACCCTATTTCGAGGGCTTAATCAGAAGAGGGCACGAAATTATAGTAGTCTCAGAAATATCTGAGTTGATGTGCCAGAAACTTTCGAAACTCGGAATAAAGTATCTGAATTTGAACTATGATAAGCGGCAAATACATGGTTTTTCTACAAAAGAAAGTATAGTTCGGTTGCCCTTCTACATACCTAGAATAGCACGGCTAATCAACAGTGAAAGAATTGATATTGTGCACGTGCATCACACCGTAATACCATTTCTACTCGGTTCGTTCGCTTCTAGAATAAAAAGAATCCCTTTGGTTTTGACAATTCACGGTGGGCCTCCTTCGCTTGATCGAAGACTTAGTCCAATATGCGAAGCACATAGAGTAACCGTTACAAGCCCTGAACAACGCGTAGGACTACCAAGATGCAAGAAGGAGATACCGTCAATACCACTCCCAATAGATCTATCCAGATTTCTACCAAAGAGCGAGACAGTCAATGCAAAGAAATCTCATAAAATAGCCTTCATTAGTAGACTAGACCCTGATAAGATCGCTGCAGTGTATAGCACTATTGAATCAGCACTGTATATTGCCCGTGAATTCAAAGATGTACAAGTGATAATTGCAGGAGGTGGCTCGATGGCTCCTGAGGTGAGAGAGGCAGCCGAACACGTTAATGACCAAATCGGACGAGAAGTCATAGTGTTGCCTGGCTTCGTTGAAGATATTTCCATACTTATGCGTGGAGCCCACATCGTAATTGGCGTAGGCGTTATTGTGATGGAAGCTATGGCATCCGGAAAGCCAGTTATCGTTGCAGGTGCCCTGACTGGATATCGTGGCGGATCTTTTGGCGGAATATTAGACGAACAAAACGTTGAGCTGCTCAGAAGTCACAACTTCAGTGGGCGAAATAGTGTGATCAAGACAAACGCGAAGAGTATCTATGAGTCGGTCTATAGGCTTTTGAAAGATGAACAATATATGGCATCTCTCGGTACATTCGGTCGACGATTTGCTGAGAAAGAATTTGGACCTGACAAAATCGCGAAAGAAACTGAATTGGTCTATATTGCCGCATGGAAAGACGTTAATAGCACAGGTAAATTGCCCTCAATTATTACTACCTCACTATCTGTTTTGTCCGTACTTTTTTATCAACTTGCAAGTCAGGTTGCATTGAAACTCAACTTCAGATGAAAATAGTGTTTTTGTAAGAACTAGCATTTCAAAATAACTGGAGCATAGCAGAATTGGGCGCGCGCTATTACAAAGAGATCACGAGGATCTATACTGTTTCTCAGTTCCATTCTGAGCAAGTTAGGGAAAATCGAGACAGGATCGCCAGGCAGTCAGCAACTGAACAACAAGACAATTGAAGGTGTTAAGAAATGGTGTCGAGAATGAGCCAATACGCGAGCAAGAATGCCAATTGCGATAGTATCAGGGTAAGAGGCGGAAGGAGTCTCAAAGGCACAATCGACATCTCAGGCGCAAAGAATGCTGCACTACCAATAATGGCCGCTTCATTGCTAACAGAAAAGGAAGTGATTATACACAATGTCCCAAGATCAGGCGATGTACTGACAATGAAAGAACTTGTGCGAAGCGTTGGAGCTAGCATAGAGTTCGAGAATAATACTCTACGTATCAGGGCTAGCAAACTCACAGAGAGATTTCTTCCAGAAAACTACCTAGCAAGCGAAATAAGATACTCCTTGCATATTATAGGAGCACTTTTGCCGCGACTCAGAAGAGTCAAAATGCCGATACCTGGCGGATGTAAGCTAGGAACACGTAGACTGGACTCGTTTTTGATGGGACTAACAAGCCTCGGAGCCAAATTTGATGTCAACAAAAAATATATGAGGGCAACATTAGATAGCCTTCACGGATGCCATGTAAAACTGGAGTTTCCAAGCGTGAGTGCCACTGAGAACATGTTGATTGTAGGTTCTGTAGCAGAGGGCAATTCCGTGGTAGAAAATGTGGCAAAGGAACCGGAAATTGAGGACTTGGCAGATTTTCTGAACTCGATGGGAGCAGAGATAAGGGGAGCTGGGACCGATGTGATCCACATAAGTGGTGTCCGTGAACTAAGCGGCACTGAGCATACAATCATACCTGACCGCATAGAAACGGGAACTTACGCGGTTGCTGCTGCATTGACAAACGGAGAGACTGTTCTGAGAAAGACGAACCTCAGTCTTCTGGAAAGCGTGGTCTCAAAACTGAGGGAAATAGGCGTGGGAATAGAGGAAGTAAGTCAAGGTATCCGCGTTTCGGCGCCCAGCAAACTTCATTCCGTTGATATTGTCACCGAAATCTACCCTGGCTTTCCCACCGATATGCAGCCCATAATAACACCTCTGCTGTGTAAGGCAGATGGAATCAGCAAGATCAAAGAGACAGTATTTGACAGAAGGTTCAATCACGTACCAGAATTGAGAAAAATGGGCGCTCGGATAGAGGTTGAAGGGGACACTTTGTTCATCAAAGGTGAATGCTGTCTAACAAGAGCAGAAGTTGAGGCTCCTGATATGAGGTCCGGTGCATCATTACTCTTGGCGGCATTGGCTGCAGAAGGTACAACTACAATTCGAAGAGCGCATCAGATCTTCCGTGGATATGAACAGCCATTAGAAAAACTGAAGAAGCTTGGAGCGGAAACCTCTAAGACAAAATGCTAGATATCAAGCGCCTTCTACGACTAATAGTGGGTTGGAACTAATGATTTCTGAACAGGCAAGGAGAAGCCTCGCACAATTCACCAGAGGGAAGTTGACTTTTCAAGAACCAATGAAGAATCATACGTCGCTTCATGTTGGAGGTTGTGCAGATGCAGTAGTAATGCCAAAGGACGAGGCTGACCTGAGAAATCTGCTGAGGTTTGTTCGGGACAATTGCCTCCCACTGACAGTTATTGGGAATGGTACGAAATTGTTGGTTGGTGACAAAGGTATTGAAGGAATCACACTTATGATAAGCCAGTGTTTAGATGAATATGTGATCTCAGGAACAGAGATCACTGCAGGCGCAGGAAGATCCTTAGCACAGTTGTCTGAAAAGGTTGCTGAACATGGGCTGTCTGGCCTAGAGTTTGCAGTTGGTATTCCTGGAACCGTGGGCGGCGCCGTGGTTATGAATGCCGGAGCTCATGGATACGCCATGAGTGACATTGTATCCGAAGTCAAGGCAATGGATCTTGAGGGTGAAACACATAGACTTTGCAGTACTGATCTTGAGTTTGGTTATAGGCGAAGTAGGCTGCAAGATGGTGAAGCCATTGTGTTGGCCGCCAAGATAAATCTCAAGAAGGACAAGCATGAGAGAATCAGGGCAAAGATGTGCAGCTTTAAGAGGTGGCGGAAGGAAAACCAACCTTTGGACTTTCCAAACGCAGGAAGCATATTCAAGAACCCGGAAGGCGAAATTGCGGGTAAACTAATCGAAACAGCTGGCTTGAAAGGTGCAACCATCGGAGGAGCCAAAATCTCGGAAAGGAGAGCCAATTTCATCGTCAACCTCGGATCTGCTAAGGCCATCGACGTCCTAAATCTTATTGAAAAAACAAGAACAGAAGTTAAAAAGAAACACAAGATTGACCTCGAACCAGAGATAAGAATTGTAGGGAAGTTCAGTTGAAGCAGGCTTTTTAAGTGGACACTGCAAACGCGTAGTTAAGCTGAAAGAACGCGAAAAAAGGTTGCGCGCGCGCTGTCTGCATCTTCGAGGAATCTGAGCTTATTCACATTGCAGAAAATGGAAGACACATTTACGAATCATCCAAACAGAAGCGTAGAAAAATGAAACTTCTAATTATAAGTTATGTTTTTCCTCCGCACGCCGCTGGAGCAGCCACGGTCATGCATAATCTGTGCAAGAACTTGCCTGTTGACAAATACGTAGTAATTACTACATCAGAAGGACTTAGCCTTCGACGAGGCGTATATGACAAAGAATACGCCTTAGATTGCAGCAAAACTAGGTTGCCAGTGTACACCGCTGGATTGCTTGATCAGTTCGTTTTCTTTTTGCTGGCAGTGTTTCGCGGGGTGTTGCTTAACAGGAAGGAAAGGATAAGTAGCGTCTTAGCGGTGTACCCGTTCTACTTTGATCTGCTGGCTGGATATGTACTGCATAGATTGCTCAATAAGCCTCTTATCGTATATATGCATGATTTATTCTCTGAAACTAACAGAAGTGCTCGATTGTACAAGATCTGGTTCTACTCTGAGAAGATGGTTCTTTCGTCCGCATCAAAAGTTCTTGTTATGAACGAGAAATACGTTGAACACTACTCTTCGCGAGGAATACAGAATACTGCTGTACTTCCTCCGTCAATTGATCTTAATGAATATGCTGCTTATGACTCAACAAGTCCACGGCTTGCAAGAGATTCAAGAAAGCTTCAGATTGTCTATACGGGTTCAATAGGCCCACCACAAGAGGAAGCAGTGCTTACTTTCCTAGAAGCCGCGGCTAAGCTGGATGATGTCGAGGTTCATATTGCGAGCCAGTCTGGGAAGGGTTCGATGAAAGAGCACGTGTACAAATATGTGAGAGAAATGAATGTAGGTTTTTTGCCCAAAAAGGAGTGTATAGCATTGCAGAAGAACGCCGACGTCCTCTTTCTTCCTCTTTTTGGAAACTCAATCTATCCTGAGGAGATCGAGGTCGCTTTTCCATGCAAGCTTCTTGAGTATCTGGCTGCCGGAAAGCCAATCCTTGCTCTAGTTCCTAGAGGAAGTTTTGTCGAAAATCTAGTAAATAAATATGAAGTCGGCGTTGTTGTAGATGATCTGTCCGTGGACAAAACTATAGCTGCCATCAATCTTCTGAAGAATGTAAAACTGAGAGGCATGTTGTCTCAGAATGCGCTCAGAACTGTTAAGCTATTCGACTCCAGAAGGTTGTGCAAGCAGCTGTTCAATATAGTGAACGAAGTAGAGGCGCAGACAGCGTGAGATTGCACGATGATCAAATGCCAAGACATTTGTTGGGGGTGCTGAGAACTGGAAGGAAAAAAACCGAATAGTGGGATCCTCTGGGTTGGTTTCTTGATTGTAGATCTTTTTCTACACAAGACAACTCAATTGGAAATCCTGAAAAATCTGGCTATACTTGGACATAGAGTAGATTTATTAGCCCTATATTCTAGGGAAAAAACGTCCTTTCCTAACAATTACGTGAAAACCAAATTAGTGCCACTTAGATACTTTCCTGTCTTGACGGCTTGTTTTTTTGCCATAATCGTGATGATATTCATGCCATTATATGCCGTAAAGAGAAGGCCAAGATTCATAATTGTAGAGCCAGATCTGACAGTTCTTGTTTTTCTATGGAAACCTCTACTCGATTTCTTAGGTGCAAAAATCATACTAGATATCAGAAGTACTCCTGTTGAAGTGATAAACTTCAGAAGACATTTGTCAGCACTTTGGTTCAATGTTTCGGTAGTTGCGGGAAAGAAAGCATTTGACGGAATGACTATATTAACTTCGGGAATGAAGCAGCAGTTGTGTGACGATTTTCACATTGAACCAGACCGTATTGGAGTGTGGACAAGCGGTGTATCGCAAGAGATATTCTCGCCTGAAAAATATGATCGTGATGAGCTGAGGAGAGAACTGTCTTGGGCAGACAGGTTTGTCATCATGTATCATGGAGTCTTTGCTCTACACCGGGGCTTGATTGAAAGTATTAGAGCGATTAAAATCGCTAAACAACAATGTCCTAACCTGCTTTTTTTCCTTTTGGGTAGCGGGCCTTCGTTTGAAAGCATGAAAACTTTGGTCACAGAATTAAGCGTGGAAGAAAACGTTGAGTTCCATTCGCCGGTTCCCTATGAGAGAGTTCCGAGATTTATTGCTGCTAGCGATGTAGGTATTATTCCAACCCCCGATTTGGCTATGTGGAGAAATCAGTCTCCATTGAAGCTCATGGAATATCTCGCAATGGAAAGAGTTGTCCTAATAACTGAACGCCCCTTCATGCGTGAGATCGTAGGCGAGAACAAATGCGGAGTCTATTTTTCGACGCCAAGCCCTGAGGAAATCAGCAATACCATTATTTATGTATACAAGAATCGAGAGAAGCTTGCTGAATGGGGTAGCATTGGAAGAAAGATAATTGAAGAAAGATATACTTGGGCGAAAGTGGCCAAAAATCTTGAATCCTATCTCCTCCAACTCTAGTACCACTTCAAATGGAGTATTCCCCTTAAAGGAGCAACCACGAGTGCAAAAAGCAGGGAGAGCTAAACCTAGTGAATAACGTAGAAAAAATCACCAACTGGTTTCTTAACTCAAGAATCTATGATGATGGAGCCTATGTTGCATACTATAAGGGGAATAAGAGAGGTCCGAAGTATCCCGAGATAACAGCGTATGCCATTAACCTTTCCTGTGTTTTGTACAAACTGCGAAAGGAAAGGATTTTTCTCGAAAGGGCCGAGAAATGTGCTCGCTATATGAGTCAAATTACCAAGAATGGGGCTGTGCCTAGTTTAACAGATGGGGCCTTGTACGTTTTTGACACTGGAATTTTCGTATCAAGCTTGTTCGATCTGTACGACCTGACCAAGAAAGAAGTCTACTTAAGACAAGCGCAGCAGAGCTTGGATTGGATGTATTCAAAATGGGATGACGAGCAGTTTAGCGCTGCAACTGAGGCCCCTTTCCAGAAAGCGTGGTATCATTTCCCTTCGGTGCATCTTGCGAAGATGGCAATACCTCTGCTCAAAGCCGCCGTCTATCTTAAAGACTTGGAACATGAAAAGATTGCTTATAAGGTGTTGGATAGGTACAAGCAACTACAACTCGATAGCGGCAATTTTCAACTTAATGATGATACTCAGATAACAATGACCCATCCACATTGTTATGCAACCGAAGGTTTCTTGTTTGCATATTACCACTCCAAGAAAAATGAGTACTTGAAAGTAGTTGAAAGAGCATGTTCTTGGCTTGTCCTAAACCAGAACAAAGATGGTTCTTTATATAGCATGTACGCCATTCAAAAAGAGGGAAAAGAGAAAGTTAGACAAGCAAAGACAAATGACGCTACTTCGCAGGCAACCAGAATCTGGAAATTGCTCGGCGTCAATCAAGATGGAATAGACAGAGCTTACAGCTACTTGAATGGTGAACTTAGGGACAACGGATTGCCACTCTTCAAACAATCGTCTTTGAAAAGCAGAATGTTTTTCTGGCGGAGAGATGTTTTTTCGTGGCCCACGTTCTTTTATCTGCATTCGCTTACTTTGCCATTTGGACAAATGGAGTATTGTAGAGATCTCTTCTAGAGGTTCACAGTGTTTGCTGAAGCTGTGGAGATTGTTTAGATGAATTCTCAATTGAAAGCGGTAACCCTCTTCTGTATTGTGACGTCAGTTTCGATTTTTCTTGATATCCAAGTGGTACGGCAGATTCTTGGGTTTTGCTTTCTTTCGTTTGTTCCAGGATACCTTCTGCTCAGACTACTTAAGCTGACTGGAAAAAACACCATCGAGACCATCATTTTTTCAATAGGTCTGAGCATTTCCTATCTGATGTTCACTGGTTTGTTGCTGAACCAAATCTACGTTACGCTTGACTTTCCTGGTCTTCTTTCTACTCCCTCGTTGTTTGTAGTATTCGGTTCTGTTTTTGTATTGCTTGCTTTATGCCACTTCACGGAAAGCGAGAAACAGACCTCTCTTGGCTTTAGTGAGAAATTTGTCTCAACCGCATCATCGATACTTGTACTCTGCTTCCTTCCAATAATCGGTATAGCGGGGGCGGTCTATCATAGCTCTCTTCTTACTATAGTTATGATCCTGGGGATAGCAGCACTATTCGTTTTGAGCGTTACTTGGAGGAGAACAGCTATTCAGAAGGTTTTCCCTCTGCTAATACTGTCAGCCTCTCTAGCTCTTCTATTCAACACCATTCTTGTCTCAAAATACTTTCTCGGCACAGATGTTTTCTCAGAATTCCATGTTTATAGGACGGTTGCGATCAATGGATTCTGGCTTCCTTCTGGTCCAATGTCGAGCTATAATCCTATAGACAGTCTGAACTCGCTTCTCAGCATAACGATTTTGCCGGCGATTTACACAAATGTGACAGGAATAGGCGCGGACGTACTCTTCAAGATTTTTTACCCTTTTGTTTTTTCCTTGGTTCCTTTGGCTCTTTACAGGATGTACGAGCAACAGATGGACAAGAAGTCGGCCCTCCTATCTGTCTTTTTTTTCGTTTCAATTTCAATCGCGTTTTTCGGATTTGAACCATTGAGTTTGAACAGGCAAATCGTTGGCCAATTCTTCTTAATCATGTTGATTCTCATATTGTCAGACCCACAACTAGTTTTTGGAAAGAAACAAGTCCTCTTGATCGTTTTTGGCGCCGCAGTAATAGTATCTCATTATTCAATGGCCTACATTTTACTAGTCTATCTTGCTTTGTTTTACGTTTTTTCACGGATCAAGATTTTCCCATTTCGCAAAGCTTCCATGCAATCATTATATCTTGGCACAATTGTTCTAATGGCTGTTCTAACCTTTTCATGGTATGTATACGTTTCAGGTTCTCCACTAAGTCAGCTTGGACAATCGATTAGTCACATCACTCGCTTTCTTGTTACTGATTTCGGCGATCTCGGCGCTAGAGGCCTCAGTCAAGGTGCCCTGCAACCGCTATCTCCTTTTGCAGCTACGACATTTTTGGGGTCCATTAACAAAGGCTTAGTTTACATTGAGAATCTGTTCATCGCCATCGGGATTTTCGCGTTAATTGTCAAACCTGATGAGTTCAATCTTCATTCAGGATATAGGTTAGTTGCTCTCCTGAGCGGTATTTTCTTATTACTGGGTTTCACGGTTCCGAATTTGGCCTCAACTCTAAACATGACGAGATTCTACGCTATTCTGATTCCATTCTTGGCTCCCTTCATAATGCTAGGGTGTACCTTTACCCTCCGTTTCATTCAAAAGTCTCTTTCTAGATATCACATCAGACTTCGACATTTCTCGGTTCGCACTATTAGTCTCTGCATCATAACGTTTGTCTTGACGGCGTCTTTCCTTTTCCAGACGGGTTTCATCGGCCATATCACAAATGGCTATCCATATTCTTATTCGCTTGATTTGGCCAGACGGGAATCATCAAGCGACATCTCCATAAGGATAGATACACACAGCTCTTATTTCTTAGACGAGGAGGTACTGAGTGCGACTTGGCTTCAGGAGCACCTCGAACCATCAGCAAAAGTGTACTCGGATCCTAATGCGTACCTTAGTGTTTTGATAAGCTATGCACACTTGCCATACGACAGAAGCTTGGACATAGGTCGGAGTTTCGCTCCTTCTGCAGGAACATATGTGTATCTTAAATACATGAACGTGAGAATGGGACTGGTTTACCTAAGGGGGGGCGACTTGATCAACGTTTCAGATTTGCAGCCAGGGTTGGAAAGATGCGGAAAAATATATTCAAATGGCGATAGTGAACTCTGGTATTCACCCTAAATACGAAGATCCCTCGCGAAATGTGGAAAGCCGTAGCAAGTGATGCATGCGCTAGTCTGCATACATGACCAACAGCGCGCGCGATCTGTGATAGTTGCCTCTTCACAGGAAGGAAGATGAGATCGTAACATGATAGAGTTGAAAAGCACGCACGACTGTAGCACGCGCTTTCTGATATGAGCCAATAACTGTCACATCACTTGCAGAATCTTGTCGTTCAACTATTATGTGTGAAGAAAATGCGAGACGCGATCGATAAAGCGCCTAGTCAAGTTATATTCAGACAGGAGGTAAATCTATGATTCTGGTTTCTGACAAAGTAGATCACAACAAGTGGAACAGCGTTGTTGAGGATGTAGGGATTAATGGAACGCTATTCCAATCTACGTACTGGGCAGAATATCTCCGCAGAGAATATAGAGACCGACCGATCTACATCGCTTCCATTGACAAGAAGGGCAGCATTCAAGGCTTGTTGCTCGCAATCGAAAGCTGTTACGCTCTACAATCTGCGGTTCACATGCCAGGAAAACGTGGTGTCGTACTTGGCAAAATCTACACAAAAGTCTTGTCTTCCATTGCACACAGAATCTTTCCCTTCATTTACTGGGCATATGGGCCAATTATCTTGCCTTCAGTTGCACAATCTTCGAGAGAGACACTCTACAAGAGCATGATAGGAAAGGTCATGGAAAGAAGCTATGCGAGACGTTGCTATGCAATTAAGTTTGCTAGACCTCCATACTACGATGACCGACCTGAAGTCTTTTCCTCATTTGGCTTTCAACAGAAAAAAATGGGTACCGTGCTTGTGAATCTGGACAAGCCAGAACAAGTTTGGCTTCAAGTGCATGAGAGTACTCGGAGGTTGATCAGACGCACAATAGAAAAGGGCGTTTATATAAATGAAGTACAAAGGCTTGGTGAACTCTGGGAATTCTATAGGGTTCAGTTGGAGTCAAGTAGAAGAACAGAAACAAAAGAATACCCTTTTTCGTATTACACATCACTTTGGAACTACTTCTATCCACGGGGCAAAATTGTTGCGTTTGTTGCGCGACTTCGGGATCAGCCGGTTGGTGCGTTATTGCTCTTGACGCACAATGAGATGCTTCATGCATGGGCCATGGGCGATTCTAATCATGCACGATCGGCCAAATTGCAGTTAAACCGCGTCCTAGTCTGGCATGCAATAAATTGGGGTCATTCAAAGCAATTCAAACACTTGGATCTCAGTGGAGTAGAATTGTGGGCAATCGACGCAGACGACAAGAAACGCAACATCTTCGCATTCAAATCTCAATGGGGAACTATGATGCCAGAATATCATGACTATACGAAGACCCTTGAAGAAAATAGATGTGTCAAGCTTCTTGGCCACTTCATGACGGACTCTGTGATCCACAACTAGTTTGCCAAACAGGTCAGAACGAACTGCATTTTTGCATGTGGAAAGAAATAATGGGTCACGTCCATGGCCAAGGCGTAGCTTGCAGATATTTCAAGAACAACTGGTGGCACGGTAGCTGGTGACAAGATTATGTTATTTCAGGTCTCTGTATTTTGGGTGAACTACAATAGTATGCACATTGCTGAAACCATAAAAGAGTCACTAGATGCTATTTTTGAGCTAGATTATCCTTCCTACGAAGTAATAGTAGTTGACAATGGCTCCACAGATGGCAGTGCGGCAACTATACAGAAATATCTGGAGAAAGTGCGTTCAGGAATTGGGACAAATGAAAGAGTCAAATTCATAGGATTGAAGAGGAATTGGGGTTTTGCAGGGGGAAACAATGCTGCCTACCGGGCTAGGGACCGCCGATCTAAATATGTAGCCCTCATTAACAATGATTTAGTACCGAGATCAGACTATCTAAGGAAACTGGCAACCTTTATGGATGAACACAGAGACATCGGTGCCGTACAAGGTATTGTTGTAAGGATTGCAGATAGCTCGATAATCGATTCAGCAGGCTTTTTCCTGGACGAATCACTTCGAGTCTATGATACTTTCCTTGGTCCCGCCAGTCAGTTGCGCGAACCGATTCTCGTGTCGGGTGTCGAAGGGACTATGCCGATGTACAGAGTAGATTCTCTCTTAGATACGCTACCCGACAGTGAGACTTTGTATGTACCCAGTGCCTTTATGTATTACTTGGAAGATGTGCTGGTATCTCTGCTCTTATGGAACCATGGTTACAAATGTGCTGTCCTGCCGATCGTTGCAGGGAAACATCTTAGATTGGCCACTATTAGGAGATACGTCAAGTCTGATCGTGCACTTTACTATGGATTAAGGAACAGAATCGCTCTGCTATCTATGACGAATAGTGGAAATCGGAAAATATACGTCTTGAAGAACATTAGGAAACTCGTTGTCAGCAAACATTCCATGACGCAACGCAAGATAATGCTGCGAGCCCTAATAGATGGGATTATGCTAGGCCAAACTCTTGAAAAGAAATATGGCACCATAGATCTGTACAGAGCTCCATTAATTAGAACGCCCATAAGAGAGCGATTTCTGATCTAGAAACAAGTATTGATGTCTTGTTTTGTCGTGCTTACGAACGGTGAGCCTGCTCGGTTGCTTCATCTATACGCGCGCGTTGAAAAACTTCATCTCCGAGAACGTCTGAGGGAATCTTAATGGACTTTCTTGACTGGGCACTCGTCTGCAGCTTTGGTGCAACTTTGTCGATCTACATCGTCTATCTTCCGGTTCTCAAAGCTCTTACCTCGCTGACACATAATCCCGACGCACGATCTTCAGAGAAAACAGTCAGGCTGCCCAATCTTTCAGTGATTGTTCCCACCTATAATGAAGCGAATGTAATAAGAGCCAAACTTGAAAGCTTGAACGCCCTCTCCTATCCGAAAGAGAAGTGTGAAATCATAGTAGTTGACTCAGCTTCAACCGACAATACTCCACGAATAGTAAAGGAGTACCGAAAAAGAGAAGTGATCTTACTAGAACAAGGGAAAAGAATGGGGAAAGCCAATGCAATAAACTTTGCTTTACAGAAAGCCAAGGGGGACATAATTGTTCTGACTGACGCTAATGCAGTGTTCGATTTTGATGCACTTGACAAACTAGTGCGAAAATTCGACAAAAATACGGGAGCAGTTTTGCCTCGGCTTGTGCCCGATGGAAAGTTGAGTTTTTGGGACAGAGCATTTTATGAGTTTCATCATTTATACAAATCCTTAGAATCTGACGCAGACAGTGTCTTTATAGTCTTCGGGGAACTATTTGCATTCAGGAAGGAATTGATAGATAGAATTGATGAAGATGCTGCTGCAGATGATCTTGAGATTGCACTCACCATCAGGAAGAAGGGTTACAGAATTAGATATTCTTCGGATGTCGAGGCAAAGGAAAAGGTGCCCAGTAGACAAAAGGAAGTCAGAATTCAGAGGACTAGACGAATCTTTGGAATCGTTCAGGCTATGGTGAAGAACTTTCATTTTTTTCTGAATCCAAGATATGGAGTATATGGAATGTTAATTTTCCCAACACATTTCTTCCAAATGACTTTGGGGCCTTTTTTTGTCTTCACTTTATTGATTCTTTTGATTGAGAAACTCTGCATGATCAGTTTTGTAAACCTCCAACTGCTTGGACTACCTCTTCTAGTCGCATCTCTTGTTCTTCTCATCCTTCATTTTTCGGTAGGTTTTCTTGAGAAGGCAGTCTCGCTAGTATGCAACTTCCTTGCGACCGAAGCCTATATGATCATCGCACTAGTGAACCTGATTAGAGGAAAAAAATACAATGTGTGGGAGAAGATGACAAGTACTCGCAATGGCACAGAAGGGTAATCACATCGAAAACTCTCGATGCTTCAAAAGTTCGTCGTTGCCCAAGTATGACTTGGGCTGATAGTTACAACTGGCGTAGGCCCGAGAAACACTCCACACTTCTTGAGTAAGAAGTCGAAGCCTACTGCGTGCGAAGCAAGGTTTGTTGATGATGGAAGCAAAGACGGTACACTGTCAGTTATGAAATGCTTTTCTATGATGTTTTGGAAGGATACGCTTGCATGTGGTACTACTATCTGCTGAGTATCCTCCTTTTGTTTACGGAGGGGTAGGAACCTTTGTTAAAAACCTGGCAATCGGACTCCGCAGGGAAGGGGTTAGAGTAACAGTAATCTCTGGTTGCCCAGTGCCCTCGCATGTTAGGCACGTCGAAATCAGTGAGGAGAAAGACCTAGAAATAGATGTTATAAGATTTCCTTACTTTGACATTCATCCCAAAAACGCGATTTTTCAGCTACGAAATTTGAAGAAAATTTCTGAAACAGTAAAGGCCATTAATCCTGACCTAGTTCATGGACAAGGCCTATCAACTTTTCCCGCATCGATCAGACTGAAGAATTTGGCGCCTCTCATAGTCACTTTTCATGCAAGTCCGAAAGCGGACAAAGCAATTGGCATTTACTCTCTTCTAAGAGGAGGAAGCTTTAGTGATTTTTCGACATATGTACTTGGCTATCCTGCATCGTCATTGATTTGCAGGAACGAACTTCGCGATTCTAAAATGGCCGTGGCCGTTTCAAGAAGTCTAATGTCAGAACTGTTGGAGGAGATGGGGGAAACCAATCGGGGAAAGATGTGCGAAATACACAATGGTATTGACATTGAAACACTTGATAGGGGCTATAAGAACGTCGAATACGATGTAGAAGAAACCAATGATACGATACTTTTTGCAGGTCGTTTGGTCTGGGGAAAAGGTGCGCTAAACTTGATCAAAATAGCCTATTTATTGCAGAAAGAAGAACTGGACTTGAAACTAATTGTTCATGGAGATGGTCCACATTTCAAGACGCTAGAGAGGAAAGTGCATGAGTTTGGGTTAACCAATGTTGAACTTAAAGGCTTTGCAAGTGGTGCGCAATTCATGAGAAGCATGAGAAGAAGTAAATTTGTGATTATTCCTAGTTATCATGAGGCTTGTCCTATGATACTTCTTGAGAGCATGTGCCTAGGCAGAATACCGGTCATGTTTAATTTGCCATTTTCAATGGAATTTACAGAAAATGGGAAATATGGAATAATCGCCAAAGATATGAGAGACATGGTTGAGCAGTTGAGAATCGCACACATGAAATGCGATCTGACAAGTTACGGTGACCGGGTGAAAGATTTTGCAAGGAGAAAGTATAACATAAGAAATATGTCGTTGAGATATGTGCATTTGTATAACTCTATACGTGACTAGACAACAGGTCATTATGCACGCGCTTTTTTCATGGCTGACCCCAAAGTCTCGCGTACGCTTATTGCTTTTGACGATCTAGCGCACATGGCTACATTATCAAGAAAATCGCTCTGGTGTGAGGCCAACTTTTTTTAATGAGAACCGAGAAAAAGACGAAGATTCAAATTTTGGCGAGCCTTGAGGCCTTGCCGAATTTGAAACAAATTTGAACGCAGAACATCATCAACTAGAATGTATTTATCCCGTGACAAGATATACTGGACTTGCGAGCACAATGTTGCTGTCATTGTCTCTAACACGATAGTAGAATGGTGGAGAGATTGGTACTGTAAAAGCATGTTGTGTTGCTGCATTAGAATTGGTGAGAACCGTACCAGCAGAGTAGTCTATGTTTATGTAATCTAACAGCGTACCAACATAAGGTATTGCAGGAAATATCGGTGAAGTACTATATTCTGCACTTCCAGTAGTGTTGACCGTGGTGATCCAAGTGATGACGCTTCCAGACACACTAGGAACGTACTGGTCAAACGTAGTAAATGTCCCCTTTGTTGAACTCTTGTTGATTAACTGCAGATAACCCTCTATCTTGGTGAATTCTCCGGTGACAAATCCAGGTCCCTCATACTTCCAGATTATGAATCCGTTGCATCCACTTGTTCGCAGATAGTTTATCTGGCTGACAAAAGTGGCGTTGGAAATTGCTGTTCCAACATCGCTCCCAGGACCGCCTTGAGTTATGAATGGCACAAGAGGAATCGCACCTCGAGGCAATTGCCCAAGCCAATACGTTGCTTCGCTGTCAATACGATATTGGAGTTCTGCTAGATTTGGAACATAGTTCATCGGATTGACCGAATCAATATAGCCCTGACTAATCCAGTACGCAACATCTTGCCCAATCACCTCAGGATTAAGATCAGGTGTCCAATCACCACTCCAAGGCGTAAAAACATCGGCTGAAATCATTATTGCTGGCCTTACTTGTTTAGCCCATGTTTGAATATCCCTGACAATATCATTGATTGGAACGCATCGCCATTGTGCAAAATCTCTCCAGTGTGAACCACCGTGATAGTAGTCAGCCCAGTTTCCTGTGAATGTCTTTCCATTAGCGCTCAACCATGTTTGGAATGCTGTTTTGCTAGCGTCATCATAGGGAACGCGATAGTTGTAATCTGTGTACCGTATGTAGTCAAGATTCAGGTCTATGATAGCTGGGAAGTAAGTCAGCAATGCTAGAACCACCTGTTTCAGTCTGTCCCTTGCCGCAGTACTGGAAAAGGATATTGTGGTTGCTGTGCTTCCATCATCCAGCTTTGTCACCCAGTTTGACCTGTAACCTGTGAATCCGTACGGGAATTCCGATTCACCAGAATCAGGATAGCCTGGTCCAGTTCCAGCGTTCACAGTCAGCAATACATGGAAGGTCAGGTTGTAAACTTTACAGGCATTAATCATGCTTTGGAAAGCTGACATCGCGTAACCTGTCCACGCGAAAGGATTGATTTCCAAGTACACGGCATTGAAACCATACTTAGAAAGAGTTTCACAGATCAGTGTATCGTTATGAGCGAACTCAACTAGCCGTTGAACCAACACTCCCCTCAATTCGCTTTGATACGCTTTCCATGAATAGCGTATTGTTCCATAATTGGCAACATAGATGTTGGAACTGTAAAGCGCGAATACACTTGTTACAGCTAGCAGAAATACCAGTAGAACTGGAACAGCAAGACGTATCTCTCTCGAGATCAAGGTCATTGTTCAACACCTAGGTTGTCGTCAAACATTTTTAGACGCGCGCTACTATTGTGTGTCAAGTGTCTAATTGTTTGTCTTATATGCTAATTATCACTGTGACTATTATATCTTACGCCTTCCGATTCAATCCATGCTCCGTTCAATAAATGGGAATATTGAAGCACAAACAAACTCGGAGATATAATTTGGTTTGTCAATCTTTTCGTCATTGCTTTCTCAACTCATTTTGAATCTTGATTCTGACGAAGACAATGATTTTAAGAGTTTTTGACAAATGGACTTAGACAAATAGTCAACGTCACTTGGAAAGTTGCAAAGGCGACTTCGCATGATTTTCAAACCAAAATTGACAACCAACACTAGTCACGATACGATCACTACTCAGATGAACTCGAATAAACAAATGCAGCCGCTGCAACATGCTTATCCATGTAGCGCGTGCAATTTAAACACTATGCTTTCGGGCTTGGGAGTACTTGCAGAAACAGTACATGTACCACTTTCTTTTACGGGAAAGGCTGCGCGCCTTGGCTCCAATGGACGAAAAGTGCTAGCTATTTCAAAACAGAGAAAAAAGGAAAAGTCAAAAAATGAAGATGTCAATTGTACTGGGAACTAGACCGGAAATAATCAAGTTTTCCCCAATCATCCGTGAATGCATCAGGCTAGGCCAAGATTTCTTCATCCTTCACACTGGACAGCACTACTCCTACAACATGGACCAAGTTTTCTTTGAACAACTCGAACTGCCCGAGGCCAAATACAACCTAGACGTTGGCTCTGGAACACATGCAGACCAAACAGGAAAAATGCTCATCGGAATAGAAAAGATACTTGTCAAAGAAAGACCAGACGTCGTCTTGGTTGAAGGCGACACCAACACCGTCCTCGCAGGAGCCCTAGCCGCAGCAAAAATCGGCATCAAAATCGGACACGTTGAGGCTGGTTTGAGAAGCAACGATAGACAAATGCCCGAGGAGATCAACAGAATCCTGGCGGATCACTGCTCAGACCTACTATTTGCTCCTACGTCAAACTCGAAGAATACATTGCTTAACGAGGGAATCTCCGAAGACAAGGTTTTCGTGACCGGTAACACCATTGTGGATGCTGTTTGCCAGAACATAGAAATTGCGAACAAAAAGACAAACATACAGAAAAAGCTAGACGTGAAGCCTCATGATTATATGGTGGTGACCGTTCACCGTCAAGAAAACGTCGACAATCCGCAAAGATTTCAGGGAATTCTTACAGGTCTTCAAATGGTTCACGAGGAATTTGATCAACAAATAATATATCCAATCCACCCGAGGGCTAGAAGACGACTCAGAGAGTTTAAGCTCAAACCAAAAGGGGTCAAACTGGCTGCCCCTCTTGACTACCTGAGTTTTCTACGTCTTGAAAGTGAGGCAAGAATGATTCTCACAGACTCGGGTGGCGTGCAAGAGGAGGCGTGTGTGGTAGGCGTTCCCTGCGTGACTCTCAGGTACAATACTGAGAGACCAGAAACTTTGGAAGTCGGATCAAATGTTCTCGCAGGCACGGATCCAAGAACAATAGTCAGGAAAGTACGCGCCGCGCTTGACGGCAAGAAACGATGGAAAAATCCATTCGGAAACGGGAAAGCTGGACAAAGAATCCTCGATATACTCAGGGAAAAGGTAACCCCGAAGTGAATACCCAGTGACTCTGTCATAAATGCACTAGTGTGAACTGCCAGAACTTGATACTGTTACAGGTGATTAAGATGGAGAAAGCCTTGAAAATGGGCAAGGTCTCTGCAACTGGGAGCATCCAGCTTTTCTTGGGATCAGCGGCATCGACGATAATAATGGCAATCGGAACTGTGATTTTCGTTAGACTGATGTCGCCAGAAGATTATGGCCTGTATTCCGTTGCACTGGTTCCAACTTTGATGATCGGTCTCTTTCGCGATTGGGGAATAAACTCTGCGATAACAAGGTACATTGCTCATCTTAGAGTTTCTGGTGACACCCAGAAGATACATGAAGTAATCGTTGCAGGTCTCATATTTGAGTTTGCGATGGGAGCGGCATTATCACTTCTTTCCTTCTTCAGTGCCAGCTTCGTCGCATCTGTGATTTTCCACAGGCCTGAGTTGCCATCCTTGATAACAATTGCGTCCATAACGATTGTTGCAAACGCTTTGCTTGCGGCCTCACAATCAAGTTTCGTGGGCTTCGAAAGAATGGAGCTTAACAGCTTCACGATGATCTGCCAAGCGATCGTCAAGAGTGTGACAACACCCCTGCTGGTCCTCTTAGGATACGGCGCTTTAGGGGCGACAATCGGTTACACACTCTCATTTGTGATATCGAGTGCGATTGGTCTGGTTATTCTTCGCTACTTCATTCTTGGCAAGAACTTTAATGGAATCAGAACAAGCATTTCGGACACACTGAAGACTTTGAAGGGAATGTTGGGTTACGGGGTTCCTCTTTGGATATCCACCCTTCTGGCGGGATTTCTGACACTGTTCTACGGTTTCGTGATGGCCGCCTACTGTACTGACTTGATGATCGGTAACTATCAGTCTTCGTTACAATTCGTGACTGTGATAACTTTCTTCACGACTGCAATATCCACTGTGCTGTTTCCTGCCTTTGCAAAACTTGATCCCACGGACGATCGAGAACTCACCAAGACCGTCTTTGCATCTTCAGTCAAGTATACTGCACTCATACTGGCACCCGCCACGATGATCATGATGGTCCTCTCGAAACAGATGGTAACAACTCTGTTCGGAGACAAATGGATCTACGCTCCGTTCTTTCTTACCTTGGCTGTTGCAGGCAACTTGCTCGCGGCTATTGGAAACTTGAGTATCGGGAACTTCTTGGCTGGTCGCGGGGAGACAAAAATGTTGCTTAAACAGAGCGTTCTGACATTGATCCTTGGCATTCCATTTGCCTTCTTGTTGGTTCCGAACTATGGCATAGTTGGAGTAATTCTGGGAAACCTGTTCGCCGGAGTGCCGAGTATTATCTGGGGTCTTCATTGGACATGGAAAAAATACAGAGTCAAACCAGACCTTCGAGTCTCAGCCAAAATACTGGCAGCCTCATCTCTTGCGGCTATAGCAACATACTCCTTTCTGACCCTTGTAAACGCCGCTGAATGGGTCAAGCTCGTGATCGGAGGATCAGTTTTCTTTGTAGTCTATATCTTCACAGCGCCCCTCATCCGTGCCATCAGCAGGAGCGACATCCGGAATCTGAAAGCAGTGTTTTCTGGTCTGCCTGTCATTTCAAGGCTGATAGACGTCCCGTTGGACTTGGCGGATAGAATTCTCACTTTCTCCTCAGCGCACTCACCATCGAAACATCTTAGGGAATCCAAAATCAAGCAGTCTCAGGACGAACTGTTGAAAGCCAACTATGACTCAGAGACAAAGAAACTCGTTGTTTTTCTGACTCCTGGATTCGACGTTGTAAACGGAGGCATATTGTCCATCTCCTCAATCTACGAAGAAACTAAAAAGCTGAAAGGTGTACATGGAGCCGAAACCGTTCTTTGCACAATACCAGGCGACCCGCTGCTTCTCAAATATACAAAATTCAAGAATCAAAACCACATTTTCAACTTTCCACTGGTTCTGTCTTTCTTTCAAGATGTGCAGAGTCTCACAATACATATCCCAGAATACTGCATCGATCAATTTCTTAAGAGCATTCCAAGAAAAGATTACACAAGACTGAAGGGGAAAGACGTGCACATCAACATAATGCTTCAAAACATTGAGGGCTTATCTCCGATGGAATCCATTGAAAGAATCAGGAAACTGGGGAAACTGACGTGCACAACAGCTCACGAAAAGTATTCGACTCTTGAGATGAGCAGAAAGCTTGGCATGCCCCTACACAAACTTTCCACTTTTGTAAGCCCGGAAAAATACTGTAAGAAGCAATATGCTGAGAAGGAAAACCTGATGGCTGTCTCTCCGGACGAGCATCCACGGAAGGCAGAGGTCCTAAGATTGATTGCGGAACAATTACCTGACATGAGGTTACAGATTATAACCAATCTGACTTACGAGGAATACAAGGAAGTCGTAGCTCGAGCTAAATGGGCCCTGACTTTTGGTGAAGGACTAGATGGTTACTTCGTTGAAACGATTTTTAGTGGAGGCATAGCTTTCAGTGTATACCATTCTGCTTTCTTTACGGAGGATTTCAGAGCGCTTCGGACAATCTATGATAATTATGATGTTCTTATCAAGAGAATATGCTCAGACATCAGAGATCTTGACAATGAAAGAATCTATGGTGATTACCAAAAACAACAATATGACCTATGCAGAAGATATTATGATCACAGAGAATACGTAAAGAATCTAGAATCCTTCTACAAAGGAGAATACACATTTAAATGAGGGATCACATCGGCATCAATCCGATTCTAGACAGAATTCTTCGTACTCATGAGGTAGTAACCGATAAAGGCTAGCGGATTCCGCGCGCGCTGAACATAGATATAAGTGAGGGACACTTGAAGTGCATCTGTTGGATTCTCAAGGAGGACCGAAGTGAAAAAGGTTTTCATTCTAGGGGCTGGAGGATTCGCAAGGACTACTCTGGACATTTATGTTGATCTGAGCAGGGAAGGAGAGGTTCTGGGATATTTGGAGGATAACTGCAAGAGAGATGGCGAGATTCTAAATGGAAAACCAATTCGCGACGTTTCTCACCTCAACAAATTCACCACAGGGGACAGACCTTTGCTGATCGCGGGCATAGGTACATCAAAGCGTCGGAGATTCATCGAAGAACTGGAACAAAAGGGGTATCATTTTGACAAAGTCGTGCACCCAAGTGCCATAGTTTCAAGGTGGATGAAAATAGGCGAAGGGTCAATTGTCACTCCGGGAGTGATCATAGGCCCTAACGTGGAAATCGGACGTCATGTTATTCTCAATTATGGATGTCGCGTCAGCCACGATGACAAGATAGGGAATTATGTTACTATCTCGCCAGGTGCTGAAATCATGGGAAGTGTGACAATAGGCGACGAGGTTTTCGTGGGAGTGAACGCGACTGTTATCGAGAAACTGAAAGTTGGAAAGGGCGCAATCATAGGTGCAGGAGCAGTGGTAACTGAGGATGTACCTGAAATGTCGCTTGTGGCCGGAGTGCCAGCCAAAGTGAAGAAGGCCTATAAGTCATTAGAGGAAAAGCCTTGGTGAAGTCCCACAATAGGGCACAGAGTCAGTTCCTCGGGCGCTAATCGTGTTTGCGGAAACAAGTGTATGATCAAAGAACCTCGAAAGCAAGGTTGAATCGGAATGATAACCGTCACAAAATCGAGTCTTCCCCCTTTGGGCAACTACGTCAAGTACTTGAAAAGAATATGGGCCAGTAGGTGGCTCACGAACGATGGCGAGTTCGTGCGCCTGTTAGAGAAAAGGCTGGAAGACTACTTGAAAGTCAAGAACCTCGCGCTTCTGTCCAATGGCACGTTGGCCATTCACCTTGCTTTGAAGGCATGTGAGCTCAAAGGCGAGGTCATCACGACACCTTTCACGTTTGCGGCCACTACGAATGTGCTGCTGTGGGAAGGACTCAAGCCAATCTTCGCGGATATTGATCCTGAAACCTTCAACATTGATCCCGGAGAGGTAGAGAAAAGAATAACAAAGAAGACCTGCGCGATACTTGCAGTTCATGTCTATGGCAATCCTTGCTACGTTGAAGAACTACAAGAGATTGCGAGTCGACACGACTTGAAATTGATATATGATGCTGCACACGCTTTTGGCGTTGAATATAGGAATCAATCCGTATTGAGTCATGGCGACGTCACGACATTGAGTTTTCATGCAACGAAGGTCTTCAATACTATTGAAGGTGGCGCCGTGGTTGCCAAAGATGAGAAACTGCTTGAAAGACTAAAGCTTCTGAGAAATCACGGCATCAAGTCTGAAGAGCAAGTTCTCATCCCTGGAACAAACGCAAAGATGAACGAGTTTCAAGCCGCAATGGGCCTCTGTAATCTCGAAAACGTCGACAGATGCATCAAGATGAGACAAACTCGTTATGAATACTACCGAGAAAAGATGTCGGATCTAGGAAATGTGAGATTCCAGAAAATCGTGGCTTCGAGATATAACTATAGCTACATGCCCGTCCTCTTTGAGGACAAGCAGGAGAGAGACCAAATCTTCATGGAACTCGTCAAGAATGAAATCAAGCCGAGAAAATACTTCTTTCCGCTTACGACTGATTTTGACTATTTCAGGAAAAAAGGCTTGGATCTCGTTAGGCTTTACAACTTGAAAAAGGCGAAGGATATATCGAACAGAATACTGTGTCTTCCTCTCTATCCCGACCTAGAAACAAGAAACATAACCAAAATAGTTGAGATCATAAAGAGCAAAATAGATCATTCGCATAGCCGGTCACGATCTGCCTATGAATAGGGACAGATGTTATTGGGCTGGAATTCAACCAAAAACAGATATCCAGAAAAAGCAACCCTTAGCACACATTCTGGGTGAGAACTTGAAAGTACTTGTAACCGGCGGCCTCGGCTTCATAGGAAGCAACTTCTGCAGACACATGATCACAGAACACCCGGACAACGAAATCACCAACCTAGACAAGATAGGCTTAGGCGCCAATCCAGAGAATCTCAGAGACTTGGAAAATAATGAAAGGTACAGGTTCATCAAAGGAGATATCTGCGATTCGAAGCTTCTTAAGCGAGCCCTCAAGAATGTCGATGCTATCGTCAATTTCGCAGCTGAAACCCATGTTGACAGAAGCATCGCAGATCCGGAAGCCTTCATACAGAACAACACTTACGGAACATTCGCACTGCTTGAAACAATAAGAAAAAACAAGAAAAAACCCAGATTCATCCAAGTATCCACAGACGAAATCTACGGCGACATCCTTGAAGGCTCCTTCACAGAGCAAAATCCACCTAAACCGTCCAACCCCTACTCTGCCTCGAAAGCCAGCGCAGACATGTTCGTCCAAGCTTACTGCCGAACCTACGAACTGAACGCCTCCATAACCCGCTGCACAAACAACTTCGGCCCCTACCAATTCCCAGAAAAACTCATACCCAAGACCACTATCAGGGCTCTAAAAAACCTGCAAATCCCCATCTACGGAACAGGAAAAAACATACGCGACTGGCTATACGTCCAAGACCACTGCGAAGCCATACACACAGTGCTCACAAAGGGAAAACCAAGCGAAATCTACAACATCTCCTCAGGCAACGAACTACCCAACACAGAAATCGTCAAAAGAATACTCAACCTACTTGGCAAGAAGGAAGACCTCATTACCTTCGTGGAAGACCGACCAGGACATGACCTAAGATACAGCCTAGATTCATCAAAGCTAAGATCACAACTCGGATGGAAACCCAAATTCACATTCGCCAAAGCACTAGAAACAACCGTCAACTGGTACCAAAACAACGAAAAATGGTGGAAACCCCTAGCAACAAAAGAAATCCTCAGTCCAGCACCATGGAAAACCAGTGGTAAAAAGTGAAGCTACTAGTAACAGGCGCAAGCGGCCTCCTCGGAACAAGAATCTGCCAACAGGCCACCAAACAGAACTATGACGTGTATTCTGCTCACAGTCAACACTTACCTCAATTTGGAACTCCAATCAAGCTCAACATAACAGACGGCGCAGCCCTCAGGCAAGTATTCGACAAAACAAAACCAGACGTGATCGTACACTCAGCTGCATTGTCAGACGTAGACAAGTGCGAAGAAGAAAAAGACCTCGCATGGAAAACAAACACAGAATCCACGTCGAACATCGCCCAACTATGTCACAAACACAACTGCTTCCTTGTCTACGTTTCAACCGACTACGTTTTCAACGGCGAAAAAGGCAACTACAAAGAAACAGACCCAACAGCACCAATCAACAACTACGGACTAACCAAACTCAAAGGCGAAGAAGAAATCAAACAATCAAGAGCAGAATACTGCATCGCACGCCCCAGCGTCATTTACGGCTCCATCCCCGCAGCAGGAAAAATCAACTTCGCATTATGGCTGATAGAAAAACTCGCAAAAAAAGAGGAAACAAAAACAGTGACCGACCAGTGGAACTCACCTACACTCAACACAAACCTCGCCGAAATGATCCTCGAAATCGTTGAAAAAAGAACAACAGGAACATTCCATCTGGCCGGAGCAACACGCCTAAGCAGGTACGAGTTCGCTCAAAAAATCGCTGAAACCTTTGACCTCGATGAAAACCTTCTACGTCCAACATCGTCTGAAAAAATGCCATGGATAGCCAAAAGACCAAGAGACACATCACTAAACGTTGAAAAGGCAAAACACACCCTAAACAACAAACCACTACAAATGAGTGAGGCTCTATCAAGACTAAAGAAGGAGATATCACAATCCTAGGTGAGAACCCATGAAGCTCCCCTCAGCAAAAACCACACTCACAATCATAGTCGTAGTTTTCTACACAATAGTTCTAACCACTCTGCTCGCAGCCGTGCTGAGAACAAATCACAACCTCTTAATGCCCGGCCTGGGAAACATAATCGCACTTGGATACAAAGCCGACAATAACACCATCGACTGGGGCACAATCTACGTTGGAACATCAACAGACCGTGCAATCAACCTCACAAGCAAATCTAGCACCGTGACAACACCCTTCCTAAACTACGGCGACTGGAAATTCA
>Ga0315284_10001600_pt1 | contig 32396 bp, 27 predicted proteins | sample YL17G09_16_MG_FD_203696 | JGI IMG/M metagenome (GOLD analysis project Ga0315284, IMG submission 203696) | Sediment microbial communities from Yellowstone Lake, YNP, Wyoming, USA - YL17G09_16 | ecosystem: Environmental > Aquatic > Freshwater > Lake > Sediment | place: USA: Wyoming | collected... | reverse complement strand
GGGGCGCGATCACGCTGGGGACGCTGGTGATGTTCGTTCAGTATGCGGCGAACCTCTCCGGGCCGGTGCAGGAGCTGGCCAACGCGCTGACGGTGATCCAGGGGGCGCAGGCCTCGGCCGAGCGCATTCAGGGGCTGCTCGATGCGGAGGTGAAGATCAAAGACTCGCCGGCGGTGCTGGCGGCCATCGAACGGCAACGGCTGAACGGTGGGGGGGATGGGTTGGCGATCGACGGGGGGATCGACCGGGTCGAGCAGATCGAGTTTCGGAAGGTGACGTTTGCCTACAACGATGGGCAGACGGTATTGAGGGAGTTCAGCCTGACGGTCGAGGCCGGCCAGAGCATTGCGCTGGTTGGGCCGACGGGCGGGGGCAAGACGACCATCGTGGGGTTGCTGTGCCGGTTCTATGAGCCGACGGCCGGGCAGATTCTCATCAACGGCGTGGATTACCGGGAGCGGAGCCTGCGGTGGTTGCAGTCGAAGCTGGGGATTGTGCTGCAGCAGCCGCACCTGTTCAGCGGGACGGTTCGCGAGAACATCCGGTATGGTCGGCTGGAGGCGAGCGACGCGGAGGTGGAGGCGGCGGCGAAGCTGGTCAACGCGCACGAGTTCATTGCCGCGATGAAGGGAGGGTATGAGAGCCAGGTGGGCGAGGGGGGAAATCGGCTGTCGACGGGGCAGAAGCAACTGGTGGCGTTGGCGCGGGCGGTGATCGCGCGGCCGGGCATCTTCGTGATGGACGAGGCGACGTCGTCGGTGGACACGCAGACGGAGCGGGCGATCCAGGCGGCGGTGGAGAGCATCCTGGAGGGGCGGATCAGTTTCGTGATCGCGCATCGGCTATCGACCATCCGGTCGGCGGATCGGATCCTGGTGATTCATGGGGGGCGGATTGTCGAGGACGGCACGCATCACGAGCTGATCCGGCGGCGTGGGCGGTACTACGATCTGTATACGAATCAGTTTACGCACGAGAGGGAGTCGGAGGTGCTGGAATGCGCGGTGACGGCAGAAGAGGACTGAGGGGGAAGACGGAGACGGGGCATATGAGGAGCATCACAGCTCTGGTGGCGATCGGCGTGGCGGTCGGCTTGTGCGGCGCGGCGACGGGGCAGGAGCCGGCGACGGACTCCCAGTGGACGATCTACGTCGCCAATGACAACTGTCCGGATTACACGTGGGGCCTGACGGAGCAGCAGACGCGGAAGGCGTTTGCGGATGTCGTGCGCGGGCATCTGGATGAGATGAGCCGAACGGATAAGGAGCCGTGGTACAACCAGGACCGGTATAACGCGGCGGTGACCATGGAAGTCATCTGCTTCATGGAGCAGTATCCGCAGCGGAAAGATGAGCTGATCCGGCGGATCAAGGAGGGGAGGGTGTATGTGAGCCCATATTTGTGCAACAGCCTATGGGCGTTTCAGAGCGTGGAGGGGGCGATCCGGACGTTCTATCCCGCGCGGCGATTGGAGAGAGAGTTTGGCATACCGATGGAGGTGGCGGAGCACACGGAGCTGCCATCGCTGCCATGGGGGGTGCCGACGATTCTGGCTGGGTGCGGCGTGCGGTGGCTGTCGTTGCCGTTTTATGCGTATGACTCGACCTTCGGGGGGCTGAAGACTGGGCCGGTGTTCATCATGGAAGGGCCTGACGGGAGCCAGGTGAGGGTGGTGATGGATCGGTTCGCGTGCGGGAAGGCCAGCTATATGCAGGGGGCGCACATGCTGCGTAATCCCGCGGGGATCACGAAGGAATGGCTGCCTTACTACAAGGGACTGGGGAACGATTATTCCGCCCGGGCGATCCTGGCGAGCGGGACGCACGGGGACATTTCGCCGGGGAGCGGGAATCAGGCACGGGAGTTTGCCGAGGCGATCATCAAGTACAACGCGGGCGGCGGGAAGGGGCCGAAGCTGGTGAACGCGACGGTGCCGATGTTCTGCAAGGCGATTGATGAGGCAGAGGCAAAGGCGCCGTTCATGAAGGCCGTGAAGGGGTGTTTCGGTCATTCGTGGGACGTGTGGCCTGTGTGTCTGGCGAAGTATGTGGGGGAGATGCGCCAGGCTGAGCGGAGTTTCCTGATAGCGGAGGCGCTGGTAGCGGTGGCGGCAGCGAGGCGGCCTGATCTGCTGGCTGCAACGCAGGCGGATCGACGGCGGGGGGAGTGGTGCTGGGCGATGCTGAGCGATCACGCGTGGAACGGGACGGATGACAACAACAAGCGCCAGAATGCGGAGCTGCGGCGGGATTGGGCGAAGGAACTGGCGGGGATATCGGGGAAAGTGACTGAGCGGGCGTGGTTTGCGTTGGGGCTGAAGCCATCGGCGGACGGGCTGGTGGTGTTCAACAGTCTGAGCGTGCCACGGGCGGAGATTGTGCGAGCTGCGACGGTGGGAGAGGTGACGGGCGTTGCGATCGACGGGAGAACGGTTCCGTCGCAGGCCGTGGAGGAGAACGGGCGGCGGTTCCTGTACTTCGTCACGCCGCAGTTGCCGGGGTTTGGGTTCGGGCAGGCGAGGTACGTGAAGGGCGTGGATGTCGGTGCGACAGAGGCGCGGATCAAGGCGAGCGCGACGGAGTTGGAAAGCCCGTACTACCGGCTGACGGTCGATGCGAAGACGGGGGGCGTGTCGAGCCTGGTACACAAGGCCAGTGGCAAGGAAGTGCTCTCGGCGGGTGCGAAGCGGACGATTTGCCAGACGGTGTTCTTCGATGGGAAAGAGCAGACGCTGAGCGATGTGAGGTCGGAGGTTGTGGCCGCGGGGGCGGTGCTGGGGCGAGTCCGTGTATCGGGGCGAGTGGGGGGGATGGCCGTGGCGAATGACATTACGGTGTACGCGGATCTGGATCGGGTGGACTTCGACGTGCGTGTGAACAAGGCGGTGACGTCGCAGCAGCAGCGGCTGTGCCAGGTGTTTCCGGTGATGGGTGAAGGGGCGACGTTGCGGGCGGAGACGACGGGGGCGGTGATTCGGCCGATGGCGCAGCCCAAGGGGGATCTGCTTCCTGGGGCGGATACGAAGCGTCTGGCGGTGCAGGGGTTTGTGGATTGCTCAGTGGATGGCGGATTGGGCGTGACGATCGCGCCGCCGGATGCGTTTGTGCTGCGTATGGATTTGGATGCGATCACGTTCGAGGCGATGGGGAACGATCAGAACTACAAGGAAGTCGTACAGGATCAGCATGGGCAGACGGAGTTCCGGTTCAGGTATTCACTGAAGGCGCATGAGAAGGGATATGGGGCGGCGGAGGCGATGGCCTGGAGCCGGGGGGTGGCGACGCCGCTGGCGATCGCGCCTGGGGAGACTGGCGGGGAGCGGCTATCGGGGGCGGGGATTGTGATGGACCCGAGGCGAGCGGTAGCGACGTGTTTGAAGCCGGCGGATGCGGAGGAGGCCGGGGGGGTTGTGCTGCGGCTGTGGGAGACGGCGGGAGAAACGGGGCCGGTGGAGATGGGTGTGGCGGGGTATGAGCGAGCGTGGCAGGTCGATCTGCTGGAGCGGGAGCTGAAGGAACTGGCGATTGTGGATGGGCAGGTGCGTGTGGAGGTGAGGGCGAAAGGGTTTGGCGGGGTGCGGCTTGTGCCAGGGCGGCGGTGAAGAGCTGCCTGAGGTGGATGACGACGGCGCGGCACGGAAACAGGGAACGGTAGGGGAGACGCGATGGGGGGCGAGGAACGCGGGTACAACCTTGTCGCTTGCGTGGTTTCTCCGTATCCTGCAGTTCATGCACGACGCGGCACATCAGCAATGCATCAACCCGGACTGCAACGCCACGTACGCCATCGACGAGATCCGAGTGGCGTGCGAGAAATGCGGGAGTCTACTGGATATCCGGTATGACTGGAGGCGGCTGCCGATCCCGAAGAGCATGAGCTTTTTCGAGCATCGGTGGTCGACCAAGGGGACGGGCATCGAAGGGCGGCTGGATTTCTCGGGGGTGTGGCGATTCCGCGAGCTGATGCCGTTCTACCGGACCGAAGACCAGATCGTCACGATCGGGGAAGGGCGGACGGTGCTGCAGCGGGCCGATCTGGTGGGCAGGCAACTGGGGATGAAGAGCGGCAACGTGCTGCTGCAGTACGAAGGGCTGAATCCGAGCGGGAGCTTCAAGGACAACGGGATGGCGGCGGCGTTCACGCATGCGCACATGGTGGGTGCGCAGCGTGTGGCGTGCGCGTCGACGGGGAATACGTCGGCGTCGCTGGCGATGTTCGCGTCGCTGGCGGAGGTGCGTGGGGTGGTGTTCATCGGTACGGGGAAAATCGCGTTGGGCAAGCTGTCACAGGCACTGGACTACGGGGCGCTGACGCTTCAGATTCAGGGTGACTTCGACGCGTGCCTGCGGCGGATCCGGCAGATCGCCACGGACCCGAAAATGGGGATGTACCTGATGAACTCGGTGAATCCGTTCCGCCTGGAGGGGCAGAAATCGATCATGTACCGGGTGCTGGAGGCGCTGGATTGGCAAAGCCCGGACTGGGTGATCGTGCCGGGGGGAAACCTGGGCAACTGCTCGGCGTTCGGCAAGGCGTTTATGGAGCTGAAGGAGCTGGGGCTGTTGAAGAAGGTGCCGAGGCTGGCGATCATCAACGCCAGCGGAGCCAACACGCTCAACGAGCTGTACAGCCGGCGGAACGTGCGGTGGCGGGACGGGCGGTACGACGCCGAGACGGTGCAGAAGCTCTACGCGGCGATGGACGAGTCAGATTATCACCCGCACACGGTGGCCAGCGCGATTGAGATATCGCGGCCGGTGAATTTGCCGAAGGCGTTGCGGGCGTTGGACGTGATGAACGGGGTGGTTCGGGAGGTGAGCGACGAGGAGATCCTGGAGCACCGAGCGATGGTGGCGAGGTGGGGTTTCGGGTGCGAGCCGGCGAGCGCCGCGTCGGTGGCGGGGCTGCACCGGCTGATCGAGGAGAAGGTGGTCTCGCCGGACGATCAGGTGGTGTGCATTCTGACGGGGCACGAGCTGAAGGATCCGAACGAGACGGTGAAGTATCACACGGGGGTGGACATGAAGGCGGCGCAGGACTCGGCGCCGCGCCAGACGCCGCACGGCAAGCTGGCGAACCAGCCGGTGCAAGTGGAAGACGATCTGAACGCCATCATGCGAGTGCTGGGGCTTTCGGGGGGAGGGGCGAATGCGGATCTGCCTCAGCACAAATCGAGTCTGCCGGTGGCGGAGTATTGAGCAAAGGAGCAGTCATGATTGAGATCGCCATCACCGGTGTGGCGGGGCGGATGGGGCAGCGATTGCTTGCGCTGGCGAAGGAGGATGGGGGTTTCCATGTGGTGGGGGCGATCGAGCGGCCGGACCATCCGCAACTGGCGAGAGATGCCGGCGAGGTGGCGGGCATCGGGCCGATCGGGTTGCCGATCACGTCCGATCTGAAGCCGACGCCGAGGGTTCTGATTGACTTTTCGCACGCGGCGGCGACGCGGCACTGGCTGAAGATGTGTCGTGATCGTGGGATTGCGATGGTGATTGGCACGACGGGCCTTCAGGCGGCGGACCATGAATCGATCGATCAAGCGGCGACGACGATTGCGGTGCTGCAGTCGCCGAACATGTCGTTGGGGGTGAGTATCCTGATGAAGATAGCGGCGGAGGTGGCGTGCATGCTGGGGGATGGCTACGACATCGAGATCATGGAAGCGCATCATCGGTTCAAGAAGGATGCGCCGTCGGGGACGGCGATGGGGCTGGCGGATGCGATTCTGAAGGCGACGGGGAAGGGGCGGGAGGCGCTGGTGTTCGACCGGCATGGCGATGAGGCGGCGCGGAAGCGTGGGGAGGTGGGGGTGCACGCGTTGCGTCTGGGTGACGAGATCGGCAGGCACACGGTGTACTACGGCGCGCTGGGCGAGCGGCTGGAGCTGACGCATCGGGCCACTAACCGGGATACGTTTACGCACGGGGCGTTGCGGGCGGCGAAGTGGCTGGCGGAACAGCGGCCGGGCCGATATGCAATCGCGGATGTGCTGGGGATCCGGTAGCATCCGGGCGCGGTTGGCCCGGCATGAGGGCGGCATCATCGCAGGAAGAACTTGACGATGAGGATGGCGCCGATGTAGAGGGCTGTCAGAACGATAAGCCCTACGAGGAAATACGCACGTCTGCTGATGTCCGCTTGGCGATCCATATGCCTCTGCTCCGGTCCGAGCTGATGTGGCTTGCAGTTAGAAGTCTGCACGCGCCAACGGCTAAGGGCCAGTTGATTCTCGATGTTCCAACCGGTGATGTCGGCTGTATCAGGTACATTTAGGCCGCTTTTGCGGGCGGCGCCGGCCGGTGAGGTGCGGTAAGATAGCCGGCGAGCGCCGCAAGTCAACAGCGGGCGGCGCGGCCCGGCCAGCGAATCGCTGTAGATAAGACATGCAAAGGGCGTACCGGGTTTGGAGGCCGCCCGGGAAGAGCGGCGGAGGGCGTTGGGGCCGGGCGGCGGATGCACGTGTTGCCGGGCGGGGTACATGAAATGGTGGGCCGGTTCCGGCGGAGGGGGGGTGACGGGAGGCGTAAACGCGGAGGGGTCGGGGGCGATATAAGGAAGCGGAACGTGCTGGTGCGGTGGACATGTGCAGGCGAGAGGCCTGTGAACGGGTGGCTACGAACAACTCGGGAGACCTGATATGTGGAACTGGCTGAAGTATGCGGTGGTGATGAGCGCGGTGGGGTTGGTAGCGGCGGCGTATGCCCAGGAGAAGAAGCCGATGGTGAACTATGCGGCCCAAGAGAAGCTGGGGTGGCGGCTGGCATCGCAGGCGTACACGTTCCGGGAAATGTCGCTCTTTGAGACGATCGACACGCTGAAGTCGATCGGCGTGCGATATGTGGAGCTGTTCCCGGGGCAGAAGCTGGCGAAGGACATGAATGTCAACGTCAGTGAGAGCATGCCTCAGGAGGCCATGGAGGCGTTGCAGGCCAAGCTGAAGGCGGCCAATGTGAAGGCGGTGGCGTATGGCGTGGTGGGGGGGCTGGGTGGCGACGAGGCGGGGACGCGGCGGATCTTCGAGTTCTGCAAGAAGATGGGGATCGAGACGATCACCGCCGAGCCGCCGGCCAGTGCATTTGATCTGCTGGACAAGCTGTGCGCTGAGTTCAAGATCAGCGTGGCGTTGCACAATCATCCGAAGGACTCCCCGTACTGGAATCCGGACACGGTTCTGGAGCGGACCAAGGGGCACTCGAAGATGATCGGGTCGTGCGCGGACACGGGGCACTGGGCGCGGTCAGGGCTGGTGCCGGTGGATTGCCTCAAGAAGCTTGAGGGGCGGATCATCTCGCTGCATTTGAAGGACCTGAACAGGCTGAGCGGAGGCGAGCAACACGATGTGCCCTGGGGCACGGGCGCGTGCGACTTCAAGGGGATGCTGTCGGAGATCAAGCGGCAGGGGTTCAAGGGCGTTTTCTCGATCGAGTATGAAGCCGGCAGCGGCGAGGAGCTGAAGGCGAACGTGGGCAAGTGCGTGCAGGCGTTCAGCGACGCGGCGACGGAACTGGCGAAGTAGGGGGGCGAGTCTTTGTAGTTGAGGCGTGTTGGGATCATAGCAGTCGGCCCGGCGTGATCTGCGTCGGGCCGACTGTGTGTATCGGGGGGGTGTTCTGGCGAGGTGGGTGGCGGGGCGTCGCGGAATCGCTGGCGGATGCCGAAGCGGGTGGTATGAGGCTTGAGCTTCCCATAACATGGTGGCGCGCGATGGTGCAGTGTGAGCGAGTGCGGAGGTACGGAACGTGAGCAGCAGAGCGTTGATCGTCTTCGGCGGGTGGGAGGGGCATCAGCCCAGAGAGGTGGCGGAGCTTTTCAGGCGAGTGCTGAGCGAGGATGGCTTTGAGGTGGAAGTGTCAGATACGCTCGATGCCTTCAAGGATGAGGAGAAACTGAGAGGGCTGAGCCTGATCGTGCCGCACTGGACGATGGGAAAGATCAACGGCGAGCAGCTCAATGCGGTGTGCAGTGCAGTGAGAAGCGGGGTGGGGATGGCGGGGTGCCACGGCGGCATGTGCGACGCGTTTCGCGAATCGACGGAGTGGCAGTTCATGACGGGCGGGCAGTGGGTGGCCCATCCGGGGAACGATGGAACAGCATACGCCGTGAAGATGAGTGAGACGGCCAGCCCGATCACAGACGGGATCGAGGACTTTGAAGTGGCTTCGGAGCAGTATTACCTGCACGTGGACCCCGGGGTGAAGGTGCTTGCGACGGCGCATTTCCCGGTGGCCGACGGGCCGCACGCGGGGAATCCATGCGAGATGCCGGTGATCTGGACGAAGACGTACGGGCTGGGGCGAGTGTATTACAGCTCGCTGGGGCATAGCGAGGCTGTGTTGGCGAAGGAGCCGGCGCTGACACTGATGCGGCGGGGGTTTCTGTGGGCGGCCAAGCGGTTGTGAAGTGGGCGGAGTTTGAAAACCGGGAATCGGACACTGAGAATGCCGGGCATGATCATCACGATCGACGGGCCTGCGGGAACGGGCAAATCGACGGTGTCGCGGGCGGTGGCCCAGCGACTGGGGTTCGATTTTCTGGACACCGGCGCGATGTATCGAGCGGTGGCGTTGGAGGCGATTCGGCGGAAGGCGGACCTCAACGACGAGGCGGAGGTGGCGCGGATCGCGCGGGACTGCCGGATCGAGTTCGACTGGTCGTGCAGGCCGCCGGAGGTGATTCTCGATGGTGAGCCGGCGGGGCACCTGTTGCGGAGCGAGGAGGTGACGGCGGGTGCGTCGAAGGTGGCGGTGGCGCCCGGGGTGCGAGCGAGGCTGGTGGAGGAGCAGCGGCGGATCGGTGCGGAGCGTGCGAATCTGGTGAGCGAAGGCCGGGACCAGGGGAGCATGGTTTTTCCGGATGCGCGGCTGAAGGTATATCTGGACGCGACGCCGCGGGAGCGCGCGCGGCGGCGGGCCATGCAATTGCGCGAGCGAGGCGAGGTAGCCGACGAGCGGGTGATTCTGGAGCAGATCATGGAGCGGGATCATCGGGATTCGACGCGTGCGACGGGGCCGCTGTCGGTGCCCAAGGGCGCGGAGGTGATTGACACAACGCCGCTGACGGAGCAAGAGGTGATTGATCGGATCGTTTCGCGGGCGAAGGCCCTGTTGGGTTGAAGATGGTTGAGGGTTCAGTGGCACAAATTCCTGCTGAGGAGAACGTGGGCGGCGAGCCTGTTGCGCTGAGGAAGATCGGCAATCCGCTGGTGTGGGGGCTTCTGAAGGCGATGTGCCGGATCATCACCTCGTGCGTGTTTGACCTGAAGGCGTACGGGGCGCGACACGTTCCGCGGCAGGGCGGGGCGATGCTGATCGCGAACCACCAGAGTTTCCTGGACCCGATCATCCTGGGGGTGCAGCTTCGTCGGCCGTTGAGTTACATAGCCAAGACGGAGCTTTTCCAGAGTTCATTTTTGGGGTGGCTGATGCGGTCGCTGAACACGTTTCCGGTACGGCGTGGGGAGACGGATGTGGGAGCGGTGAGGGAGGCGTTGCGTCGGCTGCGTGAGGGGCGGATTCTGGTGATGTTTCCGGAGGGGACGCGGTCGAGCAGCCGGCAGATGGGGCCGATCCAGTCGGGGATTGCGATGCTGGTTCGGCGAGCGGGCGTGCCGGTGATACCGGCGGTGATTGACGGGAGTTTTGAGGCCTGGCCGCGGGGTGAGAAGCCGCGGGCGCACCCGATTCGAGTGCGGTACGGTCCGCCGTTGGCGGTGGAGGGTTTGAAGGGCGCGCAGATCGTCGATCTGATCGACCGGACGCTGCGCAAGATGCTGGACGAGCTGCGAGAAGGCTCTAGTCAGGCGGGGTGTACTCGATAGTGCCGCGGCGGGTGGCGGGCCTGGTTGCGGACAGGACGCTGGGGAGGGCGCCGAAGTCGACGTCGATCACGCCGGTGTAATATCGCCAGCCGCGGCCGAGGAACAACTGATCGGCGAGCATGTCCTCGGTGCCGGGTTTGAGGAGGCCTTCGAATCGGGAGCGGCGGTTAACGAGGACGGTGACAGGCTTGGAGAGATCGACCATCTGGTCATTCAGGTAGAACCGCATGGACTCGACGTTGCCGCAAGTGACCTCGATGCGGTTGGGGGCGGTGAAGGCGGCGGTGATGGTGTAGGAGTTCTCCTGGAAGGTGATGGTGCCGCTGCCGTGAAGGACGCTGGCTTTCTTTTCCTTGCCGGGGGCGAGCATCTGATAGACCTGGACCCAGTCGTTGCGGTTGAAGAGGGTGTCGGGGCGATTGGAGGCGAGGGAGACCTGCTGAGGGTAGAGCGGGCGGGTGCGTTTCCGCATCTTGTCATAGAGGCGTGCGGCGATTTCATCGGTGGGCGCGTGGCCGACGCCTTTGGTTTCCTCGTAATCGACGTCGTACTTGAGATCCTTGAGCATTTTGACGATCGCGCGCGAGCTATCGACCTTGACGACGGTGTCATCCTCGTCATGCCAGGTGACGGCGAGGATGTTGCGGAGGTTCACGGCTCGCAGGCGCTGGAAGGGTAGGCTTGCGCCGCCGGACATGGGGTTGATGGCGGCGAAGAGGGTTGGGTAATGCAGCGCCAGGTTCCAGGTTGCGTGGCCGGACATGGCGTGGCCCATGAGGTAGACCTGGGCGGGGTCGATGTTGACGCGGCCGGCGATGTGGAAGATGGGCTGCACGGCGCTGTTGGTTCCCTTGTAGCTGGGGCCCCAGAGTTCATCGAGATTGAGGAGGGGCATGAGGACGACGGCGTCGGGATGCGCGCGGACCTCATCCTGAATCCAGCCGGTGTAGAGTTGTTGCACCTGATCGGCGTTGGGGGGCGGGTCGGTGATGAACGGATGGGCGCCGGGCAGCTTGACGACGAGCGGCCAAGGCTTGGCGCGGTCGTAGGCTTTGGGGATGCCGAAGAAGTAGATGAGGTTGTGAGGGCCGACGCGCTCGTTGACGTAATACACGCCGGGCTGGAGATCCGGCCAGTAGAGGCGGATGCGTGCGATGCGGCCGAGGACAACGGGGTCGAGGCTGAGCGCCTTGATCTGTGCCAGGGCGGCGGCGCGCTCGGCCTTCTGCTGGGCGGCGAAGTAGCGTTCGAGGAGGAGATGTGCGTCGGGAAGTTTGGCGGCGACTTGCGGGGTATAGAGCGGGCCCAGCTCGCGACGGTCCATGGCGTCGAGGGTTTGCCTGGGGATGGGCCGGTCGGGCTCGGCTGTGCGCTCGGCTTTGGGGGCGTAAGATGGAATCTCCGGTCGAGCCGCCCCGCCCGTCAGCAGCAGAAGGGGGGTCAGCACCGTCGTGAATAGAGCGTGCTTCATGGCCATAGCTTATCCGTTTGGCGGTTGGATTTCAGCAAGATTCGCGGCCGCACACGTCAGCCCAGGTCGAGGATGCGATAGGTCTTGGTGCGGTAGCCGGAGCCGATGTTGATCGCGTGGATATGGTGGACGTGGGTGTCGAGGGGGAGGTGGCTGTGGCCGCAGATAAGGGTCTTGACGTTGGGGTATTGCAGGAGCGTCTGGCCGAACTGCTCGGAGCCGAGGAAGGCCCTGACGAACTGCCACTGGGCGGCGTTGGACGGGGGCAGCATCTCGCGGAAGGGCAGATGATGTGTGGCGACGAGCACGTGGGGGATGTGGCGGAGGGATTCGAGCTGCCGGGTGAGCTGGGCAATGAGCTCGGTTAGGAACTGGCCATCGGAACGGTGGAGCTTGGCGAATCGGCCGTCGTTCCAGCGAGCGTAGATCTCGCGGGCATGTGGCGGGATGTCGTCGTCTTGCCCGAGGAGGTAGCGGTGCTCGGCGGAGAAGGAGGCGGCGCCGGGTGAGATTTTGTGCTCGTAGAATCGCAGGGGAATGCCCAGGTGCGGCGGGGCGAAGGAGTAGTCGTACCACCCGACACTGCCGACGATGGCGAGGGAGGGTGTGACGAACGGATCGGTTTGCAGCCATTGCCAGCCGGCTCCTCGCACACGCCGGGGCAGCTCGTCGATGAAGAGGCGATAGCTATCGTCGCCATGGGTCCACAGCTCGTGGTTGCCGGGGACGAACAACTTTGCGGCCTGCAGGTCGTCAAAGCGGGCGAGGCATCGCTCCAGGTCGTCGCCGACGGAGGCAGCGGTGTCGCCGACGAGGAGCACGGCGTCGGGCGCAGCGGCCTTGATGTGGTCGATGAGATCATCGGCCAGGCGGCGCGATTTGGGGTGGTTGTAGTGAAGATCGGCGGTGGCCAGGAGTCGCATGTGTGCAGGATTGTAGGCGAGAGAGGCGTGCTTGTGAGGGGTATGGACCGCCGCTATAGTGGGTCGCCCCACGTGAGGACATGCATGGCGCCACTGGTTGTGGAGAATGTGACGAAGACGTTCAAGCAGGGCCAGCGTTCGGTGGTGGCGCTGGCGGGAGTGAGCCTGGCGGTTTCGGAGGGTTGCTTTCTGGCGATCATGGGAGCGAGCGGTTCGGGGAAGAGCACGCTGCTGCACCTGATCGCGGGGCTCACGTCGCCCGATTCCGGGCGGATCGTGATCAACGGCCAGGACATTTCGCAGTTGCCCGATCGGCGGCTAACGGCGTTCCGCCGGCGGCACATCGGCCTGGTGTTTCAGTCGTTCAACCTGATACCGACGCTATCGGCATGGGAAAACGTGGCGCTGCCGCTGATGCTGGACGGGAAGCCTTCGGCGGACTTTGACGGGAAGGTCGATGAGCTTCTGGCGAAGCTAGGCCTGTCGGACCGGCGCGATCATCGGCCGGACGTGATGAGCGGGGGGGAACAGCAGCGCGTGGCCATCGGGCGGGCGCTGGTGAGCGACCCGGCCGTGATCCTGGCCGACGAGCCCACGGGCAACCTGGACTCGGCGAACAGCAAGGCGATATGCGAATTACTGCGTGACTTGTCAACACAAGGCGGCAGGACGATCGTGATGGTGACACATGAGCCTTCGGTGGCGGCGTATGCACGGGACGTGGCGGTCATGAGGGACGGGCGGGTGATCGACCGATTCGCAACGTCGCAGGCGCCGGGCATCGCGGAGTTGTCGCTGCGCTACCAGGAATCGCTGAAGCGGCCGGGCGTGTCGTGAGGTGGCGGATGGTTTTGTGGCGGCTGCTGATTTCGACGCTTGCGTTTCACAAGGTTCGTTGCGCCTTGACGATCACGGCGATCGCGCTGGCGATCAGCCTGGTCGTCGCGGTGACGAGCGGGTACAGCTCGGGGGAGGCGGCGCTGCAGCAGTTCGTGCGGTATTACGTCGGCGCCAGCAACATCGAGATCTCGCCCAAAGGGGACACGCACCAGGTATTCGGGGAGGAGTTGACCGCCCGAATCGCCGAGGATGGGGCTACGCAGGACGTGGCGGGGCGGCTGGAGAGCAGCGTGGTCCTGGGGGATGGAGCGGTGTTGCCGTTGTCGAATCATCCTGCCGCGGTCACGGGCGTGGTCCTGCCGGGGGACGCGCAGGTGATGGCCATGAAGCTGACGCAGGGGGAGTGGTTCCGAGGCGAGAGCGGCGACGTCGCGGTGATCGACCAGGTCGTTGCGGAGCGCATGAGGAAGAAGGTCGGCGACACGCTCGTGCTGCTGCACCCGGAGCGGGCGCTGAAAGTGCGGGTGGTGGGCATTGTGCACAAGCCGGTGATGCTCGCCCTGCACACGCAGAGCATGTACGTGCCGTTGCGGACGCTGCAGCAGTTTCTGGGGCGGGAGGGCAAGGTCAGCCGCGCGCTGGTGGATCTGAAGCCGGGCGAGGACCAGGAGGCGTTTGCGCAGCGGTGGGAGCCGAGGCTGGCGAAGATGGAGCCGGAGCTTCGTCTGCGGCGTAGCGGGCAGAGGCGGCAGGAGATGCAGCAGGGCCTGGGCGCGGTGCGGTTTCTGAGTTACATGGGGGGCACGGTGGCGATGGGGGCGGCGATGTTCATCGTGTTTGCGACGCTGAGCATGGGGGTATCGGAGCGCATCCGGACGCTGGCGATGCTGCGGGCGGTGGGTGCTCAGCGTCGGCAGGTGGGGATGCTGGTGGTGCTGGAGGGGATGCTGCTGGCGGCGGGGGGCGCGGCCGCAGGCGTGCCGCTGGGTCTGCTGTGGCTGCATCTGCTGGCGCGGTGGCATGCGTCGCTGTTTGCAGCGGGGGTGGTGATCAGCGCGGGCGGCCTGTTGTACGGGGTCCTGGGGATGATCGTGGCGGCGCTGGTGGCGAGTTTCATGCCAGCGTGGACGGCGATGCGTGTGAGTCCGCTGGAGGCGATGGCGCCGCTGGGGCAGGCGGGGCGTGCGCGCTCGCCGTGGATCTGTGCGGCGGCGGGCGTCGTGCTGGCGAGCATCGATCCGCTGTTGATCTTCTGGCCGGGCATGCCGCGGGATATGGTCTTCTATCTTCATGTTGCCATAGGCGTGCCGGGGCTGTTTGTGGGGTTCTTCCTGCTGGCGCCAACGTTCGTGTGGGTGGTCGAGCGAAGTTTCGGTTATGTCGTGAGCGTGCTCCTGCGGCTGGATCATACATTGCTGCGGCAGCAGCTCAGCGGCAGCCTGTGGCGGAGCGCGGGAACGGCGGCGGCGCTGATGGTGGGCCTGGCGATCCTTGTCGTCCTGCAGGTGCAGGGGAAGAGCGTGATCGGCGGGTGGCAACTGCCGGACAAGTTCCCGGACGTGTTTATCGTCGCTCCCATCGGGCTGGATCGCCAGCAACAGAGAGTGCTGGAGAGCGCGCCCGGCATCAGGCCCGGGCAGGTGCTGCCGATCGCGATCTCCTCGCCGCAGCTTGGCCTGTCGCTGTTCAAACTGGGGTCCACCGGATTCCTGCCGGATGCGACGATGTTCTTCGGGATCGATCCGGACAAGGCGATGCAGATGATCGAGTTTGAGTTCAGGGACGGCAACGCCCAGGACGCGGCGCGAATGCTCAAGATGGGCCGGCACCTGATTGTCACGAACGAATTCCGCGAGCTGAAGGGGATGAAGGTGGGTGACAAGCTGCCGCTGAAGACGCCGATGAACGGGACGGTGGACTACACGATTGCGGGGGTGGTCTGGTCGCCGGGGCTGGATGTGATCATCAGCGCATTTGACATGGGCCGGCAACTGGAGCAGCGGACGGCGCTGAGCGTGTGCGGCTCGCTGGAGGATGCTCGGCGGGACTTCGGCATCGAGCGAGTGAACCTGTTTGCGGCGAATCTGGAGATTGGCGTTCAGAGGGAGGACCTGGCGGCGACGCTGAGCGGGCGCATGGAGGAGCCCGCGACGCGCCCGGGCGCGACATCCCCGACGACCGCACCCGGGGGGATCATGCCCGCCGGGTTCAGCATGGCGCAACTGCGCAGCCTGCTGGGGCGATGGGGCTTTCTGGTGGGCGACGTGCGGCACATCAAATTCCACATGCAGCAGGAATTCAAGGAATTGCTGATGGCGGTGAGCTCGGTGGCGCTGGCCGCCATTCTGGTGGCGTCGCTGGGGGTGACGAACACGATCATGGCGAGCATCCGGAGCCGGCAGTGGCAGTTCGGGATCTTCCGTAGCGTAGGGCTGACGCGGTGGCAACTGCTGCGGATCATTCTTGCCGAGGCGATCCTGCTGGGGTTGGTGGGGTGCGGGCTGGGCCTGGCGGCGGGGTTCCTGCTGGCGATGGATGCACACGGGCTGAACCGGGTGCTGATCGGCTACACGCCGCCGGTCATCGTACCGTGGGACATCATCTGGCTGGGCGCGGGGATCATCATGGCGGTGGCGGTTGTCGCGAGCCTGTGGCCTGCGATCAGTTCCGCGAGGCGTCGGCCGCTGGAGTTGTTGCAGTGGGGGCGGGCGGCGGGGTGAGGCGAAACGGGGGCGTGCCTAGCGGAGGCCGGACCCATGAGAAGACGGTCCTGGCACTGTCCAAGGCGAGCTTGGGAGTGATCCGGACGGACATGGAACGCGGGATGGGCGCGGGTGTTCGATGCTTGATGGAGGGCGGAGTTCTGGTCGCCCCACGGGCGTGCACGCTCCCACCAAGGCGTCGGGCTCAAGCAAGCTATGCCGCAAGAGAAACGCCCCTCGGCTTCTGGCCGAGGGGCGTCAGTTCATAAGGGGAGTCAGCGTCGGATGGTTTACGCATTGCGGCGGGAGCGGCGGCCGAGGCCCAAGGCGCCCAGCAACCCGAGGCCCACGCAGGCGGCGGAGGGGAGCGGCACGACGACCGCATCCACCTCAAACTCAGTCAGGACGAAGTTGCCATTGACCGGCTGACGGCCGGGGCCGTCGTGCGGCAGGCTGGTGTCTTCCAGCACATCAAGGCGGAAGCCGGTGATGCTGGACAGGCTGGTGATGCCTTGAACGGTGTAGACCGAGGTGCTTGGCCGGTTCAGCCCGTCCAGAAGGATCGTGCCGTCGGCGGCGATGCTGATGGCGGCCTCGGCTGGATTGGCCGAGAAGGCGACGTTGCTCAGTTTCGCCCATGTGGCGCCGGAACCCACGGATGGATTGGCGTCGTCGGTCACAGACAGCTTGAACTTGCCGATGGTGTGCTTGTCGGGACTCGGGAACAGTTGCGAGAGGGTGAAGGTCAGAGCGGTTCCCTCCGCAAAGCGGATGGAGCCGCCGGCCACCTGGAAGACGGCGGACTGTGCCACTTCGTTCGGATCGATGGCCCAACCGGTGTTGTTGATCTTGGAGCCGTCGATGGCGGCGGCCACATTGAAACCGGCCTGTGAGAAGGTCGCCGAAGCGTTGCTCAGGGCCACGGAGGCGGCCTGTGCGCCGCCGGCGACGAGGCCGGTCACGCCCAGAACAGCCGCTGCTAATACAGAATGTCTACGCATGGTCTCTCAACCTCCAGTTGTGAATCTCAGTTGTCTGTCGAGGTCAGGCGCCCTCGCCAAACGCGGAACGCAGGTGGTGAAGGATACACCATAAGCCGCTGGGGTCAAACAATATCTTGTCGTAATGCCGGGATTTGCGGTCGGCAATCTGTCAATCTGGGTTGTCTGGATCATCTAGCGAAGGAGGGCGTTCTCGATGCGCCGGCAGACAGATATGGCTGGCTGATCAGAGGGCGTGATTTTTCACCCCGATGGCGCATAGGCCGCAGTTTTCGGGTGCGTGCATCGGTTTGCCTTCCCACAGGTAGTGGCTTATTCTACTTCTCATGCAACCCATTGCATCGCCGATGCAAAGCGCGACATCCGGCATGGACCAGGCTGCGCAGGCCGGGGAACGCGAGCGGTTTTCGGCGGCGGAACTGGCGATTGTGCTGTCGCATTACGGGATCGGCGTGATCGAGTCGATCGCGAAGTTCCCGCGGGGCTCGCGCAGGGCGCCGAAGCTCCTGATCACCAGCGAACAGGGCAAATTCCTACTGAAGCGGCGGGCGCATGGGAAAGATGACGCCCAGAGAGTGGCGTTCAGCCACAGCCTGCAGATGCACCTGGCTGCCAAGCAGTTTCCCTTGCCGCATCTGATCGGCACCAGGACAGACAACAATTCGATGCTGGAATGGCAAGGGGGGGTCTATGAGCTCTTCGAGTACATCCCCGGCCAGGCATATCCGCACACACTGGAGGCGACGTTCGACGCGGGAAGAGTGCTGGCCTTATATCATAAGCTGCTGGAGGATTTCCAGTCGGAGTTTCAGCCGGCGGTGGGCAGCTATCACAACCATCCCGCGATTGAGCAGGGGCTGGCGGCGGTGCCGGCGGCGCTGCCGACGGCCGGGGAGGCCTTGCCGCCCCTGTTGCAGTTTCTGCGGGACAGCTACGTCGAGACGGCGGGCATCGTCGAAGAGGCGGGCATTGGCGGTTGGCCGAGGCAGTACGTTCACGGCGACTGGCATCCGGGGAACATGCTTTTCCGGGAGAACCACGTTGTGGCGGTGATCGACTATGATTCAGCCCGCGTGTTGCCGCGGATCATCGACACGGCGAACGGCGCGCTTCAGTTTTCGATCACGATGACTGAGGAGGACGCCGCAAAGTGGCCGGACTATGTGGACGAAAGCCGTTTCAAGCGGTTCGTTCGAGGCTATGATGAGGTGGTGCTGCTATCGGATGCGGAGGTGCGGGTGATGCCGCACCTGATGGTGGAGGCGTTGGTGGCGGAGGCGGTGCTGCCGATAGCGGTGTGCGGCGCGTTCGGGCATGTGGACGGTCTGGCGTTTCTGCAGATGGTGCAGCGGAAAGTGCGCTGGTTGAGGGAGAAGGCCCACGACCTCGTGGAGCTGGTGGGGGCCTGAGGCGTCTAACCGGGGGATGTTGTGACGGAGCGGCGATCATCGGGTGATGCCCATGCTGTTGCGGTGGATACTGATGTGGTTGGTGATCGGCGTCGGGTCGGCGTCGGGGGCGCGGCCCGCCTCGCGCCCGGCGAGCGGGCCTGGCGTCGCGAGCGATGCCGGGAAGCCGCGGCCGATCGCCCGTTGGCTGGCGGCGCTGGCGGATGCGGATGCGGCGGCTCGCGAGGTGGCGCGGGAGGAGCTGATGGCCTTGCGGAGGGAGGATCTGGCGCTGTTGCGGGCGGCGGCGGCGGATGTCCGGCCGCTGGCGCCGAGCCAGGCGGCGGTCCTCCGGGAGATCGTGGTCCAGGCGTATCTGTCGGGTGAGGCATACGACAAGGCGGAGCGGGGGTTTCTCGGGATCACGCTGTCGGCGCAGAGAGCGCCCGGTTCCGAGATGTCGGTTGTCGTCGAAAGCCGGATGATAGGATTCTGCGGGTATCGATGTCTGCGGGACGGCGACGTGGTGATCGACGTGGAGGAGTTTCGCTTGCCGCGACCGATGCGGCCGGAGGAGTTCATCGAGGCGGTTCAGGACGCCAAACCCGGCCGGGCCGTTCACCTGAAGGTGCTGCGGCAGGGGCAGACGCGGATCGTGCCGGTGAAGCTGGACGCCCGGCCGGCGCAGAAACCGATGGAGGGCGCGACCGATTTTCAGCTTCGCGTGGAGGCGTGGGCGGCTGGCAGGCAGGAGAAGGCCGAGGCATACTGGAAGGAGCACTTTGCTCCGCTGGCGGAGGCGGGTGTGCAGGACCCATGACAGAACAAGGCGACAATCCGTTTCTGGATGTGCCGGCGTTGCTGGAGCGAAGCGTGCCGCGCGCGCAGACGAGGTGGGTGCTGTATGCGGGCGGCGGTTTCGTGTTGATGCTGGCGCTCAGCGCGTACACGGGCGCGCAGGCCGCGGGCGGCTCGGGGGCGGCCGAGGCGGTTTCCGCCATCGGCATGATCGGGCTGGTGGTGGCGATGGGCGTTATGATCTGGCGGACGGCGCGAGCGGTGCAGCGCGAGCAGCAGGAGATGCAGGCGGCGGAGGAGCTGATCCAGTTGCGGCGATGGGACCAGGCGGCGATGATGCTTCAGAGCATGCTGTCGAGGCCGGCGCGGTCGCTGCAGGCGAGAGTGCAGTCGCTGATCTACCTGGCGGCGGTGCTGGCGCGGTACCACCGTCACAGCGATGTCGTTGCGGTCTACGATCATCTGCTGGGCATGGAGATTCAGAATGAGCCGGCGGTGCGTGCGCTGCGTCTTGGGCGGGCGATGTCGCTGCTGCAGGAAGAGCGGCTGTTCGATGTCGATCGCGCCATCAGCGACCTGAGGCGAGGCGGGGGGGCGGCGGAGTCCGGCGGGCTGGCGCTGGTGGAGATCTACCGCGACGTGAAGACAGGCCATCCCCAGGAGGCGATCGACTTGTTCCAGGAGAAACTGCCGATTCTGAGGAGACAACTGGGGTGTCGGGTGGGCGACGCATACGCTCTGGCCGCGCGCGCGTACGACCTGATGGGCAGAGAGCAGGAGGCCGCGTGCGCGTACGAGACGGCGACGGTCCTGTCGGAGGAAGCCGAACTGCATCGTCGGTACCCCGAAGTGGCGGCGCTGGCGGGCAAGTACGCGCCTGTTGTCCGCCCCACGGAGGCGCCATGATCAGCGCACAGGCCGCCATCACCCGCCTGCGACGCGATCTGACCGTCGGGTCGCTCGTGAAGTGGTTGCTGCTGGCGGGCGTGGCGTTTTCCATGGTGATCGAGACGGTTCTGGATCAGAAGGTGATCAGCGGCTCGATGGCGTTGGCGGCGGTCGCGGTCGTGTGGGTCCTGCTGAGCTATCGCAGCATGAAGAGCACGCGGATGGCCGCTGAGTCGTCGTCGCTCATTGCCGCCGGCGATTATGAGCAGGCGGAGGAGCACATCGATCAGGCCTTGCGCGGTTTTTCGTTGTTCCGGGCCGTGAAGCTGCGGAGCCTGCACCACCTAGCCGTGCTGCGGCACGCGCAACGGCGTTGGGGGGAGGCGGTGATGCTCTGCCGCGAACTGCTCGGGCAGCGTCTGGGCATGCTGGCGGGACTGATCCGATCGGCGCAGTTGATCCTCGCCGACTCTCTGCTGGAGTTGGGCGACGTCCGCGGCGCCTACACAGCCATCAGCGGCCTTTACCAGCAGCGGCTGTCACTGGCCGAGGCCCTCGAGCTGATTGCCGTGCAGGTGGACTACCTCTGGCGGGTCGGCGCCTGGCAGGAGATGATGGCGGGCGCGAGCCACAAGGTGCAGATGGCGGAGCTGATGCCGCCGCCGAAAGCGGCACGAACCGAGGCGCTGTTGGCTCTGGCGGCTCGGAAGACGGGACACGCCGACTGGGAACGGTGGTTGATGCGCCGGGTCGAACTCCTGGCGGACGGCAAGGATCTGGTCAGAATTCGCCCGGTTCTGGCGGAGCTGTGGCCTGGGTGATGCGTGGAAGCGAAACCATGATCGCGACGTTGCGTGCAACCTTGCAGAGGCTTCGGGCAGGCGGGATGCCGTGGTGGCCTGGGGACGGCGGCCGCGTGCTGCGGAGCATCGTGGAGGGCGTGCGAATCAGGCGCGCGTGGCTGGGGGCAGGGACGCTGGCGGCCACGGCGCTGCTCGTTCGGGCCATGTACGTCTGGGCAGACGCATACCGCATCGCGTTGGAGGGGGGGGCGAGCAGGCCGGACGTGGCGGCCTGGGCAGTCCGCTGTGGAGCGGTGAGCGTGGCTGCTGCGGCCGAGGGCATTGCCCTGGGCGTGGCCGGACAATGGGTCTGTCGCCGCGATCGGACTAGCGGTATTCTCATTTCTCTGGCGTTGCTCCTGTTGGTGGTTGCAGGGGTGAGTGCGGTGGCGTTGGGCTTGGCGGGGCGATAGGAATCTCCGGCATGAGTGCACGAATAACGTTGCCTGTGAGAACCGTGATGCGCATGCTCCCGGCGATGGCGGCGCTGGCCTTCGGACTGGCGGCGCCACCGGCCAGCGCGGCAGATGCGGCGCGGTCGGCCGACGCGGCCATGGGGCTCCGCTATTGCGAGTTGGCGCAGCAGGTCGTCCGCGTCGCCAGCCCGACGGATGCCGACTGGCGGCAGTGCGCTGCGCTGCTCGGTGCGGCGAGGATCGCCGATCCGACCGAAGCCCGCTATCCCCGGCTTCTCGCACACGCGATGCGGAAGCTCGGCAACGCCGACGGCGCGATCGAGGCTCTGACCGCCTTCCGCAAGCTTCGGCCAGGTGACCAGGCGGCGCAAGTCGAGTTGATCGGTCTCTACCTGGCGCGCATGCAGAGCGCGGATCAGAAGGTGGACTACCTGAAGGATGTGCTGGCGCGCGACTCGATCCCGGCGGAGGTTCGCTCGGAGCTGGCGGCGCAGTGCGCCGCGGTCCTGCTGGAGAGCGGCAAGGACGATCTGGCCAGGCAGATGACCGAGCGGGCGCTGTCGCTCAATGGGCTGAATCTGCGGGCGATGGCGATGAAATCGCGATGGCTCAACGACGGTCCGGCTGAGCGGGCGTCGCTGCTGCTGGGGATGCTGCGCTCGAATCCGCTGCAGGGGGATGTGGTTCTCTCGATTGCCCGGCTCGCGGGGCGGTCGGGGCTGGTCAAGGAGGCCGCCGACTGGTACGCGCTGTGTGTGTACATGAGCCCGCCCGCGGATGTCAGGCTCGAATTCGCCTGCGCGCTGTTCCTCAACGAGGAGACGGTCAAAACCGCGAGCATTCTGGACGGCCTCATCGCAGCGGACCCGCGGGATTACGAGTCGCTGGTGTTACGTATACTTATCGAGAAACGAAGCGAGAAGAGGGACGCCGTTCTCTTGGGCAAACTCAGGGCGCTCGCCCGCAATACGCTGCTGAACCGTCTGGCGGTGGCACGCCGCGCGATCGGCGTGATCGCCGCCACCACCCGTCCGGTCAGCGACGAACCTGTTGCGCTGCCCGACCTGAGCGGCGATGTGGCACTGGCGTCCAAGGCCCCCAAGGCCGAGGCCAGGGATGCCTATGTCCTGGCCCTGGGAGAGCTGGCGTGGTTTGAGGTCTATTACAACGACCAGGCTGATGAGGCGGAGGGTCTCCTCAAGATCCTGAACCCGGTCGCCAGGGACACGGACCCGCTGGCCGCAAGACTCGCGGGGTGGATCTACCTGGCCCGCGACAGGAAGGAAGAGGCGAAGGTCAAGCTCTCGGCCGCGGCGGGCGCGAACGATCGGCGGGCGGCACTGGGGCTGATCCGCACGTTCTCGTCGTCTCCGGAGGACCAGATCAAGGCGAAGAGCGAGGCGCAGAGGCTGTTGGGGTCGGAGCCGGCCGGTCCGCTGGCGGCGCTGCTGTTTGACGCCGTGCGCGATCTGGGCGCGAAGGTCGTTCCCAATGCGGATGGTCCGGCCCTTAGAGCCGTGCTGAGCGCATTCCCCGGCGAGTTCATGAACATCATCGTGCGCCCGCAGGGGTTCTACTCGCTGCGATGCGAGCCCCTGAAGATTTCCCACGCGCCCTGCGAGCCGCTGCTGGCCAGGGTCACCCTCCAGAACAACAGCGAGTTCGACCTGACGATCGGGGACGACGGCATCATCAAGCCGGCGGTGTGTATCGATGCCCAGATCCAGGGCAGCGGCCGCCAGGTCTTTTCCGGCGTCTGCGTGGAGCATCTGAGCGACCTGCTGGTGCTCAAGAGCCGGCAGAACATCAGCCGCGTTGTCCGCGTCGATCAGAACAGACTGGCTGAATTCCTGCAGATGAACCCGGCGGCCGTCACCCTGGGTCTGGCCGTGCGGACGAATGCGCTTTCGCCGGTCGGGTCCGGGCCCTGCGGATACGCCGCGTTATCGACGGGGCTCATGGAGCGCGCGGCCATGGCTGTAACGGACCAGGGGCTGGCGAAGCTCATGTCGGTCGCGGCGACGGCCGGAGGCGAGGAGAAGATCCGCGCTCTGGAACTGACGGGGCTCTTGAGCCACGCGTCGCAGTCGGTCGACGAGGGTCCCCTCAAATCGCAGGCTCGAGCTCTGCGGGACGCTCTCCGCAAGGCCCAGAACGATCCGCAGCCGAGTGTGCGGGCGTTTGCCGCCTATCTGTACGTCTTGTCCAGCACTCCGCAGGATCAGACGGAGCCGCTCGAGCAGATGCTGACTGACGCCTCATGGCAGACCCGGCTGCTGGGCCTGATGGCGCTGAGCTACCTCACGCCCGATCACCCGCTTTCGATCGAGCGGCGTAAGGCTCTAGTTGCTCAGGTGGCGCAGGAGGGGAAGGAACCGCTGGTGCGCGAGTTCGCGGCGGCCAGCGCGGTCATCCTCGCCCAGTTGCCCGCTACGCAACCCGCCACGCGGCCGTCCACGTTGCCGGGACCGGTTCTGCCGTAGGGGCGGCTAGCCAGAGGGCTCGGGCTGGAGAGCGGGCATCGCTGCTCGCCGATCGCGCGCGGCTCCCGCGGGGTGTGTTGATCTTTGCCGCCCGGCCGTGTATCAAGTTGCCAGAGGTCCGCAGGGACAGAACTGCGGTTGACGACCCGTATGGTCGGCGGGCAGACTGCCGCCGGCCAAGGATGCTGTGAGCCAGACCCCGACCATCCCACCTTCGCCGCCCGTTCGGGCCAGGGAGAGCTTTTACGACGATTTCCGGCGGTTTTTCGTGCGTGGTCTGGAGGCGATGCTCCCGACGCTAATCACGATCCTCCTGCTGGTCAAAGCGTGGGAAATCCTGTGGGACTACCTCGGGCGGCATATCATCTTTCTGATCAAGCAGATGAGTGTGGGGCCTGACAACCGCGTCGGGTTCATCCGGTGGTTCTGGGATATACATCTGCCGCAGTGGCTGGTGGAACTGATCGGCGTGGTGCTGGCTGTCCTGCTGGTCTATGCGGTGGGCCTGATTGTGGGCAACTTCATCGGGCGCACGGCTTGGCGTCTCATTGAAGGGGGGCTGATGCGGGTTCCGCTGATTCGGGCCATTTACCCCGCCGTGAAGAACGTGACCGATTTCGTGCTGTCGGACCGGAAGAGCCAACTGCGTGGCAGCCGGGTGGTGGCCGTGCAGCCGCACGCCTGCGGCATCTGGTCTGTGGGCCTGATCACCGGTCCCGGCATCCGCTCGTTGTCCGACACCGTCCACCAGGAGATGGTCACGGTGTTCATTCCGTCGTCGCCCACCGCTTTCAGCGGGTATGTGATGATCGTGCCGCGGCAGAATGTCGTGGAGCTGCCGCTGACGGTTGAGGAGGCGATGCGCCTGCTTCTGACGGGCGGCGTCATGAACCCTGATCGACTGACGCGCGAGCCCGAAGGCCTGGGCCGCCTGGACCAGACCGGCGCGCAGATCCTACCCATGCCGCCGACGGGATAGAGATGGCGGACATGCCTTGTCACTTTCACCCGTCCGGTTGGTGCAGCGATCCGACCGACGAGGTCCATGGGGGCGGCCAAGGCGATGGGTCTGAACAGGAGCGGTGGTGTTGACGGTTTTCCAGTACAATAAGGGCGATGAGCACGAGCAGTGAATAACGGAAGGAGCTAACTGTGATTGTGATCGTGTCCGCTCGTCACATGGACGTGAGCCCGTCTCTCAGGACCTATGCTGAACAGAAGGCTGGCAAGCTCCTGAAGTACTACGACCGCATCAAGGAGATCGAGGTGGTATTCGATGCAGGGAAGGGCGCGGCGCAAGTGGAAATCGTGGTCAGAACGGAACACAGGAACACGTTTGTCGCGCGTCAGGATGAGGGCGACGCCTACGCCTGCATCGATGGTTGCGTGGACAAGCTGGAGAGACAGTTGACGGAGCACAAGAGCAAGTTCCGCAACCGTAAACACTGCACCGGCGAGGACAAACGACTGGGCGTCTAATCGGGTTTCGACGAGGCCGTCGCCTGGCTTGGCGCGGCAAGCAGGCGCAGTCGGTTTTCAGGCAAGCCAGGGGGGATCGCCTGCGGCCCGGGCTCATGAGGCTTGGGACTTGGTTCAGGCATTGAGGAGCGCGTTTACCAATGAAGTTCAGCGAATTCATCGTGAAGGAAGCGGTTCAGCACGATCTCAAAGCCACCACGCGTGACGAGGTGCTGTCCGAACTGGTCGAAGCCCTGGCCGAGGCAGGCGCCTTGCCGAAGGGTGCGGTCGACGAGATCGTCGCCGCACTCGTCAAGCGGGAGCAGAACGGCTCGACGGGGTTTGGCAAGGGCGTCGCGGTGCCGCATGTCAAACACGCGAAGCTCAAGAAGATGGTGGGCACGCTCGGCCGGAGCGTGCATGGCGTCGATTTCGCCGCCCTGGACCACCAGCCTGTCTTCATCGTTGTTCTGCTGCTTTCGCCGGACAACCAGCCGCAGCAGCATCTCCAGGCCATGAATATCATTTTCAGCAGTCTTCAGAAGGACACCTTCCGGAGGTTTCTGCGTCAGAGCGCCACCCGCGAGGAGATCCTGGATTTGCTGGACGAGGCCGATCAGGGCAAGTAGCAAAAGGGGGTTGCCGGTTGGCTGATTGCAGTCGGCAGCCACGACCTCCCTGCCAACCGTTTGCCGCCAACCGAGACAGAGATGCCTACGGCTTCGAAGGATGTCGTCATCAGGAACAAGCAGGGCCTGCACGCCAGGCCGGCGGTGGTGTTTGTCGAGATGGCCAACCGTTTCAGGTCGGAGGTGCAGATCGAGAAACGCGGCAGCACGCTGGTGCGTGCCGATGGCAAGAGCATCATGCAGCTCATCAGCCTCGAAGCTCCCGTCGGCACGAAGCTGCGGATCATCGCGGCAGGCGAGGATGCCGAGGCGGCCGTGGAGATGCTGGCCGCACTGGTTGAAGGCGGATTCGGGATCGACTGATCCGTGCCAGCGGATGCTCCCCCCCGTCCGGACCGTCCCCAGGGCCGGGTTTGCCGGCGCAATGCCTTTGAGAATTCCGCCTGAGTACCTAGAATCGTTGCCTGCACATGGAGATCAAAAAGGGTATCGGCGTGTCCCCGGGTGTGGTGATCAGCACGGCCATCGTGCTGGACGCCGAGGATCTCGCCATACCCAGACGACACATCGACGAGCAGGAGGTCGACCGGGAGGCCCAACGTTTCTGGCAGGCGGTCGAGAAGAGCCTGGCCGAACTCGGCGAGCTCCGCTTGGCCATGACCGAAAAGTACGGCAAGGAAATCGGCGGCATCTTTGATTTCCACATCGGCATCCTGAAGGACCGGTCGATAGCCGATCCCGTCGTCTCCGCCATCCGCACCCAGAGAGTCACCGCCGAATATGCCGTCTCCGTCGTCTTCAGACGGTATGCCAGCAATTTCCAGGCGATGACCGACCGTTACCTGGCAGACCGCGTCAAGGATATCTACGACATCGAGCGCCGGATCCTGCACAACATCGTCGGGATGAAACAGGAGGACCTGGCGCATCTGGATCATCCTGTCGTGGTTGTGGCTCATGATCTGCTGCCGTCACAGACCGCCTCGCTCGATCGCACCCATGTCCGCGGGTTCGCGACCGACGTGGGCGGCCGCACAAGCCACACCGCGATCGTCGCCCGCGCCCTGGGGATCCCCGCGGTCGTCGGCCTGGGGAACCTCACCGCCGAGGTGACCAGCGGCGACACGATCATCATCGACGGCAACCGCGGCGTCGTCATCATCAGCCCCGACGAGGACCAACTCGCCGAACACCGGGAATACGAGCGCCGGCGCGAGGTCCTGGAGCGCGAGCTCAAGGAGCTCCAGACCCTTCCCGCCGTCACGCTTGACGGCCACGTCGTTTCTCTCCAGGCCAACATCGAGTTTCCCGAGGAGGTCGATGACGCGATTGCCCGCGGGGCCGCTGGCATCGGCCTGTATCGCACCGAGTTCCTGTATCTGGCCTCTGCCACCGAGCCGACCGAGGAGGACCACTACCGCGCCTACGCTGATGCGATCAAGCGGCTGAGCGGGCGGCCACTGGTCATCCGAACTCTTGACCTCGGCGCCGACAAGTACACGCAGGCCAAACAACTCGTCCCCGAGCGCAACCCCTTCCTGGGCAACCGCTCCATCCGCATGTGCCTGCACGACATCCCCATGTTCAAGCGACAGCTGCGCGCCATCATGCGCGCCAGCATCCTTGGCGACGTGCGCGTCATGTTTCCGATGATCAGCACCCTCATGGAGCTCCGGCAGGCCAAGATGATCCTCAATGACGTGATCGAGGAGCTCGAAGACGAAGGCCAGCCCTTCCGCAAGGACATCCCGATCGGCATGATGATCGAGGTGCCGTCAGCGGCGCTGATGGCCAACCAGTTCGCCCGCGAAGTCAACTTTTTCTCCATCGGCACCAACGACCTGGTGCAGTACACGCTCGCCGTGGATCGCACCAACGAGAAAGTCGCCGGCCTGTTCTGCCCCGCGCATCCCGCGGTCCTCGCCCTGCTCCGCGACGTCATCCGCGCCGGCCATCGAAATTCCATCAGCGTGAGCGTTTGCGGCGAGATGGCTGGCGAGCCGCTTTACGCTCTGCTTCTGCTGGGGCTGGGTCTGACGATCTTCAGCATGAACAGCCCCGATGTTGGTGAAGTCAAAAAAATCATCCGCTCGACGACGCTCGATCATGCGCGCCATGTGGCCCGCAAAGTCATGAGCTTCGACAGCGAGCGGCAGGTACTGCACTTCCTGCGAGAAGAGACCAGGAAGATCATACCTGATGTATTCTAGTGAAGTGCCGAGTCCTGAATGCTGAACCCCACGCAACTCAGCATTCAGGACTCGGCACTCGGAACTGCAGTGAAAATGGCTAAGGAAATGCTGATCAACGTTTCGGAGGGAGAGGAATGTCGCGTCGCCCTTGTGGAGGACGGAAGACTTGAAGAGCTCTACATGGAGCGCACCAGCGCCGCCTCGCATGTCGGCAACATCTACAAAGGCCGCGTCACCAACGTGGAGCCGTCGATCCAGGCGGCGTTCATCGATTTCGGCCTGGGTCGCAATGGATTCCTCCATATCTCGGACCTGATGCCGACCTACTTCGGCGGCAAGGGCGATGACGTTCAGGAGTCCGTCGGGCGCAAGCTCGCCCGGCGCGATCGCCCGCCCATCCAGCGATGCCTGCACCGCGGCGACGAGATCGTCGTCCAGATCATCAAGGAAGGCATCGGCACCAAGGGCCCCACGCTGAGCACGTACGTCTCCATCCCGGGCAGAATCCTCGTCATGATGCCAGGCATGAGCAAGCTTGGGGTCTCACGAAAGACCGAGGACGAGGAGGAACGCCGCCGGCTGAGGCAGATCCTCGACAGCCTCAAGCCGCCCCGAAACTGCGGCTTCATCATCCGCACCGCCGGCGTCGGCAAGACCAAGGTCGACATCCAATGCGACCTCCAGTACCTGACGCGCCTGTGGCAGAACATCGAGAAGAAAATGGCCTCGGGCCCGGGTCCCATGGAGCTGTACACCGAAGGCGACCTCATCACTCGCACCGTTCGCGACGCGTTCACCAGCGATATCGCCCGCATCGTCGTCGACAACAAGGAAGTCGCACGACGCGTCAAAGAGTTCGTCAAGATCGCCATGCCGCGCACACGCAACAAAGTCGAGCTCTACGAGGACGCCATACCCCTCTTCCACCGGCATGGCATCGAAAAAGAGATCGAGCTGATGAACGGCCGCCACGTGCCGCTGCCGAGCGGCGGCTCGCTGATCATCGACGCGACCGAGGCGGTCGTGGCGATCGATGTGAACAGCGGCAAGTTCCGCGACCACGCCGACGCCGAGATGACGGCCTTCAAGACCGATCTCGAAGCCGCCGACGAGATCCCGCGGCAGTTGAGGCTGCGCGACCTGGGGGGCGTCATCATCTGCGACTTCATCGATCTCAGGTACGAGCGGCACCGCAGCGACCTCGAGAAACGCCTCTACGACAACCTCCGCGACGACCGCGCCAAAACCAAGATGCTGCGCATGAGCCAGTTCGGCATCATCGAGATGACCCGCCAACGCATGCGTCCTTCACTGAAGCGGTCGATCTACTTCGACTGCCCCCACTGCAAAGGCTCCGGGCTGGTCAAGACCCCCGAGAGCATGGCTCTGGACGTGATGCGCCGCCTGGCCATCGCCATCGACGACCAGCGGGTGTCGCGCGTCGAGCTGGCCGTCTGCCCGGAGGTCTCGTTATACCTCCAGAACAGGAAGCGGGAATCGCTGGCGGCGCTGGAATCGCAGTGGAAGAAACGCATCATCATCCGTCCTGATCCGATGCTGGGCATGGATGCGGTGCAGCTCGAGTTGTACGATCTGCGGGATGGCCTGGTATTTCTGGAAGAGCTTGGCATGATTCCGCAGCCGCCGGCAGGCTCCCCGGCCGCCCAGCAGTCCGGCCAACGCGGCCGGCGCGATCAACGGCATCGCGATCAGCGGGATCAGCGCGATCAGCGAGGCCCTCGCGATCGGTCCGAGCAGCCCCGACCTGCGGCAGAGCGGCCTGAGGACCGTTTTCACCTCGAGAAGATCGAAGAAGACATGGAACGGCGCGAGGAGCAGGAGGTCGAGACTGCAGGTCTGCAGGACGCCGCCCCCGCCGCGAACCTGGTTGACAGGAGCGGCGGCGAGGTTGTTTCTCCCGCTCCCGAGCCCATGGAATCCGGTGAACGGGAGGGAAACCTCGTGACGCGCGTTGCGTCGCCTGCGCAAGTGGCACCTGCGCCGCCGCCTGCCAGGCAGACGCCTGCGGCTGCCCGACAAGGCGGCATCGACATGCAGGATGCCTCGCGCGGCCGACATCGACGTGGCCGACGCGGCCGTGGCATGCAAGGCGGACGTTCCCAGTCGCCCGTGGATCAGCAGGGCGCCCCGCCCACACCCGGGCATCAGGTTCCCGCGGCAACACATGAGGCTCGCCCTCAGACGCCGCCCATTGTGGTGCAGGTTCCCCCGAAGCCCGCGCCGCCGGTCAGTCAACCGCCTGCCCATGCCGCTCCCGCCCAGCAGGCACATCCGAAGGAACCCGGGCGTCCGCGGCGCCCACGCGCCGCCGGCGGCACCGGTCGCGGCGGGGGGCGCGGCCGCGGCAAGTCCGCTCGCGCCGACAAGGCCGCGCCGGTCCAACCGGCATCGCCGCCGGCCTCGGCGCAGGCTGCCCCCCAGCAGGCGATCCCAGGCTCGTCATCGGTGCATACCGGCTCGACGGACCGCCATCTGATGCGCGATGAGCCGGTCATGCCTCCGCCGCCGACCCGGCCCAAGACGTATCGCGACCTGGACAGCATTCCGGATGACATTGATTAAGCCCTGTGATGATAGCGCCCGCGGCCCCGCCCTGGGCGCTGTTTGCATATGGCTTGATGGTGTCGACGTTATGGAACGAGCCTGCACAGGATCTCGCACCCCTGCGCGATTTTGTCGTCCGTGGTCGCATAGCTGATGCGAAAGTGCGTGTCTCGCTCGCTGAAGACATTGCCAGGGATGACCAGGACGTTGTTCTCGATGGCCTTGGCCACGAACTGGGTGCCGGTCATGCCCTTCGGGGCCTTGGGGAAGATGTAGAACGCGCCGCCGGGCTTCTCCACCTCGAACTTCTTCGACAAGGCGTCGTACACCCGATCTCGCTTGCGGCGGTAGTCCTCGCGGGCCTGGGTCGTGGGCAGGTCGATGGCAGCATTGACGGCGGCATACTGGAACGGGGCGGGAGAGCACACGAACGTGTACTGCTGGAGCTTGGTCATCTGCGAGATGATGGCCTCGGGGCCGCAGGCGTAGCCCACGCGCCAGCCGGTCATCGCGTGGCTCTTCGAGAAGCCGCGCAGGACCACGGTGTTCTCGTACAGTTTCCCCGGAGAAAAGAGAGGGCCGTTGCTGTCGTAGAGGAACGGCTCGTAAATCTCATCGGAAATGATCAGCAGGTTGTGCTTGCGCGCCAGGTCGGTCGCCGCTCGGACCTCGGCCTCGCTCATCACCGCTCCCGTCGGATTGTTGGGGGAGTTGAGGATCAGGAGCTTGGTCCGCGGCGTGATGGCCTTCTCGATGCGGTCGGCATGAAACCGAAAATCCGGATAGCTTTCCACCGGCACGGCCTTGCCGCCAACCAGCGTCATCAAGTGCTTGTACATCACGAAGTACGGCTCGATCAGGATCGCTTCGTCGCCAGGGTCGACCGTGGCCATGATCGCCAGCAGCAACCCGCCGGATACGGCGGACGTGATCAGCATCTCGCCGACATCGCGGCCCAGTTCGCGAGACATCTCCTTGCGGAGCCGCTCGCGTAGAGACGCGATTCCCTGCGTCTGCGTATAGCGGTTGTTGCCTGCGCGGATGGCGTCGATGGCGGCGATCTTCACCGCCTCCGGCACGTCGTAGTCCGGCTGCCCGATCGAGAAGTTGATCGGGTCCTTCATCTTTGCGGCCAGGTCGAAGACCTTGCGGATGCCGCTGGCGTCCACCCCCTGTGCACGCTTGGAGATGTAGTCTTCTGGTGAGCGCATAAATATCGCGAGCTGCCGGTTGCTGGTCGCCAGCCGCCGTCCGCGGCAGATCCTGACAACTGCGAACCGGCCCATGGCTGTCGTCTGCTATTTCTTGCCCTTGGCAGCTGGAGCGGCCGAGGCGGAAGCGCCTTTCGCGCCCGCCGGTGCGGCAGCGCCTGCCGCGGGAGCGGTGCCCGCCGCCGGTGCGCCCTCGGCCCCCGCTGTCGCTGCTGCCGCCGCTGCTTCCTCTTCCTTGGCGGCCTTCCCGCCCACCGCGGCTTTACGGTGAGCGACCTTCGGCAGGGCGAACACACTCTTGGTCTCGTCCCACTTCTCGTCCTCCTTCAACTTCTCCAGCCGCTCCGCGCGATTCAGCACGTTGCGGTGGCGGACTAGCGTATTGGCGCCTTTCAGGCTGCGATCTATCGACATCATTCACCTCTGATCAATTGGGCCCGGTCGAGCGATGGCCGGCATTTTTTCCGAGCCCGGCATCATAACGGGTTTGCGGGCGATGTACAACGCGACGGCCAGCCGGGCAAGCGGCGGGGGTATGCGTCAGGAAAGTAGGTGGAATCGGGAACGTGGCGGCAGCACCGATACGGGAAGCACTCGCCTCCGCAGCGCGATGTGCTGAGTATGGGGATGGGACCACGCCGGCCGGCTAGCCCAAGTTACGCACTTTCGCGAGCAAAACGGCCCTGGCGCTGGCGCCAAGGCCGTTTTTCGCTGAGAGTTTCCACTACATATTGGCTTTCGCGTTCGTCTGCATCAGACAGAACCTCGTCAG